>Ga0265297_10003030_pt1 | contig 31735 bp, 27 predicted proteins | sample Munlanlwell13791_FD_192502 | JGI IMG/M metagenome (GOLD analysis project Ga0265297, IMG submission 192502) | Leachate microbial communities from a municipal landfill in Southern Ontario, Canada - Leachate well 137-91 | ecosystem: Engineered > Solid waste > Landfill > Unclassified | place...
AATCAAGATTGTATTCAATCACCAAAACCGTATTGCCGTGCGAAACCAATTCTTGCAAAAGATTAATTAATTTTTTGATATCGTCGTAATGCAAGCCCGTAGTCGGCTCATCCAAAAGATAAAGCGTGCGGGTTGTGCCCCGTTTTGACAGTTCGCGGCTAAGCTTAACTCTTTGCGATTCACCGCCGCTCAAAGTTGTCGCCGGCTGGCCCAAAGTTAAATAACCCAAGCCCACTTCGTTTAAAACTTTCAGTTTGTCGTGGATATTGGGAATATCCCGAAAAAATATCGCGCCTTCTTCTATCGTCATATTCAAAACATCGGAGATATTTTTGCCTTTATAATTTATAAACAAAGTTTCTTTGTTAAACCGCTTGCCCTTGCAAACATCGCAGGCGATTTCCACGTTGGGCAAAAAATGCATTTCTATTTCCAGCGTTCCTTTCCCCTCGCAATGCTCGCAACGACCGCCCGGCTTGTTAAAACTGAACCGGCCAGCCTTATATCCGCGCAACTTGGCTTCCGGAGTCATGGCAAAAATTTCCCTAATTTCGTCAAAGATTTTCGTGTAAGTGGCGGGATTGGAACGCGGGGTGCGGCCTATGGGCGACTGGTCTATCCGAATCACCTTATCCAAGTATTCCACGTTCTTGATTTCTTCAACTTTCACGCTTCGCTTTACATGATTAATCTTGCCGGTAACATAACGGTAAATTATGTCATTCATTAAAGTGGACTTGCCCGAACCGGACACTCCGGTCAAGCAAACCAACCGGCCCAAAGGAACTTCCACGTTAAGATTTTTCAAATTATGTTCATGGGCTTTTTTTATTTTCAGCTTCAAAGTTGTGTCTTGAATGCCCCGCCTGGTTTTAGGCAACTCAATTTTTTCTTCATTGCGCAAATATTTGCCGGTTAAAGATTTTTTGGCATTGCCGATTATTTTGCAATCAATTTCGCTTTTTTTCTTTTCATTTAAAAGCATGGCGTCCAAGGGCCCGGAAAAAACCACTTCTCCTCCGTGGATTCCGGCTTTGGGCCCGAAATCAACAATCCAATCCGATTCTAAAATCGTGTCTTCGTCGTGTTCTACCACGATAATGGAATTACCCGCGTCGCCAAGATTACGCAAAGTTTTCACCAGCATTTCATTGTCTTTTTGGTGCAAGCCGATAGTGGGCTCGTCCAAAACATATAAGGCCCCGACCAATTTCGTCCCAACCTGGGAAGCCAAACGGATTCGCTGGGATTCTCCGCCCGAAAGCGAACCCGCCATACGATTCAAATTAATGTAATGCAATCCCACGTCCAGCATAAATTGCAAGCGGTTTTTTATTTCATTTAAAATCACTTCCGCGATTTCTTTATCTTTCGCGCTCATTCCTTTTTCGGTTTCCTTGAAAAACTCGGCAGCTTTTTCAATCGTGGAATTTGTGGTTTCCCAAATATTTTTGTTATTTATTTTTACGCTTAACGCGTTGGGATTCAAACGCTTACCCTGGCAAACCGGGCAAGGCGCAGTGGAGAAAATATTTTCTGTGCCCAAGCCGTGGCATTCTTCGCAATACCCATACGGGCTGTTAAAACTGAATAACCTGGGCTCTATTTCCGGGAAACTGAATCCGCATTTGGGACAAGAATATTCCGTGCTGAAAATTTGCTCTTTTTTGTCCGGAAAAACCACGGAACACAAACCATTGGACATGTCCACGGCTGTTTCTATGGCCTCATTCAAACGGAACTGGAAATCATCATCATTATGAGTAAAAAATATTTTATCAATCACGATTTCAATCGTATGGACCAAAGTTTTTTCCAAATTTATTTTTTGGCGCAAACTTTTTATTTTGCCGTCTATCCTCACTTCCGAATAACCGGATTCATAAATATCCTGAAGCATCTGGAAATACTCGCCTTTCCTGCCCCGAACCACGGGCGATAAAATATATAACTCGCCGGTTTGGTTTTTTTCTTTTAAAACGTTTTCAATATTTTTGAATATTTCATCCGTGGTTAATTTGTTTATAGCCGAACCACAATCCGGGCAATACGGATGCCCCACCCGGGCAAATAAAACCCTTAAATAATCATATATTTCCGTAATAGTCGCGACTGTTGACCTGGGATTGGCGCTGTGCGCCTTTTGGTTGATGGCAATAGCCGGAGACAAGCCTTCAATTTCATCCACGTCCGGCTTTTGCATTCCGCCCAAAAACTGCCGGGCGTAAGACGACAGGGATTCTATATACCTGCGCTGGCCCTCGGCAAAGATGGTGTCAAAAGCCAAACTGGACTTTCCCGAGCCGGATACTCCGGTAAACACCACCATTTTATTACGGGGCAGCTCCAAAGAGATATTTTTGAGGTTATGCTCTTTCGCCCCTTTGATAATAATTTTATTTTGCATTTATTTTCTTGTTTTCCTTTTCTAATTCATTAATTTCATCCCTTAATATGGCGGCCAGTTCAAATTCCAGCGACTCGGCCGCTTCTTTCATTTTCAATTTTTTGTCTTTGATTATTTCTTTCAACGGCCGGGCGTCTCCCGCCAAGTCCATTTCTAAAATTTGCTTATTCCTTTTCTTGGAATTATCTTTTTTGTTTTCCAGCCCGAATTGCTCCAAAATATTTTTGATTTCTTTTTCAATCGTTTTTGGGGTAATATTGTGTTCTTTATTATATTCCAATTGGATCGTTCTTCTCCTGTCTGTTTCTTTTATCGCTTTTTCAATTGAACCGGTCATATGGTCTGCGTAAAGCACCACCTGTCCATTGATGTTTCTGGCCGCGCGGCCGATTGTTTGGACCAAGCTGGTTTCGTTCCTTAAAAACCCTTCTTTGTCCGCGTCCAAAACCGCCACCAATGAAACCTCGGGCATATCCAACCCCTCCCTCAATAAATTAACTCCCACGATTACGTCTATAACTCCTTTCCTCAAATCAGTGATTATTTCCACCCTGTCCAAAGTTTTCACATCGCTGTGCATATACTTAACTTTGATTTTTTCTTTTTCCAAATAATCGGTTAAATCTTCGGCCATGCGCTTAGTCAAAGTAGTCACCAAAGTCCTTTCTTTTTTCGCTGTCCTTTCTTTAATCCTAACTATCAAGTCCTCTATTTGCGAAAGATTGCCCGTGGAAGCGGTAATCGGCCGGATAATCACCTCCGGGTCAACCAAGCCGGTCGGGCGGACAATCTGCTCAACCACTTGCTCGCTGATGCTTAATTCTTCTTGCCTGGGCGTAGCGGAAACATACATCACTTGCTTAACCCGCTCGTTGAATTCTTCGTATTTCAGGGGCCGGTTATCATAAGCCGAAGGCAAACGAAAACCGTTTTCAATCAAAGACCGCTTGCGGCTGTAATCGCCGAAATACATTCCGCCGATTTGGGGAATTGCCACGTGCGACTCATCCACCACTGTCAAAAAATCTTTAGCCGATTCCTTGAAATAATCCAACAGAGTGTAAGGCGGTTCGCCGGCGGCTCGGCCGTCAAAATGGCGCGAATAATTTTCAATGCCCGAACAATAACCGATATTTTCTATCATTTCCAAGTCGTAATTCACCCTCCGTTTCAAACGTTCGTATTCCAGTAATTTATTTTCTTGCTTAAAAACCGCCAATTGTTCTTCCAGTTCTTTGCGGATTGATTTAATGGCCGTGTTTTTTATATTTTCGTTTACGATATAGTGCTTGGCAGGAAACAAAAACACTTCGGCCACCGTCCCCAAAACTTTTCGGCTTATCGGGTCGATTTTTTCAATCAAATCTATTTTTTCCGAAATGGAAAAACGGTAAATCACTTTTTCATTCACGGGCATTAATTCCAAAACTTGCCCGTGTAAACGGAACAAACCCAAAAACAAGTCCGTGTTAGTTCTTTCGAATTGCATATCCACCAATTTTCTCGCCAAAGCGGTTCGGCTGATTTTTTGGCCTTGCGCCAAATGATAAACCGTTTCTTTGTATTCCGCCGGAGAGCCCAACCCGTAAATGCAAGAAACCGACGCCACAATAATCACGTCTTTCCTCGTTAACAGCGCCTGGGTGCAAGCGTGGCGCAACCGATCAATCTCTTCGTTTATCTGCGCTTCTTTTTCAATATAAGTGTCCGTGGCCGCCATATAAGTTTCCGGCTGGTAATAATCGTAATAACTCACGAAATATTCCACCGCGTTATCCGGGAAAAATTCCCTGAACTCGTTGCACAATTGGGCCGCCAAGGTCTTGTTATGCGAAATCACCAGACATGGCTTCTGGATACGTTCTATCGCGTTGGCAATGGTAAAGGTTTTACCCGACCCGGTCACTCCCAATAATGTTTGCTTTTTCAAACCCTTTTGCCAACCATCAACCAATTGCTCGATGGCCTTCGGTTGGTCGCCCGCCGGCTTCATATTTGCCTTGAGCTTAAACTGCATAGGACTTATCTTACCATGTTAAAAATATTTTGCAATAGCGCTTGAACGAGCCGACTGCTAAAACCAAAAACGCCCAACGGCGTTCTTAGTTTGCTTTTTATATTTTAGCAACACTCCCGTAAATCCATAACTATTGTTGAAGATACCTCGAACACACACCCTCTTTGCAACCCCAAGGACAGACCAGCTCTCTTGTTTGAGGGCCAGTTGTTGAACAATAATATTTTATAACATTTTTACCCGAACAATAATCTGACATAAGAGTTCCATTATAATTTACCAGGCCTTTTGTGTAATAACCATCCGACTTGTCGGATTCAATGCAGTAGGTTTTTTTAGCTGAGCAAGAAGCTGTTGATCCGCCGTTTTGCCCATCGCAAGTCCAAGTCCATGGGCCGGTTCCACCAACAACAGATTTAATCCCCGACACACAAAGATTTACGGATGGCTTCGCAGAAACAAAAGTATTATTAGCCGCGCCGCAAACTCCATTTACCAATCCAATTGGCGGATCTGATACCGGCGGCGTTATCTGAGATGGGTCGTCGTTGGAATTTTTAGTTGAACAAGCCACGGGAGTTTCGCCGATTTTTTTATTGTCGCAAGTCCAAGTCCATGGGCCGGTTCCGTTCACGCTTGATGGCACCCCAACAGAACATAGATTTTCAGTTGGAGCAGACGTAAACACTTTCCCGTTAGCTGAACCGCAGACCCCATTATCTTTTTCAGCCGCTGGAGCGGTAACGGGAGCAAGGCAAGAATTCTGTCCAAGCGAACCAGAACAAGACCAAAACCAATTATCACCTGATAATCTCGGCGTAGTGGATCTGGCATCTTTAGCGCAAATTGTATTACTGGACGGTTGTGTGGCTGTCGGAACATTCAAAGCCGGACCGCAAGCGCAAGTATTTAGGCCGGATTTACCAGGAGCGGCGCAACAAGAGGCGCTCTTGCCACCATTTGTTCCAGAGCACGTCCATGTCCAACTTCCATACCGATTACCACCCAAATAAGCAGGATAAGCAAGCATTGGCTGCGTAACCGCCGAAGGAGTGCCGAGAGAACAAAGCGTGGTAGTTGGCGCGGTTTCAAATGTTTTCTGATTAGCAGTTCCACAAACGCCATCCGTAGCATCACTAAGTTTTAATTTTAATAACGCAAGCAAAACCTGTATCAATTCTTCTTTGGTCATTTCGTTCAACGGCTTATCCAAAACCAATGAACCAATTTTTAAATTATTATCCTCATCCGAATCCGCATTGATTTTAATCTCAGACTTTGCCGTAGTGGCATAACATTGGGTAATTGTTCCTCCCGTGCCATCGGAACAATTCCAAGAAAAAGCATTGCTGATTGTGCCGCTGCGGCCCAGGTCAATTGTGCTGCTGTATTTTTTTGCAATCGGCACGCCAACCTTACATAATCCATTTTCCGGCAAAACAGAAACAACTTGGCCGGACACGGAACCGCAAGCCGTCGCAGATTCGCAAGAACTATCGCCGCACTTCCATGTAAAGTACAAACCCCCGCTTTTCCAAGCCACGTCATTCAATGTCGGCGACACGCCAGGAACACACAAAGACGAAGAGCTGGCTCCAAGCTGAAAACTCGCGAGAATAGATTGGTGAGCTCGACCGCAATTACTTGGTTTAACTACCGGCGGAGTGTCGCCCGAATCCGAATCGTTTGATGTGCCTTTCGCAGCGGAACAATTCAGCCATTTCATAAACACATCTGTTCCTTGTTGGCACGCCCAATTGAATTTATTGGTCTTGGAATCATAGAAAGCGCCACTCTTAGAAGTTCCATTAACACACAAATCGGTTGTTGGAGCGGTTGCAAAAGATTTCTTGCTGGCCGCGCCGCATTGTAAAACATTGCCAGGAGAAGAGCACGTTATTGCTTTTTTATCATTACCAGTGCATTTCCAAGAAAACGGACCATAACCTGAACCGGTTAAGTCCGACCTCGTCCCGTAATAACACGCGTAAAAATCCAGGTTATAAGTTGTATCTTTTGTTGATGGTCCGCAGACAGCAGTATCCCGTTGAACTCCTTCATTGGAGCAATATTTCGCGAATCCATCACTCCCTGTGCAAAACCAATCATAGTATTCGTTGCCGCCGTGAGGATTCACTTGGGAAGCCTCTCCGGCATTACATAAATACGAAGTGGGCTCGGAATAAGGGTTTGTTTTGGTTGCTGGACCGCAAGAGGCCGGAACATAAGCTTGATTAACAATAATATAAACATAACCGCTGGCTCCCGCACCACCCGCACCAGCGTTCAAATTGCCATCACAATTTACTGTAGTTCCGCCACCACCGCCACCGCCCGCACCATAACCAGACCCACCCGCTCCACCAGCTCCGACAGCCGCAAAAGAACATGCTCGCGCGGCCGCGCCGGCTGAAGCACTTATCCCCGAAATAGAACCATCAAATCCTTTGCCTCCATTTCGTTGGTCGCTAGTAAAAGCGGTTACGCTCCCACGGGAATTCCCCAATCCCCCGGCAGAAATTATGGAACCGAAAGACGAGGAACCGCCATTGCTTCCATCTGCTGCCGGAGCGCCACCGGCACCACCTCTTCCAACCGTAATTTCATATTGTTCGCCCGGCTTAACAAGTTTTGTGGATTTGACGCATTGGCTGGCAAGCCCCCCATGACCGCCTTCACCAAAACAGCACTTGTCTGTTGTGCTCATGGCTTCGCCGCCACCACCACCGCCGCCACCACCACCGCAAACTTCAACGTCAACCGAAGCCACGCCGGCCGGAACCGTCCATGTGCAAGTACCCGGAGTTGTATATAAATTGCCGGTACCGCAAGCCGCGGCTAAAACATTCTGATTTGCGAAAAAAAGAAATCCAAAACAGCAACTCAAACAAAATATTTTTATAAATTTTGAATTCATATTTTTTTATTTATTGTTTATTGATATTACGCTAATAATACCACAAAAATAAAAATTATTAAAAACAAAAACACTCTCCTTTTTAAGAGAGTGCCCGAAAATATTTAAAATTAGTCCCTTTTTAAGGCCGTAATCGGGTCCAATTCCGCGGCTTTGCGCGCCGGAAAAACCCCAAACCCCAAACCGAGCACGGAAGAAAACGCCAAAGATAAAACAATGGAAGAAAGAGAAACAGAAAACGTCCACGCCAAGCCGAAAGACACGGCCACGTAATAGATCAAGAAAGCAATCAGCGAACCGACTAAAATTCCGAAAACTCCTCCGATAAAAGTGAGAATTACGGACTCGGATAAAAATTGCAACAAAATGTCTTGCCTTTTCGCACCCACGGCTCGCCTCAAACCGATTTCAAAAGTCCTCTCAATTACGGAAACATACATAATATTGGTAATGCCCACTCCGCCCACGATTAAAGAAATAAAAGTCAGGGCGACCAATAATAAAGTTATGCCGTTTAAAATAGTATTAATCATATCCCGGGCTTCCGCCATTGTGGTGATTTGGAAATCATCTTTATCCGGGTCAGTGATATTATGCCTCTCTTCCATTAAATATTGCATATCGGCTTTGGTGTCATTGATTTTATTCGGGTCAATAACTTCCACCAACGCGCCCATTACGTAATCCGTGCCCAATATTTTCTTTTGCATTGTTTCCGCCGGAATATAAGAAATGGAATCCATGTCCATAAATCCCCCGCCACCCTGGCTTTTTAAAACTCCCACAACTCGGAATGGTATTCCTTTAACGTAAACGTTTTGCCCCACGGCCTCTTGGTCACCGAAAAGATTTTCTTTCAGCTTTGACCCCAAGACCACAACTTCCGCCAAGCCGTCTTCTTCGTCTCGGGTGTAAAATCTTCCGCTGGTCATATCCAATTTTTGCATATCCGCCGCTCCCGCGCCGTATCCGTAAATTATGACTGTTTGGTTAGCGTCTTTGTATTTAAAAACTTCCTGGCCGGTAACGAAAGCGAATAAAGATTTCACGTTTGGCAATTTGGCAATCGCGTCCACGTCTTTATTTTTAAAAGTGGTGATATTGTTACCGGTCGCCATGGCGCTCGCGCTGCTAACACTGCCCTTGCCCGGAACCTTAACTTCTATATCAATTGTGTTCGGGTTATAAATATCCAATTGTGACATCACTAATCCCTTCAACCCCTGGCCTGCGGCGAGCATTACTATCAATAAAGCGATGCCGATACTTAAAGCGATAATAGTTAAAATCGTGCGCCCTTTTTGGTGCATTAAACTTTTCCACGCTGTTTCCAAATATGTTTTAATGTTATTCATAACGCAATGCTTCTATTGGATTTAACATGCTTGCGTTCCTGGCCGGAACAATTCCGAAAACAAGGCCCACACCGATACTCACGAAACAACCCAAAAATACGGAACCGAACGAAACAATAAAGTCCCATTTATAACCCATGGTCTGCGCGACAACCGCCACCAGCCAAGAAATTAAAAATCCCAAAATAATGCCGATTAATCCGGCGACAAAGGTAATAAAAATAGTTTCAATCAAAAACTGTAAAATAATATCCGAATTTTTCGCGCCCACGGCTTTTCTCAAGCCGATTTCTTTAGTTCTTTCCTGGACCGTGGCGAGCATTATATTCATAATGCCGAAGCCGCCAACCAATAATGAAATCGCGGAAACGGCCACCAAGAAAAACTTGACCGCGTTTGTAATTTGCGAAATCGCGTCCAGGGCTGTTTCACTGGAACGAACAGTAAAATCATCATCCACCGGATTGGTGATATTATGGTCTCGCCTTAATGTGTCTTCAACATAAGAAATAACACCGTCAATATTTTCCGCTTTATCAACTTTTATTCGCATAAAATTAATGTAATTGATTCCCAAGAGGATATTTTGGGCGGTTTTAATCGGAACAAAAATTTCCTTGTCTTGGCTTTGCGCCAAGCCTCCTCCTCTTTTGGTAAAAACTCCTATAACCGTAAAAGCGCTTTTCTTTATTTTTATTTGATTGCCAATCGGGTCTTGATCGCCGAAAATTTGCGTGGCCGCGTCGCTACCCAAAACCACCACCTTGGCATTGGAGTCATTTTCGTCATCGGCAAAAAATCTGCCATTAGCAACTTCCGCGTCTTCAACATTAATATAGCTTGGCGTCGTCCCCATAAAAGTAAGAACCGGGCTATTGTTATTCCAAGTAACAACATCCGTGCCTTGCACGTACATAGACACGCCTTCAATATGCGAATTGCCACCCCTTAATATTTGCGTGCCGTCTTTATATTTTAAAGTAGTAATAACCACGCCAAAAACCGAGGCGGGCGGGCCGTTCGGGTCGGTTTTGCCCGGCAAGACTCCGACCAAATTACTGCCCAAGCTTTTCACTTCATTTAATATCAACCCTTGCGCCGAAGCGCCCAATGACATCACTACTATCACGGAAAAAATTCCGATAACAATTCCGAGCATAGTCAAAAAAGACCGCATCTTATTGCTTATAAGCATTCTATAAGAATTTTTTACCGCTTCGGAAAAATCCATAATTTTACTTTCTTAGTTCCTGGTTTTCGCTTTGGGCAAACTGCCTTTCCGCCACTTTCGCGTCATTGATAATCAATCCGTCTTTAACGTTGATTATTCTCTCCGCGTGTTCGGCCGTGTATTTTTCGTGGGTAACCAAAATAATCGTATTGCCTTTTTCGTTCAACTCCTGCAATAATTTCATAACCTGGTAACCGGATTTGGAATCCAAATTTCCGGTCGGCTCATCCGCGAAAATAACTTCCGGATTATTAACCAAGGCCCGGGCGATTGCCACCCTTTGTTTTTCTCCGCCGGAAAGGTTGGCGGGATTATAATACATTCGGTGGTCTAACCCAACTTCGCCCAATAAATTTTTAGCGCGTAAAATTCTTTCCGCCGTAGAAACGCCGGAATAAACCATGGGCAACATTACGTTTTCCAAAACATTGGCGCGATTTAATAAATTAAAAGACTGAAAAATAAATCCGACTTTTTTGCTCCTCATTTCCGCCAATTGGTCGTCGGTTAGACTGCCGATTTCTTTGTCTTCAAAAAAATATTGCCCCGAAGTCGGCTTGTCCAAAAAACTTAAAATATGCATCAAGGTTGATTTCCCCGAACCAGACGGGCCCATAATGGAAACAAACTCGCCTTTGTGTATATCAAAACTCAGCCCCTTCAAGACATTCGTAACCACCTCCCCTTCACGGTAATCTTTTTTGAGATCCCTAACGCTAATTAACATTAGTTTATAAAACTTTAAGAATAATTGTTTCGCCCTGCTTTAAGCCGGACAAAATTTCCACCAAGCCGTCATCGGCTTTCAATCCCACGCTCACATTCTTTTCAACCAATTTATCATTCTCTAAAACTCTTACATATTTTTGCCCGGTATTAGCCCTAGACAAAACCGCCCGAGAAGGGACATATAAAACGTTTTGGCGGGAGTCCGTGTTAATCAAAACATCGGCTGTCATTCCGGATTTTAACAAATTCGTGTTATCGTCGTCATTTATCGCCACTTTCACATTGTAATAAATCACATCCTGGATATTGGTTGACGCGGGCTCAATTGACATTACAGTTCCAACGAATTTTATGTCTGTGCCGATGGCGTCAAAAGTTATGGTAGCGTTTTCCTGGACTTTCAATTTAACCACATCGGTTTCGGGAACGTCCACGTTAATTTCAAAATGCGGCGACAACAATTCCACCATTGGCTCATTGCTGGAAATCAATTCCCCTTTTTTCTTGTTGACTTTGCCTATTTCTCCGCTAATGGGCGCAATCATAATGGCCTTGCTTCTGTTTGCCTTGGCTTGAGCCAACGCGGCTTCATAATAAGCCACATCAACGTCCCTCGGCCTCGCGACCAAAGAATCGTAATTGGCTCTTTGCAAATTAAGCGCAGCTTCAGCCGTATTAATAGCATTTTCGTTTTGCGACTTGGCAACAAGAATATCGTTTTTTATTCCGGAAATTGTTATCCTTTCCGCCCCGATAGTTGTTTTTTGGGTTTCTATTAAAGACTTATCCGTTTCCGAAATAGTTGACTTGTATGGTTCTTTATCAATAATATCCCTGTTCGCGGTCAAAGCGGTGATAATAACATTCAGTTCGTCAACCGCCTGTTCCAGCGCGGAATCAATGTCGCTTTGGTTTTGGCTGATTTTAATAATAGTTAACGATTGCTTAAATTTAAGCTGGGCATTATTTACCAAATCTAAATTATTCTGAAAATTCAACGACTCCTGAGTACTACCGGTAAAATATTTCATTTGAACATCTCTTAGCGCCTTAAAAGCATTATACATTTTAACCGAAGCGTCGTCCAAAGACGCCAAAGCCGCGTCGTATTTGGAATTCAAGCTTACGGTAGCCAAAGTTTGGGCGTTTGTAAGCGCGGTTTGCGCGGAATCAACTTGTTTTTGCGCCGTGTTTATTTGCTCCACGGTCGCTCCGGCTAATTTTTGGTCCAAACTGGCTTGCGCCGCCGCCACAGACGCATCCAAATCGGCCAAAGATAAATTGGCAATAAGTTGGCCCTTCTGGACACTGTCGCCTTCTTTCACAGCCACGTAACTGATTACTCCGGGAACTTGAAAATTCAGGGATAAGTCATCGGCGGCCTGGATATTGCCGGTTACATCCACGGTTTGGATTAAATTGCCAAGTTCAACTTTAGCGGTTTCATATTTGGATTTCTTGCTTCCGCCACTCATGCTTATTCCGACAATAATCAAAACAAGCGCCACGATTGCCGCGATAATTATGAATTTTTTTGATTTTAAAAACTTCCAGTTGATTTTAAACGCCATAATTTTACTTGCCCGCCATAGCCCGCAGGGCGAAAGAGGGTTTTTATGTTTATAATTTTTGATTTATCTTCTTTAAAAGTTAATTTATTAAGTTTATTATACCATTCTTTTAAAGTCAACTCAAAATATTGCCTGAATTGTTTTATCCAAGCCGCCTTTTTCCAGATTTGAAATAATTATTTCCCAATATTTTTCCGCAGATAAAAGAAGCCGTAGCTCGCGCCGATAAGCAGCAAGCCGGCAATCAGCAAGGCCAAAGGCCAGCCCAAACTTTGCGAAAAATACTCAGCCGTAATTTTGGCGATATATCCAACTAGAAACAATGAGCCGAAAACCAGGAATTCCCTGCTCTTTAAATAAACGCTTGCCAAAAGCGCGCCGAAAACCAAGAATGGGAAAATCGCTTCCCAAAAAATATTTTGCGAAGGCTTCCATCCGCCCAACGCCAGAGCCGAACCCAAGAATCCCAAAATGCCAAAACCGTAAAGAAAAGCTTTTAGTGCGGTTTTCTTTTGTTTAGCGAAATTATAACCGAGCAAAAGGTAAGACGAGGCAATAAGTAAAATCCTGTATTCAAAAAACGATTCGCTTCGGTTGAAATACCCGGAGCTGATTAAATCCGTAAAAGCCACAAAAAACCACGTCCCGAAAATTATGCTGAAAAAAATAAAGATATCTTTTTTCAAAACAGCGGCGGACGACAGATAAAATAAGAGCAAAATTCCGGAAATGATTGATTGGATCCCGGCCGACTGAAGATTGAGCCCGGCGACGTAAAAAACCACTTCCAGCCCGATTGGAATTATGGCCGCGGACACGAAATAAAGAGCGCCGCTCAAAATATTTAATTTTGAATCGCGGGAAAGATACAAAGCTAAAAAATAAATTATTAAACCGATCCCGAAAGTGGAAAGTATTCTGATTGTATCATTGAAAAAATTCCAATTTTGGCCGATTAAAATAGCGATTGATAAAACCACAATGCCTCCGCCCACGTAAAACAATAAATTGGCAACGCTAAATTTTTTGTTGCTCTCCGCTGAACTTTTTGAACCATCATCATAGGCGCGTTCCAATTCTTCCTTGCTTGCTATTCTTTGCGCGGCTATATTTTTCACATAATCCAATGCTTGTTGTTTTTCCATTTTAGTTTGCTGAATTTACCCATCCCACGAAACGCAGATTTATATCGTATCTGTTGCTCGCGAGAACGGGCGTATTAAGTTTCTTATTCAAGCCGTGCCCGGTGATGAACAAGGTTGAAAAATCCTGGGAATATCCGCCAAACAAAGAAAATCCATAGCTGCTGCTTCCGTTGATTATTTCATATCCGTCCGGTGATTTTACATCGGGATAAAAATTCATTGCTTGCGCTTGTTCCAAAGTTACTTCCGCGGACTTATCTTGCTTAATGTCATAAACAAACAATCTGGCTAAAAACTTTTGTGGTGGAACGGCCGGAGCCGCTTTGTCGATCGGCACAATATTATCGGTGTTAAGCCTGGCGATTAATTTTCCGTTTTGGATAATGTATTCCTCGTTATAATTCCCCCCCGAAACAAAAACAAAATTATATTGCGGATGGTTGTATATTCTCGGGACATAGATGACCGCAACCAAAAATAACACCATCAAAACCGGTATCAAAATCGCGACAACTAAACTTAAATTTTTCTTTATATCCATATTTTTAAAAAATTATTTTTATATTTACTATATCTGAATTATACCATAAAAATTAAGAAATAATTACAATTTTGTGAACAAAAAAACCGTTAAAAAAATTAACGATTATATTTTTCAATGGCGCGGGCCACGTCGCCATTGTTAATGTGCCTTTGTAAAGACGCATTAATTTGATCCATGTATTTCGCGTACTCGGACTTTTTTGACACTCCAATGTAAAAGTTCTGTTGGGAAACGATTCCTGCTTCAACAATATCCGTGGCTTTGCCGAGCATTTTCTTGCCAGCGTATCCAGAATACAGGAAATAGTCAGCCTGGCCGCTACGGACTAAAGCAAAGGCTTCTTCCGGAGTTGCCACTCGTTTCAAGTCAAGTTTGGCATCCAGGATGAAGGCATCCATTTCAGTTCCATAGCTATCACCAATGGTCGCAGCTCCCTTTAAGCCGATTAGGTCTCGCTTGTTCGTATAAGTAAAGCCGCTTCCCTGTTTTACGAACACCGCAACCGGATCAGTGGTATAAGAAATGGAATAAACCAGATACTCGGCCCTTTCCGGCGTGTAATAAAGCGCGACAATAACGTCGTTCTCGCCGGTTTTGGTTTTTTCTTGGACAATGTCCCACGGGCCGATATAAATAGTTCTAACTCCCATGCCCATGTCCTTAAATACCATTCCGGTTATTTCAGGTCCAGCGCCGGTTATTTCCAGACCGCTTCGCCACATTATTGGCTTCCAATCCGGATGGCCGGAAGCAATAACCATGTCTTTTTGTTCGCCAAATGACGATTGGTTGCTATTTGACGACGTTGTAAAGATAAAAGCCGAAATAAGGCAGGCCAATATAATTACAATAATAAACATTATGGCAGTTCCTATACTTGCTTTCATTTAAAACATCCTCCGTCTTTAAAACGGCTCTTATTTTTTAACATATAATAATTGTTATGTCAAAACAAAAACCGCTGAAAAATATCCAACGGTTTTTATTTTTTTATTCCATTATTTTCACGAACGCGATACTGGAAAAGAAATACACAACAACCGCGCTAATAAGCCAAGCCACCAAAAGGCCGATTGGCAAATTGATTAAAAGATAAAGCGGCAACATAAAAAATATTACATATAAAGAAACTATCGTACAAGTAAAACAACAAACTTTTTGCCAAAAAGTTTGACCTAAAGATTGTTTCACTTTTTCATACAGCGAAGCCAAAACCAAACCGCTAATAAAACTAAACAATAATGACCAGGCGAAAAAACTCATTGGCGGTGGGCCGGCGATAGGCATCATCACCTTACTCCAAACGCTAAAATACTGCTCCATCATATAATAACCCATAGTGAATTGGGCCGCTACGGTATCTACCACGAAAGCGATAACCATAAAAATAACAGCTGAAAGGAATATTTTTCCCTTATTGACGTTTTTACAACAATTACAATTGCACATAAATAAATTTAAATTATTTTATTTCTTCGACCTTTGTCCATTGTTTATTAAAACCATTATACCATAAAAACATAAATATCAACTCTTTTTAATTTACGTTTAATAAGGTATAATTTTAGTCATGAACCCAAAAATTATCGCCACAATCGGCTCAAAATCCGAAGATTATAAAACCCTAAAGGGTTTAGTTCGCGCCGGCATGAATATCGCCCGCGTGAACTTTTCACATGCTACGTTTGAACAATGGAACAAAATAAAATCCGCGCTATCGCGGATAGAAAAAGAAACCGGCATTCGGGTTAAATTAATGATGGATTTACAGGGGCCGAGAATCCGCGTTGGCAAGCTCACGAACCCGGTTAAAATCGTTAAAGGTGAAACTTACGCTTTCTTTTACGGCGAAACCACGGACAAAGAAAAAGAAATTCCCATAGACCACGAAGACCTTTATAACGACATAAAGGTTGGAGAACCTTTTTATTTGGCAAACGGAGCCATTGAATTGGAAGTGATCGAAATAAAAGATAAAAAAATATTTGCCCGCGCCCAATCAAACGGAATCCTTTTTTCGCGCAAGGCCGTAAACATACCGGAAACCAATTTTTCCGGAGGCGCCATGACCGCAAAAGACATTGAAGACGCTAAATTCGGCCTGGCGAACGGAGCTGATTACATTTGCTTGTCGTTTGTCCAAACCGGTGAAGACATCCAAGCCCTTAAAAAACTGCTCACCAGCAATAAAACCACGGTCATAGCAAAAATAGAAAGAGCGACCGCGTTAAAAGACATTGATAATATCATCAAATACTCGGACGGCATTATGGTCGCCCGCGGCGATTTGGGAATTGAAGTGGCGATTGAAGAATTACCCATTTTGCAAAAAGAATTAATCCGCCACGCGCACTGGTATAAAAAACCCGCGATTGTGGCAACGGAAATGCTGGCCTCCATGGTTGAAAGGCCGCACCCGACCCGCGCCGAAGTCGCGGACATTGCCAACGCTATTTTTGACGGAGCGGACGCAGTAATGCTTTCCGACGAAACCGCCATGGGAAACTTCCCCGTGGAGTCGGTGGAATATATGAAAAAAATCGCGCAACGGGCGGATGAATATTTCAACAGCATAAATTATTTCGGCCCGAATTAAATCTGATTTTAACATTCGTTAAAATCATAATTATATTTAAATTATTTAATCGGGTAAATCCCAACTAAAATAAAAACCGCGCTTAGGCGGTTTTTTGATTTAACTATTTGCTGAAATAAACCGGTATGGTTAATTGGTCCGCGTTTTGGGGCAATCCGGAAGGATTATCTTTTTCCAAAACCAATATTCCTTTTGCGGTTACGGGCGCTTCAAATTCAAGAGCCGCTTCATACGGAACGAAATTTGCGGTCATCCAATCCGACTTGGCTTGGGCCACCGCAATGCCCAATTGCTTGCCATTCGCGTCAAATATTTTTATTGGAAAAGACGCTTCAAAAAACCAATTTCCTCTGGCCTCCCCTTTGATAACCAACGGACTTTTAACCAAATCGTTCGGCCTGGGGCTGTTAATGCGGATCAGGTCCGCTTTTTCATTCACGTTGCCGATGTCCTCAATAAATTTTTGGCACTTTCGCGGATATGATTCCATAACCGGATAACCCGCGGCCACACACTCTTCAAAACTGTTCACCACCGGCTTCAAGTTGGAATTTTTGTAATTTAACGCAATCGCAATAGCCGCGATTATGATTATCGCCCCAACAATTATAACAATATTTTTATTCATGCTTTTACCCGATTAAATACGATTTAAAATTAATTTAAATCGTAATTTTAAATTTTTATTTTTACAACCTATTTATATTATATACTAATTATGGAAATTTAAAATTATTAAACCGGGTGAATTAGAGGATAAAATTTTTAATTAAAAAGCCATCTCCCTGGACGGCTTTTAGATAAAATGTTATTGAATCGGCTTATTCTCCGTCCCGCTTGGCTGATTTTGCATAATCGGCCTGATTTGGATTGACTGCGCAGTTACACTGCCGTCTTGATTAGAAGTGCCGGTTATCATTACTCCGGCACCGGTTTGCAAATCGCTCAAAGCGCCATCCGCCATTTTGCTTACTTTCGTGGAAGCTGAAAGAAAAACAATTTTTGAACCGCCGCTGCTTAATTTAATTGTAATGCTTTTATCGTCCATGCTTACAATTGAGCCATTAACCAATCCGGTTTGCCCGGTGCCCGCGCCGGTTCGCTTTTGTCCGTTTGCCATAGCTTGGAAATTTCCCTGACCCGAAATTTTTTTACTTTGCCCGTAAACCATGCCCCCATAAAAAGAGCCCACTCCAATTACCACCATTAAAACTATGCCAATTATTAAATATTTTTTGTTCATAATTTATTTACGCTATTTACTATTCGTATCTTAACGCTTCTATGGGGTTTAATTTCGCCGCTCGCTGAGCCGGATAATACCCGAAAATAATTCCAATCAAAGCCGAAACTCCAAAAGCCAAAAATATTGACCAAGGCGCTATTTTTGTAACCGTTCCTCCAAACTGGCTGATGGCAACCGAAGCCAAGCAACCCAAAATTATGCCCACGATTCCGCCGATAAAAGTTAAAGCAATGGCTTCTCCCAAAAATTGCGAATTAATATTTTTCTTTTTCGCGCCAATCGCTTTTCGCAATCCAATTTCCCTGGTTCTCTCGGTAACGGTTGTCAGCATCATATTCATAATCCCTATTCCTCCCACAACCAAAGATATGGATGCCACAGACGCTAACAAAATCGTAAAAGTGTCCGCCACCGAAGAAGCGGTTGAAGCAATGTCCGCCTGGTTGGTGGTAGTAAAATCGGCTTTGGTTGAATCCGTGATATTGTGCCTGGCTAAAAGCAGGTCGGTTATATCCGTTTGTAAAGCATCCATGGAATCTTGGTTGATTGCGGAAACATAAATACTGCTCACGTATTTATTGCCGGACAAATATTGTTGGTCCGTGGTAATGGGAATAAAAACCATATTGTCCTGGCTGCTCATAGTATTCCCTCCTTTCGCCGCGGTAACTCCAATTACCTTAAACTCAATTCCGTTAATCCGAATTGTTTGTCCGACTGCGTCCGAATTTTCTCCAAACAAATCATCCCTGGCGGTCGGCCCCAAAACCGCAATTTTTGTTTTGTTTGTTTTGTCCAACTCGGAAATAAACGAACCTTGCTCAACTTGCACGTTACGAACCGTTAAATACTCGGCGGTTGTTCCAACCACGGAAACATTCGTATTGGTTCCCTTGGCTATAACCTGCCGCCGGGAAGAAACTTCCGGCTCCACAGCTTGCGCCAAAGCCAATCCGTTTATAGCCGCGGCATCGTCAATCGTAAGAGTTTGGGCCGTTCCCCTGCCTCCGCTAACAGACATGCCAATGCCCCTTTGCGCCCCGGGAGTGACAGCAATCAAATTAGAGCCCAGCGATTCAATCCTGGACTGAATGCTGCTTTGCGACCCTTGCCCAATAGCAATCATTGCGATTACCGAACCGATACCGATAACAATACCTAAAATCGTAAGGAAAGACCTGATTTTATTGGTGAACAAAGCAAAGTATATTTCTTCCAACAAGTCTTGGTTTTTCATAATTTATCCCTTTTGTTTTAATCCGTTATAATCTTCCACAATCACACCGTCCTTGATTGAGATAATCCGGTCCGCGTGCTCAGCCACTTCCCGCTCGTGTGTAATTAAAATTATCGTATGGCGCTGATTTCGGTTTAGGTCGGTAAAAGTTTTTAAAACAATTTCTCCGGTTTTTGAATCCAGATTTCCGGTCGGCTCATCCGCCAAAATCAAAGAAGGATTATTAACCAATGCCCGGGCGATCGCCACTCTTTGCATCTGTCCGCCGGACAATTGATTACTCAGATGATTAAATAAATTTTCATCCAACCCGGCATCTTGCAACGCTTGCCTGGCCTTTAATTCCCTTTCCGGTTTGGGAACCTCCGCGTAAATCAACGGCACGCTCACATTGCGGATTACCGTAGCCCTGGGCAATAAATTAAATGTTTGAAAAACAAAACCTATTTTTCCATTTCTTATTTCCGCCAATTCGTCATCCGATAAAAACGAAACATTTTTATTATCCAAAAAGTATTCTCCCGAAGTCGGCGTATCCAACGCTCCGATTATATTCATCAGAGTTGATTTTCCCGAGCCGGACGGCCCGGTTATGGCCACAAATTCGCCATCGTTGATTTTAAGGGAAATGCCTTTTAGTATGGGAACAACGCCCGCGCTGGTAATATACGCTTTGGTTATATTTTTTAGTTCAATCATAAAATTTATAAACTAATTAGGCGGACCACCCAATCCTTGAATCATCATATTGCCAGTGGTGCTCTTGATAGTGGTGGAAGTGGTTGACTTTGTTGAAGACATTGACGCTTTTGCGGATGCGTTGATTGTGCCGGTTATAACTTGGTCGTTTTCATTCAAGCCACTCGTAATCTCGGTATAAGAATCATTAGCTGAGCCAATCTCCACGGTTTTAGTTGTAAGCGCTCCCTTTAAAGAAATTCCTTTGCTGTTATCCAATTGAGCTGAATCAACTGCCACGGACGGCGATTGAACGTAGTAAGAATTGTTTAAAGATTTTATAGCTGAGTTAGGAACCATTAACACATCTGTCTTAGCTTCCGTAATTATGTTGACCGAAGCGCTCATTCCCGGCTTAACAGTGCCGGTATCATCCGTAAAACTTATTTCAACATTATAATTAACCACTCCGGAAGTCACTGTTCCGATTGTATCAACCTGAGTTACCTTACCGGTCAAACTCAAATCCGGCAAAGCGTCAAAAGTAAGCGTAACCGCGTCCCCTAATTTAACTTTTGAGATATCCACTTCATTCAAAGAAACGTTTACTATTTTTCCGTCGGAAATAAAAGTCACCAAGGCGGCGCCGGAAGAAACAGATTCACCCCTGGAAACACTCAGTTTGGCGATGGTTCCGGAAAAAGGAGCGGTAATATAATAATCGCTTAAATTTTTCTTGGCCGCTAACAAAGCGTTGTATTTCTGCGCTACCGCCAATTCCTGTGATTTAATGTTTATATCCGTGGCGCCGGCCTTAATCTTATCCAGAGAAATTTGTTTTTCCACTATACTTCTCTCGGCGCTGACTGTTGTTTTTTTATCATTACTGATAGTTTGTTGAATCGCCAGCAAACTAGACAAACTACTATTCGTTTTGCTCATATAACCATTAAGTGTGGCCAAATGCGTATCTGCCAAAGAATTCGGGCTAACACTTTCATCGGTCAACTGATCTTTATAAAACTGGATTAAGTCGCTGGAACTTTTCACCGCATCGGAAAGAAGCAATGTTGTTTCGTAGGTCTCATTTATCAACGATTCAATTTCATCCGAACTCATGCTACGAGTGGAATTTTTGTAATCGCTAAAATTTTGGTCGTAAGCTGCTTTAGCTTTTTGATACTTACTGTAAGCATCATCCCGGTATTGTTGAATTTTAGAATCATATTTAAAACCGGCGCCGGTATAATAATCCAAATTAGTCTGATAATTGTTAAAAGAATTTCCAAACAATAAATTATTTAGTCCTGTTGCAATAGCAGGCAAGTCTAAGAAAGCATTGGAAATAGAAGTGAATCCGTCTGTATAAGCCTTTTTAAGGTCGTATTCCGCGTCTTCTTTGGATTGTTGAGCGTTAATTAATGAACTCTCTGCTTGTAAAACAGTTAATTCGTCCGCCGGCGCTTTTAATTCCTCCAAAGATAATTGCGCCAAATCATAATTGGCTTGCGCGTCTCTGACCGCCTGCTCGGCATCCGAAGAATCTATTTGCAACAAAAGCTTTCCATCATTAACTTCCTGCCCGGCAACCACGCCGATATAAGTAATGTCGCCGGAAACCTTGGCGCTAATAGCAACTTCATTAGAGGTTGAAACTTGCCCCGTACCAGAAATTGAACTGATTAATGTTCCCTTGGCCGCAGCCGCGACCACGTATTTAGAAGCGGCTTTCGGCGTGAATATATTATAAGCAAACAGGCCCAAAGAAATAAGCGCGATAATTAAAACAATGGAAATAATTTTATGGGCGGAAATGAATCTTGTTGTTTTTTCTAGCATATTTATTTTTTAATCCTATCTTTTGGAAAACGCTCTAATGTTTTTTCGGGTGGAGGCGGGGGTAAAATCCTTATCAAACCCGCCTCAATCTGTCCGCTCTCGTTTGATTCCCCGATAACAACGATACTTTCATTTATTTTCAAATCGCTTAATTTTAAGTTTTGTTTAAGGTTTCTGATAACCGTATCGTCTTTTACCAAAACAACTTTCTCCAAAGTATTGCGGTCTTTTATCACCAAATTTGGGCTATCAATTTTTATAATTTCCCCCAAAACACCGTGCGCGTTCATAAAGTCATCCGGCTTTATCATATTCTTGGGGAAACTTTCCGCCGGCCCGGCGAAATTGCGGTAATAATTCTCCCCCCATTGGTAAGAAAAGTTCGCCTTCCTGAAGCCGATATCCATTCCCAATTTAAAAACCAGCAAAAGCGCGATCATTGCTCCGATTATCATTAAAACGACACTAAATGTTTTTGATTGGAAAAAATTATTTAAATCCATATTAGATTGCTTGTAAACTTTTTATGCTCCTGAAATCCCGCGCCAAATATTTGGATATTTGCATAATTATTAAAATAATGGCGAGCAAAATTATTGATTCCACGATCGGAAACGATTCCAAAAGGGTTGAAAAAAAATTATACCAATAACGCGCCAGCACGGCCGAATCGGAAAACAACAAAGAAAAATATTCTCCAAATCCTGATTTGGCGATATTGTCCTGCGTTAATTTGAGCGTGTAAACCAATGCCGGGATTAAACCGAACAATCCCGCAAAAAAAGCGAAAATCCGCCTTTTTAAAGCCAAAAGGCGCTCTTCTTTTTCAATCCGGCTTGTTATCTTTTTGAAAAGATAAACGGGCGGCTCAATTTCTTCATAATCCTTGTTCATATAAATTACTACGCATGTCAATACCTTTTGGGTTCAAGGCCTTAATTGAAAACAAAAACCGCAGTTTGGCCGCGGTTCAAGTTATTAAAAATAAGACAAAGTTTGTTTCAATTCCATAATCGCCCGCCTGTATCGGCTTTTTATGGTGTCAACCGATTCCCCCAAAATATTGGCGATTTCTTGGAAGGTCAGCTGCTCGTTTAAGCGCATTAAAACAACCTCTTTATATTTTATTGACAGCTTATTGATGGCATCCGCCACCCGGCTTATCATATCTTTACGCTCGCAAGCGGCCAAAGGCAAGGGCGCTTTGTCCCGCAAAGTTTCAAGTAAAACATTTTCTCCTTTATCGTTTTCAAAGCGGGAAAACGGAATGGATTTTTTCTTCCTGGAAAAATCAATAGCCGTGTTTTTGGCGATTTCAAAAAGCCAGGGCTTGAATTTCTTTTTTTGGTCAAACTTTTTTATGTTTTTCCAAATCTTCACAAAGGCCTCCTGGGTAATATCTTCGGCCTCGGCGCTATTACCGCAATAACTGTAAGCAAATCCGTAAATCGGCTTAAGGTATCTCGCGATTAAAAAATCCAGGGCTTGCTTTTCGCCTTGTAAATATTTTTCAACCAATTGTTCGTCCGTTAAATCTTGCATATCGTGCCCACAATTATAAACCAAGCCGCCAATTTAATCAACACAAATTGTAAACAAATTATTGCCCCGCTGTTTTGGGCAATGTCTCGTGGTCAATAAAATCATAACATCCAACCACGCATTTTTTATCAATACAATTCATTTGGAAAGGACAATTTGAACGCATCGCGTATTCACCCGGCACTTCCGGGCAATCCGCGCTTTTTTCACACACGAAATCAAGGATTTTTTCCGTTGCGAAAAACGCTCTTACGTTAAAATAAGTTTCGGCCCTTGCAATAGAAATTAAGCTTAAATCTTTGCGGCTTTGCGATAATTTATCCCTGAACTCGGCTGGAAAAATTTCTCTTAACGATTTACTGTAACCGCTTCCATCCAAGGGCTTAGCAAGGGTAAAACTTGTTTCCGTTTTCGTAAGCCGTGCCGGAACGGATATGCCGCTATCGGATATCAACCTTGGGGCAATCGTATTTTTTTCGCACTTCCCGCAATCCTTGGAAATAAAGCATTTGTTTGCCGAATCCGAGTCCGGGCAAAACGTTTCTTTGTCGTTTACGTAAAAAGATTCGCAAAAAGCCGATATATAAATATTATTCCCTTCCTCTCCCAAAAAATCATAAGAACAAAACGCTTTGGCTTTTTCATTATTTGTCCAAGCCAAATTTGCTTCAAGAAATTTTACTATTTCGCAATCCATTCCATACTCTGCTCCCGGGCATTTTTCGGAATTGCTTAAAGTTTGCGGATTATTTTTTGGAGTTTGGTTTAAAAAATAAAAAACCCCCACGGCTCCAATCGCCAAAATAATAATTATTATTATTACAATTAAAATATTACCAATGCCTTTTTGGTTAAGTGTTTCCATTTTTTTATTTATTTTTTTCTTCAATCAACGGCAAGCCGATTGTGATTTGCGTGCCCACGTTTTCCATTGAATCCACGGAAATCGTTCCATTCATTAGTTCCACGATTTGCTTGGTAATCCACAACCCTAATCCCGTACCGTTAATTTCTTCGGTTTTTTTATTTTTCACCCGATAAAATTTTTCAAACAAATGTTCTCTCTCTTTCGCAGTCATGCCAATACCCGTATCTTTTATTAAAATGACCAAATTTTTATCCCGGTTAAACGCCTTAATATCCACACTTCCCGTGGGAGTGTATTTAATCGCGTTTCCCAACAAATTAATCAAAATTTGCTTGAATTTATCCCTGTCAATATTAATATTGGTTTTACTTCCGGGCTCAAGCGAATAAGCCAAAACCAATTTTTTTTCGTCGGCTTGAATTTTAATTTCCTTCACGGTCTCTTCAATTATTCCGGCCGCTTCCATTGGCTTTAAATCAATTTTCAAACGGCCTTGTTCTATACGGCTCACGTTTAACATATCTTCTATTAAGCTGGACAGCCGATCGGCGGAAACATTGATAATGGATAAATCTTCTTTGGATTGGTCGGTTAAACCCGTGCTTTGTTCCAACACCATTGAAGCATAACCTTTGATAATCGTAATCGGCGTCCTTAATTCATGCGACGCCATTGAAATAAATTCGTCTTTCATTTGGTCAACTTCTTTTATTTTATTGTAAAGGATTGAATATTCAAACAACCGCGAATTCGTTAATAGGAGCAAAACAATAAATAAAACTGATACGATTAATATCCAAAAAGACCGGCTTAAAGCAATAGCCAAAACAGTTTCAATTATGCCGGCGGATAAACGCATTGATAAAAGGGCCTGGCTTTGGCCGCGCAAATCTTTAAGCGGAACAACCACCAGCCAATAAGTACTGTTGGCGCCGGCGCTTTGGTCAACTATTTTTTGCGCGCTCGGCCAATCATTGCTCCAGGCGACCACGTAAGCCATTGAATTTTCCACAACGCCTATCCGGGTCCTGTCCATACTCGCCGCCACTTTAAAAGTTTCGCCTTCCCGATAAAAAATATCCAAAGCTTTGGTGTCGCTGTTGTAAACTTTCCAATTATCAACAAAGGCCTGCATTTGTTCCGGCGAATTTAACTTATCCGCCAAGGCGGCGTTAATGGCTTGCGCGATTCCCACGCCTTTGTCTTGCAAGCTTTGGTCAACCGTCGCGCGGAAAGATTGCGTAAAAAGCAAAGTGTTTACGATTACCACTGTTGGAATAACAATCATCAGCGCGATTGAATAAATCACCTGCCGATTGTCTTGCAAAAATTTGATTGGGGTGCTCTTATCCGCCATAAAATCCTTATCGGCTTACCCTTTGTTTTATGATTAAAAATATTGACACTAAAATCAATACCGCGATCAGCCCGGCCAATGTGTAAAAAATCAAATACATATTGGATTGGTCCGGAACGGAACTGGCGTCTTGAATTCCCGCGAATTCATCCAATGTAACAGCTTGGGCTTCTTCAATAAAGAATGGCCTGGGCAAGCTGGCTTCAACTATTTTTCCTTTATCATTGTTTATCGCCACGTAAACTTCGTGCTTTCCGTTTACCAAAGTTTTATCCAAATCATAAACCCAGTTGCCGTTCGCGTCCGCCTTAACGGTTAAGACAATCGGCATATTACTGTAAACGTACAAAGTGATAACTTGGTTGGGCTTCGCCTTGCCCTTAAACCTGATGTTGTTAGGATTAGCGCCGGTTTGGGTGGTGGTTGTTGGTTTGGAATTTTCCACTGCTTCAATTTGCAAAACCGCGCTGGTTGCGACGCTGTTATTAAGCTTGGGCTGTTCCAACGGCTTGCCGTCAATAATCGCTTTATCCACTCCGCTCAATTTGGAAGAATCAACCGCGTCGCGGTTAGTCGTGGCCGCGATTCCCAAACGCGCGTCCATATCATCCGGCACGCCGTTTTTGTTGTCATCAAGCACCATTACCACGGGCGCCAAAGTTTGTTGCTCTTTGGATAAATCTGTTGAAACCAAGCTCACGGAAACATTTCCATTGGAAGAAGCGAAAGGCGAATCGGCAATCGCCACTTGGACTTGCGTGTCCGGCGCTCCCGGCGCGGTGGAAACAATATTCATTGTTCCGGTTTGCGTATCAATAGTCGCCGTGCTTCCGGAAGAATCGGCCAATACGCTTTTTGTTTCTTGGGTCAAAGTTGTTTTTAAATCAGACAAAATCACGTCGTTGATTAAAACATTGCATTTGTCCGCGTCAATATTCTGGCATTTTAAAGGTTTGCCGTATTTGTTTATAAAATATTGGTAACACTGTTCTCTTGTGGTTAAATTATTCGCCAAACATTCCGAAACAACATTCTTTTGGTATTGGTACATCTGGCAATCGCTTTCATTTGTAATTCCGGCGCTAACGCATTCGGCCGGTACTTGCGTTGTTGGCGTTACAGCCGGATTTCCCGTAGTGGTGGTTGTCGGGGTGGTTGGATTAGCCGCGGTTCCTTGGCAAGATTGTTCCACCGTCGGAATTCCCGGCAAACAATTTTCCGGCGATTTCATAATAATGCTTCTGGTTTGTTTTCCGTTTACGCAATCACTCCAAGAAGAATAAGTGTATAAACAAGCTTCTTGTTTGGGTTCAATTGTTGGCGCCACGCAAGTTTTTGTTAGCGCCTCTGTTGAAACCTCTTTGCACAAGGTTGGCCCTATTTTTGTGGCTTGCCTGGTTTGTTTTCCGTTTACGCAATCGCTCCAAGAAGAATATGTGTAAACGCAAACCGGCAGCTCGGTTGTTGTGGAGCCGGACATACTGACTATTGTTTTAGGATTATCATTATTGGGATAACTATAAGTTAAGGTTGCGTCTGAGTTAACGTAATCATATGACACTACTTTTATTGTCCAATTGCGGCTAACCGCGTCTTTCGGAATCGGCAACACGTATGTCCAAGTTTTTCTCGCAGAATTAGCCACGGGAGACTCTATTGTCCCTTCCGGCGAAGTTGTTATATCATCGGTTGTTGCTTTAATTTTTACTTTACTGACAATAGAAGGCTTATCGGAAGAAATTGTTACTTGGTAATAAGCGTTATTATTGGTTGCAGTTCCCGATGTGGAAACAGCGGTGGCGGGAGTTGCGGATATTGTTAAAATTGGCAAAACAATATTAGTATTCGGGATAGTTGAACAATTAACAGCCGTGTTATCGGCGGAACAAGTCCAGGTCCATGGGCCGGATCCCTGCACGGTTGAAGCGGTTCCGCTGCTGCATAAGCCGGAAGTTGGAATAGCTGTGGCCATGGTGTTAACGGCCGAGCCGCAAATCGGATTCGCGATTGTTGATTTATTGGCGTAGCAACCAATACTACCCGCGCTGTTGCTGCAATTCCAGGTCCAGCCTGTGCCGGTTGTGTTTAACGCCGGCGCGGAATGATTTCCATTGCTGCATAAATTATCATTCACAGTGGGCGCGGTTGAAAAAGTTTGGGCGTTTACGCTCCCGCAAACCGGAGCAGACGTAGAAGTATTGGATGCGTTACAAGTTATATTGGTGGAACCAACGCAAGTCCAAGACCAAGTGTTTCCGGTCAAGCTCGGCGTGGTTGGCGTTCCGTGCAAACATAACGCAATTGAATCGGTCGGTACGGTTGAAAATGACTGCACGGTTCCGCAGGCGGGCGTTATGGCCGAAGTATTGGCGGCCGAACAATTTGCCGGAGTGGTATTGGTGGAACCGGTACAAGTCCAAATCCAATTGCTTCCGCTGGCAACAGGAGAAGAAGAAGTTCCTGGAGAACATAACCCGGCGGCCGTAACCGCTGTGGCAGTTGGGTAAGATTTATTGTTGGCGTAGCCGCAAACAGGCGTTGTATCTAAAGAAGAGCAGGTTTGCGTTAATTCTGCCGGAGAGCCGCCCGTGCAACCGGAAGGAAACGAAGCGGTAATTGTCCTGTTTTGATATCCGGAAACGCAAGCAGACCAAGCGGAATATTCAAAAGATGCGCAAGTGTTTGTTGTTTGGGCAAGAACCGTAAAGTTAGGCAAGCTTCTTACGGTTCCCGCGGAAGTCCCGGCGCAATACGAATCGGTGGTTGAAGAACAAAAACTGTATAATAAAGCGCCACCCGAAGATGTTAACGAAACCGTGGTTATGCTCCATTGCTGGTTTGCGGTTGCGCCGGAGGGCGTTGGTAGCGAGACCGACCATGCGCCCGAAGAACTGATGGTTCCCCAGCCCGTTGCAACAGGTTGGTTGGGGCTACTTGCCAAAACTTTTACCAAGTACGCGTTAGTTGGAGAATTCGTAAATGTTCCGTTTATAACCGCCGAGTTGCCCGCCACAATTTCCGTAACGGGCATGTTTATAAAACTCAATCCCGGAAACGGTTCGGAAAAAACATATTGGCCGATAAATAAAAATGAAACTATTACGGCCATGAGCCCGAATAAGCCGCATTTTATAATATTGTTTTTTTTCATAAATTTATAAAAAACACGCCAATCCGCCAGCTGGCGGAGCGCTAAATTTTATTAACTGTTAATAATAAGAACAAATTGTATTTTGCTTTATACATTGTCTTTATTATAAAATATAAAATATTTTAAAGCAAACAAAAAACCGCATCCGCCAGCTGGCAGACCGGTTTTTTATGTTTAAGTTTATTTTTCCGCTTTATCCCATCTTCCCCAACCGCAACATCCTGATTTCTTGGTGATCACCGATATTCCCAAAAGAATAATCAATAAAGGCCAAATAATTTGCCAAACACTCACGGAAATAAAGCCCATATTTTGCAATAAGAACACGACTCCGATAACAATAATAGCTATTCCAACCAACATTTACCTTGTTAAATAGCGCTTCGCGCTAATTTTGCTACGGAGCAAAATTATTTAACAGGGTGAACCCGGTTAAAGCGCTTAACGTTATTCAATTTAAAATTTGTAATAGGCGACCTTTTATTTTTTTTCCACAACAATGGTGCAATTTGTGACCAGTGCGGCCAAAGCTCCCACGGCTGCCAAAACCGGAGCCAAAACCGTGCCGACCACGGCCACGGTCAAGGGAAACTCCACCAACACCTCCCCCTTTTCGTCTTTAATCGTAATTCGGCGGATATTGCCTTCTCTGATAAGCTCTTTAACTTTTTTTAAAATATCCTCGCCGGAAACTTTAAATTCTTCTTTTTTGTTTTCTACTGCCATATTTTTGTTTTTAATCCAATCCGCCGCATCCGGACGCTTCTTCTTGGTTTTCTTCGTTAACGGCTTCGGTTTCTTTTTTCTGTTGACACCCGCATTGGCATCCGGGAGCACACGAACAACAATAAACGCAAACACCCGGCTCGCAAGAACATTCGTTTTTTTCATCCAAGGGCAATCCGCAAGCACATTTTTTTTCTTCGTTTTCCATAGATATATATTATATTTATTATTATTAACGCATTTATTATACCAATTTTATTCCGTGAAAACAATATAAATATTATTATTTTTTAAAAATATTTTTTGTTATTAAGTTGGATGATTTTTGGAGCAACCAGCCCAAAACGATGAATACTGCCAAGTACGCCGTAACGGCGAGCCAAGGAGGAAGGAATGGAAAAATAAAATCATAACGGTAAAGAATCGGCCAATGCAATAAATATATTTCGTAAGAATAAAGCCCGATTAAATTCATCAACCGGAACTCTATTTTTTTAATTAAAAACAAAACCGTAAAAGCCAATGTCGTCACCATGGTAACAATTTGCTCAACCCGAATTCCCTGTCCCACTCCGGAGTTATACGTATTCCGCGCGATTATGAATAATAAAATTAAAATTAAAAAACAATAAGCCGTGTATTTAAAAATCTTCAGGGCAATATTGTTTTTTACAGCCCGTTCGGTCCAATCCGCTATTTTTTGCCTAAAATCAACGGTATTGCAAACTAACCCTCCGGCCAAAACCCCCAAAGGAAAAGCCAGCATATGGACTTCGTGGAAATACCTTACTTTGGAAAGCCAAGCCGGATTCAAAGCGATAATCACGTAAGTTAAAGCATAAATAATCAGTGCCGAAATCCAGGGGTGTTTTTTTATGAAGACCAAGGGGAACGCAATATAATAAAACAAAATCAAAGTAAAATACCACAGCGGCGAGTTTATGTCGTTATACAAATCCGCGCTGTTAAATAATCCGAAAAAAGAAGAAACAACATAATCAAGCGGGTAGGCTTTGTTTAAAATAAAAAAATCCATCAAAAAAAACGCGGAAATAACCAGCCAAAAAGGAACCATTAATTTGACCAACCGGTCTTTGTAAAATTGCTTAATTGAGCGGGGCTTGGTAAGCGCGGAAACAATCAAGCCGTAACCGGAAAGAAACAAAAAAATATCCACTCCCACTCCGGCAATCGCGGACAAAGGAAATAAAAAATTATGGTCGTTAACCAAAAAATAGCCGATGTGCCCGAAAACCACCAATAATATCGCCACGCCCTTAAGCTCGTTGGTTGTTTCTATGGGAAAAAATTTATTATCTTTTTTAAATCGGGCGGACAGCAAAATCGCCACAATAAAAATTACAATAAAAATGTAAGTCGCTTGAACAGCGTTAATAATCGACATTACCATAAATTTCTTGGGTCAAAATTTTATATCCTTCATCCGACGGATGGAACGAATCAACCGAATAATGCGGCCCGTCTTTTTTAAAAATATTTTCCGTTGGGGTGGCGATATCAATATATTTAAGATTTTTTTCGCGGGCTATCTCTTTGATTATTTTATTAAAAACTATGGTTCTCTGCCTGAAGTAAGCGTCATACGGCGGCAAATAAACCGTGCTTGACCCGATAAACGGAAGGCTGATTAAATAAACATTGGCATTGGTTTGTTTAAGCAAACTATCAACGATATATTCATATTTGTTTTTAAAATCATCTTCGCCGGTCCTCTCGCGCACATCGTTTACTCCGATAAGAACTGTCACGATATCCGGCTTGCCGGAAATAACCGGATCAAGCAGATTGCCAATCACGTCCTCGGCTCTGGCGCCCAACAAAGAATAATCTTGCAAGATTACTTCGTTATTGTTTTTCGCCATATCTTTTGCCAACAAATAAGGGTAAGAATTCTCATACGAACTCGCTCCCACGCCGGCGGTTAAACTGTCCCCCAAGGCCGCGTATTTTATTTTTTGCGTACCCATTTGATTAATGTCGTAAATGTATTGGTTATCAACGATATTCAACCCTCCGGCGCTGATTCGGTTGTAAACATTGGCGTAAGCAAACCACATATAACCAATGATTATAATTCCGGCCAAAATTAAAATTATGAGCCAATCTTTTTTCATAAGCTATTCGCCCGCGTCACCCTTTATTACGCCAATGGCTTCTTTCACCGTGGTCATAAATTGGGCCGGGAAAATAATCGTGGAATTTTTTTCAACGCTGATTTCCGCCATGGTTTGCAAAGTTCTTAATTGCAAGGCTACCGGATGGCTGGCAATCAAATCAGCCGCTTGCCCTAATTTTTCAGCCGCCTGGAACTCACCTTGCGCCGCGACAATCTTCGCCCTCCTTTCCCTTTCCGCTTCGGCTTCTTTGGCCATGGCCCTTTGCATATTTTCCGGCAAAGTAATGTCTTTTATTTCCACCGCCATCACTTGCACCCCCCATGGTTCAGTGTGCGCGTCTATTACGTTTTTTATTTGGCTGTTGATATCCGTTGTTTGCGACAAAAGCTGGTCCAGCTGAAATTGACCCACCACGTTTCTAACCGTGGTTTGGGAAATTTG
>Ga0265297_10003031_pt1 | contig 31721 bp, 22 predicted proteins | sample Munlanlwell13791_FD_192502 | JGI IMG/M metagenome (GOLD analysis project Ga0265297, IMG submission 192502) | Leachate microbial communities from a municipal landfill in Southern Ontario, Canada - Leachate well 137-91 | ecosystem: Engineered > Solid waste > Landfill > Unclassified | place...
CCCTGCCTATTTTCATTCAGTCCCTCCGGGACGAATTGGACAGATAATGTCAAGCGTTACAGGTACTAGGGCCGGAAAACGGACAACTCAAGACCGGGGATGCAGCGGTAATGCTTGTCGTTGCCGGTGTGAATGGCTATTGAATGTTCAATCGCGGTGGCGGCGATGAGGGCATCGGCCAGATCCAAGCCGAAGGTGAGCACATATTCTTCCATGTAGAGCGTCGCCCGCCGGGAAATGCTTTCGGTCACGGGCAAGAACTTAAATTCCATGTCGTGAAGAAAATTCCGGATGGCCGACAACTCGCGCTTGTCACGCGCGCCTTTGAGCAGTTCCATGTAGGAGACCGCCGAGAGCGACAGGTCGCCCGGCGAGTTGAGCGCCGCCGCCGCTTTGAGGTTGCCGCGCAGAACCCAAATGAGCACATCCGTGTCGACCAGCATCAAAAGCGTCCCTTTCGCAGCCCCCGCACATAGGCGTTGACGTCGGCCAGGTCCGCGCGATCCGCCCACATGCCGAAGGCGGGGTGTTCGCGGACCGAGTGCTGAACGGACGTCTGCTCACAGGGAATGATGACCGCCGTCTTCCGGCCCCGGTAGGTCAGGGTCACCCGCTCACGGCGGTTCAGCGCCGCCAATACGCCCTTCATATTTCGTCTCAGGTCCAGCACGGTTGCATTCATGTCAGGTCTCCATAGTGTTCACTCCATAGTGTACACTAAAAACGGCGAAACAACAACCAAAGTGGCCGAATCCGCGTAACCGGTCACTGGCTGGGGGGGGCTGGGGATTGACCGAGCCCGGAACAACGTGACGGGTAAAAACAAACCGCCTTTGACCGGTCACTCACGCTCCCTGCGGTCGCTACGTTCCCGGCTCGGAAAAACCGGTTCCCGATTACCCCCCCCCCATTCAGTGCCCCCTTACTAATCCGCAACCACGGATTCAAAACTACACCGGGTGCTCATCGTCGAAATGGGCGACGGGGCCGAGCGGTTCCCGGCAGCCGGCAGCGGCATATTGGAGCAGGTTGAGCAGCAGGCGGTCCGCCGCCGGGTGCGTCCCGACCTGGTCCAGGAGGTTGAAGGCGTTGAGGATGAAACGGCCGGCGCCCAGCCGGTATTCGCCGAGCATGATGCCGGCGGCATACCCGCCCGGGGTGCAATAGCCGGTGGCAAAAGCGGCCGCCAAAGCCGTGTCCGGCGGCGTGGCGCCTTCCAAAAACGTATGGGAAATGACCGGGCCGTAATACTCCCAGTCCATGACGCCCCCGGCCTGCAGTCCGGCGAACACGGGATGCGTTTTGGCGACGCATTCCTTGTGGTAAAGCCAGTCGCCCAGGCGACGCCAGTTCCCCTTGGCGGGCAACGGCAGCCAGCGCTGCGAACTCCGCGTGGCGGCCAGGGCGGTGTCCTCCTGGACCAGGTGGCCGGCGCGGTCGTACAGCCGCAACCGGCTGAGGCTCGGCCCGTTGACATGTCCCAGGAACTCCACCGTGATCCGTCCCTGGTCGGGTCGCACCGTGACCGTGCGGACCACCGCCCGGCGCGGGCCGCCGGCTTCGCGGATGATGTCAACTTGCGGCAACACGGTTTCGCCGTTGACCACCACGTCGAACACCCGCTGCCCCGGCGCGTTGAAATAGCCTTCGCAAAGCCCCAGTTCCAGGGTGTACTCGGCCGCCGGCAGCCCGGTCAGCGCATAGTGGATCCGCCCCCAGAATTCGTGGGAAAAGACTTCCCAGTCCTCGGGCGGTGCATTGGCGACCTCGAAATGGCGGATGGCGATCTGGCAGTTGCCGTCATTCGCGGCCTCGCCGGTCCGTTTCAGGCGCCCCGCGTTCACCACCGCGGTTGGGGCGATAAACACCTTGGGCGACAGGAAGATGGCCGTGTCGCCGCGGGCCAGGCGCCGAAGCAGCGCCCGCCAGCCCGCCGCATCGTCATTGACCTCCGGATCGGCGCCGACCAGGACGACCTGCCGCCAGTCCGGGTCGGCCGCCGCGGCATCCAGGGCGGTGGTGGCGACGCCGTGCCGCGCCAGCCACCCGGCCACTTCCGGCGCCACGCCCCACAAGGCCACCGGCGCGTCCAACGTCATCGCGGCGGGCGGGACCGCCAAATGAAAGCGGAGCCGGCCGCCGGCCGGGGCGCCGCCGCGGTCCAGGGTGGCGGCAAAGGTATAAGCGCCGGGCGGCGCGTCCAGCACCACGTCGCCGTCAAAGACCGGAACCGCCAGCGGCCCGTCGCCGCCGGGCGGGGGTGGCGGCACAACAACCATCCGCTTTTCTTCCCAGATCACGCCGCCGGGGCCGTGGACGCGGAGAGTGGCCGGGTACTCGCCGGGCGGCAGCACATCCTCGGTGGCCAGGACCGCCTCCAAGTGACAGGGCCGTCCCGCGTAAACGTGCGACGGCGCGGCAAACAGGCACCAGCGCAGCGGCGCCCAGCCGTCGGCCAGCGCTTCGGCGACGCCGGGTTTCCACTCGCGCCAAAAGGTCCACGCGCCTTCGCCGGTAATGCCGTGGTCAAGCATGCCGGTGAGGTTGAACCCGCAGAGCTGGGGGTTGGCCCGTACCAGGTCGAAACCAAGCAGGCGCTGGCGGCTGTGCAGCCGCTCGCTGTCCACCAGCATGTCCTCGGGAAAGGGATAGACCCCGTCAAACCCCCAGTTCCGCCAGTCTGCCTCCAGCTTGGCGGTCATTTCGCGGAACAACGTGGCATCGGCCAGGTCGGGCCGGGTCTGGCGCTGCTCAAAATGACGCGTGCCGCGGATGACGTTCAACAGGCTGCCAGTGCCGTACTCGGACAGGAACACGGGCTTGGAATCCCGGCCCAGATTGCGGATGAAATCAAACGTGGCCGGCGGATGGGGGGTGACGGGATAGACATGGGCGTCGCCAGAGCGGTCAAAATAGCCGCCGTGATTGGCGTCGGTGGCATTGGCGGCGCCGACGGCATCCGCCGCCTCAATCCCCCATTCATAGTCCCATTGCCGGTGGCCGGGATTGCTGAGCGAACCGATTTCGGGATGATTGTCCCAGCGGCCGCTGGAAAGCAGCACCAGGCGGCTGTCATCCAGGTCGCGCAACCCGGGCAGTGCGGCCACCGCATGCCGGAACACCGGGCCGTCGGGAGTCTCATTCAGCAACCCCCAGACGGTGATGCAAGGGTGGTTGCGGTCGCGCAGGATCATCTCCCGCACCGAGAGGTCGTAACGGCGGGCCATCTCCGGCGAATCGGCCAGTTCCCAGCCGGCCTGACATTCCTCGTACACCATCAACCCGATCTCATCGCAGCAGTCGAGCTGTTCGGGAAAGGCCATGCCCGCAATGAAGCGGACCATGTTGTACCCCGACACCTTGGCCATCAGCAGGTCGCGCCGCATCAGGTCGGGATCCATGGGCACCTGCTGGCCGATGGGGAAATGATTGCAGGTATGGGTGGAGCGCAGGAAGAGGCGCCGGCCGTTGAGCCGGAAATACCCGCGCTCCACGCGCAGTTCGCGGAAGCCGCACCGGCAGGCCTGCTCATGGACGCCGGCGCGTCGCGTTTCCAGGCTGGCGCGCACGGTGTACAGGTTGGGACTGTCCAGATCCCACAACCGCACTTGGGCGAGAGTCAGATCCAACGTGTGGACGCTGTCGCCGGGCGCACAGGCCAGGGTGGTTTCCACTACGGCCACCGTCTCGCCCGCCGCCGCCAGCCCCGCCGTGGCAGCCAGCCGGCCGCGAACGGTCCGCGGGGTGTCGTTGCGCACCGTGACCTCAACCCGGATCCGGCCGGTCGCCGCATCTGGCTGGGCATGCAGCCCGATGATCCGCACCGCCGGCAGGACCTGCACCTCGACCGGACCAAGAATGCCGCCAAAATTATAGGAGCGCCCGGGAGCATAGTTGCGCACCGTCTTGTGCCGGTGGGGGATTTCCACCAGGCGGATGCCGTCGGGCGGGGGGTCATCGGCGTCACTGGGGTTGAGCACGCGCACCGCCAGCAGGTTTTCCCCTGCCGCGGTCACCGCGCCGGTAATATCGAGAGTAAAGGGCGTTTCGCCGCCCTCGTGCCCGCCGACCGGCCGGCCGTTGACCCAGACCTCCGCCAAGTAATCAACGGCCCCGAAAGTCAGCAACACCCGCTCCCGCCCGGCGGCCGTCGGCCGCACAGTAAAGGTTGTCCAGTACCACGCCATGCCGAAGCGGTCGGGAAAGACCTGTTGGATCACCCCCGGCACGGTTGCCGGCTGCGCCTCCGGGCGAACCGCCGCAAACCAGGCGTCCCGCCGGCCGGCATTGGCCGGGTCCAGGGCGATTTTCCAAGGTCCATTGAGAAGCGTCATGGGCCCAACCTCGCGATCACGGTTTGTGCTTTTTTACACATGCTTTTCTGCCGGGCAAGAAAATTACCTTGTTTAACCCTAACATATTATCGGCTATTGCCCAGTTGTCCCACGTATTAATTTTTCACAAAAATGTGTGATTTTTCATATTACCCCCGACGTAAGAGGTCACTGAATGGGGGGTAATCGGGAACCGGTTTTTCCGAGCCGGGAACGTAGCGACCGCAGGGAGCGTGAGTGACCGGTCAACAACGGCATGTTTTAATCCTGACCAATATTTGCATTTCCGTGCCTCTGCCCGTGCCTTCGCCCGAACACCCGCGTAAAACAAGGATGCCCATGGACTGCTTCGACCACGAAAGAGGAGGTGGCAGTTCGGGCACGGGCAAAGGCACGGGCACGGAATAAATTATGACATCCCATGGGACGGCTATGTTTATTTGACCCGTCACGTTGTTCCGGGCTCGGTCAATCCCCAGCCCCCCCATCAGTGACCAGTTACCCCCCGACCCTGGCCGCGCTTGTCTCCCGCCCCAATCCGAACTACGTTTTCCCGCCAATCCCCAAGGCGTTGAAAAACCGTCCCACCGAAAGCGTGCCATGAAGCACCAACCAGCCGTTGCCGCGTGCGCCGGACTGGTGGTGCTGCTGCTGGCAGGATGCGGCACCACGGTTCAGGAGGCGATGCGCTGCGAGCCGCCGGAACTGACGCGGTTTCTGCCGCACCACCAGCTGCTGGTCCGGCAACCGCCGGACTTCCCGTTCCATTACCTGTGGCAAACCCAGGGGGTCTATCGGCGGCACTATGGCTACATCTACGTGGCCCCTGTCAACACGAATTTCCTGCAAAAGGGGCAATGGTGGACCCCCGACAGTCCGGAAGAGGCCCGGCGCATGCGGGACAACCTGGCGTTCCTGGGTGACTACATGCGCCGCAGTTTCGTCACGGAATTGCGCCAGGCCGAGGCGCGGGGCGGCTTCCGGGTGGTGAACGGGCCGGGGTCGCGAACGGTGACCCTGGAACTGGCCCTGACCCAGGCGGTGCCGACCGAGGCGGAACTGAACTTCGTGGGTACCGCGGCCAACCTGCTGCTGCCCGGGGTCAGCCTGCTGACCCGCATCATCGCGACCGGCACGGTTTCCATGGAAGCCCGGATCGTCGATTCCCGGACCCGCCGGCTGCTGTTCATGGCGGCCGACCGCGAAAACGACCCCGCCGCGTTGCTGGCCCTGACCGCCTACAGCTACTACGGATCAACGGAATACAACATTGACAACTGGGCGAAACAACTGGCGGCCCTGAGCGTGTCGCGCCGGGTTGGCGAGGTCAAACACGACGCCCCCCTCCACTGGATCGCCTACTGACGGCAACCAGGCAACGGCGTCACGGGAGAAAATCCATGCCGGACACACGTACAGACGGCCAGCCGGGACGGTTGCGGCCGCTCCTGCTGATGCGGGCCGGAAATCTGCTGGTGCTGGGCGTGCTGGCCCTGTGGTTCCTGGTCTGGCCGGGACTGCGGCTGGCGTGGGATCTGACGGATCCGGCCCTGCGCCTGCCCAATGGGAACAACCCGCGCGCCGCCTGGCGCGTGCACCGGGCGCTGGCGCCGCGCCTGGCGACATGGGCCAATGCACGCGTGGACACCCAGGCCGGCGCCGCGGTGCCGGACCTGCTCGACGTCCCCGTCACCGAGTGGCCGATGTTCACCTGCGTGTTCTATTTGGGCGCCACCGCCGCGCTGCAGGCCGAATGGGACCGGCATCCCCGGGGCCCCGCCCCCCGCGAGTACGCCCGGGACGCCATCGCCGCCTGCCTCCGGCTGATCACCGACCCGGCCACCCACACCTGGGTCAGGATGCACTGGGGCGACGATTACCTGCACCGGGAGAACGTCTTTTTCCGGGGCATGCTCATCCAAGGGCTGACCGACTATGAGAGGGTCACCGGCGACCGCCGTCACCACGACCTGCTGCGGGACCAGGTGGAGACCTTGGCGAGGGCGCTGGACGCCGCGCCCCACGGCCTGCTCCACGACTATCCCGGCGAATGCTATCCCCTGGACGTGCTGGCGGCGGTCTGGTGCATCCGCCGGGCGGACCCGCTGCTGGGCACCGATCACCGCGCCTTCGCGGCGCGCGAGTGGCGGGCGTTTTCCGGGGCGCGCCTGGACGCCTGCGGCCTGCTGGCCTATGAGGCCGACGTCGCCTCCGGCCGCAGCGACAGCCCGTCGCGCGGCATCGGCAATTCCTACGCCCTGCTCTACGCCCCCGACCTCTATCCCGAACGCGCCGCCGAGTGGTACGCCCTGTACACCCGCCATTTCTGGCAGGAACGCATCGGCGCCGCGGGCTACCGCGAATATCCCAAGGACATGACGGACAAGGAATGGCTGGTGGTTCCGGACTCGGGGCCGGTGGTGTGGGGCTTCAGCCCCGCCGGAAACGCCTATGCAGTGGGGGCGGCGCGGGCCAACGGGCGCTTTGACCAGGCGTGGCCGCTCTCCGCCCAGGTGCTGGCGGCGGCGTGGCCGCTGCCCAACGGCCGGTGGCTGGGCGCCCGCATCCTGTCGGCGGCCGCCCGCGGCCACGCGCCGTACCTGGGTGAGGCCAACCTGCTGTTCCTGTTCACCCGCCAGCCGGTGGCGGGGCTGCCGGCGGTGACCGGCGGCCGGCTGCCGCCGATCATCGCCGTGGCGTTCCTGTTTTATCTGGGGCTGGGCGGGTTGTTCCTGTGGCTGATCGGCCGCCAGTGGCGGCGTTTGGGGCGGGCGGACGGCGCGGCGGCGGCCCGGATTCCCCGGGGCACGGTCCAGTTCACCCTGTGGCTGACCCTCTATGCGGCGGTGCCGGCGGTGCTGGCGTGGAAGGGGCTGCTGGCGGCGTTCGCCGTCCTGCTGGCCGCCCAGTTCCTGCCGCGCCCCGGTCGGCCGGACCGCGCGCCAGCCGCGTTGGGAACCCAAGAGACCTAAAGGCCAGCGCCCCTCTTCCCTTGACGGTGTCTCTTGGGTCCTTTGGGTCTTTTAGGTCCCTGGCGCACCGGCCATCTTTTTGCTAATTAATTATACAACAATTAAATATGGTTTATTTCTCCGGGCCTTTGTGCCTCCGTGAGAGAATGATTTTGAAGTAAAAATCAGATCAAAGCCCAATCGCCCCCCGCAACACCCGGGCCATGATCTCGTAGCCGCGGGCATTGGGATGGATGCCGTCCGGCGACAGCTCATAAATCAGCGTCCGGCCGTCCGCCTGGCACAATTTCGCGTGGTAATCGACATAGGTCAGGCCGTGTTCCGCGCACAGCCCCTGCAGGAACCGGTTGAGCCGGGCGGTCAGCTCCCACCAGAGCCTCTTGTCAAAGGGCGGGGCGATGTCCGAGGGCAGCACGGAGCACAGGGCCAGCCTGACCCCCGCCTGTTGGCACTTTTCCACGATGGCCGCGAAGTTGGCCTGGATGCCGGCCAGGACGGCTTCCGTATCGGCGCCCGTGGTGCGCCACCACGGGTCACAGTGGGTGGCGAAAAAGTCGTTGGTCCCCGCCATCAGCACCACCAGCTTGGGCCGCAGCTGAATGACGTCGGCGTCGAACCGCCTGAGGATGTATTCCGTGGTGTCCCCGCCGATCCCCCGGTTCACCAGGCACTTGGCGACACCGAAATAGGCGTTCAAATCCCAATAATGGGTGATGGAGTCGCCGCCGAACAAAATGTCCGGGCGCCGGCCCAGGTAGAGGAGCTGTTCGTTCAAAAAGTCGAACTCGATCCGCCGGCTGTCCGCCGCCACTGCCTTGCCAAAAAGGCCGGGTCTGATCTGATCCATCATGCCCCCCGAACTGAAAATTAATGCGCATATATGCCCGCTGGAGCCACATAAATATAGAAAACGCACGTCGATCCCTTACGAAAAGAAATCAAACGCGCGCTTGAGGGGAACGGGGCTAGCCCTTGCCGAGATCACTTTGGATAAGGTCATTTACAGACTTCTTTCCAGTCCTCTCCAACAATGTGCCAACGTGCATGTCGTTGCGAACGCCAAAGTCGCGATCATACTGCTTCTCAAGCGTGCCGACGTGCTTGTCGTCTCGGGTGTCACGGAGCAGACCGTCAGCATTTCGAGAACGATAACCTCGCATACCGGGTGCATCCTTAGCCATGATTTCTCACCTCCTTTCGATCTTGAGTAAACCTCTTATTTTTATGGCCAATCATTAACTGATAGAACTTTTGAGTTCATGCTCTGGATCAAATAGAGAAACGACGTTAGGGGTGAAGTCATTCTGTTTTTAAGAATTCAGATGTAAAGGTGACTTAAGATGTCATTACTCCTTAACGGGGGCACGAACGGGAGCTTTGAGAGATGATGCCTTGGGGGATGGTGCAGGAAGTTCGTGTCCGAGTATTCGCCAAGTTTGGCGCAACTCGGGGGAAATTTTAATTTCAACCTTAGCCTGCTTTTCCAAATAGGCCGTAAGCCAATGTATTGTTTTGGTTGGACGCATACGTTTACTCCCTCGTCATCTGGTTCCACGTTCATTAAAATGTAGGAATACGGACTTTTCCACTTCACGATATGAAACCGAATTCAATGGTATTCGTGGTATTGCTGCTTTTCTTTCCTTTATTCCCCACGATACACGCCGGGGGCTACCATCCGCCCGCCGTTTTTTCGGAATACCAATGCCGTATTCCATGGCAAATAGATCAAAAAAACGCCGGGGACCTATGCCAACAAACGCCTCAAATGTAATCTTATTTGCCACTTTTGCACCGACAGAAATAGAGTCAGAATGAAATTGTTCCGCCTTGCTTTTTGGATAAGGTTCAATATAAACCACTCGCATAACCCCAGAGGATACGATGTGTTTTGCGCAATTATGGCAAGGAAAAGTAGTACAATACAAAGTGGTTCCACGCGTGGAAACTCCAATACGGCCGCAATTGAGAAGTGCTTCCATCTCGGCATGAACCACCCGTCCGAATTCCGTCAAATCCTTGATCTGACTATCTCGCAGTATACTGCGAACGTCAGAGGTTGCTGGTTTAATGGCCTTTTCTATACGCGTGGCAATATCTTCAATGAGCTTCCCCTGAGCGTCTTTATTCGGATCGCCATCAGCACGCATATAGTCACGACCTTGTGCTTTATCGATATATTTAAATGTTTGGGGATCACGCTGCAACCAATATAAGCCACCGCCAAACCGGGGACAGTCGTTTGCGCCAGAAGCCATTATTTCATTGTATTCATTGGCAACGACAGCCCCTACCTGCCGCGACATATCGGCCGAACGAACGGCGGAGGCAAATGCCATAAACATGGCATACTCATCAAAAGTTGGCGTAGCGAACGGATCCCCAAAAATGATGTCCAGAATACGCTCTATATCAACAATAATTCCGGTATTGTCAGGGTCGTCACGAATAAAAAAATCAGACAAATGGAACGTTTTTACCGTTTGTTGTCCGTACAGTTCAGCTTCTCCTTGGTCTCGCCCAATCAAATTAGTAGCTTGATCGTCCGTCATCCCTTCTATTTTAATCAGATTCTGCCGCCTCCGATCCATGTCACAATGCACCCCAATCAAGTAGAATCCATTTCCGTATATTTGCCGCAGCAACTTGACCTCATCTGGATGCTTCAGTGAATTAATAATAAATGCACGCGGCTTGAAAACGCCAACAGGAGTTTCTCTTTTGGCCGCAATCGCGGCCACTGCCCGCATTGCACAGTAGTCCAATATTTCATCGTGCTGGTTAATACGACGCAAATCATTTCCAACACGCATAGACACATCTATGCGGTCATAGGCAGGCAGGGATAAAACATCTTCGCGGTTGGCCGCCGCCAACAAAAGCTCCGAAACCCGGATAGTATCCACCTTGTACTCAAAATCTTTAGACAACGAATTATGCAATAATTTGGCGACTTCAGAAAGTCGTGCGCCAATTGGGCCAACCAAGGCAATGACCAAGTCGGTTCGCCCCTGCTCGGCGTCTGGTGTTTTCTTTATCGTTTTTCCTGGGGCATACGGCTTGAGTTGTTGTTTTTTAACCATGGTGTGGCAAGAACCTTCAACGCAAACTAAACTCTAATATTCACTAATATACATTACCATTAACAGGCTTACAACCACACACCCTAAAAATTCCCCATACCCGCGGAAACCATAATCGTTCCTTTATTCATTTGCCAGTGCCTGGCGATGCGCACGCTTCCCCCAAAAAATCATCGCACTGGCATCGCCCTCCTGCGCCACAGGAAACAAGGAAAATGCCACCCAACCGGCGCGCCCCGCATCCTCCTCCGGGTTGTTGAGCGCCACCCAGATGCCATACCAAAACTTATTTTATGAAGACATGAAAACGCCCTTCGTCACCAAATCGTCTGGGGATACCACTCCCGAATGGTTTTGTCCGCGGTGACCAGTGACAGGTGCCGCCGTTTGGCGAGGGCAACCATGAGGCGGTCCGCCGGGTCGCGGTGCGACCAGTCCAGTTCCAGACTGTCCAGCCACAAGGGAACGTCAACCGGCACCACTTCCAAGCCAACCACCTGTTCCAAGCGGGCCGCGTAGTCCCGGATTGGGCAGCCCAAATCAAGCTGGCCGGCCCTGGCCTTCAAACCCAGTTCCCACAGCGACACGGCGCACACCAAAGCGCCGGTGTCCGCGATTTTCCGGCAGGCGACCGCCGCCTTCGGAGTCAGGGCCTGGGGTTCAACGGTCCACCAATAAAGGGCGCACGTGTCGAGTACGATCATGTCACACCTCGCCCCATTCCTCCTGGGTCGGCGCGCAGAGGACGGCGGTAGCCGCCGATGCTTTGCCGCGGAGATCGGCAAACACGTCCTCAACCGGACGCTTCTCCCGGATCGGGCAGACACGGAGCACGGGGCGGCGACGGTCGGTCACCACCATTTCCTCCCCGGTTTGTTCAACCCGGCGGAAATAGGCGGACATGCCGGTCTTCAATTTCCGCTTGGCGACCATAAACATGGCACGTCTCCAATGAGAGCTCATATGTGGTCTCATTACCAGTATAGCACACCGCACACCGGCGGCAAACGCAACCTGCCCGGGCAACGACCGGCCAATCATCAGGGTTGACTTCGCCATTCGGGGTTCGATATTCGGCAAAACGGCGGTTCACGACCGCGGATGCCCGATGTTCTGCCGCACCGGGCATCTGTCCCACCCCAACCTTTCCCAGGACCCCGGCGCCATGCGGATCTGCCACCTGACCCCGTCCTTCCTGCCCGACATGGGGGGCATGGAAACCATGATCGACACGCTGGCCCGGAAACAGGCCCGGGCCGGACATGCGGTTTGGGTGGTGACCCGGCAGAAACGGGGTGCTCCCGCGCCGCCCCCCCAGGATTACCGCCAGTTGCAGTACCGCAAGATGGGATTCAACTGGAACGGCATGCTCCTGGGGCTGTTGCGGCATCACCGGCAGCACCGCTTCGACCTCGTCCACGCCCACGGCGTCATCCCGGCGGGTTTTGCCGCCGCCCTGTTTTCCCGGCTCACCAGGGTTCCCTTCGTCTTCACCTCCCATGGCGGCGACGCCCGCCAGGTCACCCGGTTCGGGCGTTTCTGCATCCGCCACGCCGTCCGCCGCGCCGTTTGGGGCACCACCCTCTCGGCCGCGCAGGGGACGTTGCTCACCGGGCTGGGGCTGCCACCCGCCAAGCTGCGGATCATCAGCATTGGCGCCGACCTGGCGGAATTCACCGGGGACGCCAGTCGGGACCGCCCCGCCGCCGCCCCCTATGTGCTGTTTGCCGGCCGGCTGCTGCCCGTCAAGGGGCCCGACCTGGCGCTGGAAGCCTTTGCCAAAGTGCAGGCCCGCCCCCCCGGACTGCGGCTGGCCCTGATGGGGCAGGAAGCCCCCGGGAAATGGGCGGAAGCAGGATTGCCGGACCGTGAGCCGCGCCGCCTGGCCGCCACCCTGGGCATCGCGGACGCCGTCGATTTCCTCGGCATCCGCCTGGGAGTGGACAAGGCGCGCTGGTTCCGGCACGCCGCCCTGCTGCTGGTCAGCTCGCGCTCCGAAGCGCTTTCCGTGGTCACCCTGGAGGCCATGGCCGCCGGGGTGCCGGTGGTCGCCTTCCGCGTGGGCGGCCTCGCCGAACTGGTCCGCCCCGGCCGGACGGGACTGCTGGCGGAACCGGGCGATTGCACCGAACTCGCCGGCCAAGCCAGCGCCCTGCTGGACGATCCGGCCCTGGCGCAGACGATGTCCGCCCAGGCACGGGAAACCGCCCGGGCCTACGATTGGAACCGGATCACCCAAAGTTATCAGGAGCTTTATCAGGATGCCCTGAAGCGGCCGCCACCGCCGGCCTGACCGGAGAACGGCTGGTCATTTGCCCCGGCAACGGCTAAGTTGGCGGGCGCGGGGGTGCCGGACGCCGGCCGCCTTCCGCCACCGGCGGCCATGCCCGGACACACGACACCATGCAACAATCTGAATCTGAACATATCCTGATCACCGGCGGCGCCGGGTTCATCGGTTCCCACCTGGCGGAGGCGCTGGTGAAGGCGGGACGCCGGGTGACCGTCCTTGACGACCTGTCGACCGGCTCGCTCGACAACATCCGCCCGCTGCTCGGCCATGAGCGCTTCCATTTCGCCCGCGCCTCGGTCATGGATCCGATCGTCCTGGACCGGCTGACCGCCGAGGCGGGCACGGTGATCCACCTGGCCGCCGCGGTCGGAGTGAAGCTCATTGTCGAACGGCCGGTCCACACCATTGAAACCAACATCATGGGCACCCATGCGGTGCTGCAAACCGCCCTGCGCTACCGGCGCCGCGTCCTGCTCGCCAGCACCTCCGAAGTTTACGGCAAGGGCTACCGCATCCCCTTTGCGGAAGACGACGATGTGCTGCTGGGCAGCACCAAAAAGAACCGCTGGGCGTACGCCGCCAGCAAGATGATTGACGAGTTCCTGGGGTTTGCCTACCACCAGGAATACGACCTCGAAGTCGTCTGCTTCCGGCTGTTCAACACCGTCGGCCCCCGGCAGACCGGGCAGTACGGCATGGTTATTCCGCGCTTCATCAGCCAGGCGCTGGCCGGCGAGCCGATCTCGGTTCACGGCGACGGCCGGCAGAGCCGCTGCTTTACCGATGTGCGCGACGTGATCCGCGCCCTGCAGCTCCTGATCACCCTGCCAACGGCTCCCGGCCAGCTGTACAACATCGGCGGCGGCGAGGAGGTCAGCATGCTGGAACTGGCCCAACGCATCAAAACCTTGACCGGCAGCGCCTCCCCCATCCGGATGGTGCCGTACGCGGACGCCTACGGCCCCGGCTTTGAAGACATGCAGCGGCGCGTGCCGGACGCCGGCAAAATCCTCCGGGACGCCGGCTGGCACACCACCTACAGCCTGGACGACACCCTCCGCCACATCCTTGAGCACCGGCGCGCCTGACGCCGCTAAAATCAGCCGTGGGAGCCGTTTTCAAAACTCCGGCTCATCCCATTTCTGCATCAAAGACATTCTCTCACAGAGGCACAGAGTAATTTTTTATTGCATTTAGAATGAATTAGTTGTGTTTCCAAGACAATTCACCCCTTCGCTGCCTTTGCTTCCTTCTGTTAAAAATCCGACTTTTGAAAGCACTTCATGGGTTTTTTGAACATCCATTTCCCCATTTCGTTGGGCCGCGCCCGGATTTTGGCAGGACTGGCGGCCCTGCTGGCGTGGACCGCACCGGTCCGCGCGGGCGACTCCACGCTGCTGGACGGCCTCGGCCTGGACAGCACCGCCAGCCGCGAGGAGGGCAAGTACACCTGCGTGCCCAAGCCGCCGCCAGCCCGCCCCGCGCAGTTTTCCGGGGCCGAGGGGCTGCCGCCGCTGCCCCTGCCCGCCGTGCCGCTCCGCCGTACCGAGAAGAAGAATCCGCCCCGGCCGCCGGTGCTGATCGCCAAGATCGCCACCGCCAGCCGCGCCGACTGGGCCACCAACCCCGGCGACGCCGACAACCTGCTGCGCTGGATGGCCCAGGACCTCAAGGTCCATTTCAGCGCCATCAACCTGCCCCAGGACCAGGTGCCGGCCAGCGCCCGGGAGGTGCCGCTCCTCTACCGCACCGGCCATGACGCCTTTGAGTTCCCGCCCGCCGTCCGCCAGCGCCTCCGCGCCTACCTGCTGCAGGGCGGCACGGTGGTCTTCGACGCCTGCTGCGGCCGCCGCGCCTTTGTCGAGTCGGCCCTGCGTGAAATGAACCTGTTGGTGCCCGAACGCCCGCCGTACCGCCTGCCGCCCGACCATCCCCTGTTCCGCAGCTTTGTCGACATCAGCCAGATCCAGTTCCGCGACGGCGCCCGCCAGGCCGGCGCCCAGGACGGCGATCCCGGCATCATCGGCGTCGACGTCGGCTGCCGCACCGCCGTCTTTCTCTTCCGCTGGGACGTCAGTTGCGGCTGGGACAACCTGCCGGACTCGGAGCACCATCACTGCCTGGGCTACACCGTCCCCACCGCCCGCGCCCTCGGCGCCAACCTGACGGCTTACATCACCGCCGAACGCGAGGCCGCCGTGCCGCTGTCCAAGGCCCTGGCCTTCGTCGATGCCTCCCCGGACAAGTCGGGCAAGTTCCTCATCGCCCAGGCCCGCTACGGCGGCCAGTGGCGCACCCGCGATGCCGGGCTGTCCATGCTCCTCAACAGCTTCCATGAACAGACCAAGACGCCGGTCCGCTTCGCCCTGGACGACCTGGCCCTGGATTCGCCGCGCCTCTTCGACGTGCCGTTCCTTTACCTCACCGGCCACCACGATTTCACCCTCAGCGGGGCCGAACGCGCCGGGTTGCGCCGTTACCTGCGCAGCGGCGGGCTGCTGCTGGCCGAGGCCTGCTGCGGCCGCAGCGGCTTTGACCGCGCCTTCCGCCGCGAACTCCGCGCCGTGCTGCCCGAGGCCGAACTGGCGCCGCTGCCCGCCGGCCATCCGCTTTTCCATTACCCCAACGCCGTCACCGCCGTCCAGCCGCGCCCGGCCCTGGCCCAGGCCCTTGGCGTCAGCGGCCGGGTGCCGCCGCGGCTGCTGGCCGTGTCGCTCAACGGCCAGCCGGCCGTGATCTATTCCCCGTGGGGGCTGGCCTGCGGCTGGGAACTGGCCGCCTGCCCCTACTGCCAGGGCCCGGCCCCCACTGACGCCCTGGCCCTCGGCGTCAATATCCTGAGTTGGGCCGTGGCCCAGTGAGGAGGCGCGGCCCCGGAGGGGCTCCGCCGGCAGGCGGGAGCTTTTTCGGCTGTTCTCGGGGTCGGTATCGGTGTCGGAATCGGTATCGCCGGGAAACCTATCGAACACTTCAACCCAAGAAAGCTCCGGAAAACCGGATCAGCCAACAAGTATGCCAGGCGCCCCGCCCCACGGCCCGTGCCTTGTCGCAGGGGCGGGGTGGCGCTATGGTATGCGCTCTTTGACGGGTGCCATCCCGGCGCCCCCCAAACACCCTGTCGCTGGAGGCTGCCGAAACCGGATGAAAACGCCCCTTGTCCTGGCCGGTTTTCTGGCCAGCCTGAGCTTGACCGCAACCCTCGCCGCCGCTGACGCGCCGGCCATTGGCAAAGGAGATCCGACCGTGAGCCAGCCCAACCCCACCGTGCTGATCAAAACCGGCATGGGCGACCTGACCATCGAGCTGTTCGAAGACCAGGCGCCGAACACCGTCGCCAACTTCATCTCCCTGGTGGAGAGCGGCTTCTACAACGGCATCGCCTTCCACCGCATCATCCCCGGCTTCATGGCCCAGGGCGGCTGCCCGAACGCCCGCGAGGGCGCCTCCGGCGTCCCCGGCACCGGCGGCCCGGGCTACCGCTTCGCCGACGAGATCAACCCGGCGCTCAAGCACACCAGCCGCGGCCTCCTCTCCATGGCCAATGCCGGCCCCAACACCAACGGCAGCCAGTTCTTCCTCTGCTTCACTGCCACCCCCTGGCTGGACGGCAAGCATGCCGTGTTTGGCAAGGTGATCAAGGGGCAGGAGGTGCTGGACAAGCTGGAAGCCGTCGGCACCCAGTCCGGCCGTCCCACCCAGCGGGTCGTGATGGAGATGCAGGTGCTCTCCAAGCGCGCCCATCCCTACGCCGTCAAGAAACTGTGACGGCCGGACCGGGCCGGGACTGAAGCCGCGCGCGGAGAATGCCTCCGCGCCGGCTGTGTTCCGGCCCGCCTCCCCCCCCTCCCGCTTAGCCTTCCCACCGACGGGGCCTCATCATGATCGCTTGGATCTTCAAGAAAATTTTGGGTACGCGCAACCAGCGGATGCTGAAAAAGATCCGTCCCGTGGTGGCTGAGATCAACCGCATCGAGGCGGGCTACCAGCAGCTGACCGACGAGCAGCTCCAGGCCAAGACCACGGAGTTCCAGCAGCGCATCCGCCAGGGTGAGACCGTGGACGCCCTGTTGCCCGAGGCCTACGCGGCGGTCAAGAACGCCTGCCGCCGCCTGTGCGGCCGCGAGATTGAGGTGACCGAGCACAAGATGGTCTGGGACATGGTGCCCTACGACGTCCAGATCATCGGCGGCATCGTCCTGCACCGCGGCGGCATCGCCGAAATGGCCACCGGCGAAGGCAAGACCCTGGTCGCCACCTTCCCCCTCTACCTCAACGCCCTCACCGGCCGCAACTGCCAGCTGGTCACCGTCAACGACTACCTGGCCCGGCGCGACGCCGAATGGATGGGCGCCGTCTTCCGCTTCCTCGGCCTCACCGTCGGCTGCATCCAGAACCAGATGCCGCCCCCCGAACGCCGCGCCCAGTACGCCTGCGACATCACCTACGGCACCAACAGCGAGTTCGGCTTCGACTACCTGCGCGACATGGGCATGGCCATGAGCAAGGACGACATGGTGCAGCGCGACCACTATTTCGTCATCATCGACGAGGTCGACTCCATCCTCATCGACGAGGCCCGCACCCCGCTGATCATTTCCGGCCCGGCCGCCGTTTCCAGCCACCGCTACGACAAGCTCAAGCCGCCGGTCGCCGAGCTGTTCCGGATCCAGAGCCTGTTCTGCTCGCGCCTCGCCCAGGAGGCCAAGGAGGTGCTGGAAAACCCCGCCGCCAGCGACGAGGCGCGCGACGAGGCCATGGTCAAGCTCGTCCAGGTCCACCTCGGCGTGCCCAAGCACAAGCAGCTGATGCGCCTGCTCGAGGATCCGTCAATACGCAAGGCTTTCGAGCGCAAAGAGTTGGAAATGCACGGCGACATGAACCGCGCCTTCTTCCGGGAGATGAAGGAACAGCTCATGTTCTCCATCGATGAGCGCGGCCACGAGGCCGACCTCACCGAAAAGGGGCGCCGCCACCTCTCCCCCGACAACCCCGACGGCTTCGTCATCCCCGACCTCGGCGTGCTCTACCACGAAATCGACAGCAATCCGGCCCTGAGCGACACCGAAAAGGCCGCCAAGCGCCAGGAGGCGCTCCAGCTCTTCGAAGGCCAGAGCGAGACCATCCACAACATCTCCCAGCTGCTGCGCGCCTACTGCCTGTTCGAGAAGGACGTCCAGTACGTCGTCCAGGAAAACAAGGTGCTCATCGTCGACGAGTTCACCGGCCGCCTGATGCCCGGCCGCCGCTGGAGCGAGGGACTGCACCAGGCCGTCGAGGCCAAGGAAGGGGTGCAGATCGAACGCGAGACCCAGACCCTGGCCACCATCACCATCCAGAACTACTTCCGCCTCTATGAAAAACTGGCCGGCATGACCGGCACCGCCGAGACCGAGGCCAGCGAGTTCAAGGACATCTACAAGCTCGACGTGGTGGTCATCCCCACCAACCAGCCGTGCGTCCGCCAGGACAGCGACGACCGCATCTACAAGACCAAGCGCGAAAAGTACAACGCCGTCGTCGCCGAGGTCGAGGACTGCAACCAGCGCGGCCAGCCGGTGCTGGTCGGCACCGTGTCGGTGGATGTCTCCGAGGTGCTGAGCCGCATGCTCGACCGCAAGAAGATCGTCCACAACGTGCTGAACGCCAAAAACCACCAGTCCGAGGCGGAAATCGTCGCCCGCGCCGGCCAGCGCGGCGCCATCACCATCGCCACCAACATGGCCGGCCGCGGCACCGACATCAAGCTCGGCCCCGGCGTCGCCGACCTCGGCGGCCTCCATGTCATCGCCTCCGAACGCCACGACGCCCGCCGCATCGACCGCCAGCTCCGCGGCCGCTGCGCCCGCCAGGGCGACCCCGGTTCCTCCCGTTTCTATGTCTCCCTGGAAGACAACCTGATGCGGTTGTTCGGCTCCGACCGCGTCGCCGGCATCATGGAAAAACTCGGCCTGCAGGAAGGCGAGGAGCTGTCCCACAGCTTCCTCAACAAGTCGATCGAACGCGCCCAGCGCCGCGTCGAGCAGCAGCATTTCTCCGTCCGCAAGCGCACCCTTGAATATGACGATGTGATGAACAAGCAGCGCGCCGTCATCTACGGCCTGCGCAAGCAGGTGCTGTACAACGAGGATCCCCGCGCCCTGCTCTTCGACTTCCTCTTCACCGCCGTGGCGGAGCACATCGAAGCCGCCGCCGTCAGCGTGGAAAAGGGCGGCCGCCTCAACCGCGGCGAACTGCTGGCCTGGCTCACCAACCACTTCCCCCTCGGCTTCACCGCCGCCGACCTGGACTGGCCGGAGGGCGAAACGCCCGAGGACCTGGCCAAGCGCCTGGTCGACCGCATCGAGGTCGCCTACAAGCTCAAGGAGGCCAACGAGGACCCCGCCGCCCTGCGCTGGCTGGAGCGCATGATCATGCTCCAGGGCATCGACACCCTGTGGCAGGAACACCTCTACGGCATGGACGCCCTGCGCTACTCCATCCAGCTCCGCGCCTACGGCCAGCGCGACCCGCTGGTCGAGTACAAGCAGGAGGCGTTCCGCATGTTCTCCACCCTGATGGACGCCATCAAGGACGCCATTCTCGGCAACATGTTCCGCTCCGCCACCAACCTGATGGCCTTCCAGCAGCTGCTGCGCATGCTGCCGCGGCAGACCACCCACCAGGAAGCCACCCAGTTCGGCGACCTGCCCCCGGCGGGCGGCCAGCCGCCGCCGGCCGTCGCCACCGCCGGCACCGGCTCCAGCGCCGCCGGCGACATTCCCATCGGCGACAACGGCCTCCCCGTCGGCGTCACCATCCGCCGCGACGTCGCCAAGGTCGGCCGCAACGACCCCTGCCCCTGCGGCAGCGGCAAGAAGTTCAAACAGTGCTGCGGGAAGTGACGGCGGGCACCGCCGGAAAACCAACCGCAGATTGAGTGTGGCGTGATGGGTTCCATTTTATTGCCCATCATCGGGGTCGGTCTCGGTATCGGAATCGGTATCGACCACCGGCCGCCTCTGTCGGACTGATTTCTCATTGACCCCATAACCGCGCCGCCCAAGCTTCGTCAGCATGGCAACAATGCGGTCGAGCAATGCCTTTGCGTTGACATTCTCCTCCCGTGTCAATGCCCCGCAAATCTGCAAGACATCCTGCCCTGCCCCGCATTCCAGCGCCGAGCCCCGGGCAATCTCGAAGTAGCGGCGGCGATCCCCATCTGTCGCCTTGCCATTTCCTTCGGCGATATTCAAAGGGATGGTCTGTGACGCGCGCACAAGCTGGTCTTTCGCGTTACGATGCCCCTTCAGCGCTTCGCAATAGTGGTAAACCCAGCCAACGTATTCGATGGCCGCGCGGTACGCGTCAAGTTTCTCATGTCCGAAACTCATGGCCTGCTCCTTTTCGATTCCGATACCGATTCCGAATTTTCCAAGCACCGCAGACAAAAAATTCCGATATTCGTCAATCTGCGGTTCTTTCCCTGTTCCCTCACCACATCTGCCGGTCCAGCGCGCGGTAGTGGATCGCCTCGGTGATGTGCCGGGGCAGGATGTGCGGCTCCCCGTGCAGGTCCGCCAACGTGCGGGCAACCCGCAAAATGCGGTGGTAGGCGCGGGCGCTCAGGCTGAGGTCGCGCAGCGCCAGCCGCAGCATCGCCTTGCCGTCCTCGCCGAGGGCGCAATGCTCCTCGATCATCGCCGGCGTCATCTCCGCATTGGTGCGCACCGGCGAGCCGCGGAAGCGGGCCGCCTGCCGCCGGCGCGCCGCCTCGACCCGGAGGCGCAGGGCTTCCGAGCCCTCGCCCCGCGGCCGCCCCATCAGTTCCGGCTCGGACACCGCCGCCACCTCGACGTGCAGGTCGATGCGGTCGAGCAACGGCCCGGACACGCGCGACCGGTAGCGCTGGATTTGGGCATGGCCGCAGCGGCACTGGCGCTGCAGGTTGCCGTAATGCCCGCAGGGACAGGGGTTCATCGCCGCCACCAGCATGAAGCGCGCCGGAAAGGTGAAGCTGCCCGCCGCGCGGCTGATGGTCACCGTGCCGCTTTCCAGCGGCTGCCGCAACACCTCCAGCACGTTGCGCCGGAACTCGGGCAGTTCGTCCAGGAACAGCACCCCGTTGTGCGCCAGGCTGATCTCGCCGGGCCGCGGCACCGTCTGCCCCCCGATCAGCCCGGCATCGCTGACCGTATGGTGGGGACTGCGGAACGGCCGGTCGGCCAGCAGCGCCGTCCCCCGCGGCAGCACCCCGGCAATGCTGTGCACACGGGTGACCTCCAGCGCCTCCTCCAGCGACAGCGGCGGCAGGATCGACGGCAGCCGCTGCGCCAGCATGGTCTTGCCCGCCCCTGGCGGGCCGATCAGCAGCAGGTTGTGCCCGCCCGCCGCCGCCACCTCCAGCGCGCGCCGGGCCGTCTCCTGCCCCTTGACGTCGGCAAAGTCCAGCGGCGAGCGCGGCTGGGCCCGGAACAGCGTCTCCGGATCGGCCGCCGGCTCCACCGCCGGCCCTTCGCCGCGCAAAAACGCCACCGCCTCCCCGAGGTTGCGGACGCCGCACACGGCGACGCCGGCCGCCACCGCCGCCTCGGCGGCGTTTTCCGCCGGCACCAGCAGCCGGTGGAAGCCGCGGTCCCGGGCGTGCAGGGCAATCGGCAGCGCCCCATGCACCGGCCGCACCCCGCCGTCGAGCGCCAGCTCGCCGACACAGAGCGTGCCGGCCAGCCGCTCCCGGTCGCAGCCGTTCATCGCCGCCACCATGCTGAGGGCGATCGGCAGGTCGAACGCCGCCCCCTCCTTGCGCACGTCGGCCGGCGCCAGGTTCACCGTCGTCCGCCCCGGCGGCGGATAGAAGCCGTTATTGCGTAGCGCCGACCACACCCGCTCGCGGCTCTCGCGCACCGCCGTGTCGGGCAGCCCGACCACCGTCACCACCGCGTCGTTGCCCACCCCCGAGGCGTTCACCTCGATCTCCACCGTGAACGCCTCAACGCCCTGGATCGCCGAACTCCACGTTTTGGCCATCATGGCAACGCCCTCCACTAGAGCTAACATCTCTTACCGTATATAACGTTTCGTTTCCTTTTTTATTGTTCACCGCTGGCCCAGCGGGTGCCGTTGGCCGCCACCCTCTGGAGTTTGGCAGAAACCATGCGCGCCAGCCGGTGCCACACTCCGAAAACAGCCTGAAGGCTGGACTCAAACAAGGGGCGCCGGTCGTTTGAGTTCACGCTTTAGCGTGTCTGGCCTGGGCATAAGTACAGGGGGATGGAGCTGCGTCCCGGAGGGACTGAATGAAAATAGGCAGGGGCTTCAGCCCCTGTTCCGAAAAATGAAACGATGGCGTGCCGTAGGTACGCCGCGATTCGCCGCGTACCTGACGGCACGCGAACTGGGGGGCGGGCAAAACAGGGGCTTAAGCCCCTGCCTATTCCCGCCCCGTCCCGCTGGGACGGGAAAACCGCCCCTGGTGTTCCCTTGCCTCGTCGCCGTTGGCGACAAAACTCACAAACCACTGTACCAAGGGCCGCTCACGTCGTCCCGCTCTGCCGGCCGCCGTGGAGGGGCAGGTCGCCGCCGTTGAGACGCAGCCGGCCGCCAACGCCCTCCGGCAGTGTCACCTGCCAGGCCGTGGCGCCCGTGGCGGTGCGCCGGAACTCCGTTTCGACCAGGCCGCACGGGTGCGGGGTGCAACCGCGCGCCCAGGCCAGCGGCCCCAGCCGCGGTTCCACCGCCACCGAACGGAAACCAAAATCGGCGGGGCGCACGCCCAGGATCGAGGCATGGTAATGGTAAAGCGGATGCGCCCCCCAGGCATGGCAGTCGGAGCGGGCGGGTTCCGGTTCCTCGGGAGTGGTGCGGAACCCCTGGGCGCCGAGGCCGAACCACAGCGCCATGCGCTCCAGCAGGGTGTCCGTCGCATCCAGGACGCGGCAGGCCTCGAACAGATAATGGGCGAAATAGACCGTGACCCGTTCCAGGTCCGGATCGTTGAGCAGGCCGCGGCGCAACGGCGCCAGCCGGGCCGCGGGCAGCCGGTTGCTCAGCAGCGCCAGGCACTGGGCATGCTCGGAGAAGCGGTTTTTCTCCTGGGTGTCGGCATAGAGCCCGCGCGCCTCATCCCAGAACGCCGCGTCGGTGGCGCGGGCCAGTTCCCCGGCCCGGCGGCGGCACCGGGCCGCGTGTTCCGGCTCGCCGAGCCAGGCCTCCAGTTCCGCCACCCGGTCCAGGATGTAGACGAGCTGCCAGTTCAGGATGCCGTTGGGCTCGCGGTCGGCCCCCGGCGGCATGCCGGCGGTCGGGGCGTGGGGCGGCTGCCACGAACGCCAGCCCAGGGTCCAGTCGGTGAACAGCCAGCCCGGGGCGGGCCCCAGCAGGCCGTCGCCGCCGATCCAGCCCTCATAGACGTCGAGGACGCCGCGCACCCCGGGCATCAGCGAACGCACAAACTCCGCATCCCCGCGCCATTGGGCATAGTCATGGACCATGCCCAGCCACCACAGCGAGAACGGCGGAATGACCTGGTTCATGCGGACCGGCCAGCGCGACGCCGTGAGGCCGCTGGTGGTGCTGCGCCGGGAGGCGTCGAACATCCGCAACGCCTTGCGCGGCAGACGGTCGTCCGCCGTCAGAACGTAGGTGGTCAAAACCTCCAGCCGGGTGTCGCCGATGTACATCATCTGCTCGTAATAGGGGCAGTCCATGTAGGTCTCATGCATGCACATCTGCATCACGCGGAGCATCGGCGGCTGCGCCGCGGCCAGGCGCGGGTCGGCGGCGGCGAACTCCGCCGCCGGGACCAGCGGATAGCCGGTCTCCTCCACGTCCAGGCGGTCCAGGGTCAGCGCGTCGCCGGCGGTCTCCACCCGCAATTCCACGTACCGCCCCGCGCGCCACCACAGGGGGGCAAAGGCACGGCCGGCCCCGCCATCCGGCAAAAAGGTGTCGCCGGCCCCCTTGAACAGCTTGCCCTCGATCTGGTCGCGGTTGCCCTTGCCGGCACCCTCAACGGGATCGTACAGGCCTTCGGCCCAGCGCAGCGAAAGGCGGGCATCACGGCCGCCCGAGACGGTCACGGCCGGATAGGCGCAGCGATAGTCCTCGAGATCCAAAATGGCCCGCCGCACCGTCCGCGGCGGAATGACCAGCCGGCCGCCGGCCAGCCAGTCCTGCCAGGCGCGCCGCTCGGCGGCGAGATCCTGGGCCGCCAGCACCGGTGCGGACTCCGCACCGGCCGCCGCGGCGTCCAGATGGCGGACCACCGGCGCCGGCGCCGGCGCGGAACGCATGGCCGGCAACGTCCCCGGCCGCAGCAGGTGGATCATTTTCGGCGCCCAGTCCATGAAGGGCAGCCGCGCGAAACCGGGCTCGACCGTCGCCACGCCCCCCCAGCCGTCGCCGGCGCCGTGCTCGAACCCCCAGTCAAACGCCGCCGCCGTCACCGTCTCTTGGGCACCGGTGCCCCAGGTGATCTCCGGGCCGGTGAACGCCTGCCCGCCCAGCCGCCGGCCTTCCCAGACCGCCACGCCCGTGCCGATCAGGGCGTCGTGCGGGCCGTCGCCGGCGACCAGCAGGCCGTGGCGAACGCTGGCCTGGGCAAACGGCGACTGCGGGCCGAGGGACCACACGCGGGCCACCAGCTGGTGCGCCCCGGCCGGCCACGCGATCTCGTACGTCTCAAAGAACCAATTCTCGTCGTCGCCCCGCTCCGGCCCGCGGCCAACCCGCACGCCGTCCACATACAATTCATACCGCTCATCGGCGGTGACGTGCAGGCGCCAGGTGGCGGCCTCGGCCAGCGTGAACCGGCACCGGTACGCCGCCACCAGCGGCCGGGCCGCAGCCTCCGGCAGGCTGATCCACGAACACGGCCACTGCCCGAACTTGTTCCAGCGGCTGGCGGCCTCCACATCCTGGTAAGGGGCATCAGCGGGAGACACACGGCGGCAACCAACAACCGGGACGGACATGGCCAAGCTCCAGAGAAATTGTGCGGGTGCGCAGGTCTGGGAGGAAAAACGCCGGCCGCCTCATCGTCGTCGTGCCGGCGGCATGCAGAAATCACTTGAAGAGCGACAATATAACAGCCCCCATGCCCCCTGACCGCGGCGCCGGGCGCATGGGTGCATGTTACTTCTGTCGGGGATTCCTTTGTGGTCCGTTCGCCGGCATGACTGGGGCTTGGGGCCAACTGACGCCATTCGATAGGCGATGATCGACGGAACGGACAGGCGCCCCCGGCCGGCCTCTCCGCGGGGTGCAACCCCGCGAAGAGAGGGTGTTCCGCTGTAGCCGCGGCTGTGCCAGCCGCGCGGGGAGTGGTCATGTGGGGGCGCCTGGCACAGGCGCCGCTACAGAAGACGGACCTGTAGGCACGGGCGTGTCGCCCGGGGCTGGAGTTTGGCAGAAACCATGCGCGCCAGCCGGTGCCACACTCCGAAGACAGCCTGAAGGCTGGACTCAAACAAGGGGCGCCGGTCGTTTGAGTTCACGCTTTAGCGTGTCTGGCCTGGGCATACGTACGGGGGGCCGGCTTGGCGGTTGCATCCAAGACAAGCACAGTTTATATTGAAAAACAATAAGTACGGTTAGCATTTTTCAAGGAACAAAGACATGATCGAACGGCGCGGCCTGCGTGACACCATCGAAACCGCACTCCAGCGGAGCCGATGCGTTGCCCTCTTGGGGCCGCGCCAATGCGGCAAGACGACGGTGGCCCGTGAGATCGCCGCCGCGCATGGCGCAAACATTTTCGACTTGGAAGACCCGGATGACGATGCCCGTTTGCAACAGGCCAAGCTGGTCCTGGGGCGGCAAACCGGGCTGGTGGTGCTGGACGAGATTCAGCGGCGACCGGATCTCCTGCCCGTTCTGCGCGTGTTGCTGGACCGCGTGCCGCTGCCCGCGAAATTCCTGACCCTGGGCAGCGCGTCGCCGGACTTGAAACGTGGCGCGGCGGAATCGTTGGCGGGACGCGTGGAACTCGTTCACATGTCCGGATTCACCTTGGACGAAACGGGGGCCGGAGCACTCTTCCCCTTGTGGATGCGCGGCGGTTTTCCGCTTTCCTATTTGGCAGCGGACGACGCGGCCAGCGCGGCCTGGCGTTCGAACTTCATTCAGACGTTTGTGGAGCGGGATCTGAGAATGATGGGGGTTGAACTTGCTCCCGCCATGATGCGACGCTTTTGGGGCATGCTCGCCCACCTGCACGGCCAGCACTGGAATGGCTCCGACATCGCCAGCTCCCTGCAACTCTCCCGCCCCACGGTACAACGTTATCTGGATTTGCTGACGGCGGCCTATGTGGTGCGGCAATTGCCGCCCTGGCACGAAAACGCCGGCAAGCGGATCGTCAAATCGGCCAAGGTCTATGTGCGCGACAGCGGCCTGCTGCACGAACTTCTGGGCGTGCGGTCACAGGACCGGCTGGAAGCACATCCCAAACTGGGTGCCTCCTGGGAAGGCTTCGCCATGGAACAGATCTTGGCGCACAACGACGAACGCAATGCCTACCACTGGGGAACGCATGGCGGCGCGGAACTGGATCTGCTGCTGGTGACGGGCGGGCGGCGGATCGGCTTCGAATTCAAGTACACGTCATCCCCCTCGACCACGCGTTCCATGCACATCGCGCTCGCCGACCTGCGGCTCGACCATCTCTATACAGTGTCCCCGATCACCGCCGCCTTCCCTCTAGGCGAACGGATGACGGCGCTGCCCCTGCCGGACGCCGCGCGCGACTGGGCCACGGACGGGTGACGCCTTTACCATCACCCTCTGAATGCCTTACAATGCGGGCGTTTTTACGCTCGCCCGGCGTTCACACCACGGGAAACGCGCCCCGGGTGCTGGCCCTCTATCATGGCACCGGCGCCGGACTCGTTGACCGCTTGATCCTGGCGGACTATCATCGGGGAACCCATCATGTGGTCTCCTTCGACAAGGATTTCTGCCGCCTGGATGGCGTACAGGAGTTGTAACCCAGGCTGACCGGCCCCTTCGCGCTCAGCGTAACAGCGCTCGCCTCTCGCACTCGAATCGTTTAATGTCCGGAAAAAATGCAATAAGTATGCAAAAATAGGAAACAGCATGATATTAGCGGCGAAATGAACACGCGAAAAAAGAAGACAGTGGCGGCGGTCGGCCGCCTGGCGGGATGCTCCGGGGGCACCGTCTCCCGGGTCGTCAACAACAGCGGCTACGTCAGCCCGGACACCCGCAAGGCCGTCCTAGCGGCGATCAAGGCCACGGGCTATGTCCCCAAGGCGAAGCGGGAACACCCCGGCGCGCCCGCCGGCCACGCCCGGCGCACCGCCAAGAAGGTCATTGAGGTGATCGCCACCCGCAACCGCCAGTCGGAAGATTTCTCGATGGAGGACGGGCAGGCGCATTTCGGCCCGCTGACCAAACGGGCGGACGAGGCCATTCTGCCGGACATCATCGACCATGGCATGGGCTTCCACCGGCAGATCATCTTCGGCATCGTGGAGGAAATCCGCCGCCTGGGGTATAAAACGGTCCTGCAAGCCACCAGCAACCTGGCTGACAACCAGTTCCTAGCCGAGGTCAATGTCGCCGACAAGTGCGGCGTGCTGCTGGTGGGCGAGCACAGCCCGGTCCTGGACACGTTCGTCGCCCGGTGCAAGCATCCGCTGGTACTGGTTGACATGGTCGGAGACAGCCGGGCCGATGTGGTCACCACGGACAATTTTTACGGCACCCGGATTCTTTTTGATTATCTTCACTCCCTGGGGCACCGCAAGCTCGGGTACGTCGGCGGACCGGCGGCAGGACACCAGGAACGGTTTGCCTCCTTCAAACTCTGCATGATCGAGGCCGACCTGGCCATCCGCCCAGAATGGATCTCCATCGGACCCAACCATTTCGCGACCACGGTTGAAAACGCCCGGACCCTCCTGGACCGCCCGAACCGCCCGACGGCCATTCTCTGCTGCAACGATGTGGCGGCGCTGGCCGTGATGCGGGTCGCCGGCCAGCTTGGCATCGCCGTCCCCCAACAACTGAGCATCGCCGGCTTTGACGATGTCGAAGCGGCAACCCTGGTCAATCCGCCCCTGACCACCCTGCGGGTGCGCACGGCGGAGCTGGGCCGGGAAGCCGTCCAGCGGCTGGTCATGCAGATCCAGAACGGCCAGCCTCCACGCACCGACGGCTGCCGTGTGCTGTTCCGCCCCGAACTGGTGATCCGCCAGTCCACTGCGCGCCCGGCCTGAATTGGGGCCACCCTTTTGAAAAGGGTGCTCCCCCCGCGCTCCGCGCTTCGCAGTCCCGGCTTTTCCGGGTCGTTCACATGTTCACTCTGCACCCCCCTGGCTCCTGCCTCCGCCTACTTGTCGCCCGGCCGTTTTTACGCTGCCTGTTTTTTTAACCACCTAATTGTCAATTAATTAACTTCCAGCAACATGCAATAATGTAAAATATTATGAAATTAATTTGATTTTTCACGTTTTCATGTTATGATATTTTCCAGTTTCGGGCCTTTGCGAGCCGCGCAAAAGCGGCCTTCAACCCAAAGAAGGCGGTGGCCTGGATCGTACGCAAGTCACGCAGCAGATGAAGAATGAGACAAAGTCAGGAGCCCATCCACGGTGGAAGCGGCTCCTTGCCGGCCCGGGTGATACTGGAGACCGGGCGGCAAGCGTGTAATGATCCTCCAGTAAGGAGCGCTCACATGAAGTGTGCAACCGTATTGGGTCTGATCGTTGCCTGTTTGGTTCTGGTTCCAACGGGCATGGCCGCCAATCTGCTCGTCAATGGAGATTTTGAGAGCGCCGGAGCCTGGAACTTTATAAATGGCACTGAGTACAGCATGGACTACAATCACACTCCCGACGGCACACAATCCATCAAGGAGTCCAACCCTTCGACCGCCTGGGCAATTCAGACCATCACCAGCGGCTTCTCCATCGGGCAATCATACACAGCTTCTGTCTACGGCTACATCGCTGGCGACGCCCTGCCAAATGCGTGGAATGTGGGTGTCTTGAATATCGTTTTCCGCGACAGCGCGAACAACGAGTTTAGTTACCAAGACTCCACCTTTCTGACAACCAGTTCGCCAGCAGGACAGTGGATTCTCGGAACTGTGACCGGCACCATTCCCACTGGTACCGCGAGCATCCTTTTCCGGCTTTATGAAAACAGCCCAACAACCACAACCGTGTATTTCGACGATGCCTCCATGGTGGTTCCCGAACCGGCTTCGCTGGTCATGCTCGGCACGGCCTTGGTTGGTCTCTTGGCCGGCGCCCGGCGGAAGCGGACGTGATTTAAGATTCGGCGCGCATGTGCCACCGCCGAGGGCATTGTCCACGACGGTGTGTCCCCACACCACGGGGAACGCGCCCGTACCTACCTGTAACAGCATGGGTATGCCACGCTTGGCGGCCTTCATAATGCCCCGGCTTGTTGGATTCGAGTGAAGAATAACATGAAGCCAAACCAACATGAGCGGGCAGCGGTTAGGGCTTGGGGTAACCGCTTTGCCCCGGATGCGTTACCCCCTTTTTCCTTTACCTATCGGGGGCGGCCGTCGGGAGAGTTTCTGCTGGCTTGGCGTGGCGAAAACATGGGAGGGGGTAGTGGCAACGCATTTGTCCGGGAGGTCTGTCGCCGCTCCGATAGCGTCACCGGACTGTCTGTTCGCGCCGAGGTCAAGGCCCACACGGATTTTCCCGCCGTGGAATGGGTTCTTCACCTGAAAAACGAGGGAACGGCCGACACCCCGATCATCGAAAACCTCCAGGCGTTGGATGCCCTCTGGCCGCTGGCCGCCACGGCACCGTGCGCGCTCCGTTATGCAAAGGGCGCACTCTGCCTGCCCGAGGATTTCATGCCGTGCGATGCCGCCCTGTCGCCCAAGGGGCGGATGAGCTTCCAGCCGGGCGGCGGCCGTTCGTCCAGCGAATATCTGCCATTTTTCAACCTCGACCTTGGCGACGGCGAAGGAGTCATGCTGGCCATCGGCTGGACCGGCGAATGGGCCGCCTCCTTCGACCGCGAGGCGGCCGGGCCGTTGCGGCTCCGGGCAGGGATGGCGTTGACCCACTTCAAACTGCATCCCGGCGAGGAGGTGCGCACCCCGCGCATTCTCCTGATCTTCTGGAAGGGTGACCGTCTGCGCGGGCACAATCTCCTCCGCCGCTTCATCTTGAAGCATCACTGTCCGCAAGTGGACGGCCAGCCCGTCATCGGACCGCTTTGCAACATGAACTGGGGGGCGACCGCTGCCGAAGTCCACCTCGACAACATCCGGAACATCATTGAACACGATCTGCCTTTCGAATACTACTGGATCGATGCGGAGTGGTTCGGGAAGGGCGGCCCCTGGATGACGTCTGCCGGTGACTGGACCCCACGGCCCGACCTGTATCCGGACGGGTTCAAGCCCATCAGCGACCGGCTTCACCAGTCCGGGCGGAAGTTTTTGTTGTGGATGGAGTATGAGCGCGTCGCTCCCGGCACGCCATGGGTGGAAAAATGCGCGCCATGGTTGCTTGGTGGCATCCCCGACCGGGACGCCATCGCCTGGGCCGACTATGGCCGGCATTTGCAGCCCCAGGAGTGGGCGTTGCAGGAAAGCCGCCGCAATCAATTGGGCAAGGGGGATCGTCTGTTGAATCTGGGCGACCCGGCCTGCCGCCGTTTCCTGGTGGATTTCCTTTCGCGAAAAATCGCGGAGTATGGCATTGACTGCCTGCGGCAGGACTCCAACATTGCCCACCTGGCCTATTGGCGAAACGCGGACGCACCCGACCGCCAGGGGATCACCGAAATCCGTTACGTGGAAGGCCAGTACGCCCTCTGGGACGAACTGCTCGCCCGGCACCCGCAGCTGATCATCGACAATTGCGCCAGCGGCGGGCGGCGGCTGGACATCGAATCGCTCTCGCGCACCACCCCATTGTGGCGGACCGATTTCACCGTCGGTGACGGCGATCCCACCGCCGTCCAGCGCCACACCGGCGGCATTCTCCTGTGGCTCCCCTTGAACGGCACCGGCGGTGGTTACCTGGACAAGCTTGATTCATACAGCCTCAGGAGCAAGGCCTGTTCCGCGTTGGTTGTCGGTCTTCACGGCACCGGCGACGCCCCGCAAGCGGCGATTCCCCAGGACTACCCGTATGCGAAGGCAAAAGTCTTGCTTGCTGAATATCTCGCCATCCGGGAATATTTTCTGGGCGATTACTATCCGTTGACGGAATATTCCGTGAACGACGATGCCTGGATGGTTTACCAGCTCGACCGGCCCGAGGCGGGAGATGGACTGGTGGTGGCACTGAAACGGTCGAAGAGTTCGTATAATAAAGGCAATTTCCCGCTTTACGCACTGCTTCCCAATGTGGAATACGAGATAACCAACATGGACACTGGTGTCTCAACATGCCTGACGGGCAAGACACTGTCTACAACTGGACTGGATGTGGCATTGAATAAAGCTCCTGACTCGGCGCTCTTCAGATACCACACGACGCAAACTCACGACACTTCTATATTGAAACGCGAGGGCAGAAAAACGGAGAGATACACCATGCGAACACCCGGCGTTTCAATTGGCAAAGGCTTTTTCACCCTCATCGAGCTCTTGGTTGTCATTGCCATCATCGCGATCCTGGCGGCGATGCTGCTGCCCTCGTTGGGCAAGGCGCGTGGAAGGGCATACGGCATCAAGTGTGCCAGCAACATCAAGCAAATCGCCTTGGCCTGGACCTGCTATGCGGGTGACTACAACGATTTCATGCCCTTTTCCGCGGGCTTGACGGACGCCAATGGCTGGCAGGTCTGGTGGCAGAGTTGCACACCCTATCTCGGCTACGGTTCGCTTGATTTGGTGGCGGGGGCGCAGGAGCCGGAAGCGTTGCATTGTCCCGCCAGCAATAACTACATCACCATTGCCAATCAGGCGCTACCGGTCGGCAGCCTTCTTCCCGCCGGCAATCGTTGGGAATATCGCACCAATTATGCTTATCATGTCTGGTGTAACGCCGGACAAGCCGGTACGGAAGAATATAAGAAGCTGGTGAAATTATCCACGTTC
>Ga0265297_10003032_pt1 | contig 31714 bp, 31 predicted proteins | sample Munlanlwell13791_FD_192502 | JGI IMG/M metagenome (GOLD analysis project Ga0265297, IMG submission 192502) | Leachate microbial communities from a municipal landfill in Southern Ontario, Canada - Leachate well 137-91 | ecosystem: Engineered > Solid waste > Landfill > Unclassified | place...
AGAGCGGAAAGCCAAGAATCCTTCACCTCCATCACCGCGAACACGTCAAAAAACCATCGATACGGATCACAGAGACGCGGATGGTGTTTTGATCAGAGCTTCCCTAAGGACCTTCTCCGCAAAAACGCGGAGAGCTTTGTTGGTCTTGTTGAGATTGAGCGGCAGGCGGTGCTTTCCGATGAGGTTTCGCACCTTCTGCATCTCAACAGCATCGAGACCACGGTCTCGAAGTGTTTCGAATCCCTCCGAAAAGGAGTAACGGCACACCTCTTCTGTAACGATGTAAAGGGCTGTTTCACGATTCATGGCATCCTCCTTTTGAAAGAATCAATCGGCCGCGCCATAGGGCCGCCCCATTCTAGGGGGAGTCTGGTGGTTAGTTTCCTCACTTTGCATTCACGGAAAACCCAAAGTGAGGAAACCAAGCCACATCAATTGCACTCCGTTGCTTCCAAGGAACTTACCAAATCACTGATTTGGCAAAAGTATAATACGTTATTATTCAAATATGTCAAATGATGCTCAATCAATGAGAAACCGTCATCTCACTCATTTCTTTGGCTCCTCCTCACCTTTCCCGGGTGCTCCGATTTCTTTGGTGTCCGCATTTTCTCCCGCCGGTGGCGCGCTCTGCGTTTCGACACCTGCGACGGTTGGATTCGTGTTCGGCTCAACGGATGATGTAGCGGCGCCTTCGGCGCCGGCAACAGGTGGGAACACCCGTTGCTCTGTTTCCGTCGTCGCGGAAGCAGGAGTTTCACTGGCCGCAGGTTCAGCCGGTGCCGGTTTTGAAATATCGATTGTTCCCTCTGTCGTCGGCATCACGGACGGTGCGCTCTCCGGAATGAGGGGTTTACGCTCACGGTTCTTCTCTTCGCGTCTGTAGTTGAGCATCGCCGCCACTTCTTCCGGCTTCGTCGTGATGATGGATTGCTCCTTCGGGCTTGCGACGATCTGAATCGCCACGTGTTTGTTGCCGGCGAAGAAGAGCCCCTGTCCCACGTCCGAGTTGAGCAGCAGGTACTTCTCACCGTCCGTCAGGTAGAAGAGCTTCTGCAGGTTATCCACGGCCGTGGCGGACTGCTTGAGCAAAATCTGCAGAGAGGCGTTGGTGATGATAGGTTTTCCGTAGGGGGAGTTCACGAAGTCCTCCACGTCCTGCGTGATCGTGGTCACACCCAGCCAGTACTTGCGGGCGCGTTTGATGAGGCCGTAGAGGAAGCGCGCGGAATCTTCATGCTGCATCAGGTTCCAGGCCTCGTCGATGACGAGGAAGCGCTTCTTGAAGTCAGCCCGGATGCGGTTCCACAGGAAATTCAAAACGACGTACATCGCGATGGGCCTGAGCTGCTCCTCCAGGTCGCGGATCTGAAAGACGATCATCGTGTTGTCGAGCTCCACGTTCGTCGGCTGGTCGAAGAGTCCGGCGAAACTGCCTTCCGTGTACTTCTTGAGCGTCTGGGCCATGTGCTCGCCGCCTTCCGTGGTCTTGAGCACGTCCACGAGGTCGCCGAGCGTCGGAGGCGCGATTTTCGCAGGATCGGATGTCGTGAGCGTAATGCCCTTGAGCGCGTAGGTGTCGAGGATCGCCTTGTCCAGGACGCCGTCCTCGGCTGGAGTGAGCGTGCCGAGCATGAGCTTGAAGAGCCCGTGGAGCGTGATGGCAGCGGAGCGCAGTGTTTCGCCGGTCAGCGCCTCGTCTCCGCGCACGGCCTTGGGCAGGTCGAACGGATTGATGCGGAAACTTGACTGGAGTGAGAGCGGGATGAAGGTGCCGCCCACCGTCTTGCACAGTTCCACGTACTCGTTCTCCGGGTCGATCACGAAGACGTCGGTCCCGAACATGAGGGAACGCAGAATTTCCAGTTTCACCGTGAAGGATTTTCCTGCGCCGGAGGTGGCGAACACGGTCGCGTTCGCGTTCGGGAGGTCGAACCGGTCAAAAATCACCAGCGAATCGTTATGGCGGTTGATGCCGTACAGGATGCCGTGGTCATCCGTGAGGTCGGGGCTCGAGAAGGGGAAACTCGTCGCAATGGGCGAGGTGTTCATATTGCGGTTGATGCAAAGTTCGTCCAGGCAGAGCGGCAAGGTCGAGATCCAGGCGTGTTCCATCTGAAACATGGCCGGTTTCGTGAGCATGAGTTTGCCGCCCAGGATGGATTCCATGTCCGTCTGCAGCTTCTTGAGCTTCACCGTATCCTCCGCGTAAATAGTGATGTACATGCCGAACTGAAAGAGCTTCTCCCGGCCGCGTGCCAGAAGATCTCGCAGTTCCTCGGCGTCCTGCAGCGCCGCTTCGAGTGCGGGATCGCGCACGATGCCGCGCTGTTCCAGCATGCGGATACTGGAGCGCATCTCGGCCACTTTCTTGCGGAGCATCTTCATGATGGCCTTGTTGCTCGCGGGGTAGATGTAGTGGGAGATTTCGAGCTGTGCGTCGAAGTTGAGCGTCTCCGAGAGCCAGTTGGGAAAGGCGTAGTTGGGCCAGTTGTAGACGAAGAGCGTGCGGGAATGCAGGTCATTCAGGATGAGCTCATCGCGCTTCACCTCCATGCCGGCCGGAGCGATGATGTCGAGGGTCTTCTGCAGGCCCTCCTCGTAGCGTTGCAGAGCCACCCGCTCATCGGCCGTGAATTCCCGATCACTGTCTTTGGCATTCATCATGGCGTCTTCGGCGAACTTCTGGATGCCCAGGAGCTCATCAATTGCTATGAGGAGAAGGTTTGTTTGTGCCGGTTGGGAAGGGGAGATCTGAGAGGGCATAGAAATCATTAAATTATAGCAAAATTTGCCTTTTGAGGCAATCCAGGCCTTCGGCTCCAATAAGCGCCCTACTGGGAAGTTTCCCGGACAATTCCCAGATCCTCAAGACCCTTTGGATCGGTGATTTGGAGCCCTGAGAGCAGGAGTTCCCGGTTTGCATCAATGGCAGCAAGGCGCTTATCGGCAAGGGTCAGGAGATTGGTGAGCTGTTTTTGCGAGGATTTGGTCTGGCTCTCTTTCAGCTCGGTTTCCGAGAGGGTAGCTTGCGCCTCTGTCAGTTCCTTTTCCTTGATTCCGGCCGTGGAGAAATCTTTGGCTTTCACAGCTGCCTTCTGGGCACGGGTGATGTCGGAAACCACTGTGCGTTCAGCTTTCTTCTGCGCGGAAATCGTTTCGAGCGATGCATCCAATTCCTCGCTGCGTCGTCTGCCGTTTTCCGTTGCATTGGACAGTGCCTCGACGTAGCGATTCAGCGCCTCCAGACGGTTTTCACTGCGATTCAACAGGTCGACGACATTGACGGACAGCGCATCTCCAAGTGTCTGGAGCAGGGTGAATGTCTCATCACCCAGCGGTTGTTCTTGCGACCGGACAATCCGCAGCATTTCTTCGATGCCCCGTAGAGCGGACCGTGTGGGCAGAAAGAGCCGCTGAGCGAGATAGAGAGAGGCAAAAACCCCAAGGGTACCGCTTGGACGTGGGCCACCCGGGCTTTTGATGAGGGAATTCAGCACAACCGTGGCGCTCTTGCCTCCACTGACCGGCGGCGGGAGAGTTTGCACACTCGAAGAGGCGCAGCCACTCAAGAAGGCAGCGGTCAGAGCCAGGAGAACAATTCCTTTCTTCACGAGAATACATTGTAATCCCTGTGCATTCTTCAGCACAACAGAGCTCAGTTTTCCCTTCGCCGAACACAGAAATTTTCCATGAGCGAAAAGTCGTCATTTCGGACACATTTTGTGTTCAAAACATGAAGATTTTTTGTATGCAAGATCAAATTTTGTTTTCAACTCGCATATGAAGGTTTTGGTGGTACATTTGCGTCGATTCCTGATCATAACTTTTGTTCATCATATTATTTTCCATCCATGTTCGAGGAGTTAGCAGAAAAGGCAAGAATTGCGCTTTATGACAAGTATTCTCTCGGGGATTTCGTTGTTCCGTGGAGGCGTCCGCAGGAGAGGACACATGGCGATGCAGCGACAACTGTTGCGCTTCAATTAGCCAAAAATCTCAAAAAGAAGCCGCAGGAGGTAGCGCAGGTTCTCTGCGATGCACTGAAGCAGTGTGCATCCGTCGAGAAGGTGGAGATGGCTGGAGCGGGCTACGTCAACGTATGGCTCACCCCCAAGGCGCTCATCCGGGAATTACAGACCACCGAGACGGTCTGCGCGCAGCGGCCGACCCGAAAGGGCGAGGGTCCCGTGATCATCGATTACTCCCAGCCGAACATTGCGAAGCCATTGGGCGTGCACCATATTCTCTCCACCGTCGTCGGGCAGTGCCTGTGTAATGTGCACCGACATCTCGGGTACGAGGTCATCGGATGGAATTACATCGGGGACTGGGGCACACAGTTCGGAAAACTTGCCGTCGCATGGGAGAAATGGGGCAAGGGCAAGCCCGTTTCAGAGCATTCTTTGGATGAGCTCCTGGAGCTCTACGTGCGCTTTCATGCGGAGGCGGAGAAAGATAAAGCACTGGATGACGCGGCACGTGCGGCGTTTCTGAAGCTGGAGCAGGGCGACAAGAACCTTCGTTCTTTCTGGGAGGGTGTTGTACAGGTGACCAAGGCCTCACTCTCTGCGATCTACGAACGGCTCCATGTGCGCTTCGACCTGGACATCGGCGAGAGTTTCTACGAAGACAAGATGCAGCCAATTCTGGAAGAGGGGAAGAAGAAGAGCGTCTTCGTCAAAGGAGAGGAAGGCTCGCTCATTGTGATGTTCAAAGAAGAGGAGAAGTTGCCACCGTTTCTTGTGCAGAAAGGAGACGGTGCCACGCTCTATGCCACGCGCGATCTGGCGCAGATCCGCTACCGCATCGACACGTACCATCCTCAGGCGATTCTCTATGTGGTCGACGTGGCGCAGCAGCTCTATTTCCAGCAGCTTTTTAAAACGGTCAGTCGCCTCGACTGGAAGCTTCCACTTCTGGAGCACGTGGTCTTCGGCCGCATGCGCTTCAAAGAGAAAGCCATGAGCACGCGCAAAGGGACCGTGCTGAAATTGGAGCACGTGCTGGACGAGGCCGTTACTCGTGCCAAGGAGGCGATTGCCGAACACCGCGATTCCATCCAGACCGACGACGAAAATGCGCTTGCCGAGATGATGGGAACAGGGGCGCTCGTGTACGGCATCTTGAGCCAGAATCGCAAGATGGATCTGATTTTCGACTGGGAGAAAGTGCTCGCGCTCGAGGGCAACAGTGCGCCCTACTTGCAGTACACACACGCACGGGCGTGTTCGGTGCTGCGAAAGGCGGGATCCAAAGATGCGCCGTCTCTGAGGAATGTAGATGTGTTCACGGACTATGTGTTCACCGAACATGAGCGATCACTCATCGGAATGTTGCTGCAATTTGCGGATGCGCTCGAAGAGGCGCGAGCACAGCGCATGCCACACACACTTGCGAATTATCTCTATGGCCTCTGCCAGGAGTTCAACTCTTTCTACAATGTTGAACCGATTCTCAAGGCCGAAGGAGCCACGAAAGCTCTTCGGCTCTTTCTCACGTCACTCACAGCCCGTGTCCTCAAGACCGGCGCCTTCCTCCTCACCCTGCGCGTTCCTGAACGCATGTAATCGCTTTTCCGCCGCACCTGCGAAGGAGTGCTTCTCGATCTCTCTCCCTCCCCCTCTTCCTACCCCCTACCCCCTAGACCCATGTCCCGGTATTATCAGCCCCCCCGTCGTTCCATGGCTGCCGTCACCACCCGTTCCTTCATCGCATTCCTCCTGATTGCCTCCTTCGGCATTCTCTTCGCGGGATGCGGATCCGCTTCACAGGTGGACGAAGAGGAATTCTCCTTCACCGCCGAGGATCTGGCACGGTTCCGGGAACTCGCGCAGCAGGCCGACATGGTCGGATCGGGGACAACGGTTGTGGAGACATCGTCGGGAGCCGTGATAGAGCTTGCGGCAGAGCAGAAGCTTCCCACGGAGCCGCCGGTACTCGACCTCTCGCTCGTGAAGACGTATGACGCGGTGCGAGCGGGTCCGGGACTCACGAGCAAGGATACGTACCAGGTCACCAATGAATTTTTGAACGTGCGCTCCGCCCCGAACGTGACATCATCGCAGGTGGCGCGTTTACTTCGCGGTGAGACGGTGACAGTGCTGGAATTCATGGATGCGGCATGGGCGAAAGTGCGGCTGGCCGATAACCGCGAGGGGTACATCTCTCAGCGCTACATCGCCAAGATCGTGTCGGAGGAGCAACTCAAGAAGGAGAAGGAGGCGTTCGCCGGCCAGTACTACGTCAATTTCGGCTTCGTGAACGTTCGCAAGGGAGCGGATAGTGACAGTGAGAAGCTCGGAGAACTTCCCGGGCAGGCCTTCGTCAAACCCGTCAGTCATGACGAGAACTGGGCGCGCATTTCGTTCCAGGGCAAAGAGGGCTACGTGGCCATGCAGTACCTTTCGCCATTCCTGCCGAATTTCCTCGTGCGGCAGAACACATTCACGCTGCCGATCCTGCACTACCGTCTTGCCCAGCAGGGTACGCTTGCAGTGCTCCAGCAGCATCTTTCCAAGCTCAAAGCGGAAGGGGTGTCATTCATCACGATGGATGAATTTGCTGATCTGCTTTTAAAACAGCAGGAGAAGGACATCCGTCTCCCGCCCAAGGCCGTTGTCATCGCGGTTTCGGACATCACTGCGCAGAACGTGCGTGAGGCTTCGGATGCGCTCACGGCGGCAGGTGTGCATGCCACCCTCTTCATTCCCTCGAAGGAGCTTGGTTTATCGGGCATCACCGAAAAGACGCTCCTAACTCTCCAGGCCAACGGGTTTGACTTAGAATCGGGCGGGCACACGGGAGATGACCTGCGGTCGCTGACCAATGCACAGGTGGAATTGGAGTTGACGCAGAGCCGCAAGCTTCTTGAGGAGTACACGCATGGAAAGGTACGCATCGTCGGCTATCCCGAGGGCGGGGTGAACGAGCGCGTGGCCCAGTACGCGGCACAGGCCGGGTATCTGCTTGGTGTTGGGGTTGCCCCGGACCGGTCGTTCCAGCGTGAGCAACTGCTCAGGCTCCCGAGCTTCTTGGTTTCACCAACCGCCACCGATCAGGAAGTCCTGATCATGGTAAAGGGGAGCGGACAGTAGCTGTGAGCTTGTAGCTTTGAGCTGATAGGTGAACGTTCCTACAAGCTAAAAGCTAACAGCTAAAAAGCTATTTCTTCAGCTTCTGGTTGATCGCGTTGAATTCCTCCATGAAGTCGCTGACGGCGTTCTGCTGCGCCACTTTGCCGGCTTGCTGTGCTGCCATGGAAGTAATCTTTTCGAGGAGCTGGTCGCCGTACTTGATGGTATACCACGTGAAGAAAACGACGATGATGATCGGAATGATACTGAAGACGCCACGGATGAACCCTCCGATCGTGCGCAGCCTGTCGCGGCGGTTCATACGATCCAGGATCGTGACGATGCGGTCGAGCTTGTCTTCGGTTGTCTGCGGGGTGAGAGGATTGGCCATGGAGGGAGGGGTTAGGACTTGGGACTTAGGGATTCGGACCTAGGACGAGGACTGTTTTTGTTTGTTGTTTGTTTATTATCTTCCGTTTAAAGCCTTCTCAGAACCCCCGTCTCCACTTGCGGATGAGCTCGAAAGCACGAGTGAGATGGTAGCGCGCACTGAGCGGGAAATCCATGCAGTGTGTCAGAGGCAGCAGAGAGCCGCCGAATCCGGTCTTAAAGAGCGTGACGCCGGCGAACGGGTGCGAGGTAGGGATTAGGGATTGGGGATGAGGACTTAGGACGATGGTTGTTTGTTGTTGGCTGTTTGTTGTTGGTTGGTTTACAGGAGCAATTCCCCAGAAATTGTACACATGGTCCCCGCGTTTCAGGGCATCGCGGATGGCTGTCCACTGCAGCAGGTAACTTGCCGGGATTTTTGAAAGGCGGTGTGTAGAGGCGCCGTGGTGGTAGCTCGTCTCGCCGAAGGCGTGCATGTGGATGGAAGCCGCAGCCACTTCGCCCTGAAAGCGCGCGAGGTAGAGCGTGCATTCCCCGCGCTCCGCGAACCGGCGTACCTGAGCGCGGAAGAAGGTATTGGTGTACGGGGTGAAGCCGTGGCGCTGGCGGGTCTCTTCGTGCAGCGTGATGAAGTGTTCGATCTCGCGGTTCGGATCCCTGGAAGCTTCGACGGTCACGCCATCGCGCTCCGCACGGCGCACGAGATTGCGCGTAGTCTTGCGCATGGCCATGAGGAGTTCTTCCTCCCCCCTCACCCCTAACCCCTCTCCCGCGGAGAGAGGGGAATTTGATTGCCATGGGTTTGGCGTCTGGAGCGGGAGGTACCAGAGGTATTCGGCGAGCAGGTGGAGCGGGGACGGCGTAGCTTGTAGCTTGTAGCTGTTAGCTTTCAGCGGCCAAAAAGGACTCATGCGGATGAAGGCGCATTGGTGCGCGCGCGCTACTTTTGTGAGTTCTTGAATAAGGGAGTCGAGGGCGAGCTGGTAGCTGGTAGCTGGTAGCTGGTAGCTGAGGACGGGTCCGTACGGGATCATGAGATGGCGGCCGCGCTTCGCAGGAACGAAAATCGCCTGACAGATCGCAACGATCTTTCCTTCATCCCGTACTTCCAGACGGATGGGTTCCTGCTTGGTGTCGCGATACACCTCGCCCATGGTCCAGCTCTGCAGAAACGGCCGGAAGGTTTGCTGCGCAAGGAAGGAATCCCACTCCTGCTGGTTTTGAGCTTCTTCAATGGTCATCGAAAGCAGTATGCAGTATGCCGTGCACCAGTAGAAGCTCTTCTCAGAATTTAAAGACCGTTTCCTTCTTTATGTCTCCGAGGCTGTATTTTAGCGAGTGGTCTTCCAAAGTACTCCAGTTCATCTGGCTGGAAAGCAGTGGCGAGTACATCCCTGAGGCGTTGGCACGTTTCTTGTGACGTTGTGCAGATGCAGAGGCCACCGTCGCCCTCTATATTTCCCAATCGAGGGACGTCCTTGTCTGCCGAAAAATGAGATGCGATGATTGTGGAGAGACGTGCCTGCAACGCTTCGGCCTTGTTTCGGTCTTTTGTCGCGCCTGTGGCTCGTATGCCGAGAAGCCATCTTCCGGTTTCATTGATCGGTGCCATGAAGCGATTATTCGCTACTAATTTATCTTGTCAATAATTCTGCAAGGACTTTGACGAGTCTTTTTGCATCGTTGTCCGTCATCGTCGGGTGCACCGGGAGCGAGAGGATCTGTTCGCAAGCTTTTTCCGCCTCCGGATCGAGGCCTTTTTTGTAGCTCACTTCGTCCAAGTTCGTTCCCGCAGGACACACGACGCAGCCGGTCCATCCGTCATTGAGGTGGATGTTTTGCTTCTTCAGCGCGCGACGGAGGACATTTGCTCCGCGCACGAAGAGCGGGAATTTTTGCAGCGGAAGATCGGGGTAGATCGCCTTGGGAACGCTCCATTTGTGCTTGGCGGCCTCTGCGAAGTAATACGCCGTCAGCGCTCTTCGGTGGTCGTTGATCTGCTTCAGTCGCGAGAGCTCTGCGAGGGCGAGAGCCGCGCAGGCGTTGGGGAGATGGTGGAGTGTTTGGGACATGTGGCCCTGCTTTTCCTCCTGTGTGAGGATGGGCACGAGCGCACCGATGGTGCGTGCGAGGACGAGCAGGCCTTTTCCGAGTCCGATTCCGTAGAACGGCCGCGCGACTGCGTACACAAGCGGGTAGAGCAGGAGCCGCTTGATGCGGAGCAGGGGGAGGGGAGCGGCCGCGCCTTCTTCGGCCGTGAGCCTGACCGAGACATCGGGACGGCGCGAGAGGATGGCGCCCCCCGTGATGCCGGAAATCGCCTTGTCGCGGCCGAAGCTCAGGAGCAGGAAGTCCCCGTCTCTTCCGATTGTCGTGGGACCGCTCTCATCAGGGAGAACGTGTGCACAGTCCTCGATCAACAGTAATCCGTAGCGGTCGCAGAGTGTCCTGAGTTTGTGCGTATTGGCGGGAATGCCGAAGGTGTGTTGGCAGATGATGGCCTGCGTGCGAGGGGTTAAGCGGCGCTCGGTGTCTGCCAGATCGAGATTGAGGGTCTCACGTTCGATATCGGCGTAGACCGGCGTTTTGCCGGCCGCCTGAATGGCGTTGGGCACGACCACGCAGGTGTAGGCCTGTACGATCACTTCGGCGTGTTCATGGCCATTGAAGGACTTGAAGAGGGCAGCCAGCGCCTCCCGTCCCGAGGCGAACAGAAAGACATCCGCGTCAAACTTCTGTGCGAGTGCGAAGCGCAATGCCTCACGCTCTGGTCCTTCCTTCCATTTCCATGGCTGCAGTAGAAGCGCGAGCGTGTGCAGCACGTAGCGAGCATTCACGTGCGGGGCGAAGGTGTGGTGGATGGGATGGAAGAGGGACATAGGACGGAGGACGAAGGACTTAGGACAGAGGACTTAGGACAGAGGATTTAGGACTAAGGGTTTGGAAGGAGACGGCGGACGGTTTCTTCAGGGATGCGGCCGACGCAGACGAAGAGGGAGCCGGGCAAAACTGGCAGTGTTTTCTTCGAAAGGATTTCCACGGGTTTTCCGTATCCCCGTGCGAAAGAACGCGCATGTCTGGGATGCGAGAAGATGACGCGCGAGAAGACACCGGCCGCCTCCACACCCAATTGCGCGTGCACGCGATCTTCTTCCTCTCCAAGTTCGATCAGACCACTCGTCAGCAGCACTTTCTCTTCGGCGGGCTGTGCTTTGGCCCATCCGATACTCGCCTTAAAACTGGCCTGGCTCGCGTTGTGCGTGTCGTCGAGCAGGGTCGCCATACCGATCGTGCGAACCGAGAAGGTGTGTTCCGGTGGGCGGAAACTTGGGAGTCTGCGTGCAATCTCCGGTCGCTTGAGACCCAACACTTCGGCAGCCGCCATTGCGAGGAGGATGTTCGTCACGTTGTGAGTGCCGTGGAGCGGGGTTGTGATCATGGTGTTGCCGACGCGGAAACGCAGTCCCGTCGCGGTCTCCTCAATGTCGAAGGCTTCCATGTCTGCAGGACCTCCCGTGCCCACGGTCACGGTCCGGCAGTGGACGTGCTCCCGCAGACGTTCCGCGAAGGGGCTGTCGCCGTTCACGATGCCGGCTCCTTCCGGCGGCAGGGCGTCAAAGAGCTCCGCCTTGGCCGCGAGCAGTTTTTCCTGCGACTTGAAGAGGGCGATGTGCTGCGATCCGATGAAGGTGATGATGCCGATGAGCGGGCGCGCAAAGTGGCAGAGGCGGCGGATTTCGCCGCTGCAGTAGGCGCCCATTTCGACGATGAGAATTTTAGGGACGGATGTGCTCGAGAGTGTCCGGGTGATCCAGCGCGCCACGCCGATTTCGGAGTTCACGTACGCGGGGGTGGCCACGGCTCCCTGATCCTTGAGGAGGTTCTGTAAGAGTTCCTTTGTGGTCGTCTTGCCCACACTCCCTGTGATGCCGATGACGATCAGGTGATCATGTCGATCTCTCGCTCTGCGGGCAGAGCGCATGATGCGGCGCTTGAGGAGGAGATCAATGGGCAGGAAGAGAATCCACGAGAGGAGGAGGGCGAGCGGCGCAAGCAGCGGAATCGCCGCGAGCGCAGGCAGGTATTCTGACGGGAGGAGCAACATCAGGAGTGCGGTGAGCAATACGAAGAATGCTGCTCCGCTCACGAGACTCAAAGCTTTGGCCGTCCACACGGGACGTGGCTGACGGTTCACGGCGAGGCGGATCACCGTGAGGATCGTCAGGAGCGAGAGTATGCCCGTCGTCCACGTGTCGTACGGTACCCACTGGTGCAGCAGTGCGGGCAGAGCCAGCAGCAGGATCAGTGGTTTTAAGAATCCGAATGTTTGCAGGAACAGGCCTTCGCTCCTGAAGTGTTCGCGCAGGCGGTCAATCCGCCACTCTTTCACCTGCCAGAGCGTTCCGAACGTCAGGAGGGGCGAGAGGGCGGCCGTGAGGGTGAGGAGGACGAGGAGGAGGGACATTTTTAGAGATTAGGGATTAGGACTAAGGACTAAGGACGAAGGAGGAAGGGAGAAAGGAACCGGAGACTAGAGCGCGTTGCGGATGACCGAGGCGATTTCGGGGGCGCGGTCACGGTGCACGCGGTGGCGGGTGGCTGCGAAGGTATGGAGCACGCTTCCGCGGATGGCGTTGTGCATTGTGTAGCCGTCTTTGACGGGAGTGTACGTGTCGTTCTCGCCCCAGAAGAGATCAGTGGGGACGGTGATCTTTGCGAGGAGGGGAGTCAGATCCTCTGCAGTGACTTTCGCATGAGTGAGTTTCATCACAGGAGAGGCTCGTTCGTAGTCGTGTTCACGGAGGATCTTGTAGAGCATTTTTTTTGCAAACGGTTCCAATTTCGAAAGACCGGGGATGGCGAACAGTACGCGCCCGATGCCCGCCAGTATCCTGCCGAAGATCCTCTTGAGTGATCGGTGCCGGATCCCTGCGGCGGCGCAGAGGTAGAGATGTTGTAGCTGGTAGCTAGTAGCTGGTAGCTGGGGGCGGGTGGCGAGCTTGATGGCGATGCGTCCGCCGTGGGAATGGCCGAGGAGGAGTAGCTGGGAGCTACTCGCTGGTAGCTCAAGAGCAAGCCACTGTTCCACCCAGTCGGCGTAGTCATCCACTGACCATGGGCGGTCGGGTTCCGGTTCCGCACCAAAGCCGGGCAGGTCCGGTGTGAGGATCAGCAGATCTTCGCCTTCCAGCATGGCGCGGAGTTCTGAAAATGAATCTCCCGACCCTCCCCATCCATGAAGACAAAGAAGAATCGTTGTCATTGGCAAGAAGTGAGAAGCCGCCCCAGCCACGTCGATCGCGACCGACGTGGCCAGCCGTGGAGACAGAGAAGGACGGACGACATAGCATGGATAGTATGCCTCAATCTGGGCTATTGCAGGCGAAAATGACCTTTCTCCTGCATCTTTCAAGATAATGCCGTTTGTGCTGGTAACACGAGTCTCCAATGCTATTACGTGATTCTGATTCGATGGAAGGTGGCTTCCGCTTGAGAGTTGAGAAGAGGAGAACGATGCTCTTGTTCGTGAGTTCATTAGCTGTAAGATTTCTCCCCTATGAGTTCTGAAAAACCCCTTGTCCCAAACAACATTGGTCTTGATTTGAGAGATCCGGTTGTAAGGGCTGGGGTAGAAGCAGAATTACGAATCAATCCTAATTCTTTTGCGGATTCCAACGTCAATCAGATCTTTGCGAGCATGAGAAGATATGTCTATTACCTGCGAGCACGCCTCGAAGCATTGAATACTCATGCGAAAATAGTGGAATGCTCAGGACAAGTTGAACCAGCGACCTTTGACTTATGAATTGCTTCCACGGGAGGGGTTGCCGCCCGAACGTTCCGTTCGGAACGGGGGGAGGTCCCTCTCTTCGGTCTGAAATCCTGATGTATAGCAGATGATTTTGGCGGCGCCACGTGACTGCGCGCAGGGACGTAAAGCGGCTGCGCCGCCACGTCCCACGTAAAACGGTTGCTCGCTTCGCTGCGCGCAGTTTTACGTGGTAGCACGAGTCCCCAATGCTATTACGTGATCCTGATTCGATGGAAAGTGGCTTGCGTGAGAGAAATGACGAAGAAAGAGCGTATTGATCTTGTGACCGCTTCTGATAACTGCCCCAAATTGCTTTCGTTCTGAAAAAGGGATATATTTTCGCCCCTATGAATACTCCATACAAGTTTCTCGGTGATGCAGAAGGGAATTTGCTTCCAGTGAATGAGCTGGCAAGTAAACTCGGTGAAGCACAAAATCGTTTAAATGCAGTCAGCAATCCCGATGAAGCGCATGAAGCAATACGAGACATGACTGAGGCCGATGTACGTGCAATATTTGAGCGGTGCAAAATCAATGATGAAAATACCATGCGTGTGTTCGGGGCAAGCCCTCTATGGGTTCCTCGTCATGTTGTGAAAGCAAGTGCCGTTGCTATTGCAGAATCTGAAAGCGAAGAGCACCCCATTCCTTCCGATATTGAGGTGATGGTACGTGGTCATGCACATGAAACGATGCTCCGAAGAAGGTTTGGAACGTGAGATTTGGAGCCGACCATTATGAGGAATAAAGACTTGTGTGGTGTCACGGGCCGGAATTGAACCGGCGACCCCAGGCTTATGAGTCCTGTGCTCTACCAACTGAGCTACCGTGACACGAATGAGACGAGTGGAAGGAACTGATGGGCCATCCGAGCAAGTTATCCATGACGCCCCGCAGGCGGGGCTGGGCAACTGAGCTACCGTGACACGGGATGATTATGGAATACGGACGGTGGATTGAGAAGTGATTTTTATGAAACCTGCGTATTTATGATCAAAACCGTCGTACTTGCCATAATACTCTGAATTATGCTATAATTTCATTATATGGAATCTCAAAGTGAGAAACAATCTTTGGCGGCCATCGCGAGATCAGGAGAGAGTTACACGATTACAGAGCGCGTTGAAGTTCAGCACATGGTCGACAGAGGACAGAATGAAAATGTCGTCCTCGAAGTTGGTGATGTGATTGATGTGACGGGCAATGATCCGCAGAAGGGATTGGCCTTGAGGACTTCGAAATCTGCATGGACAGTTTTCATTTCTCCGGAACAGGCGACATCCATTTTAGTCGAGCCGGTGTAGGATGTTCGGTGTTTGTCCGTTTTTTGTATAGGATTACCAAACAAATGCAGTTTTTTCTTGCTCCGACTTTTATTCGCTCCTAGGCTCAAGTGCATTTTTACATCGTTTCCCCCATTCTTCATGAAGCGCTCCCTGATTTTCGCAGGTCTTTCCCTCTTCCTCCTGAGTGCGTGTGGCACAGCCTCTGTCGTCACAGAGGAAGGTGCAGAGCAGAGCAGCTCTTCGTCCGTTTCCGTGCCGGTTGAGCAGGCTCCTGCGGTCGATGAGGCCGCCGCTCAGAGCAGCGTGTCCTCCGTTGCCGAAGCCGATCAGGTTCCCGAAGTGGATGCGACGGTCGATGCCGAAGGCAACGTGGTGGTTGAGTAATTTTCTCGCAATCCCTTCGAATAAACGGGCTCCATTGGAGCTCGTTTTTTTGTCCATTCCCATCATTTACTTGTTCGTCCTTCCATAATCCATATCATGGTGGTGATGCCAGCGGACAAGAAACCCGAACCGGCCAGGGAGTCACCGGAGGTGACGAAACTCCGTGCGGAGGCGGATACTCTGAAGAAAGAGGCGGATCGCTTGAAGGATATTGCGGGGCGCGCGCAGGCGGATCTGCAGAACGCCAAAGACCGGCTGGAACGTGAGCGGCAGGACGTAGCCAGGTTCGCGCTGGCCGGAGCGATGACGAAGATGTTACCCACACTCGATAACCTCCAGCGCGCGTTTTTGCACCTGCCGGATGATCTGAAGAGTCACGAGTGGGTGAAGGGGATTGTGACAATTGAAAGCGATCTCATGCGCATGCTCGGTGATCTGGGCTTACGGCGCATGGAGAGCATGGATCAATCACTTGATCCCACTCGCCACGAAGTCTTGCAGACGGGGTCGGGGGAGCAGGGGAAGGTGACGGAAGTCTTCGAGGAGGGCTATGAGCTGAACGGCAGGGTGCTCCGGGCGGCGAAGGTGAGAGTGGGCGATGGGAGCGCGGCGGCATGAGGCCTTTCACCCGATTGCCCCCTTGAATGCGTTCCCGCGTTCCTCGAAGTTCTTGAACATGCCATAACTCGGTGAGGCAGGAGAAAGAAGAACGACGTGGGGGCTTTTAGCTTTTAGCTTGTAGCTTTTAGCTTGTTGTTTTGCGAGGGCCACAACTTTCTGCATGCTGCTCTCATCGAAGATCTGCACTTGGATGTTTGCTTTCTTCAGCGCTTCTCCGATCCGCTTTCCGCTCTCGGGAAGCAGGATGACGGTTTGAACATTCGATTTCTTCAGGCGCTCCGCGAGCGGCGTGAAGTCGTATCCGCGGTCCTGGCCACCGAGAATGATGGTTGCCACGCGGTCCCCCAGTGCGTTGAGCGCGGCGATAGCGGATTCCGGGTGGTGGAGATGGAATCATCCACCCACTCGATGCCATGATGCACGCCGAGACTCTGCAGGCGGTGCGGGAGGGGAGAGAACGATCGGATCGCCGCGATGGCAACGTCTTTCGAAACGCCGCATTCCTGACTGACGAGAAAGGCCGCCGCGATGTTACTCGCGTTGTGCGCACCGATGAGCTTCGTCTCCTCGATTGCTACGGGAGCATCCGTCGCGGAAAAGGGAATGCGATTCCCTTTGCTCTCTTTTGCAATCTCCAACGCCCCCGCGGAATCGGCGGCAAAGAACACCTTGTCCTGCTTCGTCTGAAAGCGCGTGATGCGTTTTTTCGCCTCCTTGTAGGCTTCTACGGACCCGTGATAGTCCAGATGTTCGGGAAAAAACGCGGTGACGACGGCGAAGTGCGGGCTCACTGTGAGATCCATGAGCTGGTAGCTGCTCATCTCCATCACGAAGATCGAGTCGGGTACGGCATCCTTCAGGTGCGCGATGGCGGGTTCGCCGATGTTGCCGACGAGGAAAACGTTGCTTGTTGGCTTGCTTGCCCTGAGCGTAGTCGAAGGGTTGGCTTTTTGGCTTGTTTGGAGGATGTGAAAGAGTAAAGAGGCCGTGGTGCTCTTGCCTTTCGACCCCGTTACTCCGATCACCTTCGCCCCGGTGTCTGCGATGGAATCAAAGAAGATCTGAGTCGGTGTCGTGAGCTTTTGGCTTTTGGCTTTTGGCAATTGGCTTGGCGGAATGCCGGGCGATTTAATGATCACATCAAAGCGGTCGAGGTTGTTGAGGTAAGTTGCTCCAAGTTGCGTTTCATAATTCTTAATTCTTAATTCTCCATTCTTGTCCACGATTGTCACTTCGCAGCCTGGCGCGTGCTCTTCCAGTGTCTTGAGCATGGCTTGTCCCTCTCGACCGAAGCCGAGGATGCAGATGGATTTGCCGGTGAGGTCGCGAATGTGCATGAGGGAGGCACGGAGGACTTAGGACTTAGGACTTCCCCCTTCGCCAAGGCTTCGGGGGACAGGTAGGATTTCGGGAAGTGCTAAGTGGAATTGTTCGGGGAGGCAATGCTCGTCGCTCGGTTCCAGCACTGAGGCGATCAATGTTTTTCCATCTTTGATCTTAGGTTTCACTTCCTTCAGGAAGATCTGCATGGCTTTGGATTCATCAAGGTCGCCACGGTCGTGAGCAAGCAGGAACGCCGCCTTGGTCTCCTCCGGCGTGCCCACACATTCGAATGGCTTGAAACCTTCGAGGCCGAGAAGCTGACGGTAGAAGGGCTGGAGCGGCTCTTCGTCGAAGAGGTTCCTTCCGAATATCTCCAGGAGAGTCTTCTTCGACAAAAATGCGGCGAACATGGCGAAAGCGAATGCGCACTTGGGGCAGCGGCCGCACCAGCGTGTCTGCCCCCCACCCCTCACCCCTCTTTCTTCATGCAAACCTCTCCCCCTAGCCCCCTCTCCCGAGGAGAGGGGGGATGTATGTGTTTGTGACGATTGTCTTGCCCAAGAGTGCTCCCCTTCCTCTCCGGGAGGAAGGGGTTGGCCCGCCCGATCCGTACCGAGGATCGGTACGGGCGGGGGGATGGAGGTTTGGACAGCAGTTGATGGGGTATGGGCAGAGATTTTCCAGTTGGTATTGCAGCTTGTCGTACAGGAGAAGTATGTAGGGAGAGCTGCAAAGATGCGGGCAATGCCGAGCTCACTCAATGGCCGGAGCAGACTGAAATACTGCACGTTGGTACCAATGCTCTCTGTGTACTGCTGAAACAGGCGCTCGAATTCGAGGCTCTTGCTCCACTGGTGATTGATCTGTTCGCCCAGATAGTCCACATTGCCCTCCGATGCGCTGCGCTCGTTGCTCATTACGACAGCATGGAATCCGTAGAGTTCGGCGACGACAATACTCAGGAATGAGAGGTATGCCGTGATAGGCACATGTCCGTTGAGCGCTCCCTCCGCATTCAGTTTGAAGAGTTCGGGCGCGAGATGACGCTCCACGGCGAGGAGCGGGAGTTCTGCGGTCTTCGCCGTCTGCTCGATAAGCGGATGTCTGCCGATGCGCAGTAGCGTCACGTCGTATCCTGCGTTCTTGAGGAGCTCCGCAGTGACGATGGAATCCTTGCCGCCGCCGATGGGAACTAAGAGCCGAGCCCCTCTCCCGCCCCTCGACTGTGCTCGGGGCACCCTCTCCCGCGGGGAGAGGGCAGGGGTGAGGGGGTCGACGGGAAAGCAGACGAGCCCACGGAAGTCGATGTGATTGCGAAAGAAGAATTCTCCGAGGCCATTCGTGTACACCGTGTTCCAGAAGTCGGCCTGTTCCCTGGTCAGTGAACCGGAGCGGATTTCCATCTTCTTCGGCAGGCAGGTTTTGAAGTAGCTGATGCCGGCAATCAGGTGCAGGGCCGCGATGGCCTTGTCCTGCTCGGGGCTGGGCGCCTGCAGTTGATAGTCCGCAGGCAGCAGCAGCGTCTCGGTGAATTGCAACTCGTCATCCAAGCTGTACCGAAGCTCAATTTTCCCCGCCTCGGGGTCGAAGGCATGGGAATCGAAAATGAAGGAGGAGTACTGCTTCATCGGGAGGTTTAAGCTTACCTGATTTCGCTCTTCCCTGTCTCCGGGATTCCGAGGTTTACTTCTGGCATTCCTTCATCGTTGGTGAGTGCGGAGAGCGGAAAGAATAGTTGGTGTGCATCCGGATGGAAGGCACGGAACTCGCGGGATGACAGTGAGCTGTCACAGGTGAGTGTGCGTCCTCGGATGGGATTTTGTGAGAGGAGCGTCCGCACGCGTTCAGCCGTTTCAGCACGCACCCATAGACAGAGGTACCAGCCAGTGAAGTCCTGACAAAGCTGCACGATCACATCCCCGCAATCGTTGCTCTTGCAAAGTTCATCGACCGCGCTTCGCATCCTGCGCCGTTGGTTTTTCCGTAAATGCTCGGCGGACACTCCTTTCTGGCGTGGTGAAAACATCAGGTGCATCGCATCTTCGGGCAGGTGGTCATCGAGAGGATCCATGGTGCTCGTGGAGGAAGGGGGCGCAGCGTACGCTCCCTGCTCGCAGGAGGCAAACATTGGCCAGTCTTGTACTCCCTTCTAAAAATGCTACAACATTCCCTGTGTATTCCTTCTTCCCGGCGCAGCAGAAAATTGCCGAGGCCATTCGGCAGGCGCAGTCGGACATTGCCAGCGGGGATGTTATTGTGGAAGGTGCAGGACCCTTCTGGCGCTTTGGTTTGGTTCGTGCAGTCTGTGAACGGCTGGGAGACGTGAATCAGGAGATGATTCATCGCGTGTACGTCGTTCTGCGGTTGCTCGAGCAGGGGGAAGGAAAGCCTTAGTGAGTGTTTGATGGTGCCGGAGGAGGGAATCGTCCGGCTTCGCCTGATGGGTAATTCTCATGGCCTTCCTCAAGATAGTGCCGCATCTGTTTCTTCAAAAAATTCCTCCCCGAGCCACTCTTCAAAAACTTTTCACGTCCTAGCGCATCCATCTTGTTACAGTATGTTTCGCAATAGATGAGCTTCCATTGTTCCTGTTTGGCGGTAGAAATGTTTTTGTGAAGATTATGTTCTGTGATTCTTCGCCTGAGATCAGTTGTGTAGCCGATGTACCAAGAAGTTTTCGGCTCACTTTCGATGACATAGACATGATACATAGCGGGCGATTGTAATTTGAAGTTGATGGCGGCGCCACGTGATCGCGCGCAGGGACGTAAAAGACGTAAAGAACCTTCGGTTCCACGTCTCACGTCTCACGTAAAACAGCTGCTCGCTTCGCTGCGCGCAGTTTTACGTGGTGCCATGGGAGGGACTTGAACCCTCAATCCCTTGCGGGAACGCGATTTTGAGTCGCGCGCGTATACCATTCCGCCACCATGGCAGATCCGGAGGAACGTCTACCAATTCCCTGCCCCTCCGAAGCTCCGAGCGGAGCGAGGAGCGAAGGGGGGCGCCACTCCGGCACATTCCTATTGTACTGCGTTCGTTCCCGTCCCGGAAGCGAGCAGTTTCACGACTTCCTGATCCTCCACCTGCGGAAAATCCTCGTACCACTGTCCCACCGCCTCGAAGGGGTCGGGTGTCGCGAGCACCACCACGTCGTCCGCTTTCTCCGTGAGTTTCACGGCGGTATCCGGCGGGCTCACCGGAAGGGCGACGATGATCTTCCGCACCTTATATGTGCGCAGGTCGTCGATGGCGGCGAACAGGCTCGCTCCCGTGGCTGCGCCGTCATCGACGAGGATGACGGTCATGCCGCTCAAATCCGGCCGGGCGCGAACGGCGTAGACCTCCTTGCGACGCTTCAGTTTCTCCATCTCCTCCTCGATGATCGGTTCCATGTCTTCCCACGTGATGCCGCTCATCCGCATGGAAGATTCGTCGAGGAAGGTTCCGCCGCCCTCGGCAATCGCGCCGAGCGCGAATTCGCGATGGGCGGGGTGGCCCAATTTCCGGACCACGAGCGGAAAGAGCGGAAGTTTCAGGGCGTCTGCAATCGCTTTCCCGACGACGACGCCGCCGCGCACGAGGGCGAGGATCAGAACATCCTTTTTTCCGGCGTACGAGCGGAGGGATGCGGCGAGTTTAAGTCCGGCATCCGTGCGCGAGGAGAAGGGGAGGCGGGGCATGCGGCAAGTATACCGCCGTTGGTTGCCAGTGAGCTTTGGGTGGGGTTGAATGGGGGCCTATGATCCCTTCCACTCCTTTCTCCCGCTTTCAAACAACACTCACGGCCGTGCTCGAAAAGCTCAAGCCCACAACTGAGGAGCGCAAACTCCTTTCCGAGCCGCAGCACGTCCATCAAACGAAGATAGCGCTCAAGCGCGACGATGGAACGATGGTCGAGTATCCCGCGTTTCGCGTGCAGTTCAACAATGCCCGCGGTCCGTACAAAGGGGGGATCCGCTACCATCCCGCCGCTGATCTGGATGAGGTGAAGGCGCTTGCCGCGCTCATGGCGCTCAAGACCGCCGTGGTGGGGATTCCGTTCGGCGGAGCGAAGGGCGGCATCCAGATGGATCCGAAGAAGCTCTCGAAGAGGGAATTGCAGGAAGTGTCGCGCGCATATGTCCGTGCGTTTTTGAAACAGGTGGGTCCCGAGATCGACGTGCCTGCGCCCGATGTCAACACCACGCCCTTTGTCATGGCGTGGATGCGCGACGAGTTCGAAAAGCAGACCAATTCCTACAGTCCCGCGTTCATCACGGGCAAACCCATGGCGTTCGGCGGCTCACTGGGTCGCGATACGGCCACGGCGCGCGGGGGATTTTTCCTCCTGCAGGAGCTCATCGACCGTCAGGCGCTCGATCCTGCGGAGTTGAAGGTGGCCATTCAGGGGTTCGGCAACGCCGGCGGGACGATGGCGCATTTCCTCCACAATGCGGGGTACACCATCGTTTCGCTCTCCGATTCGCAGGGCGGTATCTACAATGCGGAGGGCATCGATCCGATGCGCATCGAGAAGTACAAGCGCAAGACCGGCTCCGTGACGGGCGAGTATTGCGAAGGATCCGTGTGCGATATTCAGAAGATGAAAATGGATGGGGTGACGAAGGTCACGAACGAACAACTGTTGGAGTTGCCCTGTGACATCCTCATCCCCGCGGCGCTCGACAACGTCATCACCGGGGAGAACGCCGATCGCATCCAGGCCAAGTTCATCCTCGAACTCGCCAATGGTCCCACCACACCTGAGGCGGATCAAATCCTCGAGAAGAAGGGGATCCGTGTCATTCCCGATATCCTCTCGAACGCCGGTGGCGTGACGGTGAGTTACTTCGAGTGGGTGCAGGGCAGGAGCGGCGAACAGTGGACGGCGGAGCGTGTGGATAGTGAGCTCAAGCGCGTCATGCTCGACGCGTACAAGGCGGTCCGCAGAACGGCGTATCGGGAGAAGATGAGTTATCGGCATGCGGCGTTCGCGGTTGCACTCAAGAGAATCCTTGATGCGATGAGAGCGAGGGGGTGGGTTTCTTCATGAAAGGAAAACCTAGCGGTTTTCCTCTCATGAGCTCTCTTTTCCCTCTCAGTGGTGTCGCTCCCCGCCCGTACCGAATGACGGTACGTTCGGGCGGGCAGCGCGGGAACCCGCGAGACCCGCGCTTCGCGACGAATTATTTACTGAATCAATAAATTGTGGTATAGTGTTTTCGTGGCTTCAGATGAAAATACACATGTTCTCTATGGCGAGGAAGCGGTGCAGCAGCTTGATGCCAAGACGCTCGAGAAACTTGCGCACGATTCAGAAATTGAGTACGCCCAGTCTCCAGGTGAATTGCCAGCCCTCGTGGCGAAATGGCATAAGCGGATGCGTGGAGTTCTCGATACGCAACAAATTGCAGCGGTGACAATCGGAGCGAAGCAGGAAGTAGTTGCCATTGCAGGATTCCACTTGATCGGCATGACCGATGATGGACGGCCTGTCTACGAGGCGGGGCGATCGGTGACGCTGCGCGATCATCGTCACCATGGGTACTACAAGATGGCCATGGGGAAGGTCATGGATGAAATCCGTCGTCTCGCGCCGGATGCAGTGATCGTGCGGTCCACTCAAAAATCAGAAGTGAAAGCCAATGCCGGGCATTCTGGATTTATTCCCATTGATCAGGACATGTACGATCGTTATCGGGCAAATTTATCGGGAGAGAAATTACCGACTGGGAAGAGCGCAAACGGTGGTGAGTACGAGTACTTTGCCTTGGATCTCTCGAAGCAAAATGCAGAAATAGACGGGTGAGCAATTTTGGAACGGTGATGATCTGCATACGCACTCTGTTCCCTGTATACTGCGTTCCATGTTCGACACAGCAATTATCGGTCTCGGGGCCGCCGGATACACCGCCGCGATCTACAGCGCGCGGTACAAGCTCTCGACCCTGCTCGTCGGGGAGGAGGAGGGCGGCATGGGGATCACGGCCGCGGAGGTGGGCAACTGGCCCGGCGATATTGAGGTGACGGGGCCGGAGCTCATGGAGCGGATGAAGAAGCACGCGCAGAGTTTCTCGGAAGTGACGATGAAGCAGATGAAGGTTTCGAAGGTGGAAGGGTTGGGAGGTAAGGTAGGTAAGGAAGGTAAGGTAAGTAAGGGAAGCGGGTTTTTGCTGACGTTTGCCGATGGTAAAACCGAAGAGGCGAAGACCGTCATCTTTGCGACGGGATCCAACAAGCGTCACCTGAACGTTCCGGGCGAGAAGGAATTCGCCGGCAAGGGGGTCTCGTACTGCGCCACGTGTGATGCGTTCTTCTTCAAGGGTAAAACAGTCGCGGTCGTCGGAGGAGGGGACGCGGCCGTGGAGGGTGCGGCGATCGTGGCGCAGGTCGTAAAGAAGCTCTACATGATTCACCGGCGAAGCGAGTTTCGGGCCGAGCCGTACTGGGTGAACAAGTGCAAAGAGAAGAGCAATGTCGTCTTCGTTCTCGGGCGACAGGTGAAAGAAATCAAGGGCGATCAAAAGGTGACCGGTGTCGTGCTCGACCAGCCCTTCGAGGGGTCAGAGACTCTTCCTGTGGATGGAGTGTTCGTCGAGATCGGCGCGACTCCGGCGGTGGAATTGCCTCAGGCACTCGGTTGCGCACTGGATGAACGCGGCTACCTCAAAGTTGATGCCTCTATGCAGACGAGTGTTCCCGGAGCTTTCGCCGCCGGTGATGTTTCGGGCGGCAGCAATCACTTCGCACAGTTCGTGACGGCGGCGGGGGAGGGGGCGGTGGCTGTTTCCGGAGTGTTTAGTTTTTTGCAGAGTTGAAGGAAAGGGGCGAAGCTTATTAGGTTGTAGCTTCTTAGCTTGTTAGGAATGGAAGTAGTGAGTGGGATGAACGTGAATGCGAGTGAGGCGACGGACCTAAGAAGCTAATAAGCTAACCAGCCAAGAAGCTTCCAAAATCCGCCTTTTTCTTGCAATTCCCCAACACCATCAGTAGCCTACCGCCGTTATGCCAAGAGGAAAGCGCACCGTCTTCACCGTCCTCTGCCCCGAATCGGGCAACCGAGTGGGAACCATCCGTTTCCACAAGCAGGATAAAACCGGCGTGGCCTGGAAGGAGCACGCAGGCAAACTCAAGAAGTACTGCTCCGTGTGCCGCAAGCACGTGAAGCCCAAACTGAAGGAAGAGAGACACTCGAAGTGAGGTGGAGGTTGAAGAGGTTTGAAAGGTCAGGGAGGCTGGATAGGTTTTGTCGAAGGTTTTACCTATCAGGCTTCTCTCACCTCTACAACTTCTCAAACCTTCGATACACTTCTCCCATGAAGGAGGTCTATCGTCAGTGCGCATCAGTCGTTGTTTTTCGGCGCGGGGCAACAGGTATGGAAGTGTTGCTGCTCCGAAAGCCGCGCAAGAACGATACCTGGCAGTTGCCCCAAGGCGGGGTGGAGGCCGGGGAGAGTACCGAACAGGCAGCCCTGCGTGAGCTAAAGGAAGAGGCCGGAATCACCGCGCGCCTGCTCGGTAAAAGTGAACGCATCTACCAGTACGATTACCCGCCCTCCTATCGCCGCTTCCGTCCGGATCACGTGAAGGGGCAGCAGATCAGGTTCGTGTTCGCCGAGGCCGAGACGAATGTTCAGATCGCCGTGGACGGCAAAGAGATCAACGATTTCATCTGGGTGACGGAGGCCGACCTGACCAGGTACATCAAGCGCAGGGAGTACCGCGAGATCATTCGTTCCCTCATTGGCGAAGGCAATCTGCTACGCTAACGCCCCATGCGACTGACATCCCTCACCCTCCAGCAGTTCCGGTCGTATCCCGGTCTTGAAGTCATGTTTGGGGAGGAGGATCTGCATGTGCTGCAGGGTCCGAATGCCGCAGGCAAGACGAATCTGCTCGAAGCAGTGGCGATCCTTTCGAGCGGCCGCTCTTTCCTTGGCGCGGAGGAGGATGACCTCATCGCGTGGGGGCACGACTACTACCGCCTGCGGGTGCATCTCCTATCCGATGCGCGTGAAGAGCAAAACATCGAAATCGTGAGCCAGCGAGAGCCTCGGCGCGCACGCGTGGGGTTTTTGAATGACGTGCGTCTGCCGATCGGTCGGCTTACCGGTGTATTGCCAGCGGTGACATTTCTCCCGCAGGATCTTTCGCTCTTTTCGGGCTCCCCTGCGCGGCGTCGCGATCTGCTCAATGACCTGCTGGTCCAGGTCTCGCCCGCATTCGCCGCCAGTCTCACGACGTACCAGAAACTGCTCAAGCAGCGGAATTCCTTGCTGCATCGCATCCGGGAGGGAACCGGCCGCGTGCAGGATCTGACCGTGTGGGAGGAGGGGCTTGCGCGGGAGGGCGCGGTGATCACACTCTCGCATCTGGAGCTTCTCAAGGTGCTGCAGTGCACGCTGGAAGAGGAATTAAAGGCACTTGGAGAATCGTGGCAGGAGGTTCTGCTCACCTATGACCGTCACCCTTCGGCACGCTCAGGGTCCTCGCTATCGCTCGATGGACGGGCAACGACCCGGGAGGGGATCGAGGCGGAGCTTGTGCATGATCTCCTGCACTTCCGCGAGCGGGATCTCGTCATTGGGTCCACGACCATCGGTCCGCACCGGCACGACTGGCGCATCGATGCAGATGGCCGCTCGCTCGCTTCGTTCGCCTCGCGCGGGCAGCAGCGCACGGCCGTGCTTGCACTCCTCTTCCTGCAGGTGTCGTACATGGAGGTCCGGCGCGGCGAAAAACCTCTGATTCTCCTCGATGATGTCTTCTCGGAGCTCGATTCCGTCCATCAGGAGCGGCTGATGGCATCGCTCAAGGGGCATCAGGTGCTCCTCACGACGACGCACGTTCCTCCCTCCCTCGCCGGTGCAAAGCTCTGGATGGTCGGAGAAGGGAAGGTGATGGAACAGGGCGTAGGATTAGGGCGTAGGGAATAAAGGCTTCAAGGAACCAAGGTTCCAAGAATTCAAGGAAGGAATCAGGATCCCAAAACTCAAAGGAACAATGCGCCTGGGATCTTCGTCTCTTGGGATCTTCCTTGTATTCCTGGTTCCCTGAAATCCCGAGATCTTACATATCTACCCTACCCCCTATTCCTGTTTGTTGCAGTGCCCCGAACACCGCCAGCGCCAGCGCATCCGCCGCATCATCGGGCTTGGGTGTTTCTTTCAGATCCAGCATGCGGCAGATCATGTCTTGCATCTGTCTCTTGTCCGCATGGCCGTCGCCCGTGATGCAGGATTTGAGGGTGAGGGGATTGGGTTCCAGGCAGGCGACGCCCTGCTCGGCGAGTGTGAGCAGGATCACGCCGCGCACCTGCGCCACATCGAAAGCGGTTTTGACGTTCGTCGAGAAGAACAGCCGCTCCACCACCGCAAGATCCAGCCTGTGTTCCTGCAGGTACCGGAGGAGATCACTTCGGATTTCTTCCAGGCGATCCGCGAGCGGCAGTCCGGCAGGCGTTGAGATGGTGAGCCATTCGACGACGGTCAATTTCTGCCGTTCATCCGCTTCAATCAGCCCAAGGCCGGTTGTCGCAAGGCCGGGGTCAATCCCAAGGATTTTCATGCGGTGAGGGTGCAAGGTTTGCATGGGCTGCGCAAGGTCTTCGCATTGAAGAAAACGATGATTTCTGCTATTCTAAGAGGAAATAATCATAAACACCTTCAGTGACAAATATACGTCTCCGGCACCGGCACTTCGTGGCGTTCCCCCTCTTTCTTGCGTTCATTTCGCTCTCGCTCGTTCCGGTTGCAGGTTCACCGTCTTCCTTCACAGCCTCCGTCACCACTGGACAGAAGGTGATGAATCTGCCCGATGGCGCACAGGTTCTTCCGGGGGAAGACAGCGTGCTCGATACTGTGTCTTCGGCCACGTTCCTTCACCGCGGGAGCGCATTGGTGCGTTCCGAGAGTGTCGTCCAGGTTCGCACGACGTCATGCGATATTCTGGCGATCGCAGGAGCGTTCCACATCGTGACAGGAGAAGCATCCACGACTGTTTCGGCCATTACGGTGCCCGTTCTCGTATCGGTATCTGGCCGGCGGGCAATCGTGCCCGTGGGGACGCAAATGCTCGTTGCCGGACCGCTGACCGGGCTTGAAGCGGGATTCGCCGCATGGAGTTTGGCGCGCACAAGCACGCCGCTTCCGGAGCATTTTATGCGGGAGCAGGTCTCTGCTCTTCAGCAGTTCCCGTCCGCCGCGGATGACCTTCCGGCGGCGCAGTCCCTGTTTCCTTCCGAGGAATCTCATTCGGCACTGGAACTTCCCGCTGCGCAGGAGCGCGCCAAAGAGGCATGGCGTCTGCAGGTTCTGGGTGCCCTTCGGTGGCACATCGAACAGCAGGACGAAGCCGGTGCACGCGCACTCATGGATCGTCCCGCGTACCGCACGGCGCTCGTCGATGCGCGCAGTCTCCCCGTCCTCATCACACTGGCGGGTCGCGCTGTTGATGGTGCAGCGGGTCTGCGGCCTCTTCTCTTGAAATTCCTCGCTGATCGGCACGATCTGTGGTTGCTTGCGGCACTCCATTCTTCGTTGCACACAGGTGCATGGACATCCGGTGTCCCTTCGCTGACGGAAGAGGAGCGTTCCCTGCTCTCCTTCAGTCTGCCCGCGGTCGATCGTGCCCCGCAGGGATTCTCACCCGTGGTGGTCCGCTGGTGGGAGCAGACGGTGAGCGGCTTCATCGCGGAGCAGAAGGAGCCAGCATTACTCGTCGAGCCTCTGCTAAAAAGCCTGCTTCCCGTGGTCGAGCAGAATGTTTCGGACGGGTATCCCGAACGGGCCCAGACGCTTGTCCGCGCGCTTGGGGCGTTTGCCCAGCCAGTTCTTACACACCTCTCACCGGACCTGCAGGCCTCGCTTGCGAAGATCCGGATGCTCACCGAACCGCAGGTCGATCTTTTCGCATCGCCCCTCGACTCCGCTCAGGGCAGGCGTGGTGACACTACGATGTCATCGGTCTCTTCGTCTTCATCGGTCTCCTCCGTCCCGTCCATGGATCCGAACGAACGCGTGGCGATCGTCACTTCCGCTCTGGAGCAAGGGGGTGCGCTCTTCTCACTGCAGACGAAAATCGAGCCGAAAGAAGATGGCCAGAGTGTCCAAGTGCGTGACATTCTCTTCTCTTCCTCAAGAGGGGATCTGTCGTACGCGTTCGATGTGGATGCACGCTCGCTTCAGGTTTCGTCCATTGTGCAGAATGGCAAGCTGTTGCCGTATCCCATGGGGATGGATGCGTTCCTGCGGTGGGTGAGGGAGTAGCATTTCTCTTTTAAACCATGACGGATCCCACAACCAAGTCAGGCTCGGACGCTCTCCCTTCCGAGGATGAAGGGCACGAAGAGCAGCCGGATATTCTCCCGTTACGCGAAGGGGAGAGGAAAACGCGTGGATCGGTGTTTTCTGTGCTGTCGCTGCAGTCACCCGATAGAGCAACAACGCTCGCAAAGCGAAGGGAGGCAAAGGAAAAGAAACTCAGCTCTCATGGTTTTGATCTCAACCGCCTCTGGTTACTGAACGGAGGAGACGATGAGGACGCGGAGCCGACCCCGCTCACGCGCAGTATGCTGATGCATTCGACAGGGGAACAGGCGGTCGTGCTTACCGCTGAGGAGTGCAGGATTTTGTGCCGTCTCAGTTTCATTGATTGTCACGGCAGACGGCACGATCTGGATTTGAGAGCAGCCGTGCCGGAGGGTAAAACGCTCATCCTCTTTCCGGAGGATCTTGGAGACACGGAGGGAAAACCGTCTCTACACGTCTTCGGTCAGGAGTGAGCCGAAGGAGCTTTGGTTTTCCTTCCATATTCCGTGTTCGTAAAGATGAGGAAGATCGTCGGAAAGATCCCCATCGAATTCACGACGAGCAGCGCGAGGAACCACCACTTCTTCTCCATGCGAGCAGCCCTCCACAGCGCCCAGCCCTTGAGGATCAAATCGACGACGGCCAACACGAAGAGCATGCCCAGCGCGCCGTTCAATCCGTAGGCCTGCGCCACGAAATCCTTGTTCTGCCAGAGGATGGAGAGATTGTTCATCATAGGAACAGTGTAGCAGAACTTCCAGTATTTCGATGGTGGGCGATAGTGGACTTGAACCACTGACCTCGACATTATCAGTGTCGCGCTCTAACCAGCTGAGCTAATCGCCCGTAATGACTTCCGGAATCGTCTCCCGGCTGCAGATTTAAGATACTTTTCTCTCGTTCTCGCGGCAACTCTATTTACATGTTCTTCGCTGTGGATCAGAACCCAAGGACGTTTACGTCGTGTTGAGCGCACTTCACCGCGATTGTGAGTCGAGAGCCGAATATCAGGATGTTCGGACATGCCGACGTATTCAGATCCATCATGCATGCTCCGAAGAATGTAAACGAACATCATCATTGCAGTATCGCGCTCCCCGCCCGACCGAACGATGTTCGGTCGTTCGGGCGGGTAACCAGCTGAGCTAATCGCCCGGTAAACAGGAAAAGGGTACGGATTCGGCGCCGCTCGGTCAACGAAACCGCATGAATTGACAAAGAGGAAGATGCGTTCTACGTTTGCTCCCTTTTATTCCACTGTCTCCATGCCCAAGTCATCCCTGCGCGAAACGATCGGTCAGTCCGTTCCTTTCTTCGATGAGCGGCAGCTGCTCTCGTGGGGGTTCACTCTCGAGGAAGTCTCGGCTGCGCTCCATCGGCTTCGGGATCCCGACCGGCCGCGCAACCTGGTGCTGGATTATGGAACGACGGCACTCGATGTGAAGCACAAGGGCAATTATGCGGATGATCGATACATGGGCGGTTTGGCGCTCGTGGGACAGGACGGATGCGTGATCGGAACCGGAGAGGCGTTCACGGAGCCGGAAGAGGCTCTGCAGGTGGACGGACATACGGGCGGGATCGCCAACGCCGCCTTCGCCGTGGCGCGCGTGCTGGAGGCGGAGGCGCGCGAACGCAGGGCGGTCGATGAAGGAGTGGCGAACACGCGGAATAAGATCTGGGCGCTCATGGCCCGTCTTGGGGACGACAGGGCGGGAGAGATCTACAAATGCAAAATTCCACAGTCGGTGATCGATGTGGATCTCCTGCGGGTGCGGGAGGGTACCACGAGCGGACTCGCCGACATTCGCATTCAGCAGCAGAGTGCCGGAAGAGCGAAGAAAGGCGATCGTGCCATCTACTTCAACGCCGGCGCGAGCGGCAGAACCATGCTGACCAAGGAAGACATGCTCGAAATCGCCCGCCGCGGTCCCTTCAATTTCAATATCTCCTATCCGGGGCTCTTTCCGGAAGGCATGGATGGGGATCATGGTCAATCTCTGAATCGGCTGATCAAGCAGGTGCAGGAGTTCTGTCCTATGGTGAGTATGGACATTCACGGTTTTACGCAAATGGTGCACATTCGGCCTGCACTCTCACATGTCGATCTCTTCAACGCGAATCTCGTGGAGGCGGCGCGGGTGTTCTGCGGCGAGAAGATCGATGCGGCGCAGGAACTGACGGAAGGGAAGAGGCATGCCTTGCATATGCAACTACTCAAAGCCATTCGACCTTTTCTCACTCCCACAACAGGGAGGACACGGATGTTTACGATCACCGATGCGAAGGGGTGTTTCATCATCTTCCAGACTCCGAAAGGGGATATTCAGACAAAGTACGTTGCCTCTTCCTGCGCGGACATTCCCGCCAAGGACAAAACGGGTGCCGGCGACGTACGTTTCGGTTTGCAGAGACTGTGGATGGTGCGGGAGAATGCGAAGGCCTGGCAGAGCGGAACGTTCAGTCTGGAGGATGCGGAGCAGGCGGTGCAGATCGGACAGATCGCCACCACGCTCCACATTCAGGGCAGACAAGCCAATGCACTGGAGGGTGTCACCCTCGCGAGACTTGCGCGCGTTGCGCAGATCGGAGAACAGTTCAAGACGCTCCGACGTCTCCGCGGTGCTCTGATGAATGCGGCCTGAGGCTCACCGCGTCGCCGCGAGGCATTCCTACTTCCGGTAGATATCCGTCACCCGGCTTCATCTGCCTGCGGCGGATTACGCCGTGGTTCCTTTTTCATTTTATGTAAATGTCTGTCACGCTCTCGCCTTTCTCGATGTGCCGGATGACTTCGGCGAGCAGAGGGGCGATGGGCAGGATCTTGAGGCCGTGGAAGGCCGTGTGTTTGATGGGAAGGCTGTTACTCACAACAACTTCTTTGAATCCCGCCTTCTCGAAATTCTCGATGGCTTTGCCCGAAAAGATTCCGTGGGTGGCGGCGGCGTAAATATCGGGCAGTGCTTTGCGCTTGAGGAGCGCTTTCTTGGCCGAGAGCAGGCTGCCGCCCGTATCGATCATGTCGTCGAAGAGGATGCAGCTGCGGCCCTCGATATTCCCCACGACTTCGATGATTTCCGCTTCGTGGTGGGCGGGACGGCTCTTGTGCATGATGGCAAGATCCGCACTCAGCATGTCGGCGAACTTCTTGGCGCGCTTGGCGCCGCCGGCATCGGGTGAGACGACTACGGGATCATTCAGCTTCTTGCTTTTGAAGTACGCGGCGAAGAGGGGACGGGCGTCGAGCGCATCCACGGGAATAGTGAAGAATCCCTGAATCTGGTCGGAGTGGAGGTCCAAGGTGATCACGTGATCCGCGCCGGCCTCCTCCAGCAGGTGGGCGATGAGCTTGGCTGAGATGGGCTCACGGGGAGCGGCCACGCGGTCCTGCCGCGCGTAGCCGAAGTGCGGCACCACCACGTGCACGGTACTGGCAAAGCTTAATTTGGCCGCCTGACACATGAGAAAGAGCTCGATCAGGCACTCGTCTGGCGTGAGTGTCGCCGTCTGCAGGATGTAGACGTCTCTTCC
>Ga0265297_10003033_pt1 | contig 31701 bp, 58 predicted proteins | sample Munlanlwell13791_FD_192502 | JGI IMG/M metagenome (GOLD analysis project Ga0265297, IMG submission 192502) | Leachate microbial communities from a municipal landfill in Southern Ontario, Canada - Leachate well 137-91 | ecosystem: Engineered > Solid waste > Landfill > Unclassified | place...
AAGAATGTACAAGAAACTTGAATTCACAACCGAGATTCGGATCCGTGGTGTTCTCCCAGTAAACGAGGATCTGATAAAGAGAATTGATCTTCGGGAGCATTTGAACGAAACAAGTTGGATCGCTGTCAAAACGTTTGGGGATAATCTGATCGGGCATATTACTGATCTTAAGATAACTCACACGTACGATCGATCCTGGATTGAACAAGGGAGGAATAATCCATGACATACAAATGCATTAGATGTAAGAGAGAGTCAAATAATACACCACAAATATGCGGTGTTTGGGATGTACCGTATGGGATAGATGGATATCTTTATACCATCGATCATAAAATTGTTTGTCTTTGCCCCGATTGCCAGTTGCCAGAAAAGAAAATGTGTCGCGGGATGACAGGGGAAGAAGTGGAGTATTTTACAGGTGAAATCAGAAACGTCGAAGAATGTTTGAAAACTCAGGAGAAACGGATCGCAAAAACAGAACGGGAACTGGATCGTGTCTGGGAAGTAATCAGATGTCTGGGTGAGAAGGAGAGATAGATAATGAGTCTTAATTGCCCGTGGTGTGCATCTGAGCAATTCCGTAAGGGAGATATGTTTCCATTACGTGCAAAATGCGATAATTGTGGATCAGAATACAAACTTGTCCCAATTGAAATAAGAGATGATAATATTAAAGAGAAGGTAGACAATGATTGAACAAATCTTATATTTTGTATTAGGGGTGTCAGTTACATTCAATGTAATTTGCTTTATGGCCTGTTACTCGTTTATCAAAGAACGGGATGAACTTAGAGCGAAACTTAAAGGACTTCCTGAGATGCCTATCCTATGACCGCATGTAACCAGATGATCTGGGATGGGATCAATGCAAAGTGTACCCATGAACAAGCAAAGAATGATATGTACCCGGATCGTGAAAAGAACCTGATCCATATCTGTCTCGGGATGGAAGAGTATTGTGTATTTAAGATTAAAGATAAAGGGAGAGAGAAATGAGATTAATGTCATTCCGTCTTACCACAGATCAATTTCTGAATGGAACAAAGGACGTTACCCGTAGATTAGGATGGAGGAACCTGAAAATAGGTGAGCATTTCATGGCTGTAAAACAAGCACAAGGACTCCGGAAAGGCGAAAAGGTTAAACAACTCGGGGAATGCGTTTGCTTGTCGAATATTCCCGAACCTCTGTTCGAGGTTGTAAGAAACCCCCGACGACCTCCCACCCCAGAAACCAGACGAGAAATGGACAGAGAAGGGTTCCCCGATCTTTCAGCGTATCAATTTGTCGAGATGTTCTGTAAAGAGATGAAATGTACATCATACACAATTGTGAATAGGATTGAATTTAAACGGATCTGAGGTAAAGAATGTTTGACACAACAGTAATTATTAACCCGGACGGAGAACGACAGAGAGTACTTATCTCAGAAGCAATCCGGATCCTGGATGAAAAAGAAGGTGTGTGTAACGGAAGAACAATCCAGAACAAGAGGAAATATGAGCAGGCGTGAGTAAATATGAGTAACTGTTACTTTATCACGAACGGACAATCGTATAGCGATTGGGAAGTGTATGGTGCCCTTATTCTTGCAGACAATGTATCTAAAACCGTGATAGACCATGTTATTAACGATGCGCTGGTCGTTATAGAAGATATGTACGAGAAATTTCGAGAATGGTATGATTCATCAGACGATGTAAGCAAAAAACCCCCACTTCCTGATGTAGTTGATATATTCCTTAAAACGTTGGATACATACGGTGTTATGTATATTTGGTATGAGTACAAAACCGAGATGGAGATTGATATACCAGGATAGAAAGGAATGGATGCACTGACACTTGACGCAAAACTCCTGAGATTAAAGAAGATCGTAATGGAACGATGCGAGGACCGGATCAAAAACGGTGAAATACTTAGAGAAGAAGGGACTGTGAGGAGGTTAAAAGAGAAATGGATTTGATTATGATTAATGAGAAAATAGCAGAACGTAAGTACAAAGGATACAATCCAACACATATTAGAATACACCCAAATACATTTAAAAAAATTATAAGTCCTATGTTTGGTACAGATATTGAGATTGACAAAAACAAGAGAATAACACTTTTAGGATTGATTGTATGGCTTGATGAAACCATGAACGAAGAATCCTGTTGTGTGTACGATATGGATTGTGTTATGAGATCTGCGATGGTTATGCACGACTTCATAGAGTATAGTGAACAATTGTAGAGGCAGGAACATTGAAAAGAATGAAAGAGAGATGGATTTAAGTTATAGATAGTTCGGGGTATTTTCTTTCTTTTTTAATTTTAAGTCTTATTCTTTGTTTTCTCTTTTTCTTGTGTAAAGTTTCCTTTACATTTATTCACAAATAACCAATCCGCGTTCATATGGAGTCCCTTTTTGAAAATTGATCGGGAAATTTTTGAGATTTTCAGAAAAAATTAAATTTTTGTTGAGAGGACTTGGCTATGGTCCAAGATCGATCCTGTGATGTTGTGCGAGATACGCCAGGATTGATGGCCGTTTGGTAATCGGGTCACGTATAACACAATTGCGCAGAATATCTATTCTGCGAACATGTGATTTATTGCTCATATGTGTATATAACTCATATATCTAATAAGGTATATTAGGACCAAGTACATTATTACTGACAGTAATAAACAAAGAATATGATTACTATGTATATATTTGTGTATATCTTCACATTGATGTACTTACTTAGGCATGCACGTACATACATATACATTGGTGTACAACTGTATACATTATTGATTGTTTTTGTACAATAGTGATTATTATACAACATCTTGGATACTTTCTTGATGTACAATCTTAAACATCAATGTATTTTTCTGAACAATAATTATTATATACTTATAGGGTGATTATTGGTTGTTAAGGAGATGAAAAGAGATGGAGTGTGTTTACTGTAGAAAAACAGTGGGACTAACGGATAGTGATTATGAACTAAAAGAAAAAGAAGATGGGAATATTATTGTGATTTGTAAAGAGTGTGTTGGTGACAGTGATGACTAACCAATTTATTTTCTCGGTGTTTGTGGTCTGTATGACTGTATTGTATTGTTGTATGGCTATTGCGATGGTTAAGGGAGTGTAATCTAAATGTCAGTTATTGAATTAACAGAGAAGGAGATATGCAATCAGGCAATTATGGTACAAGATGCCTGTAACATCTCAGGAGTATTAAACTCATATTATGAGATTGTATGTAATCTCAGAAAGATAAAGGGATATGAGCCTATTAACTGGAATCGACATCCCGCAGTATTGTTATTCCAGGATAAGATAGATGATATGTTGTATCGTCCTATGGAAGAGCGCAAATATATGTTTGATCATTATTCTGAGGTTATGAACGCATGCAAGTTAATTGCTTATGGAGATTGATCTAAATGCTTAAACTTGTCTCTATTAATAATATCTGTTTTCAGGTATTACAAAAAGATGATCAAGATAAGAATTATATCTATAATCGTGATCTCCGCTATATTGGAAAGGATCAATATGTTTTTATTGGTTCTTTAAACGCTTATGATCTCCTTAAGGCTACGGGACATAATATAGATAAAATTGATCTTGCATATCCTGAGGGGTTTTATGATAATAATGTAAGTAGGATAAGGAATGGAGATCATCCTTTCTGGTCATATGAAATAGATACTATTTTTGGCAGGCCTTTATGGCGAGATGATGTTTGGCAAGAAGTATCTATATTGATACATGAAAAACTAGAAAGGGGGGAGTATGAGTATGAAGAATAAAGCAGAATTATTTTCTTTATGGACCGCTAGCAGTAACAACGCTGTGATCCATGTATCCCATAAAGTAGATAATGGACCTATTACTCAGGGATATCCATCTCGTATAAGCACATATGCGTTTAAGGAGGATTAAATGCCTCAGCCTTTAAATACATTTTATGGAGAGTATATTAATACGCTTAATCTAAAAGCAATTAAAAAACATTGTAATAGATGTAAGGATAATTTAGAGTGTAAACGGGAAATAGGTGATCATCCTTTAACTAGGTTTGCTGAGTGTGAAGAGTTACAAGATTATTTCTAAATTATTTTTAATATCTGCACGTTCTCTCTTTTTCTTTTTTTTTCTTTTGAAAACTATTATATCTTTATAACTCAAATATATATGTATACAAAAGGAGTGAAATTATGTCAGATGAAAACGGTTACAATGGTTGGAAGAACTATGAAACATGGTGTATAGCACTATGGATCGATAATGAAGAGTCGTTATATCGCGAAGTATGTGATATGGCTTATTCATATCGCCATAAAGAAGATTATGAACTTGCTGATGCATTGAAAGAGTACATTGAGGATATGAATCCTCTTAATGATACTGCTACTGTATGGACCGATTTACTTAATGCTGCACTATCAGAAGTAGATTGGTACGAGATCGCGAAGAACTATCTTGATGAGATCAAGGAGGAATAATCTATGGGTTGCTATGGTTCTTGGTCCACTTGTCCTATGGATCCTGCTACATGTATGATCTCAAAACAATGTTATCATTGGGAAGAGGAATACATGGATCATATTGTTGCATTGGTTGAAAAGGATCAACCTGGAGAGCCCGAAGAATATAAGAAAGAGAATTATGAAGGAGAAAATGATCAATTATGACTGGAGAAGAGACAATTATTGATAATTGGATCAGTAATGGTGGGGCTCATGAATGGGCCATCAACGAAGGATACATCTTAAAAGAAGATGTTGAAACCGCACTGATCCCGATTAATATTATGGCTCTTGATCTATTAAATGCACTTCAAGCATTGAAAAAGGATCTGGAGAAATGAATGACGAAAGTAATAAGATATTGGAGGTATGGAAAAGTTAGGGGTTCAACTTTTCCTTTTCGTAATGTAAATGCGTGGATCTGCCCTGATAAAGAATTTGGATCGGTAATCCTTAACTCTTCCGGTCCTCTGCCTGTGGGCGCAGTACACCTAAAGGATAATCGATATTTGGATATTAATTCTGGTGCTGAATATGAGGGGGATTAATGATAGATCTTGATCCTGTTAATCTAGTAGGATCTTTGTATAAGTTACCTCTTTTTGTTGGGGTACTGTACGGATCCTTTCTGACGGTATGGTATTATGCAGGGATATCAGGAGTACTTATTACAGTCATATTAGCTGTACTATTTGCACGTCGCCTTATTAAGAAAGAAGAATCTTCAAAATATGGATTTTAACCTCTTTTTGAACGTAACTTTTTTATTCTCTCTCATCTAATATGTACATATGGCAAAAACTATCAAGATTGAAGGATTCGTTAAGGCCAAGTCTGTACAGCACAAAAGTATCTCCCTCTCTCCTGAGCCCGGGAAAGATGCATCTTGGTATTCCCTTTCAGATCGGGTATTTGACTTCTCATTTGAGAAACTTGTGATTGGTGATAGGGTTCGTATTTCCCTTCCCTGTGATGAGAACGGACAGATCCCTAAGAATGCTATGGTAACCTTCCTTGAACTTCTTGATAAAGTCCCTATCAAACCTGTGGATAAGTACCCTACTAAATCAGAACAAGCAATTATTGATGAATGGGATACACAAAAATCTATCATCTGGCAGAGCTGTATGAAGATTGCTGTTGAGGTAGAGAAAGCGTTTATGTGTGGGGAGAAGAGTCCCGATCGCGACCAGGCATGTAAAGAGATTCTTAAATCAACCAACAACCTATTTGAAGGATCCCTAAGAAAAATGAATAATCTCCCTGTGATCCCTGAGGCGAAAGAAGAATAAAATAATCGATCCCTGTTTTTAGGGATTTGTTGGGGTTGATCGTATGAAGGTATTAGTAGCTTGTGAATTCTCTGGTATTGTACGGGATGCATTTCTTAAAAAGGGACATGATGCAATTTCGTGTGATCTTTTACCAACAGAAAGTCCAGGACCACATATACAAGATGATGTTTTAAATCATTTAAATGAGAATTGGGATTTGATGATTGCTCACCCCCCATGTACTTATTTATGTGTTTCTGGAGCACGGTGGTTTGATCACCCAAATTTCCCTGATCGGAGAATACAACAAAAAGAGGCAATTGATTTTTTTATGTTATTTATTAATGCACCAATTGATAAGATATGTGTTGAAAATCCCGTTGGTATAATGAGTACAGTTTATAGGAAACCTGATCAATATATTCAACCTTATCATTTTGGACACAATGAACCTAAAAAAACAGGATTATGGTTAAAGAATTTACCAAAATTAAATGCAACAAACATAGTTAATCCCGAATATCAAATATATAAAAGTGGAAAACGGATGGGTAAAAGATATGCGGGAATCTTAAATTTATTTCCCTCCGAAACACGTTGGATGGAAAGGAGCAGGACGTTTCAAGGTATAGCAAACGCAATGGCCAACCAATGGGGGTAATTATATCGAGGATGTAGAAGTTATAGATTATCATGCCCTTTGGCGAAAGGCAATCACTAAAGACAGTTTAGTCCCTGTACAATCCGGAATCTCAAAAAGTTTTGTGTTAGATACAAATAATCTTAGCAACCCTCTTTTTGAACAACTTTATTTAAAGCCAAATGATGCGATCAATTATCTGAATCAGATTTTAATTACAGATTTTAATGTGTTTGTTAACATACGATTCAAAAATTTCCCTAAAAAAACTGAATTACAGAATCTTAGATCCAATTATATTAATAAATTCAGTTCGATAAAAGGGATTGTCCGAAGTATAACAAAAGTCCAACCTTGGATTACCAACGCGATGTTTAAATGCGCGGTTTGTGGGAATACAACCCGACAAAAACAGACGGAATACAAGGTTATAACCCCTCAAAACTGTACTTGTGGTAAGAAGAAATGGGAATTGGTCCCTGAGAAATCAGTGAGTGTTGATTACCAAATTTTAATTCTTCAACAGAATCCTGAGGGACTTAAAGGTGGTGAGATCCCTGCGGAGATCCCTGTTCTTATTAAAGATGATCTTTGTAATACTGTGAATCCGGGAAATAGAGTTGTTATTAACGGTATTCTGAAAACCGAGCATGTGAAAGAGTTGAAACAAAAAAACCTATTTGAAGGGAATTATATTGAACAGTCTGAGAAAGAGTTTGATGATATTGTCTTAACTGATGAGGATATTGAGTTAATCAAGAAAACATCTCATGATCCCTATTTGTTTGTGAATTTCAGGAAGAGTATCGCATCCAGTATTTACGGGCATGACGTTCTTAAGGATGCGGTATTACTTCAACTCTTTGGGGGGGTGAGACACGAGAATAAAGACGGGACGTTTAATCGTGGGGATATTCATATTCTTATCGTAGGCGATCCGGGTGTTGCGAAGAGTAAGTTACTTGAATCAGTCGTCAAACTCTGTCCACGTGCTATCAAAGCTAGCGGGGGGAGTAGCACAAAGGCAGGTTTGACATGTACAGCCGTGCAGGATTCCAGTGGAGTTTGGACATTGGAGGCAGGGGCTATAGTTCTTGGTGATAAAGGACATTTGATCGTCGATGAGATAGATAAGATGCGGGATGAGGACCGGGCCGGATTGCACGAAGGTATGGAACAACAGATGATCACCGTTGCAAAAGCCGGAATTCATACCACATTGCAGGCACGTTGTTCGATCCTTGCTGCTGCCAATCCGAAGAGTGGCCGATTTGACGCTTTCCTGGACGTTGCATCTCAAATTGATATGCCCCCTACATTACTGAGTCGGTTCGATCTGATTTTTACCATGACTGATAAACCTGATAAGATTGAGGATGAACGGTTAGCCGATTTTATTTTGGGTCGTGATTCTGTTCAATCTCAGGTGTTTACTATCGAATTAGTTAAGAAATATATTAGTTACAGTAAGTTAAATTGTTTCCCTAAAATGACGTTGGAAGCACATAGTATTCTGAAAAATTATTATGTGAATGTCCGGAACTTATCCGCTAAGAGAGTTAAGAATGTCCCTATCACACCACGACAGTTGGAAGCTCTTATCCGACTGAGTGAGGCAAGCGCGCGGGTACGTTTATCAGAGTTTGTTCAGGCCCAAGATGCGGAACGTGCTGTCGAGATCCTGGATAAATGTTTGAAGTATTTAGCTTATGATCCCGAGACGGGCACAGTGGATATTGATAAGATGACAAATAAGATGGGATCACAAAGTCGAGACCTTAGAAGTACAATGATCTCTCATGCAAAGGAGATATGGGATAACCAGACACATTATTTCCATAAAGGTAAGTTGATTCAGGATCTTGTAGAGAAAGGGTTTGATAGTTACAAAGTTGAGTCGATGTTTGAAGCGGTACATAGGGAAGGAGAGTTTGTAATGGCTACTAGAGATCAGTACAGACTCTCTGGAATTTCGTAAATATATATTTATTTAATTCGGAAATGAAAAATCAAATTTTTAATTTTTTATTGTTTTTGTATAGTAAAATATATATAGTAATAATTCCTAATATCAACAACATGATATTTTTATGATATCTTTTTAGTATATATCTTTTTAGATATTTTTATTTTTTTAATACCTTTCTCTCGAATTAAGTAAATACGTAAATAAGTATTTACGAAATTATTTGGAAATATTTGAATTAAGTAAATATGTATTTACTAATTAGAAACCTATTTAAGATTTCATCTCCCACATTCTAGTATGAAAAGAGGAAGGAAAAAGTTTAATCGAAATATCAAACGAATCACAATTACCATATGGGAAGATCAATATGAAGAGATAAAACACCGACCGGATTATAGTTCTTTAATAAGAAACTTACTGGATATGTACCTTACAACAGAAGAACCGAGCGATATTCTTTTGGACGCATTAAGGAAGGTATATGATACTCATGTTGAAGATATAGCGAGAAGTGATGATAAACTATTCTCATTAAGATACTATGCAGAGAAGGAAGGATTATCTGGCGGTGCACGGGATTGTTTGATTGTATTAAAAGAAAAGCGTGAACAACCCTAAACCCTTTTATATAACATATTATAAATATAATATTAGTTATGCCTACGAAAGTAATCCTTAGCTGTTCTAATTGTGGGATAGTGGAAGGATATAATTATGAGTACCCTGAGAAACAACCGGGAGAACAGTTCTGTCCTATTTGTGGTAAGACCGCTACGTTTATCTCCGCTGAGTTAGTCCCGGTTGCAGGTGTATCGAGAATCGTTGAACCAATAGTTGAACCAATCCTAGAAGAGGAAAAGGAGGAAGATTATGGCAAGAAAGCACGAAAAGGAACCCGAAGAAAAGAGTGAGAATTTTCCAAATATAAGTGAGGAAACTATGAAAGAGATTAACAAACCTATTGAATCTGTGAAAGCAGAATGGATGGAACTCAGGAAAGACCCCGAGATTGGGAAGTACCTTGAAGTCAATTCCTATGAGAAAGCAACAATTGTGCTTCTGAATAGAATCCTTAATGAGCTTAAGAGAAAATGATTGAATATTATTGTCGGATTGATTCTCCCTATGAAGGGAAGGATGGACGGTGTATCGGCCAGAACAAATGTCAAGTGGGAATGAAGTTCCAGGAATCGATCTGTCCGTATATTGAGATGCGCGTTGGGTTTGATCCCTATATCCTATGATCTGGTTTATTCTAATCGGAGTTATATTCGGAATATTAACTCTATTAGATTACCATTATGATCAAGGGAGTATTGCAACTTTATTATTTGTAATTGCAATTATCTTCGTGAGCGTGGGAATATGCCCTATGATTTAATGACTTATTTTAATCGACATTTGAAAGACTATAAATACGCGCTGATTAACAAACATACATTCCCTGCAATGTACTCCAAGACAGGGGAATTGTACATCCATCACCCCGATTTAGTAACTTATGAACAGGCACAGAGCCAGTACGATATCTCGGATCTAAGAAGTACTGATACTGTATTAGACTTAGGAGCTAATATCGGTGCGTTTAGTCTTAGATGTGCTAAGATTTGTAAGAAAGTGTTTGCGTATGAACCTATTACGTTCACAGCTCTTTTTGAGAACATTTACTTAAATAAGATGGAAGATAAGATCATTCCAATGTACGATGCGTTAGGGAATGGTGTGGTTCAACCCGTGAATTGGTTTGGTGTGTGTAGAAACATCCGGACGAAAACAATCACACAGATCCTTGAAGAGACTGGCCCGATTGATTTCATGAAATGTGATGTCGAAGGTGCTGAATGGTACATCGAACCCCGCGAAGTCAAAGACATCCGGCATATCGAAATGGAATTTCATATGAACGACCCCTTAGCATCCCAAGGAAAGATTGATGAGTACAAGTACTATTTTGATCTAACAAAAACTGATTCCAAAGGGAAGACTTTATGGTATAGTATGACGAATAAATATGTATGATGATAACTAATGAAACGCAAGAGGATCCAGATTATTTTATTTTAAGCCAATTAATAAAACGAGAGGAGGAATTAATCGAAGAAAATAAAGGTAGTATAGATAAAAGTTTTGGTAAAACCGCAGAATATTATATTATTAAAGGACGATTACTTGAACTTAATAGGTTTATCAAACTAATAAAGATATCACAAAAATGGAATACATCTATTACACCAAAACACACACTCAGACTTCACGCATTTTATTCAGCGATTGATAATCTTTACAGAGGATATATTTATAAAAAGTCAGATAAAAGTGAGGCAATATCAAAGGTATTATATCTACTTAATTCCAAAGAATTTTATAAATCACAAAAAACATATAAACCATATTATTTTGATCTTGAAGAATTGATTAACAACGCAAGAAAAGAAGATTCGCAATTAACAGGTGAAGTATTAGAGAGAGATGAACTTAGGAGATATGGAACATGATCTCAGCTCTTATCATTACAAAAGATGCATATGAAAGAGTTTTAAACCTTACAAAACTTCTTGATCCGTATGTGGATGAGATTGTTATCTTTCATTCTGCGGATTCGAGAAGTAAGCATTATGTAGACTTCTGGAAACTCGCCGATAATTATCCTAAAGTATTTGTTTATAATGACTATGAAGAAGGATTTGTAGAAGCCTATTATGAAATTGGTATAAGTCTTTGTTCTAACGATTGGGTACTTCTCCTTGATGATGATGAGATCCCCTCACAACGTCTTTTGGAGGATTTGGATAATTTAACTTGTAATGAACCAACAACATTCTTCTTCCGTAGGATTGAACCGAATGATCAGACCACAAATGTAGTACGGTTATTTCACAAAGATAGTGTGGTTGTAACCGGGTTAATTCACCGTGGTATTGATCCTATTGGAAGCCCAACCCAACTAGACGACAGATCCTTTATTATCCACAACTCATCCCATTCAAAAGAGAAATGCCAGAAGTTTGCGGCAATTGAAGCAAAACAGTACCCCGAAATAATTGCATACGTGGCAAAGAAACATAAATATATCCAGTACGCATATTTCTTAGTAAGTTCATTACCAAGAGTAATACTTGCACCGAATAAGAAAGATCAATTGATCTATCTTAAGTACTTATGGAAGGAGCTGAGAAAGTGATTAATTGGGAGATGTTAATTGAACAAACAAAAGAAAGAATTAAAAATAGAATCCCATGTAAAGAGTGTAATAATAAAGATTCCGATGCGTTTAAAGAACCAGTGAGATTAACAGCATCATGTATCTTTGGAGAGCGAGAATGAATGTCTTATTTAAGGAGTTGGGGGAGTAATGGTTCAACAAGAAGTTCGTGGTTTTTATGTTATTAAGTGTCCAGAGTGTCCATTCAGAAAAGATAACCTAGGTGGATATGATAGGGAACTTATTGTGGATGTCTCGTGTATGTTAAAACAGCGGCTTATAGACAAATCAGAGGAAGACACTGATGGATTTCCTAGGATGTGTCCATTATCACCAATAAAGAACGCTGACACTTTAATTTTCCAGAGGTATAAACGAATTGTTCAACAACTAAAAATAATTAAAGAAATAATAAAGGATGAGTGAATGAAAGTCTTATTCTTATTGCCCCCTGCTGAGCATTCCCTGAGAAAAGCAGATATGAACGACAACGGGTATGGTCTCGGACGAGCGTACCTTATGAGTTATCTCAAAGCTCATGGGCATGAAGTTAGTACTATCCCATTCAATTTCCGGTCTGATGAGTACTATTTGGGTGAATTAGATGATCAACTGAAAACATTCAACCCTGATTTCGTAGCAATCACGATGTTCTCAGTCAACAGGGTAATGGGGTATAAATGTGTTGATTATATCCACATCCTCCATCCGGAGATTAAAATTGTTGTGGGAGGCCATCATGCATCGGCAGAACCCGAACAGTTGATTGAGAAATATCCCTTTATCCAAGTCGTAAAAGGCGAAGGCGAAATCGCGTTACTTGATATCGTTGAAGGACGAGAGACAGGTAAAATCGTTGAACGCCCGCTTATAAAAGACCTTGACTCTCTACCGTTCCCCGATCACAAAACATTCTTCGATGCCGAACCCGGACGCAAATCCGCTATTATATTAACGTCAAGGGGATGCCCCAACAAACCCGCATGTAGTTTCTGTTGTCTCCCTACAGTCAGCCATGCAACATTCAGGAAACGGTCAGCACAGAACGTGTTTGAAGAGATTAAATGGATGAAAGAAACATTACCCAACTTAAAGATTATCGGTATTGTGGATGACGCATTTACAACGGATCACCAACGGGTAATTGATCTCTGTAAATTATTGGTTGAGAATAATATCAAATTAGAGTACGCAGTAGCCGTACGTGTAAAACCCGTATCAGACGAAATGCTGTACTGGATGGATAAGGCAGGGATGTACTGGATATCTATTGGTCTTGAAACAGGGAATCAAAAGATGCTGGATTCATGCCACAAACGGGTGAAATTAGAGGAATTCATACACTATTTCAAGCTTGCAAAGAAATACCCAAAACTCTGTATTACAACATTCTTAATGGTGGGTTTACCCGGAGAAACGTGGGATACAGTAAAAGAAACCGTGAAATTTGTCAAAAAATTACACCAGATAAAATACGATCTGGTGTTTGACGTTGCGATTGTCTTTGTGTATGCGGGGGGCGAATTGGAGCAAATGATGGTTGATTCCGGTAAACATAGTAAGAGGTACTGGGTTGGCGACGGGGATTGCCCCACATGCACTCTGGAACACGATGAGAACACATTAAAAGAGATGCGCAGGTACATTCTTTACAGGATATCTTTCCTGAGAGTGTTCACACCACTGGGTTTCTTCCACCAGTTCTTGAACGCACCCAGAAACTTACTAGAACTATTCTGGAACCACCCCGAAATGATTAAATACTCATTGGGGGATAGTTTCAGTATCATGTTCCCTAAATTATACCGGAAATTACGGGGAGATAAAATTGAACGGAGGTATGAATTGTGATTGATATCAGTAAAATTAAGTACCCTGAACTTGATCGTATTATGTTACTTAAACCAAACCCGCACGTCTTGTTAGGAAAAGAAATTGTATGGACTTTGAAAGAGGATGGGTCCAATATTGGGGCTTACCTCGATGAGAATGAAAATCTCAAGTTTAGAAGTCGTAATATGGATGATGCAAGCGAGCAATTCTATAAATATTTAGAATCTACTGATGAATATGAGCCATTAAAAGAACTCCTATTAGATGCAAAACAATGGAATGATGAGTACGTTGTGTTTGGGGAACTCTTAGTTAAAGGAAAATCACCTACACGGATAGAAACACATGAAAAAACCCGGTTTATAATATTTGATATTTGGAGTAATAAACATAGATGTTGGCAGAATTATACAAAAATATACCAAGATTGTTATCATTTTAATATCCCCGTAGTTGAATTATTAGGTACATGTAATGTTACATCCCTTGATAAATTACTTGAATTTAGAGATTTAATACTTGAAAAGACAAAAGAACTTAAAAAAGAAGGGAGTGTAGGTAAAACTTGGTTCAAAGATGGGTTTATTTACTTTAAAGAGAAACATGATACTCCGCAAATTGAGAAACGCCCACGATTAGAAGAAAATGGAAAGATTGAACTTCCTTGGTTGCCTGATAGCGAAATATACGGTGCAATTGAAAAGGCGAGAACTGACCTTGGTGAAGAATTCAATAATATAAAACTTGCGATGCCATTAATAGCAAAGTATATCTCCGACGAAGCAAAAAAACACAATTGCCAGACACCTAAGAATGTTTATAAATATTACGAACAGAGATTAGAAGATTTGGAGAAATCAGAATGAGCTCTGAAATCCGTATCAAAGCGGCAAAAGAGATACTTGATTTATTTAATCCAGAATATGTATATCCTATATTGCTTGATATTGGATGTGGTGTAGGGCATCTTGTAGAAGTTGCAAGACAACGCAAGTTCCTTGCATGGGGAATTGATAGTAAAGAGACAAAGTTTATCTCTGATTTTTGTTCAACTGTTGACTTTAATTCCCTTGAAACAACCTATCCATATGATCTTATTACATTAAATCACACATTTGAACATCTCGTAAATCCGAAAGAGACGTTAGAACACATTAGAAAGATTATCCTTCCATCCAGTTATATAGTAATAGTCGTTCCCAACATCGACAGCCCGTTTGCACTTAGTAAAAAGTGGTACGGTTGGGGGAACGGTGAGGGGGGGCATGAGTTTATGTACTCACCGAGAACACTTAAATTTCTGCTTGAACGGAACGGGTTTGAAGTTATTAAACTAAAAACAGGAACAATGCATCACAATTTCCCTGTAAATATCTTCTCGAAACTGTTAGCTTTAATAGGGAAGGGAGACAATTTAATAGTAGTTGCGAGGTTGAAATGAGTGAATTCGGAAAGATGTTCGGTATCCTTAAGAACTGTGTGATTAAATCCAAGAAACCAACAAAGATCTGGTATGGGATCACAGAGAGATGTAATTCACATTGTAAAAACTGTAACATCTGGAAAACACCAAGTAAAATTAAGGAACTTACACCTTCTGAGATTTATACAATTTTTTCCGATCCGTTGTTTCAAAAGGTTGATACGGTACTAATCAGTGGTGGGGAACCCACGTGTCGAACAGATCTATTCGAATGTGTGTTTGAAATCCATCGCGCGTTACCTAATGCAAAAATCAACATTGCAACCAATGGAAATCTCCCGGAGTTTTATATAGAAGTGATCCACAGATTGTTGAATGCACATATCCCTGTGATTGCAAGTACAAGTCTTGAAGGATATAGAAGGACACACGACGAAATCAGGGGGAAAGGGAGTTGGGAACGAGTCGAGAAACTGATCATGATGCTCCTGGAACTCAGGAAAATGTATGATGCAAATAACGTGCAAATAGGATTTGGAACGGTACTCACAGACAAAAACGCTGACGAGATTCAGATGCTTGCGTTTATTGCCGAGAAACTAGGTCTTTTCTATCTAATCCAATGGTATAACCAAAGCTCGTATTACTCCAATTTAGATGAGGATGCAAATAGAACTAAAGAAAGACAAGTTGTTGAGAGTTTAGACAATGATCGATTTGGATTAATTAAAGAGAAATGGTTGGATTACTTAGACGGGAAACCAATTAAGTTTAACTGTTATGCGTTAAGAGAGTTTTTGGTAATTAAAGCAAACGGGGATGTGGTTCCTTGTTTAAGTCAATGGAATTGGAAGATCGGGAATCTAAGAGATGAATCCCCTGAGAAAGTCTGGAACGGATGGTTACGGCAGAAAGCTCTTCAAACGGTTAAGGGTTGCAACGGATGTTTGAATTCATGGGGGTTTTATTGGAGTGCGGAATCTGATGGTTGGCCCTATGTGAGATACTTTATTAAACACCCGAGAGAAGCACTGAGAAAACTGATATGAACCCTGAACTCGCAGAACAGTTGGTGATGCATAAAGACTATGCAGATCTGTTTGAGGAATGGATGAAACAATTTCCCTTCCTTGACCCGGATGATACTGCACGGTGGGTATTAATCATAAAACGCGAGATAGGTTATAGGAATAAATTGAGGAAGATGATCAAATGATAGGCGTGCAATTCAGAGAAGGTGATGCGATTATTGCATTAATAACACATAGTGGATTATCACTTAATCAAGCAAGTGGGCTTATACAAGCACAAAAAGAAGGGATACGTCTCGGAGTGGATGATGTGATTTCATTATCCCGTGTTGGAATTCGTACACTCCCGTATAGAGCATACCTAAATGAATAATATTAATAAAGGGAATTTGCTTAAGTGGTTAGAGGGCGAATTAGAAAACGAATGTTGGGGGGAGCGAATAGATTTATATGAAGAAATTATAAAAAAAATAGAAGAGGGTGTATTTGATCAAACGGAGGGATAAAAAATGTTTGAAGACACTTTAGAGGGATGGTATCAGGCATTCTATGTATCTTTGGTTATATTAGCAATTACTGGTGTAATTCTTATGATTATGTGAGGGAAAAATGGAGATAACCTTTCTCACACCAACATTAAATTTCAGTGGCGGGATCAAGAGTATTATTCAGATAGCGAACGGGTTATCAGAGAAAGGACACGACGTTGCGATCTATGCTCCACGTTTCCCTGAGTTTTCGGGGCATGTTAATTTCGGATGGAGGTTAAAGTATATTGATCCCAAGATCCCTGCAAGATTGTACATTAGTAATATACAGATCCCACATTCTGATATAATAATTGCGACCGGGTGGGAGACGGCGTACCAGTTAGACCGATTATACGAAGAAAGAAAGGATTTTATCCCTGTCTATTTCATCCAGCATATCGAGACATGGGATTATTATAATACGGGTGAAATGTCTGAGAACGATCATCTGGCTCTTAATACGTACACATTCCCGTACCATAAGATTGTGACAAGTGATTGGTTAGCTAAGTATATTTGTACCCCGTACAAAGTTCCGATGGGGATTGATCCAGTTCCTGATGTGTACAAAGAATATTATGGTGCAAAACACGGATGTCCGTACGTAAGTTATATCGAACGCGGGATCCCTTGGAAAGGCGATGATCTTATAAAAGAGGTTGCAAAGGAATTCCCAATCAATATATTTAAGAACATAAGCAACGAATACTTAGATAGTGTATTATGGAGATCAGATATCTTTCTAAGTGCAAGTCTTGTCGAAGGATTCAATCTTCCGGTACTGGAGGCGATGGCACATGGATGTTGCTGCGTTAGTACAAACACTGGTGCATTACCTGAGTACTCTGATCGTTTATCTGCTGTGTATTGTGTTGGGCGCGATGTTGATTGTTTTCTTATGGCTTTGGAGTATTTGCAAGAAAATCCAGACGTTTGTATTGAAATGGGAAAAAGGGCAAGAGAATTGTCAAGAGAATGGACGATCCAAAGAACGGTGAACGAGTTTGAGAAGGTGTTGAATGATCTCAAAAGATGAAATAACCGCAGTAATCCCGACAATCAACCGTTTGTACGAACTTGAACGGTGCATCAAGAGTATTTACCCCTATGTAAAAGAAGTTATTGTGATTGATAACAATAGCTCGGAGAACATTCAATCCCTTGAAAAGAAGTACGAGAATGTGCATGTGTACACGGTTGGATATAATATGGGTCCGTGCGCAGCACAGAATTGGGGAATTGATCTTGCTGTAACACCGTATATTCTACTCTTGGATAATGATGTGGAACTGTTGAGATGGGGTGCGAAAACGATGACTGGCAAATCCTCGTTAAGAATGCATGTGAAAGAGGCAGTACAAAGTTTCCGTATACTCGGAGACAAATATTTTGAGATGTACTCAAACATGCCATATTTCTCAGATTCGCCACAACAACTTCCGTGGTTCTACGGGTGTGCAAATCTTGTAAACAAACAACTCTGGCAGGAGGTAGGAGGATACAATGAAGATTACTTTGCGTACTATCAGGAGTGTGATATATCGGCGAAATTCTGGAAGAAGTCTTATTATGTGTCGTATAACCCATCATTGGTGTTTGCTCACCACGATTCGGAGGTATCTCGGGACTACAAAAAGATTGAGTACTGGAAAACAAGAAACCTTATCTGGTTTGCTTGGGAACACTTACCGGGTTCTATTGCCGCGTTTCAAATCATCAAAGCCATATCCAAAAACTTATTCAACTACCCAAGTGTTGTTTATCAAGGATTGAGAGATGCACTTAAAAAGATGCCGAAACGAGATCCGATCAAAGATGAATTTTTCTTGAAAGTATGGAGGAGATGATGGAACATATTGACGAGTGGGAATATATATTAATTGTTTGTATAGTCTTGTGCTTTTTATGTCTTCCAAAGCCCCTTTAATTATATGAAACTAGCAATCATAGGACCAAGTGAGAAATATGCATCTGGAATCTCTAATTATACATGGAGGCTCGGTACAGAACTATCCGCAAGACCGATCCTTTTCAACAATATGTTGCCTCGAAGCATTTTCCCTGGAAAAACCAGAGTTGGGAAAGCTGACACTAAAATTTATCATGCATCACCCACATATACCGACTGGTACAATCCTCTCAGTTGGATCAGAGCGGTACGGGAAATTAGACGAGGAGATTTATTTATAGTAGAGTGGTGGTCCTCATCAGTAGCGCATATGCTTTTATTCATCTGTCTTTTGGCGGGCCGTAGATTCGTTATAGAGGCACATGAGGTACTTGACCCGATGGAACAAAAGAGTTTCCTTCTGAGCGCGTATGCGAGGCTCTGTAGATACATCCTGTTCCATAAAGCCAGTGCAATTGTAGTACACAACCAACACGATCTATCGCTAATTCGCGATACGTATAAAAAGGTATCAGTGATACCCCATGCAGTATACGATCAGTTTAAAAAAGGTGAGAGAATTCAAGACGGGAAGTTTAACATTCTGTTCTTCGGATTGATCCGTGAGTACAAGGGGATTGACGTTCTTTTAAAAGCGTTTAACAATTTCAATGTACCTGATAAACAATTATTTATCATCGGTGAGAACTGGGATCATATCCCTATCCCAAAACAAGAGAATATAACGTATGTAAACAAATATGTGAGTGATGATGATATCGAACAATATTTTAGCCAAGCAGATGTACTTGTCATGCCGTACACGCGAGGTTCGGCTTCTGGCGTGGCCGCAATCGGGATGCATTACGGACTCCCAATTATTTCTTCGCGAGTGGAAGGGATATATGAACAACTCTTTGATTACGACGGATCGTTCTGGATCGATTCGGGAGACGACCAGGCATTGACAAATTGGTTGTACACGATTTACTGTTGCCCGAGAGGGACGTATGAAGTACCCGAAAGATTAACATGGTTGAACGTGAAAGGTAAATGGGAAGAATTAATGGAGGAAGTATGTCGGCGTACTTAAAAAAAGAGGAATTGCTTGAATGGTTGGAACAACGGGCATCAGATTATGAGTACCAAGGGGATAATACTGAACAGATGGATAAGGTACTTCCTGCGTACTCAAGAGCAAACGAGGATAGAACTATCATATCAACAATTAACTCAGGAAAATTTGATTGGGTTGGTGAAAGTGAATGAAATTCCATAATTTAAATTACTATGAGAGATTAGGAATAATAAATGTAATTTTATTTTTACTTCTTATAATTTTTTTGTTTTGTTTGTTTTATACTTTAATCGTAATTCTTTATTAAGTTTTTTCCTTAATGCTTTCATTTCTTCTTTCTTTTTTTGTTTTACCAATTCGATCTCAGGATGTTCTTTGGTATAACACGGATAGCACATCTCCGCATCGAAACTACAATAATGCTCTTTACATTTAGGACAGAGTTTCTTCCCATGATGTAATGCAAAATGACATCGGGTACACAAGACAATACACCCTGAAAGATAGAAATCCATATACGTCCCGTCTTTGAGACTGTTCATATACGGATGATGTGGAAGTAGTTTCTCGGTTGTCCCGCACCAGGAACATACTTTCCCCTTGATAAATTCGGTCTTTTTTTCTTTCCATTCTTTCGTAGTCCAGATCTTGGAAAGTTTCTTCTTGCGGTTGATTATTCTGATGTTGTCAGGGGAAACCATGTATCCTCAAAAACGATAAGTGTGTGTAGGTAAAGCTGTCATAGCACACTTGCAGTCCTACATGTAAGTAATTTATCTCCTGTAGATAAAAAGGTTTATCTGTTTTTAGAGCAAATAATTAGTTGAGGAAAAATAATGTGTAACGCATTCTCTTGTATTATTGGCAGGGATAAGAAAGTCACTTGGAAATTCGGCACTGATTCCCATGAAGACTTGATCAAGAAAGCAGGGTACAAGGACGATACAATCGACCCGCAAAAGATTGAGTTCTGCCGGATCGAGGTTTCCCCGGAGAATGGATCATACCTGAATCCTGATGAGTGGGTATTCAAGATCGATATGGACATCATCCCTAAATGGTGGACTCTCGATCACAAGAATGCATGTTGCAAGGAATTCGAGAAATGGAAAAAGAAACTCTACAAGGTTCTTATCCGGAAAGAGATTGTTCATCCGTTCAAACTTGATCCACCAGAGATTACAGAGGAGCATATCGCACTTCTCCGTGAATGGGATTCGGTCTGGGATTCGGTCAGGGCTTCGGTCTGGGATTCGGTCAGGGCTTCGGTCTGGGCTTATACTGGGTCTTTCTTTGCTCTAAAACGATCCGATTGGAAATATACCGATAGGATCGGCGGGAAAGAGTATCCGTTTTCCCCTCTGGTGAAATTGTGGGATCAGGGGCTCGTCCCATCGTTCGACGGGAAGAAATGGAGATTGCATGGGGGTCCGTACGGAAAGGTATTGTGGGAAGGAACAATCTAATTTTTATTACTAGATCATTGGTAATTATTGATAGCTTTTCTCTTTATCCAATTGTTCCAAATGAAGATCTTCAGCTTCGATTACATCAAATTTCCCTTTCTCTCTCTGTTTTAGTTCGTATTCGATATAATCCTTCGTCGGGATATCAAAGATGATTGAGAGTTGCCCGATTAAATACACAAGGTCTTCATGGATTTTGATTAACCCTTGCCGGTGTTCCATCGCAGGACTCGGATCGGTGCATAGAAGTTCCATATTCCGGGCGTGGACCGCTAAGATAGTGATCATATCAAAGATCTCGCACGCATGCGCCTCACCCGAATATTTCTTGCTATCGGGCATGATACCAGATCTCCTCGAATGTCTCCATGTGTGTCAGAACGCCAGTCTGTGCCATCGGGAGAAAAGAATCTTCCAAGTACTCAAAGAAGATCGCATCTTTCTTTTCAAGTGTCGGCATCTCCATATGGAACGTGACGTACATAAATTCGTTTCGGAACGCGAATGGGGAACGTTTACCAATAAAACTAAATCCGAATGCCCCTGTCATGTTAAGAATATTTGTCGTAGAGTATATAAATGTTTCTATCTATCTTTGGTCTATGTGTTTGATAAGGTGAGGTCTCTTGTCACATTTTGATCGTACGCTTGATCTGAGAAGAAATCCTCTGTAATACCGAATTGGAGCCTATATGTTTGTGTTTTCTGATCGTATTCCATTCCAACGATCCGGTAATTAGTTGTGGCAGACCCATCTCTCTCAGTGATCGCAACCCAATCTCCAACATCTAAATCACTTGTTAATGCTGTAGCAAAGATAGTACAGTTCCCCCATGCATTTCCGGTGGTTGCATGTTCTAATACTCCAAATGTTAATCCTTCTAAGTTAGATTTATCCACGCAACCCAATGGAGTTATGACCGAATCTCTATACCCATACTGAGCTAAATTTGAAGTAATTGTAGGACTTGTCGTTGTATAGAGTTGATAGTATACCGGAGTCCCTCTTGCATGAGGATATCCTGAGACCCTTGAATCAAATCCGTCTGTCCAATATACAATCATTGGTGTTCCATCATATGCTCCGGCAGTATCCCAATACCGTAAACTAGTAACAGTAATTTCCTCGTTCCCAACAATGAATGTGGTCGGGAAAGATCCTGCTGTCCCTGGAAGAAGATTAAGTGTATCAGCATTCCCACAAACTTTAAGCTCCATCAATCCGATAACAGGGGTTCTTGTAGCATATGCTTGTTCTGTTTGTTCTCCTGGGTAATTAAACTTCAGTTTATTAATATCAAAGTCATATACCTTGTACTGTTCAGACCCTATCCGTACCCAATAATCATATGCGTCTAATGCAGGTCCGGCAGGATTATACGGATTAGTATGTGCAGCATACCCCGCATTAGTATCATCAGTGATCCATTGCGTGTAAGTATTTACATATGATGTTGCGGCAGCAGTATACCCATTTGTATACGTTTCGTGTTGTCCGTACCATCCAACTAAAGTATAATCGATTGCAGTACTAAGGATTTCATCTCCTGTTTCCATACTAGTTGTTTTTGAAAGGACTCTTGATACTATTTTTGAAACGTCGGTATTAAGATCGCATCTGAAAATATCACGATCAATCTTCCATGTCGCACCAATTGTGGTACTCCCTAAGTTAGTAGAGAATTCTAAAACAAGATTCCCTGTTCCAAGTCCTGAATATGCGCCCCCAGTTGTTGCAGGCCATCCCCAATAATTCAAAGATGGATCAACTGCACCGGATCCCCCGGTTGTAGAAGAAGTTGTTGGAATGATCTCGTAGGTATCCCCCCCGTGACTATCTCCTTCATACACAAGTTCAAAATTATCGAAGTACGCTTCAATTGTAAAATCAGACATTATGAAGGATCTCCTGTCATAATAGCAACATTTATATACTGTATCCCTGTAAGTGCGGATACATCTATGGCTACCCCTTCCCAATTAGTAGTTTCATTGGTATAATTAACTTCCACTACATTAGGGTCGTCCCATGCCCCAACAGACACTCGAACTTTAGTTTCTGCTCCACCAGTACAAACAGGCATATGATAATGGAAAGTAAGGTATTTAACACCTGTTATATCGGTAGCTGTTGAAAAAGTGGATACTGTATAATCCCCCGTGTTACATTTCTGATAACATCTAAGTGAATACTGTCCATCATACACAGTTGACGTTTGAGTATATATTGTGGCAACTCTCCCCTCGCCTTCGTCTGCTAAATAAACCTCCCACCCGGTCAAATCAGTCTCAAAATCTCCGTTTGTGAGTTGTACTGTTGCAGGATAATATGTTGTTGCACATGAGATATAATTAATCGCAGAGAATGTTGTTGGGGCCTCAATGTAATTTACAAACGTGTCACTGATCAAACACGATTGGTTCTTGCTTGCACCCGATGTTAAGATAAATGTATATCCGTTGTATAAATCTGCCGTCCATGTTTTTGATGAATCTTCTATTGTTGCAGAGGAGATAATATATGAGGGATAAACAGATACAGTATCAAGTTGGTAGCGACAGGTTGATGGTTCTGTTGTTGTCGATGTAGTTAACGCAAACTTAACAGTATTTGCACCAGAATAACCCGAAATATCAACCGTTTTTGTTGCCCATGTATGTGAGTCTGTTTCTGTCTCTAGGTATGTTGCTACATTTATTGTTCCGACCGAAATAGTGAAAACGCCTAAATCATCCCCCTCGGGATGCCACTTACGTTGAAATAAGAGAGAGGCAACAGAGGTTATATCTATAGATTGTGAAATATATATTGGATCTGTTGTTGATACATTTGTAAAAAACGCATTGAACGATGTGTCCTCCTCCCCCATTGCAACTTCTACAAAGTTAGTTTCACTCCACGCATCTCCTCCCGTTCCCCAACTAGTTAAGTCTCCATCACCAAAATCCCCATTGGTAAATGAGATATAAGTTGCTTTTGTGGCAGTAATCGTTCCAGTGACACTCATGCGAGATAACACCTCCAATCAAGGTTCGCAATCTTAGCTAACTGTATCACATGATCAATTGCGGTACGGTTCTCGATGTAATACGAAAAGTGGTTCATCCCGTTTACACCAGAGACTTGCCAACCGTTTGTTCCGCTTGTTGGGAACCCGCATTGGTTAAAAATAACTTCTGCTGCAACGTATTTAGAGTATGTCACATTAAAGTTTGAAGCGTTCATTTCCATGACAACAGGGTCCTGAGTACGTTTTAGTCCTAAAATCCCACCAAGCCCCTCTCCTTCCACATGCCATGTTAATGCAGATCTATTGTATCGGCCTTTTTTAATAAACCCTTCAAATCTTGTAACTGTATTAACTTTAATTATAACAATGGAACTTTCTTTTACATCGTCTGCAATTTCAGTGTCAGTCAGTAATGCAGCATCAAACTCGAACCGGCCTACCTGATTTAACCGGGATTTGAAATAACAATTATATATTCTATTCTCAGTGTACAAATTCCCGTTAATATAAATTGCAAGAAGCATGTTTAGGATCCTACAGTTCCTATTTCAAATACTATTGCAACATCCACAAGTTGTCCACCGGGACGATGAGTATACGTTATTGATTGTACCAACCCCTGTTTTTCATTTGCTAACCCAGGCAGATAGATATGATGTGAAGATCCCGTGGCTTCCGCTTTGATTGCTGATATGATCGTATCATATGGGAAATAGGGGATATGAACATCTCTCAGATCGGTTTCTGATACCTTTGCATCGATCCTCACAACGTCGGAGGTATTCATAATCCGTTGCAATGCATTAGGAAGTTCCGCTCTTCCAATTGACATGTTGTCAAAGTTTGCGGTTCGTGAGATTGTTACATCGCCTGCAACGGTATATGCGCCATCAGTCCCGTCAAGAACGTATGTATCACCTGTACCAATTTTTAGGCTAACCGTCATCTCCCACGCCCCCCTTCAATTTTAAGAAGTCGCATGAAACTCTCGAACAATTCGCGATCATTCTTGCCGCTTATCTGGAAGATAGGATTGTTAATTGTGATGCTACCCCCGCCACTTGCAGGTGTCACAGTCTCACCAGAATGAAGGAAGGCTAGACCGTCTCTCCCCATTGTACCCCCGCTTTGGAACGAAGGGATCCCGGACCCCAAGAAATCGTTGATTAAACTACCAACACCATATCTTCCTGCGTTAATTAATCCTGATGCCGCCAACCCAAGTTCTGCAAACGTGTTAAGACTCCACGGGTACGCACTTCCCAATGTATCAGATTGCCCGACAGTGCTCATATTTATAGGAGTGCCAACCGGTGAAAGATATGGCTTTGAGACAATTGTTCCACCCACATTTTCTCCACCCGTCAGGTATTGTAATGGTGTTTCAGATTCATTCTCCTTATTTGTAGGGATGTAATTTCCGTATCCGCCTCCTTGTCCCGCGCCTTCCATCTGTTGCTGAGTTGCTTGTTCCCCTTCTGATGTTGTCCCATCTGAGTATACAGAGACAACGTGATATCCACCTTCGTATTCTCCATATGTGTAGAGAACTGTTTTCCCTGGTGTAGTTGTCCCTCCACCCGTTGGTGTCCCTGTACCTGTTCCCACACCAGTACTAATTGTCCTTGATTCAATTGTTAAGAAATCCCATACGCTCCTTGTAGGTGTTAAAAGAAACTCCCAGACAGATCGTGTTGGGGTACTGATAAACTCCCAGATAGATTTAGGAATCACAGAAATGAATTCCCATACTGATTTCGCGCTAACTTGAATAAACTCCCACACACTTTTTGGAACAGCAATAATAAATTCCCAGACAGATTTTGTGGAGGTTGTCAAGAAATCCCAAATAGACGCTGCTGCACCACCAACACCCCCTATTCCCCCACCAAAGAGACTTAAAAGACCGGCAAGAAGCATGTTGGTTGTTTTAAACCCGCTCTCTGTGGTACTTGAAACCATTGAGAACCCTTTAACGAGAAGTTCAGGGACAGATCCTTTCGTAAGTCCCATTCCACCAACTCCACCGCCCCGTGCGGCTTTCCCGAATAATGATCCGAAGAGTCCACCGGAGAATTTTTCAAGCGGTAGAATCGCTTCAGCTCCTGCCTCGCCAAGAAGTCCAAGTGTAGGACTTTTCACAACTCCCCCTGCTTGGAATCCGGGAACACCAAGCATCTTTGCAAGGATTTTCACACGTTCTCTTGGATCGTGTGGGTATGGCCCTTTTCCCATTGCAGGGAACATCTCAGGGGTAAATATTGTTGCTCCCGCAAACTTTGATAATGTTGTCTGCCCTCCTTTTGCAGCAAGCGATGGGAGTTTACCTTTAATCCAATTGAACAACTCCGCCAATTTCATAATAACGGTCGCAGACGCGGTTAAAGCTACAAGAGATGCGATAAATGCGGAAATCCCCGTTCTTGCATTCGGAGGGAGTCCACGGAACGCCCGACCAATCCACATAATCTGTTTGGAGACTTCAATCATTGCAGGCATCATTGGGAGGAGGACCATATCGACAAGATACCCTAATGATTTACTCATCATCTCCATACTTTTTCCGATAACCTTAGAGTTTTGACCAAGTATCCTTAACCAATGTAGATCAATTAAAACACCAGTTAATGTTTTTCGGTAGTCCTTGTAAAGGTTTGTAGTTTTCTTAACTTCTTTATTGCTCTCGTAAACGTGTTTGCGTATGGACGCTGCTGCCTCCATCATCTCGTCTCCGAGACGGTCAACTCCCATCTGACTTAATATATCTTTTGCTATATTGGCAGATTTAAAAGGTTTGAATTTAACAGGTGCTTTAAATAATGATCCCCATAGATCAGAAACTTCTTGCATCTCTTTCCGGAGTTTAACAACTTCTCCGTGAGATTGTCTGAATCCCCGTGCGGTAGACTCGGCATTTCTCTCAGCAAGTCTATGAATCGCTGCAATTTTTTGTGCTTCTGAATCGCCAAATTGGTTTGCTTTTTTTATACTTCTCTCAAATTGTTCGATAATCCTATCTAAATCTTTGATTCCTGAAGTATCCAAATCAGCAACAATATCCAAACCTACTTCTTCTGCCGTCTAAACTCCTCCTGGAACGCAAAGATTAAAAATAATTCTTCCTCCTCACTAAGATTAAGTTCTGATGGGGTTTTCCCCAATGTTTTGCACAGAAAGAGGAGAAACTGACCCTCATCGGACTCAGCGAAATTTCTTAAGTTTCTTCTCTACCTCATATGCTTCGTTGAAGATTACTCGCATTAACTCAGGGACCATCCCTGTTTTCTCATCCAAATATTCCCATGTCTGAGGATTATTGAATGGTGCTTCAGTACAAACCTTAGATAGGATGTTGTATGTGTGTTGTTCTGTTGCCTCGATATCATCCGCAATCTGATCAAACTTTGAGATTTCTTTCCGTAACCGTCTTGGAATTGTTGGAAGAACTTTGAGTTTAATTCCGGAAACCTCAATCTCTTTTGGGACGGTTTTAAAAGATGTGAGAAGCGCTTTAATCTCTTTATGAGATTCTGCCGCATTCTCAACCTCTTCATCAAACCGTTTGTAATCTTCCTCGGTAAGTACCATTTCCTCTCCTTATGCGGATTTGTACATGTACGATATGCTTTCCCCTTTCCCTGTCAGGTTACGTTGCATGTACGTATTCTCATTTAGTTCCATTGGAACGTCGTTGAAATACACATTGTAAATTGTTGCTGTCATATACTGCGCGCGGGTTGTGTCGTATACCGTTGCAGTAATATTAAATAGTGCAACCTTCGCCCTGTACCCAGCATCATTCGCGTCAGTTGCGGGTGCTGCTGTTGGAGATGCAAGAAACGCGCCATTCAGGAAACTACTCAGAATATAATCTGTCTGTACATCCCACATTGCGTACTCACAACGCACATCCACATCAAGATTATATTTGGCAACTGCTAACCTGTGTGTGCTCTCAATACCTCTTAGTTCTGCATGCTCATACCGTGGTGTGAAACTCACGTTTCGTAATGCTGCTACAGGACATTCGGTTGCCCCGACGTTTACTTGTAGCTGAGCACTGTTGGCAAAGAATGAATAGTTGGTCATATGTTGGTCAAACTCCTCCTCTGTTAATTACTTGCTTTGTTAATTAATCTCTCTTTAAATATAATAATCTTTATATTTTTTTAGATAATTGTAGTGCATCTGAGTTTTGCAATCCAGAAATGGATCACGGGTGTCCCGCCAGGAGGCAACCAATACCCGAAATCGAGTTTCATCTCCTTGATATGCGCCATTGCGACACCCGCAGACCCGATGTAATCCCCATTTGTCCTGAACACATCCCTGAAATTGTATGCGTAGTTCCTGTAAGTTCTTAGATCGGTTCGTACCTGAGATGCGGAATCCTCAATTCCTTTGTAATACGCTACCACGGTAATTGAGAATTCGTGTTTCCCCTCAACAGAACCCATAAGCAGATTGATCCGATCACCATCTTCAATAACAGGTATAACATAAGCACAGGGCAAATCCCCCCGTTCTGCCGGAACTGCCGGATGTTCGTCCCATTCGTACACTCCCCCCGTGAAGTTAAGTCCCAACGTTGTTGCGTTGTTGGTAATTAATGTCTTTAAATTATCCACAATCGCGTTGATTGCTGTGCTTGTCGTACCCATTTATTAAATCTCCTTGACGGTGTTGTCCCAACCTTTTCTTATGGCAGTATTCATCATGTCAATGAAATCGTACACTTGTCCCGCCATCCCGTGAACTTCATGTGGATTAATCCCTTTCACACATTTCCTGTAGAACGGTTCGTATCCAAAATACCTCCAATAGAATCTGAGCGCTTTTGCTTTCCTTGCGCAAATGAGTTGTCCTCTCGGCCCCCAGATACCAGTTCCTTGCAAGAACGCTGCTTGCGGGGTGTCATTAAATACGACAGAATGATGTTTACTTCTCCGTTGGTATTGCCAACTTGCACGCATCTCTCCGGTTTCGATTGGTCCCGACGATCCAAGAGTTTCAAGCATCTGATCTCTAAAAGTTTCGTGGACACGATCGATGTACCTGTCAAAACTCTCTTGGAACCGCCGTTTATCCAATTCAAACCGGATTTTCACGTACACTCTCTAAACCCCATACCTGAGTTTCCAATACAATTCTACAAAGAACCCGCCAACACCGATGAGAACCCCTGAGATAACACCCCATTTCGTGATTGTAGAATCCCACCAACTATGAACCGCTTCTTCAGATTTACACGTAGATTCAACAGTTGCTACCCGCTGTTCCAATCCGCGCACACGGGATAACGCATCCTCCGCAGGTTTCGATCCATCAATTTCTATTTCCCGTATCCTCTGTTCAAACCCGATATTACAACATTTTTGTTCCAGAATAAACTCCTGGACAACTTTTGTAAGTGTCTCCTCCCTCACAGCAAGTTCGATAAGGATGTCCCGATCCGACATCCCTTCAAATCCTCTCACAATATTACCACCATGCGGGACCACCCATCCTGTATTTCCGGTACTTATGCAATCTCATTTTGATTGCTTCTGTTAAGAAAACCGCGTCGTTATCTGTCTTGAACATCTCCGCATAATCCCGTACCCCTGTTGCACGGATCGTGGTACTTTCCTGTAACTTTTTCTTATGTTTCAGAATCTCGGATGCGATATCACAACAGATCATCTTGATCTCATCCATCTCAACCGATCCAGATTCGTATCCTCCCCAATATGTGAACTTAAGGTTCCTCCATCCTTCTTTCGGGAAGTTGTCATGGAATTTGATCATTGTCAGTTCGTACCGGGTAGCGACATCGTAATCTCCTGTTGCGGAAGTACTGCGCGCTGTCCGTTCCACGAAATATTCTGTTCCCGTTTTTGAATTGTAGTCCTCGTAGACCGTTATTCCGGTTGCGTATTCCCCTAAGAAAAATGTCGTGTCGTCGTCTAAATAAGTATCGTCATCCCCCGTTGCACCAAGACCGTTCCGGTACTCAGTTACCTGATGCGGTTCAAACGATGTTACGTTACAGTACCGATTGACTAACTGAGTCACCCATTCTACCAATGTTGCGGTGAGATCCGCCCATTGGATCGCGGTCATTGTCGTCCCGGCTTGTTTAAAGTCGGAACTAGCAAACCCGGTGTATTGTTCTATATCCGTCTGACTAAAATATGCCATAGGAGGTTATTCCCCCTATGTAGACGGTGTTGCGTAAAGTGTACCCCAAGCGGTACTCGCATGATCTGTTTTTACCCAAACTGTCCCATACGTGGTGTTGATATACAAACTACCAATTGCATAGTTTGTAGTGCCTGAGATATACACACCTGTCTTTGCCGCATCCACAGCACCCCATCCCATTGCAACTGTTGCAGTACCTAAGTAGATTGGTGAAGTATCTACACGTGCAGTACTAGTTACAGTGAGATTCCCTGTATTAAGAATATTCCCTGTAACACTCATATTCCCTGTAACAGTTTGTGCTCCTGTCTGAGTAAGCGCTCCTGTGAGTGTTGCTGCTCCTGTGATCTGAATGTAATCCGATGTGAGCGTTACTGTGCTATCATCATCAGATTTTTTGAATTTATTGTAGAACCAACTCATTTTATCCCTCCTTTTCCTTAGTACCTAAAAAGGGAGTGGTCCTCACCACATTGCAGCTCTTGGATCTTTCGGCATACTTAGGTACACGATGGGTACTTGTCCCGTCCCTTCCCCGTAGAAGTACAGGGAACACATTACGTCAAGGTACTGATCGTCTGCGATGGTTGCCGCAGTAGTTCCAAGCGCACCACGGATAACAACCAGGTCCCCTGACTGCCCGGATGCATACCCAGAGTCAGAAATGACGTACATAATTTCCCCGGTACTTGGATTCCTAATGAAGTACCCGCCTTTCGGACGCTGGTTGTCTACCGCAGTATCGTACGAGATCGAAGTATCCGTGACACTATCCGCAGCATCGGTGACACGGATAACAGTGTACGACCATCCAACGGATGCGGAGTTTGCGATACCGGAAGCACCATTGGTCTGTACCTGGAGATAGAGCGGGATAATTCCTGCCTCGCCATCGAATATGACAGCATCACCTTTCGTTGCGATTGCAAACCAAGACGTTTTGATGATCGGGTGTGTAATCGTAGCCGAGCAGTAAGCCGTTGCAAGTGCGTAAGCCATTTTTTATCCCTCCTAGATAGTAATCCCCGACAACCCTCCGTGGAGACTCGAACTTCCGTCCACATCGGATTTGTCGATGAGTGTTTCCGCAGCAGAGATCACGAATTTATCACTGGTGTTAGTGTTGGCAAGTTCCTCGTACGTATCCTGCCACAGAACCCTCCGGGAGAACAGACGGGTATCAATTAACAGAATTGAACCGTATGCCCCCGTGGTCTGGCGAAGGAACGGGTGAGGTACTAACGGAAGTCCACCACTGTTGGGGAACGTGAGTGTCAGCTTTGAGACACCAGGAATTAGTTCCTGTCCCTCTCCATTGTACCGGAAGTACTCGGAGAGTCCACGCCGGATGATCCCAAACGTCTTGTAATCACAGATTGCAAGGTTGGGTTGCATACCGTAAATGACCATATAGTTATAGGTCTTATCAAGGTACTGCATGATCTCCCCGTAGGTATCAACACTAGAGCTGGAGACATCAATCCAACACTGATCACCAGTAGTCGGGTTTCCCGCCGTGTTATTGGCAATAAGCTCGTAAATCCCGGCGTACTCAGAACTGGTTGCATCCGTGTATGCATTTGTAGTATTAGTAACATCACGGGATACGCCAAGCATAGACCGTTCCCTGAGTGCCCTGAGTGCGTCCTGCGC
>Ga0265297_10003034_pt1 | contig 31688 bp, 43 predicted proteins | sample Munlanlwell13791_FD_192502 | JGI IMG/M metagenome (GOLD analysis project Ga0265297, IMG submission 192502) | Leachate microbial communities from a municipal landfill in Southern Ontario, Canada - Leachate well 137-91 | ecosystem: Engineered > Solid waste > Landfill > Unclassified | place...
ATTATGATCAACATCACCTGTTGCCCAAACTTCATAATCATATCTATTTGGTGTTTTTATTGGAATATCCAATGTTTTTATAAAAGATCCCGTTGCCCAGAAAAAGTTAAACCAACAAAAACCTTCAGAATGCTTAAAACATGACACTTTTGTATAGCCAGAATCTAAATATGATACACAGTCTTTATAATTCATTATTATGTTTTTATGAAGAATATATCGTATTTTTATATTTAATGGATTGTCATTAAATATGCTTTTAGTATGAAAATAAAAACTATATGCATTATCTTCAGCAGTTTCATAAAAACATTTTAATCCCTGATATTCATATGTATTTTCAGGTCCATGATAATATAAGGTTATTTTTGGATATTTATTTATAATTTCATATAACTTTGATATATCAACATCATTAATAGTTGCACATAAGTAGAAGTTATCTGTATCATCATACAGACCAGAATCTTTTACTAGTTTAAGCTGTTCCAAAAAAACATCCCAATTTCCTAAAAGATATGCAAAATAAACAACTGTTATTTTTTTATTATTTATCATATAAATAGATTATATTAATTTAATAAAAATATAATTTATACAATAAAAAGAAACAATATGGAACCAAAACAAATAATAATATCATTAACATCATGGAAGAAAAGAATACAAAATGTGCCAATGGTTATACAATCTATATTAACAGGAACTAAACCCCCTGATAAAATAGTATTAAATTTAAGTACAGACGAATTTTTATTAAAAGATAAAGAATTACCAACATATTTATTGATGTTGAAAGAAACTAATAAAATTGAAATAAATTGGGTAAAAGAAAATACAAAAGCATTTAAGAAAATAATACCAACAATGAAATTATATCCAGAATCAGTTGTTATTTCTATTGATGATGATATTATATATCCAGAATTTTTCGTAGAAAAAATGGTATCAAAATATAATGAAACGGGTAATATAATAACATGGTGGGATTCTAAAATAAATAATATACCATTTGTTACTGGTGATAGTACCTTATATGATGCAGCAAAATTAACCCCATTTATATATGAAAAATTAACACAAGAAATAATAAATAGTAATGCTGATGATATTTGGTATAGTTGGTGTATTAGGCAATTAGGATTAAATATAACACCAATTACCAATTATAAAAGTGCTAAATATTTTTGCCATTTCAATGATATAGATAGATTATCAAATGGTCAATACACAAATAAAAACACAATTGATATTATAACAAAAACATATGGAAAATTTTAATATACCAATTATAGTTTCCATGACCTCATGGAAGAAAAGAATAACAAATGTAAAATACGTGGTATCATCAATATTACAAGGTACATATAAACCAGATAAAATAATATTAAATTTAAGTACAGATGAATTTCAAGATAAACATATACCAATAGATTTAAAATTATTAGAAAAATATACCATATTTGAAATAAATTGGGTAAAAGAAAATACAAAAGCATTTAAGAAGATAATACCTACAATGGAATTATATCCAGATTCAATTATTATTTCTATTGATGATGATATTATATATCCACGATTGTTTATTGAAACCATTTTAGATTCATATAAAAAACAAAATACGGATATAATTACATTATATAGAAATAAGAACAAATATGAGTTTGATAGTGTAGTTGGTTGTGGTACATTATATACTACATCAAAATTAGTTCCTTTTATTTCTAACCATTTAAATAAAGAAATAATAAATACAAATGAGGATGATACTTATTATGCTTGGTGTGCAAAACATTTAAATTTATCAATAGGGTGGTTATATAATAATATGAAAGAATCTAAACTTCGTTTTTTTAATGAAATAGAACCAATGGGTGGTAGATTATATAAAGGATATACTGGCTACAACATATGTAAAAAATATTTTGATAATATAAAAAGTTAAATTGCATATCCACTGTATATATGTTTCCACGCTATTTTATATTCAATAGGCAACGCATCTAGTACATTATTTTGATTATTATTTTTTAATGTTAATCCATTTTTTTCACATTTAAAATTTTCAGAAACTAAAGCATCAGATTGAGAACCAGAAATCATAGGAGGAAATGAATATGGTAAACTTCCTATTTTTATATTATTCTTTATAAGAAAAGGTTTCAACCAACATTCATCGCATTTTTTACATACCGTATCTCTGATATAAGTATAATTAAAAGATTCTGTTGGAAAAGTACCATAAGGAATGAAACACTGACCTAAAAAGGCATTTTGTATTTTAGGTATTCCAGTGTCTACATGTGATGAATATGTCATTTTTTTACCATTATATTTTAACTCTGATGTATAATTTAAACATATATTAGCTATAGAATTACTATATGTATTTTTAAATTTTATACATTCATCAACAAGGTTTTGTTGATAATAACAATCATCATCTAAAATTAATACATCTTCATTTGTAATTGATTTAAATATTTCATGTCTCTTATGGCAATATATATTATCAGTAATCCAATTTAATTCAATGTATGTATATTTTAATAATAGAATTAAATCAATAGGCAAATCATTTTCTTTGTTTTTAAATTCATTTTCTGATAAAGTAATAATTATTCTATTTGGTAATTCATTTTGCGTTACTAAGAAATATGATAACATTTGTGGTAAATATTGTATTCTTTTTTTCCATGATGTCATTGATAATATAATATTATTCATATTTAATTCCAAAGTATTGTGTTCTTTATTAAAAAATCAAAAATATTTTTGTTTAGAAAAGTGCTGTGTAAATGTTCAATATAATTATCAACATTTATTTTATATATCGGAGTATTAAGTTTATTCAAATCTTCTAAAAATGAAGTACCAGTATCATAATTTTCAAGATTTATACCATTTATGCCATACATTCTATTTTCATCAAAATATTCTATATTATTTTTATTTAAATATTCAACATCAATAAAATTATAAAATGGAACAATTCGTATCCATGATCTAAAACGTTCAATATATCCTATAACATTATATTGGTTTAATTTATTATAAAGCTCTGTAATTGGTGTTTTAAATAATATATCATTATCAACAAGTAAACAATATTTTGTAGTTACTAAATTTTTTATAATAAAATTTATGCTCATACAATGCTTAAATGATCCATTATGTGATAAACAATCAATATGTTGATGTGAATTTAAATAGTTATCAAAGTTTAATATTTGCGATCTCGTATTATCAACCGTTGTTATTAATGAATTTGATACTATTATAGGTTCTGTTTTATTACTATTATCAAAAATAATTATTTTGCCATTAAAATTAGGATTCATTTTATAAAACGATTTAATCATATATATTGTTAAAATTGGTTGATTAAAATTACATGTAATTAATGTTATATCTTCGTACATATGATTAAAATTCCTTTAATAATTAAATAACTCTTTATTTTTCCATAACCATAGATATGGATTTTTTCTAAAATCAAAAGAGGCAGACCCCATATGTTCTACATAATTATCTAATATAATATTTAAAAATTTATGTTTTTCTTTATTCATATCAATATAAAAACTAGCACCAGTATCATATGGGATGGTTGTTAATGTTCGCATTCTATATGGATCAAAATAATTAACATTATGATTTTTAACAAAATCAACATCAATAAAACAAAAGTATGGATATATTCGGTGTGGTTTAACAATAGAATTAGTTTCAACCATTCCTATAGTATTATAATTTTGTAATTTTTGATATAATGGTAAAAATGATTTCTTAAATAATATATCAGAATCAATTAACAACATATATTTAGTTTTTATTAAATTTTTTATTACGTAATCAATTGTACAACAATGGCGAGCAGATACAAATTTATGCGGATGATTTATCCATTCGGAATGTATTTTATATTGTGAAAATATATTATCAAAATTTAATATAGATTGGGTCGTGTTGTTTATAGTAGTTACACTACTTGTATTTATATTTAATGAATTTACATTACTATTATTAAAAATTAATATTTTACCATCATAAAACGGCATATTTTTATATAATGATTTGATTAGCATTGTTACTAATATATCAGTATTATAGTTACATGTAAATATTGTTAAGTCATCAAACATACAAAACTCTTACTTATAATATTCTGTTGATAATTTAAATGTAGCGTCCATATTAATATTACCCGTATTACTTAAAGAACACGAATCTGTGATAAAAATTAATGTATTATATCCAGTTAAAAAATCAATATCATATAAAGATGTTATATTAATATTTTCTTTTTGTATAGCGACTGAATAATATACATCATCAGCACCACTCTGTATTATATTAACTGGAACTGATGTGAATTTTTCATTAAATAAATATGCTGGATATAATGTACAAAATCCAGTAGTACAATATGATATATTTTTGTATTCTGATTTAAAATATGCAATAACCCCGTTATTTGATAAATACTTATTAATCATATCAGCTAATGTAGTTTTAGGTAATATAATATCATCATCTATACCTAATACAATAGAATTTGGGTATAACTTCATTGTTGGAATTATTTTCTTAAATGCTTTTGTATTTTCTTTTACCCAATTTATTTCAACAATATTATATTTTTTAAATAACAATAATTCAGATGGTAATTCCTTTTCTTTCAAAGGAAATTCATCTTCACTTAAATTAATAACAATTTTATCTGGAATATATGTACCAGACAATATAGAATATAATATTATATGTACATTTTGTATTCTTTTCTTCCATGATGTCAATGAAACTATAACATAATTATTATTTATCATAGTGTTATGGGTATAGTAGGTTTGATTGTTTTTATTAATTCTGTTATTTTATTTTGTATAACTATTTTATCATCATTTTCAGCTGATAATAACAGGGTTTCATATTTATCCAACTCTTTTAATAACAATATAAAATTATTAGCTTCATTAATTAATGAATTTTTTATAGACGCTGGAGAATTGTTTACGTTATGCAAATGGGGTATTCTATTTATTTTTCGTTTTTCAACCATTTCTGCTAATTTTTCGGCACGTTTTTTATTATCAATGGGATGAAATTGTATATTTTGTAATTTAGGATTAAGATTATGATTACCGGTATTAATATTATCATTAACCACCGGTGTTTTTTGTGTTATATTATTTACATAATCGCCAGTATAGCGTGTTTTAGCGTTTTCTGTTCTTCTTGCAATCATATCGTCGCGTGATAACTTCCCCATATTACGGATACCTCAAATTAAGTATTATATAAATTATATTTTTTACTTTCATTTTGTTCTTTATCAAATAATATACGATTGCCTTTTAAAGAATCTTCCATTATTTGTAATTGTTTAGCTTTATTGGTTGATGATGTTTTCATTATTTCTAATTCATCTTTTATTTTTTTATTCATATCATCATAAATTCTATCATCAATATACAATTTCATAACATCATTATATGTTATTGGTTGTATTTTTAATTTTGGTACATTTTCTTTCTTTGCCGCATTAATACTAATGTTTCTCATTTCTTTATTTTTTAGTCTTTGGTTTACAATTTCATTTCTATTCATGAAACATCTTCCTTTGTATCTAAAACAATCATAATATCAGAAAGATTATTTTTCATACCAAATATACCAAATTCACCTTTTTTATATAATACAAAATAAAACGAATATATAGTTTCTTTATCCAAAGTTAAAATAGATGAAACAAACGTTTTATACATAGATGATGTATGATAAGTAAAATATAATTTAGAGTCTAATATACCCCAATCAAACCAAACAGTATCAGCGGATATAACAGTTCCATCAGCTAATGTGGTTTCAGTATTTGACAGATATTGAAATATGGTATCACCAACAATATCATCTTTAAATTGTATAGTAGCTTTAAATGTATATGGTGATTCTATTACACCTGTTGCATTATCGCCAAACCAATTTAATATTCTACTCCAATCAACAGAAGAGCTAACATCATAGCCATCTGGTGTATTTTGTCCATTAACTGGATACATATCAGGTACAAATGTACGGCCATCATCATTTATAGCAACAAAATCTCTATTAAATCCACTATAATCAACTTCATTACCTGTATCATAATCAAATGTTAAATGTAATAAATCAAACGAGGGTACTTCAATTGGTCGTTCAACATCATCTACTACAACTTGATACAATGGATTACCATTGGCATCTTTACCTATAGCAACTTCATTATTTGGTGTTAAATATTTAGTTTGTATTGTTGAATCATCATACATATCCTCATTATTAACAGTTCCTCGTTTTACTAAAGTTCGAGTTAATGTTTTTAATAATGAATATCCATCACGTATAGATTCTTCAACCGTTTCCCATAGATTACGTTTTTGTTCTGCTATTTCATTTGGATATGCAATTATTTGTTCAGAATGTATAATTGATTCATCAATATTAAAATTCATTTGTGCATACTTTATCATTTCTGGTATAGCAAATGGTCTATATAAAACAAGGTGTGCTACTAATGAAAAATCGACGGTATACCACTGATATGTGCTATCATTAATTTTTACTTCATCTTCTATTTTATCACCAATATTTGTTAATTCTACTTGTATTGGTCTTTCTAAATCAGGAATAAAATCAAATTCTTTTATTTTTATTGTTAAATATTTATTAAAATAAGGAATAATATTTTCTTTAATTTGATTAAAATCGGACATGTTATCACATAATGCAGTTAACTTAAATGTAACCGCATATGGTGTAGGTTGAATATTTCTAAACCATTGTTCTGTCGCTTTTGAAAATATTTCTCTCAAATACATTGGTTGTATTCTATTTACTTCATCATATACCATAGTTTCATATCGTAATCCAAATATTGGTACAGGTAATAGTGGTTTGGTAGTTTTAGTAGTTGATACCCAATTTGCAAAATTTGATGAATTGTGTGTTACAATTGGCACATGAACAGTTTTTGTATACGATGTTCTTGATATATCAGTATATTTATTTATTCGCACATTATTAAAAACATCAAGTAGTGCAATTATACATTTTTCAATAGTTCTAACATAGAAAAAGGGGGTCATTTTGCCTACAATCCATCAGTTTTTGATTCTGGTGGTTCATCATTATTTATATTATTACTATAAGTTTGCTCATTAACATTTAATTGATCAATAACATTTTGTTCTATATTTTGTCCTAATGTATGAATAACTGATGGTATTGCATTATTTAATTTTACAGCTTTAACAGCATTAACAATTTTTTTACCAAAATATAAACCAACCATAGATAATGCTATTCCCAAATCATTGACCGTCATTTCACCCATTGGTGTTATAAATATTTTATAAAGAAATATATAAAAAGCTATATTAGTTAATGCTAAATTGTTTTTTTCATCAACTAACTTTAAAAATTGCAATATTCTATAAAAAATATTTACAATTGCATAATATATATATTTTACATGTTTCATATTATTACCTAATATATTGTTTATATTGAATTCATATTTTTTATATATTACAGCATTTGTAAAATGATATAAACTATAATAAAAAGGAATATATTGTATGAATTCTACAAAATTAATACCAATAATGATAAGTGCATTATCTATTCTGGGAATGCAAGGATGCACAGATAATAGTAAAGATGAACTAAAACTAAAGCAAGAATTATCTGGATCTTGTGAAGCTGGCTTTAATGGTAGGTGTGTGTCACCAGTGACACATTTAATAGCAGAAAAAGTTAAAGAAAATGCTGATGGTACATATACACTTTGTGAAAAATCATATAACGATGTTGATGAAGTATTAGATGTAATTGATTCAATATCAAATGATATATCAGATAAAATACAAAAAGAATATTCGTTAACCGATGCTGAACTGTTTAATACCCCAGAAAACAATATACAAATTAATGATAATTTAACCTACACATTTAAAAAATAATATAATGGAAACCGAATCAAGTGTTTTAGGAATAATGGTAAGCGGTGGTAGATTTGATCCATCCGCTGATGAATTATCATCATTAGATATTAAAATTAATGAATTAAATAATCGTGCTATTAACGATCCAATGTATGGTAAAAATGATATTTTATATACATTAGAACAATTAAAGCAATCTAGTCCATATCATTTTGTTAATGATGATGAATCCGAATTAGATATGTATAAAGATACATTATTTTTAAATGAGTTTAATGAAAATCAAAACACTAATACTAATACTACAAATATTAATAATGTAGATATAAAAGAACCAACAAAAATATCTAAATCTGAGTTCGTTGATATATTCAAAAAATTATTTTAAAATGTAGCACCAGTATCAGAATTATTAAATTGAAAGTTTAATACATCCATACCTTCACTATTAGTTATATTACCACGAATATCATCACAAGGAACACATTTAGGTCCATTATTTGTAATATATTTATTGTCTGGTATATAACCATTTGCAATTAAATCATAACGACCATCTGAATACTTAACATATGTCATCTGGTTATGTTTAACAGGAACAGCATTTATTATTTTTAATGTACCAAAATACGGTTCTTGTCGTGGGGATGAAATAAATAAACAACTATTATCGGTATTATGCATTACAGATTGACAATCACATAATACAGGAGCAGGATATTGTCTAGATGGTGTATATTCCCATGGTTTACTATCTATTGGACTACATGGTGTTCTACGGGGAAACAACGGGTTATAATGTGGAGGATTGGTATTACACGAATTACATCTTGCAACAAAAGGTTTACTTTGATTTACACCATGTGAACATGGTATATTATTTGTTTTATTGCAACCACAAGCATTCATATTTATTGCCTAGTTGATTTTCGTGGAAGTTTCATTATTTCATCATATATTTGATGTGTATATGAATTGCCCCCAAGTTTTATATGTATATCATACATTGAAATAAAATTTTCTTTATTATAATCACTAATATAACCATTATCCATACATTTATCATATATCTTAGTTAGGGCATTACGAGTAGTACATAAACAATGTTCTTTTATTAAATCTACTTCTTTTTTTTGTGTTTTGTATTCATTTGATAATTTTTCTATTGACTCATTTATTAGTTTTAAACCATCTTCAACTTTATTATCATTTATCAAATTTTTAATCGATTTTATTACTTGATTTCGTATTGGTTTTAATACAAACACAACCAAAGTTAATAATGTTATAATAGAAGCAGCAAAAGATCCAAAATATTTTATTGATTCAAAAATGGTCATACATATTCCTTTAATATGTACTATAAGTTTATATATATGTACAACTTAATTCTATGAAAAAAACACAATTTCTGGCTTTTTTAATACAATTACCGCATTTTTATAATAAATATATTCTGAATGTAATTTTTCTTCAATAATTCTATCATTTTCAGATTTATTCAATTTTTGAGAAAGTATATTTATCTTATCAGAAATAGTTTCAATCTTAACAATACTAGCATAATAATTACTAGATACTTTATGTATATATTCTTGTTTTGTTTCTAATTTATATCTAGTTAAACAATCAAGTATAGACCAAATATATTCAGGAAAAAACATTTTTATATCTGATAACAAAAATCCACCATCTTCTATCACATCATGTAAATATCCGCATATTTGTAAAAACTCATCATTTGGATATTTAGATTTTAATGTATCAACAACACGAAACACATGGCCAATAACTTTATTATTATCTTTATCAACTAAAGAATCATGGGCAAATATAGCAAATGCTTTCGCATTATCTAATGTGGTATTTTTATTAGAATCGCATAGTTCTTGTATAAAAGTTTTAATTTCTTTTCTTGATCTCATAATGAATCCTTTACAGTTAATTTGCGTTTAAGCTTATAGTACATATATAATATAACAAAATTAAATAAAAAAGGCAACAATATAAACTATAATAAAATGGGATACGCATATGCTACATGGCGGTGGATTTATATTATTATATAATAAACCAACGGGAACTTTTCTGGTTGGTTTAAGAAACAAAGAAACAAAATTTAATCCCAATACATGGTGTCCTTTTGGTGGTACTATTGAAGAAAACGAAACTCCTCTTCATACCGCAATTAGAGAATTGAAAGAAGAAACATGTATTCCACAATATAAATATAATATAAGAAAAACACCTATATACATTATGACAACAGAAAAATGTGCAGATGGTAATACACACCATATGTATGTATATTTTGCTATTACTGATAATGAAATACCAGCTATTATAGACGATGAAACACAAGATTATAAATGGGCACCATTGTCGCAATTAGTAGAAAATAATTGCCACCCTATCATACCAAAAATAATGTTTAATGATACGGCAGTTAACAAAATAGAAAAATTTATTAAAACTATTAATTTCAAACCAAATTTAATGGAAGCTATAGAAAAAAGCAAAATGTTACAGTTTGCAAAAGATCAAAAAAATTATATATTAGAACTATATGAAGAATATTGTAAAAAATTTGGTAATATTAACTTAGATAAATATTTGAATGATTTTTACTTTAAAGATTCGGCTCAACAATTTAGAACAAAATGGGAAAACAAAAATGGAAACCTCGAAACACAAGAACAGTATTATTGATAATGATATCAAAGCACAAAACATACTGTATATTTTTGATTTTGACGGTACATTATTTAATTCCCCTATGCCAAATCCTAAAATATGGAAATCTGAAATTGGTAAAGTAAAAGGAACAAAAGAACAAAATGGTTATGGTTGGTTCCAAGATCCAGAAACATTATCTGAACCTTTTATAAAAAATAGCACTTTTATACCAGATATATACAATGAAGCGAAAGATGCCCAAAATTCTTTAGATATAACAACTGTGTTATTAACAGGAAGAACCAAAGCATTTGAACCACAAATTTTGAAAATCTGTGATCGTGGTGATTTAATTTTTGATGAATATTATTTTAAACCAGTGAACTCAACAGAATCAACATTTGATTATAAAATAAATACAATAAAAAATCTTATTAATAAGTACACACCAACATATGTTGTGTTTTTTGATGATCGTGAAAAAGAAGAAAAACGAATAAAAAGCGCGTTATCTGAATTAAATATAGATTTTGATATACATCACGTAAATACAACCGATGTTTATGCACCAGAAGATGTTGAAAATTTATGGAAAAATAAGGTAAAATAAATATAATTTATATGATATGATTACCTTAGAATATAATATAAATGCAATTGATATTGTTAAAACATATTTAAATAACATATTTAACTATATTTTAGAAAATGATACATTTCAATTAATTACTGAAAATAATTTAACTACTGTTATTTCTAAAACAGGAACAACATCAAAAATAACATTAACTTATGCTGCTAATGATTTCAATGGTTCTATTGAAATACATACAAATAACACAGAAAACGAAAATATATGCATATCAAAATTTATATTTTCCATTAAAAACCAAGCAGTAATAGTAAATACCATTTCCGATATTGATTGTTTAACATCATTGACAAATATTATTAATCAATATAAAAAATATAATACATTAGAACACTTAATATTGATTTCACATAATTTTGATTTAATAGCAACACAAGAAAAAGATAAAAGCGTGAACAAAGAACTTATTTTAAAAGAACTAGATGCTATAAAATGTTCTATAAAAAATATACAAGATTTATTACAATGAGGAATTATGGATATCTGTATCAACAAATCTATATCTATTGAAGAAAGAATAGAAAAATATAAAAACGAATTATATAACATATTAAAAACAAAACCTTATGCTAATAAAATATCATTTGAACATGATACCAGCATTAAAGATAAAACCGCAAGTGAAAACCATATTTCATATCATTTTAATGAATTAATATTTTTATTATTACATGTTAAAAGTAGAAACAAACGGATTATACTTACAACATCATATCCACAAGGAATATGTGATGGTATAAAAACAGAAATATTAATAAAAGAAATATATAATTATAAAAACATGGAATATTCTATAAACGTTGATGATTTTATATTATCATTTGAGAATTTAATTGAAACTATTTCAAATATTATGATTGAAAATACAACTAAGTTACATATATTAAGAAACAATATAGGAGAGATATGTAAAACTAATGGTTTTGTTTGTGAGCTTGATAGTTTATTTTTAGCATCTTACACTAAAAATAATATATATCTCAAAATTATATTTACAAATTATAAAATTGGACATATTAACATATCTGATACAAGTAGAAAAACACAAGAAAAAATTAATGTTGATTTCAATATTAATTTTGATGAAATATCATATTTAAATACATTTTTATTGTCATTAAATAAATTAATACAATATTGATATTAATACGGTTAATAAAATAAAAAAGATCCTTATTGGATCTTTTTATTATTTTATATTTTATCTTTATTATAATGCGGTGTATGATCGTTTTTTTGCTTCTTCTTGCCTATCAGTACTAAATGATGAAATGCGTTTCAAATATCCAATAATACGTGTAGCATAATCAACATTACTTGATCCACATTTAACACAATGATTTTCTGTATTTTTATTGATATAACCACATTTATTACATATTGTTATTTTAACATTAGTGGTAAAATAATTACAACCAGCTTTTGCACAAGCATCATATAATTTTATATATGCCTCTTTTGATAAATATTCTGATAAATTTAAATGTAGTGCACTACCGCCATCCAAATATTGTACAACTTCTTTTCCATGTAATAATATCTTATCTGTTGGGCTGATGTCATCATCTTCAACACGATAAAAATATGAGTTATAACAATTACGATTCGAGATTATACCATCCTGTTTATCCCACTTTGCATTTTTTACCCCAAGATTTTCTGCGGGAACAAACTCAACATTAAACATAATGTTATATTTTTTACGGCCTTCTTTATTAATATCATAAATAGTTTTTAGATTATCAGCCAGCCAATTAACATATGATTCATTGTATGAAATATTATAACCTAAATATTCAGCCGCTTCAACCATACCATTCAATCCAATGGTTAAATACTGTTTATTATGATCTATAAATCCTTCATCATATATTGGATATAATTTCATATCATTAATTCGTTCCATCGCAATGGCATGATATGCTACTTGATATTTCTGTATTTTTTCTACTTGAGTTTTTAAATCATTACCCTTCTGAATCATTCTATTAAAATTTAGAGTAATAACATTCATAGATCCTGTTGCTATTCCACCAGCACCCAATGAATTACTAAAAACATTTGACGTAACTTCAGATCTTAATCGACAACACGATGATAATGAATCTGGATTATCACTTAAATATACAAAAAATGAGTTTCCGTTTGCCATCTGGTCAGCCATAAAGTTTGCAAATTTTCTGTCTTTAACTTTACCATTCTTAGTTAAAGCAGCCGCAGTAATAACAGGAAATGTTAATAATTTTTTTGTTCTTTCATTATTAAACCAACTCATAAAATATACCTGTAATTTATGTAATCTATCATAGTCAGGTTTAGTAAAGTCATCATCAGGAAAAACAAATTCACCAAATATAGCATTAAAATATTCTTTGTCAAATAATGATATATTCCAAAATGGAGACTGATATCCACGAATGGCGGTTGGTTGATTTAATGAATATACTATTTGTTGTAAATATTGATCAATATCTTTTTTGTTTGTTTCTAAATAATCATCGCCATAATCTTTTCGTGAAAAATAATCAAAATACATTAAAAATTCAACTGTACCAACAGCACCACATAAATGTGATGTTATTCCACCAATTAAATTAATAAAAGATCCAGCAAAACTGGATAAATGCTTTGGTGGTTCAGAATCACCACCCAGATGGGTCATACCATATTGCAAAAATGGATACATTGTAATCGATGCACAGTAGTTTTTAATAGAACTAGCATCATGTAAATATATTTCATGTTCATTTATTTGTCTTATAAATTCATCACCCAAATTTTCTCCAAACAATTCATTAATTTTATTTTTTAAAATAAATTTATTAAATTGTGCCGTATATGATTTATACATTTCATATTCAAGCGTGGCAATGTTTTTTGTTGTTACGTTAGCATTAGCGTCAATTTCACTACCATCGGCAGCATTTTTTGCTTTTGCATAATTATGTATAAAATTATCTATATCTTTTAATACAGTTTCATTTAAGTCAAGCATATTTATTCCTTTATAAAAGCGACACCTAAAAACAGACTATTTAAGTCGCATAAAATAGTCAATATATTGTTGTTATTTTTTATTTAAAAATTTATAATTTAAAACTTCACCAGTTATTAAATTTCTAAATATTTGGTTTGTGTTTTCACTGTTAAGACCACCTAAAGATTCGATCCATGGTCCCGTTTTTAAATAGTGTAGTTTATTTAATAATATATCACTAACTTCAGTTTCACCAGTGTACAAACACGTTTTAAACCCTTTTTCTATTGCGATATCTAAAAATAATGGTAATTCATCAGTCCATTCACCACCAAAAAATGCTACACACGTTGATAATTCATTTTTACTCAAAATACTAAGGTATTTATCTACAGTCAATTCAGTACCTACATTATTCCAATATTCAGAAGAATGGCAACCTTTACAATGTAATGAACAACCAGTAACAATAAACGCTATAGATATTTCATCGGGAACTTCTTGAAAAACCACTTTATAATTCGCTATTTGCATAAACACCTTAATTTTTAATCTCTTTATTTACCAATAGTTTAGCGATTCTCGTTAAACCAAACTGCCTAAATTTCATCAATTTACATATGTAAAAATATTTTTACATATGTAATATTTATAATTACAAAAATGCATCATTTTTTATACTTCATGTAGTATTCAATAATAAATCATTGGATTTACTTTTTTGAATATGTCCATTTATAACAGATAATGTTGCATTTTCTATACTTTTTATTCTTTTATTTATACCATCATTTAATACATCAATTGTCAGATTATCTTTATCATAGTGTAAAATATCATCAATGATAGTAGATATGTGAGCGTGTGTCAACATATTATCTATTATATTTTTTGCCGAAGCACAAAAGTCTGTATTGTTTATATTTATCCAATCAGGAACATTAATATTAGATAAATAAAATCGTTGAACTATAATATCTAAAACACTATCTATGGTCTTTGGATTTTCAATAAAAATAATTTCATCATTTCTACCAGGTCTATTTAAAATTGTTTGATGTATTCTCTTAGGATCATTTATTGCCATAATTATTATACCATTAAACATACTAGAATTTGTTTCATCTATACATTCAATAAACGTAGTTGTTATTTGTGATTTATATGACATATCTAAACCATCCAAATCATCAAATATAAATATAGAACCCGGAAACATATTTAATATTCTAAACACCGCTCTTATTTTTTCACTATTTATTAAACTATCACTAGATATCCAAAAAATAGGAATATCCAAAAAATTCATCATTATTTTATGAATTGATACTGTTTTACCTGTGCCGGGATCTCCCATAAATGTATATCCACGTCTATATTTATTTTTTAATACTTTTTTCATTAGAGAAACAGTTGAATCAATATCAAAATTATGAATATTTATTTTTATTTCTTGTCTAGGTAATATAGAGATGTTAGAATTTTTTATTGCTATATAATTGCTAGTGATATCTATGGTTGATAAATAATATGTATATATAAGTTTTTGAATATTATTTGTTATATCATCAATATTCATTAATATATCAGTAGAATCAACGGTAGAAAATAATAATACAAAAGTTGAATAACTCTCTTGTCCATTATTATTTGATTTATTAATTAAATATTGTATTTCCGATCCTATTATAATATTCATATATTTAAATACAATATTAACAGTATGCATACCATTCGAATCTAATATATCATCAGAAGCATCATTATATTCTATATTTATGAATTCTATGTCATATTTTTCCTGTATATCGTGTGGCATTTGACAAAATAGCTTACACATTTCTGCGGTAACCTTTATATCAAATGGTGTAACATGCATTCCACTCTTAATATTCATCATATGTGCAATTTTATCATATTCATGTTTTATTTCAACGGTTTTAGAAACAAACATATTATTTAATATCATTGATGTAGAAAATAATCCAACCCCAGTTTCTATAATATTCATATAATCACGCAAAATATTAGATGTTGTATTACTTTTTACAAGGGAACATACGGTATTTGTTATACTACTTATAACAGATAATGATTGTTTATTATCATCTGTTATTATTTTTTCTTTTAAATATTTTATTTTTTCAATAGTATTAAAAGTTTTCCATTTAGTAGCATTAATATCTATTTTTAATAGCATATTAGATAAATCGGGTTCTGTAGTGTTTATTTTTGTTATATTAGTCATTGGCATTCCTATCCATTGCATTCATCTGACGGACCCGACTTATCATACGACTTATCACATTCATCTGACGGTTCTTTATGTGTACTATATTTATATTTAGTATCATATAATTTTTCAACACCACCATATTTCCATGTTTTGTATAGCATCCGTAGTAAATTTATAATAAACAAACCATATATAATATTTTTTAAAATAAATATTATATTATCATGTTTTATATTATTTTTTATCATTTGCTCTATCCTTTAACAACAATGATGCACATGTATATATAGTATATACAGCAGATAATATTTCAAAAAGTTTTATTGTTTTTTCTATTTTATTTAGTTTTTTCATATTTGTTCCTTTATGTTAACAATCAATCATTTCTATAGATTCGATATCAGCAATTTTTATTAATTTATAAGTGTTTGATGCATCCATAATTTCATGAAATTTAGTTGTATCATTATTTATTGCTTGTTTTAAATCATTATATATCTGAATAATAACAGTATCTTTTGATAAGAATATATGCGTTCTACCAGATTCCAATGTTATTATTATTTTTTTATGTTCTATCATAAAACCTCGTTTATAAATGTATCTAGGTCTGTTGGTATATTATATTCCACGTTGCTATAATATGGTACGTTTTCTTTAATATGCATTAAATTACAATATGCACCAAGCATACCATAATCTGTGGTTCCGTAGTGTATTAAATATCCAGATATTCTCATATAAAAAAATAACATTTCTAATGATAAATTACTATATAATTCAACTTCATAATCATATGTTTTTAATTTATCAACTAATATATTCAAATACTCATCATTACAGCAATTATTTGTATATAAACACAATAAAATTTTAGCATTTTTTATAGATACCTTTTTAATAATATCTAAACAAAAACGGTCAGCATCTTCATTATATTCACCAACAATAACTATAGAATTTGTTCTAGGTAATTTATGATAATTATAATTGATAGGATATGATGAAAATGTTTTTATATTTCGTTTATTTATTTGTTTAGCATTATTACCGAAGGTAAATACTTTAGTAACTTTATCTAAATTAACATAATCTAAATACGCTTGTGAATAGTCATGTATAAAACACCATTCTCTCTTTGTGTCAACTAATGGTTTTATTATACGCCCATCTCCACATTGTGTTATAACAACACTATTAAATGGCAATATTTCTGGAACATAATGTATATTATGATAAATAGTAGCAATATTTAATCCTAATTGATAAAATTTAGAATCATCATCAGATACAAGATCTTTAGCTATGAAATAATTTATACCATCCATAAATTAAGTTCCTTTACTTGTTCATCTGTCAAATTAGGAATTTTAAAAATAATATTTTTTATAAAATTTATAGCATATTCTTTTCCATCTTCTTCATTTATAATATTAAGTAATTTAGTAAAACTCATATTTGTAGTATCATCTATATCATATATAGTAGTATCTATTGTTAAACCACCTTTTGGTGTACACTCCCATTTAAATTCTGTATTTAATTTACCCATAGTGTCATATTTATTAATATAATAGTTCATATCATTTTTTTTATTAACATAATCAGTTAAATCATCTATACTCATTCTTTTAATGCAAGCACAATATTTTCTGTTATTTTTATATATCATTTGTGATAAATATGTTTGGGTATTTATTTTTGGATGAAATAGATGATACACAACGGAATTTGGCATAGTATTTCTATATATAGGTGATATAAGTCTTCTACATTTTATTAGAAATGCATCATCTTCAGCACCCCATTCTGTAAAGCATTCATCAAATCCACCAACAATCTCATATGTTTTTTTAGTAAACGCATTTACCAAACCAGTCTGCCTTGTTATAATTATACCATGATTACTATAACTGATTTTATTATTAAATAACATATTACGAGTATCATATTCACTTAAATAATTAACAGAAGAAAATGGATATATTAATGATCCTTTATTAATATCATTTTTTATTGAATATATACAATTGGAATCAACATATGCATCAGCATCACCCATGATATAAACATCACTATCTATTTTATTTATTGCATAATTTAATAATTTTGTTTTATGAAATTTTTCACCAAAATCACAAGAAAAATATGTTATATGTTTTCCATATTTATTTAATAGCTCAGTTTGTAATAATTCTGTTGTTGTTTGTTCAACTATGCATATATTGGCATCAGTAAAAATCTTTATATAATTTTCTATTACATAAAATAAATTTCGTTTTCGAAAATTAGAAATGCTATTCATGTATGGAATAATAATTGTGTACGTCATAATAATCATAAATATAATAAAAAACAACAATCATATCAAGATAATTATAAACTATTTAAATGAGGAATATTTATGCCATTTAATGGAATAACAAATTTACGTGATGCTAATGAAACATTTACATATAAGCCGTGGCAACTTATAGAACTAAAGAAATGTGCTCAAGACCCAATATACTTTATAAATACTTATGTATATATAAATACTAAAGATTATGGAATGCAATTGTTCAAGACTTGGAAATTTCAAGATAAGGCATTAAATAGATTTGTTAAATATAGATTTAATATTAATAGATGGAGTAGACAGGTTGGTAAATCCACTGTTGTGCGTGGATTCATATTATGGTATTCTATTTTTCATAAAGATAAATTAACAGCAATGTTAGCTAATAAATTAATGTTAGCAAAAGAACAATTGCAACTTTTACGAGATTCTTATATTGCATTACCCATGTGGTTACAACCAGGTGTTAAGTTATGGAATAAAATGTCTATACAATTTAGCAACGGCTCTAGAATAGTTGTTGCTGCTACATCAAGCGATGGTATACGTGGATTGTCTCCTAATTTATTATATCTAGATGAATTTGCATTTATTAGACCAAATATGGCCGAGTTATTTATGAATTCAGTATTTCCATCAATATCATCAGGAAAAACAACTAAAGTTATAATAACATCTACTCCAAATGGATTAAATGCATTTTATAGAATGTGGGAAAAAGCAGTAGATGAATCAACAGCTACACCTGAACAACTACAAGTAAAATATGTTAGATCTACTGTAATATGGAATGAAGTTCCAGATAGAACAAATGATTGGGGAGAAGAAGAAAAACTCCGTATCGGTGAGCAATCCTTCTTACAAGAATATGAATGCCAATTTATTGGATCGTCTATCACCTTAATAGATTATAAAATTTTACAAACATTAAAAGCAAAAGATCCTATGGTTTTACCTTATGTAACAGAAGAAGCAAAACTATTTGCAAAAAACTGTTCGGTTCGTTTGTATTATCCTCCAGAACAATTACAGAAAATGGAAGCAAATGGTTGGTTATATGTAGCATCTATTGATACTGGATATGGTATAAGAAAAGATTATCACGTATTGCAAATATGTCTTACTAAATCAAACATCAAAGCTATACAAGTTGCATCAGTTTCATCAAATGTATTGGAAATAAACGATTTTTGTGCATTTTCATATAAAATATTAAAATTATATTATAATCCACCATTAATTATTGAATATAATGGACCAGGACAAATGACATATAGTATATTTTTTAACACATTTCAATATCCAAATTTAGTTAATTTTGATAAATATTGTAGAGGTTTATATGTAACAAATCAATTAAAACAAAATGCTATTTTGTTAATGAAAACATATATTCAACGTGGATATGCTCAATTAACCGATGATAATACAATTCAAGAATTAATGTCATATACCCAATTAACACAACATACTTGGGGTGCTAGTGGTGGAAACCATGATGATCATGTATCTAGTTTGGGATGGATATTATTTTACATGGCAAGCACATATTACTATGGTAACAACGAACCTATGGATTTCATGCTATCTATAGAAAATATTTTATTAACTGAAGATATGAAAAAATATCAAACCGATGCTATGAATTTTATTGCAGATAAAGATGCAGTAAAAGAACAATTGTCTTTAGGAGCATTTTCTGAGCATTTTTCAGAAAAATAAAAAATATATAAACTGTTATTATACAGAGGTTTTTATGTTTGATGATATGGAAAAATTAAAACAACTTGTACAAAATGTTGAATTTAGGCAAAATGAAATAGACGATAATGATGATGATACCGAAGTATCACCAGATGCATTATTTATTGATACCGGATTTGGTACCGATAATTTAAATTCAGATCCTGTAATAGCTCACATTTCTGGTTCTGCATCAAACGTAAAAAATAATAAAGATGCTATTTTTGGTTCTGAAAATGATGATAATATTGATAATGAAGATTGTGATAAAATAATGGAATTTGGTTTAGGAAATTCATTTAAAATAAAAAAAGAATTTGCTAAAATGGAATGTAATTATGGATTAGGAATAGATAATCCTAGAAAAATAGGGGATTTTGTACATCATACAGATAATATTCCGGTAGTATTTATTGTTAAAAATACAGACGGGCCTATGATTACTGTTGCAAAACCAACAAAAAATGAAAAAGAATATGCAACTAATCAAGATGGTGTTTGGCCTGAATATCATTTTGATGATGATGATTTAGAAACAATGGATACTGTATCACCAAATCAAATACATAAAGTAATATTATTCAATGATTCTCCTAAAATGGAAGCATTTAATAACTCTGTTGTTGATGATGAACCAATGAAAAAAGCACATGACCAACGATCTGAAAATGCCATTTCACAAGTGTCTGATTTTTTTGAAGATGTTTTTGGTGCTCCCTACTCTGTAGTAGCATCTAATAAAAATGCATTTGGTAATAAAAAATATACAGATACCACACCCAAAGTAATATGTAAAACAGAACCAAAGTTTTTTATATCACGTGGTTGGTAAAATATGCAAAAACCAAGATTATTATATGATACTGAATGCCCAGTATGTTCTAATTTTGTGAGATTAATAAAAAGAAAAATATCGGAAACCGATTTAGAATATTATCCAAGTGGAAAAAATGCTAATGATTTTCAATATGTAAATAAAAATGGAATAGTATATACTGGAATTATAGCAATTGATAAATTATCAGCAGATTTTTCACAAATTTTAGATTATATGTGGATGCTTCCACCCGCATATAAAACTAAAGGATTAGCAGTAGCATATAAAGTTGGAAGCGTTGTTCGAACTGCTGTTGGTAAAATTAAAAAATCATGCAACTGTGGTAAACATTAATTATTTATTATTTCATCAAAGGTTTTAGGTGTATATTTTTGGCAATCTACACCAACTTCAAAGGCATGATCATTATGCGATTTTCTACTTCCATGTAAATGACCATAAAAATGATAAAAACCCCGATAAAATCCGTTCCACTCAAAAATTGGATAGTGGCATAATTCAATCTTATGATTATTATCATAACATGTATATATTAAAGGAAGAAACTCAGTATTTTTTATATTAGCAGTTTGTATATTTTTAGGATCATGATTTCCTAATACTATGTGTTTATTACCGTTAAGTTTTTCTAAAAAATATATAAATCTATTAAAATCAAAACATATGTCACCTAAAATATAAACATCATCTGTATTTGTTATTCTGTCATTCCAATTTTTTATTAAAGAATCATTCATATCTTCAATAGAATTAAACGGCCTATTACATAGGCGCAATATATTTTTATGATCAAAATGCAGATCGCTTGTATAGAATTTCATATTATACCAATATTATTTTATTATATAAAATATCAACCAAAGTATCAATAGATTCAGTACCAGAAATTTTTATTATTGGTGTATTAACATATTTTTCTGTTTCAATATAAGCATTTCTTATATTATTCAACCGATCTAATGTTAATTCTGGTTCTCTACTTTGACAAATTTCAACAGGAGTATCAATAAATATGGTTATATCAGGTTTTTTAAATAGTCTATAATTTTGATATAATATTTTTACAAAATTAAAGGTATCTGGAGAAAAACATTTTGCATATGATAATCCACTCCATAAATATCTATCTAAAATCACATTATTATTTTTATAGCAATCTTGCTTATTTAATCTACTCTCTAAAAATAGAACTTCTCTGTTATATTGATCTTTGCAGTTTTCTGAATTTAATTGATCTGCTATTTCCGTAGTAAATATTGGTTCTTTTGACCATATGTAATTATTTAATTTTGATTGTAATAATTTTGATAATGTGGTTTTTCCTGAATTATCAATACCCTCAAACACTATTAATTTTGTATTCATAATATATTTTCCTATTATCCTATTGAAACTGATATTCCAGATACAGATGATAATAAACCTAATGTTATATGTAATATACCATTTACATAATCAGCCGATATATTTTTTTCATCAACATATCTATCAAATGTAAATGTAAAACTAAATTTACCAAGCATAAATGCTGGCATATATGCCTGTGCTTGATATTCTGGTTTTTTACCTTTTTTACCTTTTGCTTTATTTTTTAACACTTCGCACATAGATTGTCTAACACCACTAATAGTTAATAAATTACTAGCAAAATTGGTTTTTATATCATTTTTATTTAATCCAGGTAAATCTATATATAAATGATAAATATTATTAAGCAAAATTAATTCATAATTTGGTAATGCTGGTGCTATGTTAGGTGGTATGCTATTATCTTGTGGTGGATAATAACCACCTTGATAGTATGGGTCTGGTATAGGTGGCTGTTGGGGTTGCATATAAGGTTGTGGGGCATATTGTGGTGGTTGTTGCATATAAGGGTTTTGTTGTGGCATACCCGTTGGTGGAACAGAATATTGGGGTATATTTTGTTGATTATTTGGTGGCATCATCGATGGTTGTATTGATGTTGGTGATAATTTTTGTGGTGGTGCTTTAAGTTGTTGATTAGCTAAAGGATTTACTTTTCCAGCACCTTGTTTTGCTGCTAAACTTGCAGCCAATTGTGGGTTCATTGTTCCTCGCCCACTCCTAGCATCACCTTCATTATCTGCCACAGTAACGTTTAAATCGGGATCATCGCTATATATTAATGTATTTTCCATTGTATGTACTCCAATATTTTTATTTTTTATATTTTTATGTTTAAAATATACTTTATTTTTTATAAAATCAAATATTTTTCCCATAAAAAATCCAAAAATTATTTTGTTATTTCATTTAATTCTTTTAGCCGTTTTGAATTTCGTAATTTAGATATCGCTTTTCTTTTAATATTACGAATATAATCTTTTGATGTATGTAATTCATTTTTAATATCGGTTATAGACATTTTGTAATCATTTAACCCAAACATTTTGCTCATAACAGAAGATTCGTTTATATCCAATGATTCATCAAATGCATATAATATATTATTATGAATAGATTCCATACAACTATCATGTTCTTGATTATATTTAGGATCACTAACTATATCAGCGTATGTTGTATGTACATCATTAGTGATTGGCATATCGAATGATATTGGCTCGGATAACGCATGTAAGGCATATTCTTCATGAGATCCTGTTTGTATACCTTTATTATTTTTTATTGACGTTACTGCGTTTTTTCTAACTACCGTCGGTATATATACCAAATCATTAGTACTGACTAATGTACTCATACGCTGTCTAATTTTCCACACTGCCCACGAAATAAATTTTATGTTTGCTTTTGAATCAAAATCATAAAATGATTCTAGTAATCCTATTTTACCTTCTGAAAAAAAATCTACAACGGGAATTCCTGTTATTTTATGATATTCAGCAGACATTCGCCAAATAAATCTAAAATTAGATTTTAAAATTATAGTCTTAATATTTTCTTTCTCTATAGAAGATTTCGACATTTTATATTTTTTAAATAATGTTTTTTCTTCCTTTTCTGATAATAAATCACATTTTTCTATCTCTTTAATTAATAACTTTGTACTGTCATCAAAATATAATAATTTCCTCAATATAAACCACCACTTTAATATGTATATAAATATAATAAAATAAATATATAAAAACAACATTTTTTACAATATTTTGCGTATTTTTAACAAAAAATATACTAAATTATACTACATGAGCACAGAATTAATTGATGATGATTTTAAAGAACTTCTTATTGATAAAAAACAATATGAATTTAAAATGAATATTATAAAAATATTACAAGAAAAAGCAAAAACATGCAAAAATATTTCAATTATGCAACATGAAGGAAAAGGAAAAGGAAAGGTATATGCTGATTTTGTAATAACCATAAAATCAACAGAAACTTACGATTCAATTGAAGTATATAGAAACCGAACAGGAACATTAATCATGGCTATAGAAAAAACAAAAAATGTTTCCTTTAATTGGGAATATATTTTTGTTGAAAATCACATTAAAAAATTAATAAAAAATAGCATTAAATGACATTATTCCATTCAAAATCAGGACTTAAATCCCATTTACCAGTTGCTCTAAAATTTAAATGAGAGCAAATGCCATTATATTTTTTTGCGGTATCATTTGTAAACACACTATACCGTTGATTTAATGGTAGTAAACTATGATTTATATTAAATTTTGTACATAGAAATGAAAGCAATGCTTTTAACGAATTATATTGATTATTGGTAAACGTTGTAAAATATTGTTTATCTTTAAATGGTGAAGATAACTTACAATATTCGTTAATATCAGATAAGCTACAATATACATCAGGATTTGATATTTTTGTTTTTCCATCTACCGTATATTTTAATCTTGAATATACAGTTTCTAAATTATTACCAACCATATTCAGTGGACCATAATTAGATAATTCAATTGCTATGCTTTCTCTAGAGCAATATGTATTTCCACCAGCAGAACCAGTTCCTAAATGATATGACCAATATTCAGGAGAAAAGGTTTCATATATATGACCCATTCTATCTATAACATATGATACACTCATATGTTCATTTTTTTTAGTAACCGTAGATATATCACCAGAAAGAACACCAACAGTGGAATGTAATACTATTTTTGTTTTTTTGTATTTTTCTAAATAATAATATGAATTATAACCAGCATTCAATTTAATGATATCAACAGTAGGTGCTATATTTGTAACACTTTCTTTTTTTAATGTTTTTCCTGAACTATCTTTCAGTGTATTGTAAAAATTTGTTTCATTATTTAATATTTTTGAAAAATGCATTGTATTACCTGTGTATAAAACAAGTTTATACAACAGACTATAATGCATAGCTTTCATATTTTTATTAAAACTATATAAACATATATTATATGTCAAAGAAAAAAAATTATATAGAAGATAATAACATCAATGAAGATCAAAATACTACAAATTCTAGTATACAAATTGATGTGCCTATACAAAAGCAAGTAACAGTAAAAAAACTTAATACGCAATCAACAAAGAAAAAGAAAAAATTATCAGCAGCCGTATTATGTTCAAATCCGTTATTAAATAGGTTTTTATAAAAATAATTTATTGCCTACATATGTAGGGATTGAAACGGCTTTTCAATGGCAGTATACGGTTATGCACGGTGTTGCCTACATAAGTAGGGACTGAAATTTGAAATTTTCCACTTATGAGTTCTTCTGATAGAAACGTATTATCTACACCAGTAGAGATTGAAATAGATCAAGTGGAACTGCTGAAATATTAATATGTATTTCCTACACATGTAGGTATTTTTAAAATATAAAGTACAATTAACATGTACTTTATATTTTAAATATATTAATTATCAGAATCTTCTGATTGCGTTTCTGTTGACTGGTTAACGCCTAATACAAATTTGTCTATTTGTGTTAATGTAACAGGATATTCAACATATTCTTTATTTTCTTTATGTTTCAAAAATGAAGCAATTGTTTTACTATCCATAGTTTCAATATTTTTTACAAAATTAAATTCATATTCAACACATGTGGAATCGCCTTTACATTTATTCTTAGCAACTATATTATGTAGATAAGCATCAAACATTATTCCACCATCTTGTGTTATAGGATTTGTTGCAAAATCTATATTAAAATATAATTGATAATCATCCATATGTAAAACAACTTTATCCCATGGTAAAAAATCAGAAAATAATGGCATCAGGTTTTCAACACCATAATCAGCAAATGGCTTTAATAATGTTTGCGGAACCCCATTTTCCTTTGTTTTTATTTGAACATTAACAAAAACATCGCCTCGTTTTACAAAAGCAGAATGCTTCAATAAAACACCTCTAAAATCTACTACAATTTTTTTATCATCCATAAAAATAACCTCATTTATTGTTAAACAAGTTAACTGTCTATAATATAGAATAATTTTACATAATTAGTATAAATTTAATTAAAAACAACAAATTATTATAAACTGTATAAAAATGGATACAAAATGTTTAAAAAATACTTGCAATTTATTGATAATTTATGTAACAAAGATATTGCACTATGTGAGGCAGTAAAAAACAATTATATCTATTTAATAGAAAATTCGCAAGATGCTATTGAATTATTAAAAACTAAAGTAGGTGATAATCCACAAAAAACAAATGGGGATAATATCTACAATAACAGTGTTGATACAAATTCAGAATCTATAAATAATGAAAACAACGAAATTTCATCCGATATAAATAATTCCGATTTACCAACAGAAACCGATTTATTAAAAAATATTAAAGATTCAACCAAAACATCGGATATTGATTCTGAAATTGAAAACACATTTGAAACATCATTATAATTAAGAAAAGTGTAAACTAGTTCTTTTATTATTTACTTTACGGGTTTCCTCTTTTTCAACGTCTCTAATTTTCTTTTTTAATTCTTTATCTCGCTGTCTAATCTTGTTTTTTATAGCTTGTCTAACAGCTTTATTATACTCTCGTCTAGCATCAGAAACATTGCCTTCTTTAATAAATAAATCAATATTACTTATCAATTTACCCACTTTTATTTCTTCATCATTAAATGTATTTAATGCGTTTTTTCTTTCGTTTGTGTTTTCACGTAAATTCTTAACTTTTTCATCTATTTTATCCCAAACACCGTACATTGAATTAAAATTTACATTTAAATATTTAAATAACGCGCTTGCTGTTAACGGTTGATTTGTTATATTTCCTTCTGGTATATGCCTACTAGATTTCCATACTTTACCTTCAACATATACTGGTTCTATTTTAAATCTACCATCTGCGGTTATTCTTAAAAGAGTCATGTGTTTTGCATCAGCCGCCCAATTAATACATTTGCGTTTATATGTTCCACTATCATCATATCCTAAACTAACGGTTTCTGGGCACTGAAATACAATAGCCCAATAAAAACCCCGTGTATCATTTGCTGATATATCTTTTAATTGCAATGTATACATATATCCATTTCGTCTTCCGCCCACTTCTTCGGGTTTACTATTTGTATCAATTTTCCAAAATGCATTAATATTAGGAGATCCGTGATATGTTTGGGTTTCAGCAATATCGCGAGCTTCTACTTCTGATTTCATCATATTAATATACCACTCGTCAACACTTTCTTCTTGTGGATCTTTTGTGTGATAAAATAAATTTAATGTTCCATTTACAAATTCTATCCAATTTATATCACGTTCATTTTGGAAATCATATTCTTTAAACCAATCTTCATATTTTTGTTGTGCTTCGCTTGGTAATTGTTCAACTAAATACATATTAATAAACTGTTTAGGAGAATAATTATATTTTTGGCATTCATTTTTTATCCAAAAATCTAAAATTATATCTTTATGATCTTTCCAATTAAGTCCATCGGTTATATAATTAATTAAACGTATGCCAGATAATTTTTTTGCTTTCATAATTTACCTTACATTATTAGTTTATAATATAATTATTACAAAAATATAAAACAAACATATAAACTATAATTAAATATAAATGGAGTTTATCATGATAGACATGTTTGATTTACCAACAGATAAAGAATTAATAAATAGCATGAATGTACAATTAGAAAGTACAAAAAAACAAGATGTTAAACCAGCTAAAGGATTAGATGTTAGTTCTATTTTTCCGGGTTGGACTCCTATAAATGATAATACATATACTACATATACGGATTATGCAACAGATAAACGAAAATTAGATAACTATATTGTATCAAATAATACAGGCATTGTGAAAATGCCTAAATTTGATAAAGATATTGAAAAAAATCCTGATATAATGGATATGTGGGATAGTTTTATTGAAAAATCAAGTAAACAAAAATTAAAAGATAATACCGGTATTGTCAAATGTACAGAAAATCCCAATAAAAAAGAATCCGTAATAAATGATACAACTACCAAACCAACAATAATAAGTAATGCTAGAGACGGTAAAGATAAACCAACAACACCAGTAAAAACAACTATTAAACAAATAACTAATAATGTAGATGCATTTGGATCAGTAACTGTGGATTCGTTTGCAAATACAGAAAAAATTATAGATAAAAAATTAAAACCAAAGGCATTATTAAAAACAAATACAACAAACATGGAAGGTAATTCTAAAAAAACAATTACCGAATTAGGAACTAATGAAGTTATTACAAAGACATATGCAAACAAGCCAAAAGAAACTGATTTAGTTGGTATAGTAAAAAGTTCTTCCTTATTTACAACAAACATTCATTCTAATAATAACGGTACAATATCAAATACAACAGATTTAAAAGTAAGTAAAGAAACAAAATCAAGTAAAGAAGGAATCCCTTATACAAACGATAACTCTAATAAAACAGTTATAGTAAAAGATTTTGCTAAAAAACTATCAATTGATGATGTAAAATCAAAGCTAGAAATAAAATCAAATGCACAAACCCCAAATAAAAACAATTTAATCGGAATTGTTAAAGTACCAAAGAATGCCTAATGTATGAATCACAGAGAAGATTAACAAGAACATCTACACCAGTACATCAAGGATATTTAAGATGTCGTATTGGTTCATTACCTGTTTCTTATGATCAAACTAATGATTCAAATGATCCAACACAAGCGCAAAGTGCTCCTGCATCTGAGGTTATAAACGCAAATATTTCTGATTATGTTTTCACTGGTATGAAAATACGATATGTTAAAGAACACCATTATAAGTTTGTTACATATATACCAGTGCAAGAAGATAATGAATATGATGATATATTAACAATAAATATGTTATGTGATAATTTTTATGAAAATTATTGGGCATTACATCGATATTTGGAAACTATACAAAGTGGACAAACGGATGCTTTTCCAATTTTAGATATGAATAATAGAATATATGGTTATGATCATAGATATAGAAATAGGTTATCATATATACCATTTATAGATATTCATTGCGGAGATGATACGGGTAGAGAGCATCAAATTTTAAGATTTGAAAGATGCCGAGGTGAAGGACTATCAAGTCCACAAATTACACCTGGTCATATAGATACAATAAAATTTACAGCATCATTTAAATTTGAAAACATTAGGATTATTAGATTACCAGATCCTAATGAATTAATGAGTGCTATCTGTGTAGCATCTGGCTTATAGGAGTTGTTATGCCTATTTCACATGATTTTGATAAAGATTCTAATTATTATATAACGCAATTTTATTCATATGCCCGTGGTCATATCTTAAATAAGTTTCATATATGTTTTTGGGGTGATTATGTTGATGAAGCTATAAAAATAATGGAAATGAATTCAGATGTTGATAAAAAAAATATAAACACGCAAAAAAAATTTAAAAATAAATCTATAGTAAAATATTTATTTAATGATTGGAAAAGTATTTTTTACAATACAGAAAAAAATCCACATATTTTATGTATGTTTTGGAATGCAACTAGCGTGACAATTCCTGGTAATAAAGCTAATGTTGAACAAAAGTTTGGTATGGATAGTACAAAATCAATGAAATACCCCATAATAAACGGGCATCAAACAGAAAATTTACAATTAACAATTAAATTTGTTGATGATCCCTACATGATGTGGTGGCATTTTTTTAATGCCTTATTTAATTGTCAATTTAGTCCATTAATATTAAAACCAAGAAGTACTTTTCATAAAATAAATTGTGGCATTGATGTATTAGGCGATAGACCGTGGGTTGAAAAGGGTTGTAATAATGAAACCGATGATAAAAATTATAAACATATTACCGATTTAGATATTTTACAAATGTTTGAATTTAATTCAATTGTATTGGAAAATGTTCCTGATGTTATTCCTGATAACGATGCACAAAACCCAGCATCATATACATTAACGTTTAAATTACCCAATGCATTTCAGGGTTCTTTTAATGTATCTGATAGAGGACTAGCAGATAATACAACGCTTGGTATAAATGGAACATCGTCAACGGATGATGCAACCGATAAAAATACATTATATAAACAAGATGGAAATCAAAAATATAATGTTAATTTTTTCGAAAATGAAGCAACAAAATTACCAAACCAAGTTGGTGAATTTAATGCACTCAATGTAAAATATTATAATTCGTGGAAATCAAAAAATCAATAAAAGAATTTCCAATTAAATGGTGTTGATGTACATTTTTTAATTATATCCGTTTTCATAACATCAAATAGGTTTTTATGATTTAAATTATATTCTGTATTTGGTCTAGGATGTTCCATATGCATTACACCAGATACAGAAAATGGCACCAATTGAATCAATATTCTGGTTATCCAAGCAACTATACCCAAAAAACTATCTTCTCCACCCCAATGTTCATCAAACTTAGAATTAAATATTCTATTTTCATTAAAATATATATTATTAAATTTATATAATCTATCGACTGCTTTTTTATTTAATCCCATATTACATGACCATGTAATCAAGCAATTATTTAATAATGTAGTATTTGAAATTAATGCGCCATCATTTTTAAATAAGTCTAAATGAAACATATTCTGATCATACTCACGCTTATCTTTCCATCCATATTTTTTTTCTAATCTTTTTCCTACAGTACATATAGGCTCATTTATTGATAATATTTTATTATGCGATTCAACTAATTTTTGTTGTGGAATACAATCATCATCTATAAATATATACTTATCATAGGTTTTAATAGCTTCAGCTAATCCAATATCTCTACATTTACCAGCTAGAAA
>Ga0265297_10003035_pt1 | contig 31681 bp, 42 predicted proteins | sample Munlanlwell13791_FD_192502 | JGI IMG/M metagenome (GOLD analysis project Ga0265297, IMG submission 192502) | Leachate microbial communities from a municipal landfill in Southern Ontario, Canada - Leachate well 137-91 | ecosystem: Engineered > Solid waste > Landfill > Unclassified | place...
ACAACTGGAAAAGGGTTCATCACGGGCACACGCTTCTCCGGGATTTAAAAAAAGTGTTTTGTTTTTAAAATCGCACTCAAATACATGAGTATGACCAAAAATGACCACTTCCGCATCCGCGTTCATGTAAAACGGCAAGTGCATAAGCTTGCATTTGGTTTTGGCCAGGGTGAAATAATGGGGCTCTTGGACGAGGTTATATTTATCGTGGTATTCATGCAAGTGGGCATCATTATTGCCATAAACAGCCATATATTTTAAACCGCTTTTTTTAAGCTGTTCCAACATCTCAGGCTTGACAATATCACCGGCATGGATGAGAAACTCTGCACCTTTGGCTTTGAGGTGGTTAATCGCTTTTTGAGAACGCCCGACCTTGGAATGGGTGTCGGACAATAAGCCGATTTTCATGCCGTTCGCCCTGAGCTTGTCGAAGGGTGTTGTGTCCATGGTTCGACAGGCTCACCACGAACGGAAACTGAGTTACTCATTTGTTTCTTCTCTTGGTGTTCTGTTTTTACATTTGGTACACTCAAAAACTTCTTTGTTGCGGTAGGTTCTTGGAGCGAGGCTCCACCGCATCCTTCCACTTCACATTTGTGAAGGCTGGGCTCAAATTTGCTGATAAATTTGCACTTTGGATACGCTTCGCATCCCCAAAATGCTCCGCGACGAGATTGTCTCCACATCAGTTTTCCGCCACAATCGGGGCAGGGAACATCGGAAAATTTAACTTCTTGATTAAGCGTTTTGGTGTTTTTGCACTCAGGATAGGCGCTGCATGCCAAAAATTGACCGTTGCGGCCGCTTTTAACGACCATGGCGCTTCCGCATTTTTCGCATACTTCTTCGCTCTCGCCATCGGGTGGTGTCGGATTGGCTTTTTGAGCCTCTTCGGTTTGCTCGGTGTATTTGCATTTTGGGAAACCGCTGCACGCGATAAACTCCCCGAAACGTCCTGAGCGCAGTAATAATTCACTTCCGCACTGTGGACAATTCCGTCCCAGCGGTGTAGCTACTTTTAGGCTTACGATCTCTGCTTTTCCTGCATCAATTTTGGCCATAAACGGATGGTAAAAATCGAGGATGATTTTATGCCATGATTTCCCCTCTTCGCCGATTTCGTCAAGGGTCTCTTCCATGTTCGCGGTAAAAGAGGCATCCACAATCTCTTCGAAATGTTTTTCCAACAGTTCGGTCACAGTAAAGGCAATCTCAGTTGGGGTAATGGCACGCTTTTCGATCTCGATATAGTTGCGTGCTTGGAGCGTGGAGACCGTAGGGGCATACGTCGATGGTCGTCCGATCCCCTCGGATTCCAGTTTTTTAATGAGGCTTGCTTCGGAATAGCGTGAAGGAGGCTCAGTGAAATGCTGTTCGGTTGAGATGCTTTGGATATCGATAACATCGCCCGTGGTGAGAGATGGTAAGAGTTTGTCTTTGTCATCGGTTCCCACTACACGATAAAAACCATCAAAAAGAAGCTTGCGTCCGGTCGCTCTAAATTCTGCTTTTGGACTCTCAAAGGTGATGCTTTGTTGCTCAAAACGGGCATCGTTCATTTGACACGCGATAAAGCGGTTGTAGATGAGCTTATAAAGTTTAATTTCGTCAGGCTTGAGATAGGTTGCTGCAACTTCAGGGGTAAAGGAGAGCATGGTTGGGCGGATTGCTTCGTGCGCCTCTTGCGCCCCTTTGGATTTTTTGGTATAGACTTTGGGGTTTTCAGGCAAATAGGCTTTGCCGTAACGATTTAGGATGAGTTCACGTGCGGATTCGACCGCTTCGGCAGCTAGGTTGAGGGAGTCGGTACGCATATAGGTGATGACCCCTGATGTCCCCTCGGGTGTTTTGACCCCTTCATAGAGCGCTTGCGCCACCATCATCGTCTTTTTAGGAGAAAATCCGAGTTGTGAGGATGCGGTTTGTTGTATAGTAGAGGTCATAAACGGTGGGGGAGTAGACGATTTGCGCTCTTTGGTTTCGATCTCTCCTACTTTAAAGGCTTCGTTTTTTAATAGACTAACAATACGTGAAGCCTCATCGCCGGTTTTGATGGTGAGCTTGTCAATTTTTTCATTTTCAAACTGAACTAATGTTGCGTCAATGTCGGTTTTGAATAAGGTATCGATAGTCCAATACTCTTGAGGGATAAAGGCACGGATTTCACGTTCACGGTCGATGACGATTTTAAGGGTTGAGGATTGAACCCGTCCTGCAGAGAGCCCTTTTTGGATTTTGCTGGCGAGTAGAGGAGAGAGCTTGTATCCCACGATACGGTCAAGTAAACGTCGTGCCTGCTGGGCGTTGACTCGATCCATATCAATAACACGCGGAGTTTCGAGTGCATGGAGTATCGCATTTTTGGTGATTTCATGAAACACAATACGCGGCAGTGACTCGGGGTCTTTTCCAATGGCATGGGCAATGTGCCAGCCGATCGCTTCCCCCTCACGGTCTTCGTCGGTCGCGAGGTACACGGTATCGGATTTTTTCGCCAACTCTTGGATTTGCTTGACGATGGCAGTGCTGTCTTCGCTGATTTTATAATCAGGGATGATGGTTTCGTTGTCAATTTTTATCCCGAAACGTGCTTTGGGAAGATCACGGATGTGCCCTTTTGATGCGATAACCTCATAATCATTGCTGAGGAAGTTTTTTATAGTCTTGGCTTTTGCCGGGGACTCTACGATAATTAATTTCAAAGTGTTGAATCCTATATATATGGATGAATAACGAAAGTGTAACAAAAAAAGTTGCAAAACCGCTAAAGTATTTTTTTTATATCCCGATATAGTCTGTAACAGCAAGGATGCTGAAAAACTTCAGAGCTAACGCTCTACCATAAAAGGATTTATCATGGGTTTCAGAATTAATACAAACATCGGTGCAATGAACGCACATATGTATGCTTCACAAAATAATGTTGGGCTTGATAAAAGTCTTGCTTCTTTGAGTTCAGGTCTTCGTATCAACAAAGCGGCAGATGATGCAGCGGGTCTTTCTATTGCGAATAAGCTTTCTGCTCAATCACAAGGTCTTGGTCAAGCGATCAAAAACTCAAATGATGGTATCGGTTTGATCCAAACGGCTGATGGTGCTCTCCAAGAGTACGGTGATATTTTGAAACGTGTTCGTACTCTTGCTACGCAAGCAGCGAATGATACGCAAGATACCGCTTCAAGAGGATATATTTCTCAAGAGGTTACGGCTTTATTGCAAGAAGCGGATGATATTGCTACTAAAACAAAGTTTAATGGTGTCAACCTATTGGATAATACAGGCGGATCTACTGCTGGTACATTTACATTCCATACAGGTGCGTATTCTACTGATACGCAATCCGTTGTTATTGGTGATGCACAAATAACTGCAATGGTAACTGGCGGTGTTGCTGCTGTTACAACACGAACCAATGCGGAGTCTTCAATTGCCAAAATGGATAATTCTATCGCAGCAGTGGACGCTCTTCGTGCGACACTGGGTGCTGCTCAAAATAAACTTGAGTCAAATGTTCGTAATATTTCGGTTACACAGGTAAATATTTCAGCAGCAGAATCAAACATCCGTGATGTCGATTTCGCAGCAGAGTCGGCTAACTTTTCAAAACGTAATATTCTTGCTCAGTCTGGCTCTTATGCTATGTCTCAAGCAAATGCGGTACAACAAAATGTCCTTAGACTACTTCAGTAGTCTAAATAAAGCAGCGTGAGCTGCGAGGACATTTCTTTAGAAAACGTTCTTCGTTTGCTACAATAGTAACAAACGCCTCTCTTGCAACCTTCGGGTTGCTTTTGTCTACAAGCGAGTTTCAATAAAATCTTCTATCGCTTCCTTATAAATCTCTTTAATCTCTTTTAGCTCTTTTATAACCATTTCATTGATGGTGTTGATGTGTTTTTTGCTATTTTTTATCTCTTTTGAGTTGAAAATATCCATCACCAACGGTAGAACGTATTTAAAAAAATCATCGTAGATTTTGGAAATACTCTGACACTCACGAGACTCTTTATGTAAAATGGCAGAGATAAGACCTAGCAGCTCGTAGAGAAAAAGATCAAAATTGGCAAACGATTTAAGCCGTTCGTATTTTTTTATTAGGGTTTCGATTTCTCGGATGCATACCCCTCTTTGTTTCATTGATGCAGCATTGTCCTTATTGAGGCGAATGGATGAGTGTTGATTTAAAAGAGTTTGTATCTCACTAAATAATTTGTCTTTATCAAGGACCTCGTAGTTTTCTAGAGGTATATGTGAAATTTCTCTAGTGAGAGTCTGGTTTATGTTTGCCCCGTTGTTGAGGTTATAGATGAGTTGATCCTCTTTTTTGAGTTTTGGTATTGCATTGAACAGGGCTTGCAGGGAAGATTGAAAGAGGGGGGTTGTGGGGACAGTCTTGGCAAAATTTCCTGATACGTTGAGGATGGTTTTTCGAAGACCCATGTTGTACGAAAGTTCATTGCTATTACTCAAATCCATTTGTGTGTTGTAGGCGTGGTCGCCGGAGTGGGTACTGCCGGTTTCAGAATCCAGAGCTAAATCAAGCCCTAAAAGATAAAGCTCTTTCGTGTTGAATATGAGCAGCATTAATGTTGAAAATGAACCGATGCAGGGGGCGACAATAGAGCCAAACCTCTGAAAGTATTCCGTACTCTCTTCGTAAGAATACACCTGCTCCTTGTTGAATCGTGTTCGGATGGACATGGGAACGAAAGGACCCAAGATAATAATGGTATCTTTTAGAAATTCTTTGGTATCAATACTATTATAATGTACTTCAGATGCTTCAAACCCATCGATATGCGTTACTACATCGGGTTTTATTCCCTCTTGGTACAGTGTCTTAAGAGTAGCGGAGACGGCAACGAGAATAAATCTCTTGTGATTTGCTCTCAAAAAGTCTATATTTTTTTGAAATGAAGGACCTGCCGTTAAAAGTAAAACAGGTTTACGAGAAAACAATCCATCTTGAAAGTGTTTACTGAGATTGAGCACTCTGTATCCGTCATTGATGTACTCCAAGGGACGTAAAATCTTTCTCAATGATGTTTTATAAGGGAAAGTAACAAATGAATTTTTGGAAAGCGAGTTTTGGATTTGTTTGATTTTACTATTGGAGTGCGCTGGAAAATAGGAGTACTTTAGATATCTGTTATTATAAAACGTCTTCTTTAAAAAATTGTCCATAAGATTGGAAAAATCATTGTCACCTACCTCGACTGAAAACGTGAGTTTAGAATCTTTAGCCAGTTCGTAGTATTTTAGGGTAAACAGCGAAAGCCGGAACAGTTCGAGATCATCTTCGATGATGAGATACTCTTTTGCCTTGATTTTTTTATGGATGAGAGGTAGATGCAGTCCAAGCCCGATCCCAATAAACATAAATTTATTGATCTCTTTGAGATCATGAGCCATAAATTCGTGGTCTATGTAGTAGTTCATGATGGGGAAGATTCCCTGAATTCCATACGTTTTATCGTCTAAGGCATTGAGATCACTTTTCCCAGAATGATAAATCGGGAATCCTTCAAAGGTATAGGAGTCTTTTTTAAAATTGATTTGATCCGTAAGTTGTTGGGATACATTGATGCTGTTGGAGGCGTACAGAAATTGGGAGGAAGACAACTCTTTGACATCAAAATATCCATTAATGTATTCTAGGCTGTATTGTTCATTTTGCGGAGTATTTTGCAGGTTTGACTCAAAAAAGGTAAGTTGTTTGTAGACATCCGGATGCTCTTTTTCAAAAAATACCCTATTTTTTTGATAGGTTTGAATTGCTTCGTTTTCGATTGATTTCATATTAGGACTCTTTTGTGTCGGATTGGGAATTGTATTTTTGGAGATGATCTATGGTGTAGTCTAAAATCTCAAAAAGATGCCCGCAGAGCAAAAGCTTGAGGCTGTCAGTATGTTCTATCTCATTGATAATATCATGGTTGAAAAAATCGTTAATATAAGGAAGGATGTAGCGTAAATAAGCATCTATAATCCTGTTGATCTCAAACAGAACAAGATTTCTTTTGTCCGATATTTTGATGGCTAATTTTTCAATCTCATGGATAAAATCTTCTGCCGAGAGGGAGGACAAAAGAAGCAATCCGTCCACGCTCTCTTTGATCTCAATCGCATGGCGGATCTTCAATGCGAGATCATTTTGCTCGGATTCAGTTAAAAATGAGGTTGAATTTTCGTTGAATACTTGATGGAGATGACGGTCAATCTCATTTTTATCGAGTACATCATTAAGCGGTAAATTATTAATATCCAGCGATAGGGTATTTTCAAATTTTGCCCCCTCGCTTAGGTTATAGATGCGTTGAAACTCTTTTTGCAACAAAAAAGCAGAATGGTTTATCGTATCGATTGATGTTTTAAAATGGGGAGTGGTAGGTACGTTTTTTTGAAAATTTCCATCCACATAGATAATGCTCTCTTTATAAGTTAAAAGTGAGGATTCTTGTGGGGATAAATCCAAAACTTTGACGTACGCATGCTCGTCTGAGTGTGTTTTGCCTGTTGTGCTGTCGACGGAGAGATCCAGTCCTAGAAGATAGATGTTTTTTGCTTGAAAAAGAAGCATAAGCTGGTACGTTAGCGAGCCAATACATGGAGCGCTTGGTTTTAGGGATGATGCCATATATCCTGTTCCGTTTTCAAACAAAAAGATGTTCTCCTTGGCAAACAATGAAATAATCGTATGAGAAGTCCTCGCAGAAAATAGACAAAGAGCATTTTGTATAAATTCAACCGATGTTAGTTTTGTAAAATGTACTGTAGCAGTATCAAATGCATCTAAGTGCGTGATGATGTCGGGAACAATCCCTTCTTTTTCGAGAATCGAGAGTGTAGCGGACAGAGCTACCAGTACAAAGCTATGTTGATGTTGTTTTAGCCATTGGAGGTTTTTTTGTAATGATGGTCCTGCGGCAAGAATGAGGAAATTTTTGCTATTTAAAATCGGATCGTTAAGATGCAGTTTTTTTTCTATAAATTGATATCCATCAAAAATATATTCTAGGGGTTTTAAATACTGGGTTAAAAGTGAATTATAGAAAAATAACTTATGTGATTCGGAGGATATAACTATGTGAAACTCTTTTTGTTTCGTGTCGCTATGATGTAGCATCTGAAAGAATTTTATATAATTATTGTGGGCATATTGGTATACTAGAAATGCTTCTGCTTTTTTTTTGAATTCATTTTTATCCTCAAATACTGAAAAAAATAAAGCAGCATTATGAGACAAAGATACGTAATTTGTTGTAAAAAGCGATAATCTAAAAAGTTCCAGATCGTCTTCCACGATAAAATAAACGTTTGCTTGAATTTTCTCGTTTATGGAGCTGATATGTAAACCGAGTCCGGTTCCAAAGAAGATGTACTTTTTTAGAGCATTTAAAGAGGTTGATTTTGAAATATTGTTTTGTATATAAGAAATAATGGGGGCAAATCCGCTCATTTGATGCTCAAAGTTTGTGTACGAGGCATATTCTTTTATTTTTTCATTGGTAATTGGCTGATAATCATCCAACAGCTTAAATGTATCGTATTGCGGGGTGCGCTCAATGCTTTTTACGGAAAGATCTGAATGCTTCTGAGATTCTTTGTTATATAAATAGGTTCCAGTCGATTTTTCTAATACGTCAAAGTTTTTATTTTCATATAGGAGTTCGTATTTTTCAGCATATTGCCCATTTTCAACAGCATTATCAAAAGCTGCTAATTTTGAAAAAAGTTCTGGATGATAGTGTTGAATGTACTCAATGTTATTATTGAAGTTTTGAGTTATAAGGGTATTTATATCCATCGTTTAACGCTTCTCATTTATCATTTCCAAGGAAAGAGGTGTCCCTTTTTGGTAGTCGGAATGAAATGTCCCCCCTAAAATCTTTTTGAGATATTTGGGTGCCATACCAAATCCTGGGCGTACTGAGCGAATATTATGCGTGGTTAAAATATCTCCCGCCTTGACATCTTCTGCAATAAAAAGACTGCGAGAAAATTCGCGTGATTTGAGACTTTTTGCAGAGAGATCATACGTCACTTTTCCCATTAGTTTTTCGGTATCGCGTACGGCATTGACCATCGCTTTAAATTCATGAGGTTCCAAACTAAAAGCACTATCGGCTCCTCCCATGCTACGATCAAGGATAAAATGTTTTTCGATCACACGTGCGCCTAAAGCAACGGCGGCGATAGGAGCAGATAGGCTCATGGTATGATCGCTCAAACCAACGGTAACACCAAAACGCTCAATCATGTCGGGGATAGTGAGGAGGTTCATCTCTTCGAGTGCTGCCGGATACGCTGATGTACATTTGAGTAGGGTGATTTGATCGTTCCCCACGCGTCGGCAGGCATCCAATGCTTCTTGAATATCCTCTAACGTTGCAATTCCCGTGGAGATGATAATCGGTTTTCCCTTTGCGGCAGTGGTTTCGATGAGAGGAATGTCGGTGATCTCAAAACTGGCAATTTTATAGGCAGGGACATCGAGATTTTCGAGAAAATCAACGGCAGTAGGATCAAAGGGAGAAGAGAACGCCTGCATTCCTAGATTTTTGGCATGATTAAAAAGCACTTCATGCCATTCCCACGGTGTCATTGCTTCGGCATAAAGATCATAAAATTTTCGTTTGTCCCACAGCGTCCCTTGCGAAATTGTGAACATGTCGTTGTCGCAATCGAGAGTGATCGTATCGGGCGTATAGGTTTGGAGCTTGATGGCATCGGCACCTGATTCTTTCATCGCCGTAATGGTTTTCAGCGCTGTTTCGAGAGAGCCGTTATGGTTGGCGGAGAGTTCGGCGATGATGAAAACGCTATTGTTTGTGTTGTGTTTACCGAAGTACACGATGATGCTCCATACAGAGGATTGGTTTGTTGTGTTTTATCGTCCGTTCTGTCTCAATAAAATCAAACTTTTGATACAAAGCTTGAGCTATTTTATTCTCTTCAAAGCATTCGAGATAAAGGGTAGTGAGTTGGAGTGTTTCGTAGGCATATCGGATTAGGGCGCGTAGGATAATCCGTCCGATCCCTTTTCGATCCGAAAAAGGGTTGGCATACAGTCCAAGTGATGCTGTTGTGTCTGTAATATCAACCAAATCAATCACTCCGATAGGGGCACCATTTTTATAAACCACAAAATAGCGTTTGTCGTTGCGATTATTCAATGAATCGATAAAGGTATTGTGTTTTTCGAGAGGGATAAGCTCATTGGTGTACATATGGTTTCGAACACTTTCATGATTACGCCACCCCAGTACTATGGTTCGTTCATCAGCAGTGAGATTTGTGAAGTTTTTAAGCTCGATCATAACAATTTTTCCAAGAGTGCTAAAAAGGACTTTTTTTCAAAATGGCGTAAAATATCAACCCCGTTTTTTTCCAAATATGCAGCTATATCTTCTTGATTTTTAGCTGTTTTTATGGCAATAAAAGGAACTTCCATAAAGAGCACTTCGTGAACCATTACGCTAGGCGTGATGATGGCAAGGCGGCTTTCATGAAGAAGTTGAGCGATATTGGTTGAGTTGATATGGAGTGAAAGATTCTTTTTTTTGTTCGTATAGGCTTCCAATGTGTCCAAATGTGCATTTGCAGTAGTTGTGACGACGCATATGTTTAAAGAATCGCTTAACGTTTTTAAAATATTCAAGGTGAGATTTGTAGTGTCCGCTCCACCCATAGCAATAAAAATATCGTATGTTTTTTCTCTGATACGTACTTTTTCTTTTCTAAACTCATCACGTATCAGTGTAAACTCATGTCCGCATCGAAGCTCGCAATGGGTAGGAATAAGACCGATATAACGGTTCTTATCTGCTGAAATATTGTGGTTGAGTAGAATGTCACAATGGTGTTTTTGATAGGTGTCATCAAGACTTAATATACTAACACCTGTTTGCTCTTTGACCTCTTTTTCAAATGTCTCATCGATACCGTAATGATCGAAAATCACCATATCAATTTGTAATGAGTATATTAAGGCTATCAGTTCTTTGGGATCGTTGGAATTAAGAATATGAACAGGATAGGGGATTTTATCCATAATATTGCCCGCTAAATTTCGACACGCAAAGGTTATAGTCGCATGGGGGTATTGTTGTGCTAATACAAGATCACGCATAATATGCCCTAACCCTATTTGGCTTGAGCTATCTGCACGAATAAGTATGTTCATGAGAGGGGAAGTGCTTTGTGCATCAGTTCCGCCCGCATCCAATCTTCAGGAGTATCAATATCTTGAACGAGATGGCGAGGAAGAATAATGGTAGTTGTGATATCAGAAAACATAGGTGTATCACTTAGCCAGCCATCTGCTGTTCCCCAGTAAAACTGTCCGGCATCGTGATAGGCTTCTTCTAAATCTTGGCTACGCGTTGCGAAGTGTTCGGGCCAAAACATCTGAATATTTCCCTCATCATCCCGTTTCACTCCGCGCCATATCGGAAAAGGAAATGTAGTAACAGGAAATGCATACTGTTTTTGGTGTGTTATAAGAGCATCATAGGCACGTATAATATCTTTGGATCGGATAAAGGGTGCGGTGGCATAAATGCAGCATGCCGTTTCTATATCCTCCCCGTTTGCTTGGAGAGTTTTGATAGCATGAGCAATGACAGGGATAGTCGCGGTGTGATCATCGCTAAGTTCTTTGGGACGGATAAAAGGAATTTCGGCTCCAAAATTGCGTGCAACGTCTGCGATTTCATCATCATCGGTAGTGACGATAATCCTATCAAAAAGTTCGGATTCTTGTGCCGCTTTGATGCTGTACGCAATGATTGGAAGTCCAGCGAAGCTTTTGATGTTTTTGCGTGGAATTCGTTTGCTGCCACCGCGAGCCGGGATGATCGCCACGCGCATCAGAAACTGCATCCTCTGTAGGCATATTTTTCGATTACTGCTAGTACGATATCCGCCACGTGTACAGCATCTTCCATCGTCATTTTTTGATGGCAGGGGATGGAGAGTTCGCTTTTATAAAATAATTCAGCAGTTTGCAGACGTTGTTCCCCATAACGTTTTTTATAGAAACTGTTTTGATAGATAGGCTTATAGTGAACTTGCACACCTATCCCTTTCTCTTGAAGCTCTGTAAAAATTTCTTCTTTAACGCAATGAAGTTCAGGATTAAGCAATAAGACATAGAGATGGCGTGCACTTTGTTCGTTTGCATCGATGTGAATGGGAGTAAAGAGCTTATGCTTTTCAAACCGTTCATTGTAATAGCGGGCAATGGTTTCGCGTACATTGATAAATCGATCGAGTTTATGCAGTTGTGACAGCCCAAGTGCCGCAGCAAATTCTGTCAGTCGGAAGTTATGCCCGAGACGTATCATATCTGAATTCCAAAGCTGTTTTTTCACAATGCCGTGTGAGCGAAAGAGTTTTAGCTGCGTGGCAAATTCTTCATTATTGGTGACAATAGCCCCGCCTTCTCCTGTAGTAATGGGTTTAATAGCATGAAAACTAAAGATAGTCATATCGGCTGATGAGCCTATTGTTTGATGGTTGATATCGCTACCCAATGCATGAGAGGCATCCTCGATAACGAGGAGATTGTGTTTTTTGCCAATCGCATTGATGGCTTTGATGGCAACCGGTTTTCCCGCAAAATCGACGGGAACGATGGCACGGGTTCGAGGAGAAATGAGAGCTTCAATGAGGTTTTCATCGATATTGCCATCCATCTTTACATCACAAAAGATGGGTTTGGCGCCCAGGGCAATCGCCATATTGGATGTCGCAACAAAGCTTATGGGAGTCGTGATGATCTCATCACCTTCTCCAAGTCCACAAACGCTGTAAGCTGCATGCAAAGCAGAGGTGGCAGAGTTGAAGGTAACACAATATTTTACCCCGACATAGTCGGCAAGAGCACTCTCAAACGCTTCTACTTTAGCCCCTTGGGTAAGATGAGAACCTCGTAAAATTTCAACAACGGCGGCGATATCATCTTCTTCGATGAATTGCGTCGAATACGGAATCATGGGTTATTTTTCCTCGTCCATAGTGAGAGCAATCTTTTTGAGTAATGCTTCAGGATCAAGCCATTGACTGTTGGTTTCTGAACTGTATTTAAACCCATATTCGACGGGTGTCCCAATTTCATCGCAATTATTGAGACTAAAATCAGCAGATTCGGTAAATTGGATAGAGGGTTTGATAACATAGTGATCGTGAAATTCGAGCGTGAGATGAGAGTCGTCCCGTGGACACATCACTTCGTGCATTTTTTCTCCCGGTCTAATTCCCACGTTTTTATGGGGCATATCGGGAGCAATCGCGTAGGCAACATCGACCACTTTCATAGAGGGAATTTTAGGGACAAATATCTCACCTCCATGCATTCGCTGAAAATTTTTGAGGACAAAATCGACTCCTTCTTGGAGGGTAATCCAAAAACGGGTCATCCGTTCATCGGTGATAGGGAGTTCGCTTACCCCATCAGCGATAAGTTTTTGGAAGAAGGGGACGACAGAGCCGCGTGAGCCCAAAACATTTCCATAGCGAACGACTGCAAAACGGATATCTTTACCCCCTCGGATGTTATTCGCCGCAACAAAGAGTTTGTCGGATGCCAGTTTGGTCGCTCCGTAGAGATTGATCGGGCTGGCGGCCTTGTCAGTGGAGAGGGCAATAACTTTACTTACACCACAGTGTAGTGCCGCATCAATGACATTTTGAGCACCGTTGATGTTTGTCTTAATGCATTCCATGGGGTTGTATTCGGCGATGGGAACATGTTTGAGTGCGGCTGCATGAACGACGTAATCAACACCGCTCATTGCACTTTCCAAACGAGGTAGATCGCGCACATCTCCGATAAAATAACGCATGCAGGGATCATTGAATCGTTGTGCCATCTCGTATTGCTTGAGTTCATCGCGAGAGTATATAATAATTTTATTAGGCTTGTAATGTTTTAAAATTGTTTTAACAAATTGTTTCCCAAAACTGCCCGTTCCGCCAGTGATGAGAATATTTTTATCTTTTAACATGGATTCCCTTTTTCAAGCGCTTTGGTTCTTCAAAGCAAAAAAGGTACCAACTGCTTTTTATTTTAGAAATTTTTTTTTTGGACGATATTAGTAGTATGTATGATCTCGTAGAGAGAAAAAAGGAGAGACGATGGCAGGTACGGTAAGTTCACTGGGGATTGGTTCGAGTATTTTGACACAAAGTGTATTGGATCAGTTGCGTAAAGCAGATGAAGCAGGACGTATTACGCCAATCGATCTGAAAATCGCCGACATGAAAGACAGAGATGTTGCAAGCGGTAAAATCGATGGCTGGATGAGTGCTCTTAGCAGTGCAGTGGGTGCGCTGTCATCCAAAACACTTTATACAGAGCGTTCTGCTACGGTTGCGGGCAGTGCAGTAAGTGTTACGGCGGATGCAAATACGGATATTCAGTCCTTTTCTTTAAAAGTAAATATCTTGGCAACCAAAGAGATCAACGAATCCGGTACGTTTGCAAACAAGACAGATCCTATTGCCACAGCGGCAGGAACTATGAATCTTAATATCGGCGGTACTGATTTTACGATCAATTATGACGCAACCACAACACTGGATGATTTAAAAAAAGAGATCAATAAAGTGGCTGGGACGAAAGTAAATGCAACGGTTATTCAACTTGCGACGGGAGATTTTAGACTTTTTTTGAACGCTGCTGAAAGCGGTGACGCACAAAATATGACACTCAGTGATACGAGCGGAAATATGACAACTGCTGCTCGTGACGCACTAACGACAGGTATGACGACCATTGCACAGGGGATAAACGCTGAATTTGAATTTAATGGTCAAGTTGTCAATCGTTCAAGCAACACTATTTCAGATTTGGTGAGCGGATTAACGATTACTCTAAAAGAAGCAGGGCAAACATCAACAGTGGATATTGCCCAAAATCGCGACAATATTATGAATAAAGTAGATGATTTTGTTGCTAAATACAACACGGCTTATGGTGAAATTGCCAAAATGACCAAATCAAGCAATGATAAAACAACAATGGGTATCTTTAGCTCTGACAGTACCATAAAAGGGATGCAGCGTAATCTTGAAGATATGTTAACGACATTAGGCGGAAGCCAGTCTCTTTTTGGGTATGGTTTTGATGTAGATAAAAGTGGGGTATTGTCGGTTGACAAAACAGTTTTAGGGGCAAAAATGGATACTAACTCCTCCAATGTTGAGGCTGTGTTTGCTGGTGGTACATTTACAAATGCAGATAACACAACCCAAGTGCTAACGGGATTTTTTACAGATTACAAAGCAGGGATGGATACCTATACCAAAACAAGCGGATATTTGGATATGTTCTCTACAAATATTGGGGATCAGTTGAGTGTTTTGGAAGAACAAAAAACAAAAGCGACAGAACGACTTAATAGCAAGTATGAATTGATGGCGAAGCAGTTTGCAGCCTATGACGCTATCATCAATAAATTCAATCAGCAAGGTACATTTTTGACGCAGATGATTAATTCTGCTAATGGTACATCTAACGGATAATGTTCTAATCATACCATAAGCTAAGGTGAGGCATAATGCGCTTTCTCTTCATTAGACCTGTGCAAGGGTGCGTTTAGACAGCGTGTCAGGGTAGGAATACAGCAGCACACCTAGTCGTACTTTGTGCCGCAGGTATCTGATGGGGAGTCTTTTTACCCCTTTTTAACACACTTCTGGCACAATCTTTTAAAATCATAAAAATTAAAGAATAAATTTAATCTACAATACTCTATAATCTTTTCAGATAGAATCTTTGAAAATCTTCGGCATTTATGTCGGAAGCTTTAGGGGATTGCAAAGGACGCTAGTGTCCTTGCCGCTAAAATGGGCTTTGCTCATTTTAGTGCGTAACATCAGTATAGTAAATATTTTTGGAGAAACGAATGAAACCTGAATTAATGGAACAAATTGAGCACGTTCCGATGCTTCCCGAAACCGTCCTAAAAGTGGAAGCAGTGTACAATAATCCAAACAGCGGTGTCGCAGAAATGGCGAATGCGGTCAAAGAAGATCCGATTATTACGGCGTATATTCTCAAAACCGCCAATTCTCCTATGTACGGACTTAGTCGTACGGTTACCGATGTAGCGCAGGCGATTTCACTGTTAGGCAAAGATACCGTACGGACGTTTACGATTGCCTCAGCGGCAAATACCTGTATGGATATTGATCTTTCTCCGTATGGAATGACTCAGCATGACTATTTGGCGCGTGCACAGTTGCAAAATGCATTGGTCAGCCGATGGGTTGCCAAGGTGGATCGTTCTTTCTTAGGACACCTTTCCCTTGCCTCTTTTTTACTTGAACTGGGTAAAATTGTTATTAGCCGATACTTAATCGAATCCCATCAGGGTGCACTGTTAAGTGATGCATTGGCAAAAGGGGATACAACCAAAAAAGCTGAGATTGGTGCGTGCGGAAGCAAATCTGAAGACGTTACAGCGACCCTCTTTTTCCGATGGAATTTTGATCCCGATTTGGTACACTTGATCCGTTTCGCCAATGAGCCAGAAGACGCTTCTGATCCTGAAACACAAGAGATGGCAAAATTCCTGAAGGTTGCTAAGGAAGCGATTACGCTGGAGGGGACGATGACCGAAGCGACTCTCAAAAATGCCCGCGAACTGATCGAAGAGTATGAAATGGATCAAAATCTTTTCGATGAGACAGTTGAAAAAATTCTCTCTGCAGCCTAAGAGAATTAATCCTCTCGATAGCTTCCTGCCTTGCATCCCGTTGGGCTGCTAGGCGGATTGTCCCGTAAATAACAGATATCTTCGTAGGCTTGTTTGAGTACCTTGCTTTCTCTCAGCAACGGCAGCATCTTTTCATCTTTTTCACTGAGTGAAAGGGATTGATTGTACAGCAGTGCTTTGACTTCGGTATCGATTGCGGCAAGGGCAGCTTCGAGATGGGTAAGTGACACCATAATATTCCCCTATTTTTTGAGAGATTATAGCTATAATTTGACCCATGAAGATTAATAATTTTATAACTTTCGATATTGAAGAGTGGTTTCATGCAAATTATGAAGGGCTTGATACATCACAATACCGTGGAATCTCAACGAATTTAGAATCCAACGTTGATCGTCTTATCGATATTTGTGATGGATATGGAGTGAAATCAACGTGTTTTATTTTGGGAGATGTGGCAAAAAATAAACCCTATGTGGTTAAAAAACTTTTTGAAGCAGGCCATGAGATCGCCTCACATGGAAGTTCTCACAAACTTATTTATCCGATGACTCCTGAGGAATTTCGAGCAGATTTAAAAGCTTCAAGTGATAGGTTGGAGCAGATTACAGGTCAAAAAGTTGTCGGTTTTCGTGCCCCTTCATGGTCGGTGAAGCGAGAAATGTTAGGGTGGTTTTATGAGGTTTTGGCAGAAGAAGGATTTTTGTATTCCTCTTCTGTTTATCCTGCCAAAAATACGATTTTTGGTATTCCAAACTTCCCCGATATTCCCCACTATCCTACTTCTAACCCTGTTTTAGAAATACCCCAAAGCGTGATGAATTTTTTTGGAAATAAAGTTGGATATGCAGGAGGGGGATATCTGCGATTTTTCCCGACATGGCTGATAAAGCAACAGATACGAAAAAATAACAAAGAGGGAAAACCGGTCTTTATCTATGCTCACCCACGAGAAATTGACATCCATCAACCGAGACTGAAGCTGGGAGTGATGGACGACTATTTTCATTATCAAGGGATTGGAGGATGTGAGGAAAAACTCTCGTCATTGTTAGAGGAATTTAAACAAAGTTTTATCCGTATGGATGAGTATGTTAAAAAAGTGCAGGCTGTAACGACTTTAATTTAAAACTTTTTCGATGAATTTCACAATATCCGTATTGTCGAATTGCTTCGATGTGAGAACTCGAGCCGTATCCTTTGTGTCCTTCAAAGCCATATTGTGGGTATAGAGGAGCGAGCTCCACCATCTCTCGATCTCGTGTTACTTTGGCGAGTATCGACGCGGCGCTCACTTCGGGGACGGTTGCATCCGCCTTGACGAGCGTTTTGAGTCCACTTACACCAAAGGTTGAATTGCCATCATACAAATAATCGGCTTCTCCAATGGCGTTCATAATCTCGCGAAGCCCAGATGCCAAACATGCTGAGAGTCCAAGCTCATCAATAGCGGATGCATCAAAGCGGGCAATGTGATAAGTCGAGTTGGCAAGTATTTCTTCGAAGAGGGCTTCCCGTTTTTTTTCACTGAGCTTTTTAGAATCATTTAATCCGTGTATTGGTCGATGGAGAATGACTCCTGCTATTGTAAGAGGTCCAGCCAGCGGTCCACGTCCTGCTTCATCAATTCCGCAAAAGTTCATACCATTCCCCCCTTATTTATAGCATTATATTTTTAATTTCGCTATCATAATAGAAAAAGGATTGATTATGTTGAAATCTGCTCTATTCGCGATAAGTTTGGCTTCTGCCGCTTCTGCCGCTACTGTTTTGGGATTTGGTGCGGAAGTGGATTATTATAGTCCTACTGTAAGCGGAGATTTTAGTTACACAGAAAGCACAATCACAACGAGTACCCATTTTTCGGATGATACCCAAGAGAGCTATCAGCTTGGAGTTTATCTCGAACACCCTATTCCGGTACTTCCTAATATCCGTATTGATTATACCCCTGAAACCACTTTTAGCGGTACGGACAGTGTGGTTGGGACCAATAAAGTTTCCTTTAAACAACTGGACGGGACTCTTTATTATGAGCTTTTGGATAATGTCGTCGATTTGGATGTCGGGGTGACGTTCAAATCGCTAGAGGGAAAAGTGGAAGGGTTGGTAAATCAAGATTTTAATGTTGTCCTTCCAATGCTTTATGTGGGTACGGGTATCAAAATACCTGCTTTGCCGATTCAGGTATTTGGTGATGTGAAATACGTAGCATACAGCGGTGATTCGGTGGTCGATGCACGTGCCAAAGCAATTTGGACTATTTTTGCCGGTTTGCAGGCACAAGCTGGTCTTCGATATGAGTCGATTAAGATTGATACGCAGGATATAAAGGCGGATGTCGGATTTAAAGGACCATTTGTCGGTCTAGGATATACCTTTTAATCACTCTTCTCCCAATGCCCACTGTGAAAACGGAACCATCTCGATTTTTGCGATCGGGTGGGAGAGGGTATTCTCCAAATTCATCGTCACAACAATAACCTCTATGACTTGATGTGTGATGATGAACCCCTCCAGTGCTTCTACTTTTTTAAACAAGGCGTGTTCATTTGCAAATGCCGAGGCCAAAACGATTTGGCTGCGCTGCGGGAGATAAAAATCAATCCCCTCATCGTAATAGCACTCTATGTCATGTTTTATCAGTTCCAAGAAAACCAAATTTTCAAACACTTTTCCAAAATGCTTTTGGAGGGTTAGTGCATGCTTGATGGCAATATCACACAAATAGAGTTTTTTAATGGCACTTGGGTGGTTGAATTTTTCACATCCATAAAGGTAATGTTTGTCAAACAGTAACTGTAAATGGGAATAGAGTTTGTCTTTGGAAATTTTACGCTCACTTTTCAAACGTTCATAGAGGGTGAAGGCAGAAACTTTTTGGGTGACCATTTTAGATGCTTGAATCATGACAGAAAGCTCAATATCATTGAGAGCGTAGGATAACGTTTTTTGGAGATAAAGGGAACGCTCTTCACTGGGCAATCGGTGCATGGCAGGAAAACCGCCGAGCTGAAAAAAATGGTTGAGTGCAGTAGAGTCGTAGTATTTTGATTCAAAAGCGAGAAATTCTTCGTAGTCGAGGAGATGAAGCGCCAGTGTTTCATAGTTGCTTTGATCGGTATAGTCTGATGAAAGGATAATTTGATCTACCGTAAAGAGTCTAATATCAGTATGATAATTATCAAGTGCCAAAATTTTAATTTTATGTTCAATACAAAAAGATTCGAGATGCTCATTAAGCGCATCGATATCAAGGCGAATATCACGGCAATCGAGATAAAGATAGGAGGATTTCTTGTGCGACAGGAGATAATTCTTAATAAGAGAAGTTTTACCCGATTGTGCAATTCCCATAATCCAGACACTCTCTTCGTTGAGGGAGGCTTTACGCTCTATAAAATTAGGGTTGTGCAAATCGTGACGATAATAGTCATCTAAAAGTGTGTTCATGAATAAAATAATAACCTAAATTTTATATCTTCCTTATTAAAAGGAAACAAATTTACATTGATGCGCGTTTTTTACCCCTGAAATCATTGACCGCAAGGGGGTATATGGCTATAATTCCACCTGCCTTACAATAGTCAGCATTGACTGACGAGTTCTTTATAGAGGAAAAATTATGGAAAAGATTCGTTTGAAACTTAGAGCATACGATCATCGTGTACTCGATCGTTCAGTAGCTTCTATCGTTGAAGCCGTAAAGCGTACAGGTGCGGAAATCCGTGGACCAATACCTTTGCCAACAAAGATTCGTAAATATACGGTTCTTAAGTCACCTCACGTTAACAAAAGTTCACGTGAGCAATTTGAGATTCGTATGCACGCTCGTTTGATCGACATTGTATCGGCTACGCCGGATACCGTTGATTCATTAATGAAGCTTGACTTGGCTCCGGAAGTGGACGTAGAAGTTCGCTCTATGGACAAGTAAGGAGTGGGTATGGAATACATTGTAGAAAAAATCGGTATGAGCCGAACAATCGGCGCTAACAGCCAAGCGGTAACTCTTTTAAAAGTAAAAGAAGTAAAAGTTTGTAACGTAGCAGATGGCGTAGCTCTTGTAGCATACAGCCAAGGAAAAGCACACAATAAGCCAATTGAGGGTCAGCAAAAGAAATATAACCTTTCTGCTGAATTCAACAAATTCGCTACATTGGAAGTTGCTAACACAGAAGCGGGTGATCAAGATATGACTCCTTTAGCGGACGCAAAAGTCGTTAAAAGTGCATTCAACACCAAAGGTCGCGGTTTTACCGGCGTTATGAAACGTTGGAATTTTGCCGGCGGACCAGGTGCACACGGTCACCGTTTTCACCGTACTGGTGGATCTATTGGTAACCGCGAATGGCCAGGTAAAGTCCAAAAAGGGCGTAAAATGTCTGGTCAATACGGTAATGAACTCGTTACTGTAAAAAATAAAGTGATGTCTTTTGACGCACAAAACGGTGTATTGGTTGTCGTGGGCGCTGTCCCAGGTGCAAACGGTGCGCTAGGTCGAGTAAAGGTTGTTAAACAATGAGTGCTATTGTCTTAAATGAAAAATTTGAAAAAGCCTCTGAATTGGCATTGCCTGAGAGTTTTAGCGGGATTAATCCACACAACCTTTGGTTGTACGTTAAATCATATCAAGCAAGTATCCGTTCAAACACTGCATCAGCTAAGACTCGTTCTGAGATGCGTGGTGGTGGTAAAAAACCATGGGCTCAAAAAGGTAAAGGAGGCGCTCGTGCTGGTTCACGTCGTTCACCTATCTTTGTTGGCGGTGCGGTCGCACACGGTCCAAACACGGGTCGTAACTACGATCAAAAGATCAACAAAAAGCAAAAGAAACTAGCGCTTAAATGTGCACTAGACGCTTGCGCTACGGCTGGGAAATTGTTCATCGTTGATTCGATTGACGTTCCAAGCGGAAAAACAAAAGATGCTTTGGCGTTATTCAATACTTTGAATGTACGTGATGCATTGTTCGTTAAAACGATTCTCGATGAGAACACGTATCTTGCATTCCGCAATCTCTCTTCTACGTATGTAATTGAAGAGAATGAACTCAACGCCTTTTTGGCTGCGACATATCGCTCGGTAGTAATCGAAAAAGCGGTATGGGAAAATCTGACTAAAGAGAGCTGAGATGGCAGATATTACTGATATCAAATCGATCCTGTATACAGAGAAGACTTTGGGTCTTCAAGAAGAAGGTGTAATCGTAGTTCAAACGTCAACACGTATGACTAAGAACGGCCTTAAAGAGGTGTTTAGAGAGTATTTTGGAATTGTTCCATCACGCGTTAACTCACTAAACCAAAGCGGAAAAGTTAAACGTTTCCGTGGTCTTACTGGTAAGCAAAATGACTTTAAAAAGTTTTATGTGAAGCTTCCAGAAGGCGCACAAATCGATAGTTTGGCGGTGTAATTATGGCAATCAAAACCTATAAACCAACCACTCCTAGCCGACGTTTTATGACAAACGTTGATAACTCGGACATTACTGCAAAAGCAAGTGTTCGTGCATTGTTGACAAAACTTCCAGCACACGCAGGTCGTAACAGCAATGGTCGTATCACGTCACGTCATAAAGAAGCGGGAGCTAAAAAGCTTTACCGTATTATCGATTTCAAACGTAATAAATTTGGTATTTCAGGCACAGTAGCTGCGATCGAATACGATCCATACCGTAACTGCCGTATCGCTCTTATCAACTACGCTGATGGTGACAAACGTTATGTTCTTCAACCAAAAGGTATGGTAGTAGGCGATGTTATCGCTTCTGCTGAGAGCGGTTTGGATATCAAATCGGGTAACGCTATGAAATTGATGAATATCCCTGTGGGTACTACGGTTCATAACGTTGAGCTAAAACCGGGCAAAGGCGGACAAATCGTCCGTTCAGCCGGAACATCTGCTCAAATCATGGGTCGTGAGGGAAAATACGTATCACTACGTCTTCCGTCAAGCGAAATGCGTTACGTTCTTGGTGAGTGTATGGCAACTGTCGGTGTTGTTGGTAACGAAGAGTATATCAACATCGTTATCGGTAAAGCCGGTCGTTCACGTCACATGGGTATCCGCCCTCAAACTCGTGGTTCTGCGATGAATCCTATCGACCACCCGCATGGTGGTGGTGAAGGTAAAACGAATTCAGGACGTCACCCGGTTACTCCATGGGGTAAACCGACTAAAGGTGCTAAAACACGTAAGAAGAAAGCAAGTGATAGACTTATTATTACTCGCCGTAAATCAAATCCGAAGAGGTAGAGTATGGCTAGATCAGTAAAAAAAGGACCATTCGTTGATGGACACCTTATTAAAAAAGTGATTGCTGCCAAAGAGACGAAAAGCAACAAGCCTATCAAAACTTGGTCACGCCGTAGCGTGATCTTGCCAGATATGATCGGCTTGACGTTCACCGTCCATAATGGCCGTCAGTTTATACCTGTTTTCGTAACTGAAAACCACGTTGGGTATAAGCTTGGTGAATTCGCACCAACACGTACGTTTAAGGGCCATAAAGGTTCTGTACAAAAGAAAATCGGGAAATAAGGAAGAGATATGGCAAGAGCATTATTAAAATTCGTTCGCGTATCTCCGACTAAATCTCGTTTGATCGCTCGCGAAGTTCAGGGTATGAATGCAGAGCAAGCATTGGCAGCGTTGGAGTTCACTCCAAACAAAGCAGCAAAAATCATCGCTAAAGTCGTTGCATCAGCAGTCGCTAACAGCGGTATCGAAGCGGAAGATTGTGTTATTAAATCATGCCGCGTTGACAATGGTCCCGTATTGAAGCGTTTTACGCAACGAGCACGTGGTACAGCGTCAGGTATCCGCAAACCGACTGCGCACATTTTGGTAGAAGTAGAGGGTAAATAATTATGGGTCATAAAGTTAATCCTATTGGACTTCGTCTTGGTATCAACCGCAACTGGGAATCTCGTTGGTTTCCTAACTTTAAAACAGCTGCGGTATCTCTTGGTGAAGATCATAAAATCCGTACATTCTTGAAAAAAGAACTCTACTATGCCGGTGTGAGCAACATCGTTATTGAACGTACAGCTAAGCGTCTTCGTGTAACGATCATCGCAGCTCGTCCGGGAATCATTATCGGTAAAAAAGGTTCTGATATTGAGAAAATCAAAGATTCTCTCAACAAACTTATCGGAAAACCGGTTGCCCTTAACATTAAAGAAGAGAAAAAAGCACAAGCATCTGCGCAACTCGTTGCAGAAAATGTTGCTACTCAACTTGAAAAACGTGTAGCGTTCCGCCGCGCGATGAAAAAAGTTATGCAAAATGCACAACGTGCCGGCGCAAAAGGGATTAAAGTCTCTGTTGCAGGTCGTCTAGGCGGTGCTGAAATCGCTCGTACGGAATGGTATTTGGAGGGACGTGTTCCTCTTCATACTCTTCGTGCGAAAATCGATTACGGTTTTGCAGAAGCGCACACCACTTACGGTGTAATCGGTATTAAAGTTTGGATTTTCAAAGGTGAGGTTCTCACTAAAGGTATCCAACCTGAAGCCAAAGAAACTAAAGAAGAGGGTGGTCGTGAAGATCAACAACGCCGCCCTCGTCGAAAGGTTAACTAATCATGTTAATGCCTAAACGTACGAAATATCGTAAACAAATGAAAGGGCGTAACCGTGGTTACGCTACTGCTGGAAACAAACTTGAGTTCGGTTCTATCGGATTCAAAGCAACGGAAGCGGGACGTATTAACTCTCGCCAAATCGAAGCAGCTCGTATTTCAGCTACTCGTCACATCAAACGTACGGGTAAAATCTGGATTCGCGTGTTCCCTGCTAAGCCTTTGACTGCCAAACCACTTGAAGTGCGTATGGGTAAAGGTAAGGGAGCTGTGGATCAATGGGTTATGAACATCAAGCCAGGCCGTATCATTTTTGAAATGGGTGGTGTTGAAGAGACTCTTGCTCGTGAAGCGTTAGCGCTTGCGATGCAAAAACTTCCGTTCAAAACCAAAATTGTAACATTGGAGATGAGCAATGAAATATACTGATTTAAACGGTAAAACCGCTGCTGAACTTCAAGGTGTGCTCAAAGAGAAAAAGATTGAGCTTTTCACTTTGAAAATTAAGCAAAAAATGATGCAATTGACTAATACGAGCGAACTTCGCACGGCGAAAAAAGACATTGCACGTATCAACACCGCGCTTAGCGCAGTGAAGTAAGGGTAACCGATGACACATAAACGTGAAATTCAAGGTATCGTAGTAACAAATGGAGCAGACAAAACAGCAACCATCGTTGTTGAGCGTCGTGTAATGCACCCACGTTACCACAAAACGGTAAAACGTTTCAAAAAATACATGGTACATGATGAAAATAACCAACTTAATGTTGGTGATGAAATCATCGCTATCGAGTGCCGTCCGCTTAGTAAAAGCAAATCATTCCGTCTTAAATCTCTTGTAAAAGCAGGAGTAAGCGCATGATTCAAAGTTTTACTCGTTTAGCAGTAGCGGATAACACAGGTGCGAAAGAGATCATGTGTATCAAAGTTCTTGGCGGTTCAAAACGTCGTTACGCAACAGTCGGTGATGTTATCATCGCTTCTGTTAAAAAAGCGACTCCAACCGGTAAAGTAAAAAAAGGTCAAGTAGTAACAGCAGTTGTTGTTCGTACGAAAAAAGAGATTCACCGTGAAAACGGTTCTTTGATCCGTTTCGACGAAAATGCAGCTGTTATTCTTGATAAAAAACGTGAGCCTGTTGGAACACGTATTTTCGGACCAATCGGACGTGAAGTTCGTTACGCTGGTTTCATGAAAATCGTATCTTTGGCTCCGGAGGTTGTATGATGGCAAAATTTAATTTCAAAAAAGGCGATACTGTTGAAGTAATCGCTGGCGACGACAAAGGTACTAAAGCAGAAGTGCTTCAAGTAATGCCTAAGAAAAACAAAGTAATCGTTAAGGGTGTTCGTGTTGCAAAAAAAGCGATCAAACCTACCGAACAAAATCCACAAGGCGGATTCTTGAACAAAGAGATGCCTGTTGATGCATCCAATGTCCGTAAAGTTGAGGCGTAATCATGGCACGACTAAAAGATAAATATTTGGCTCTTAAGCCTGAGCTTCAATCAGCTCTTGGTATTGCCAACCCAATGCAGACTCCAAAACTTGAAAAAGTGATTATTTCTGTTGGTTGCGGCTTTGCTATGAAAGACAACAAATTGATCCAAAGTATCCAAGATACGATCAGCAATATCGCTGGGCAACGCGCATCCGTTGTTGTCGCTCGTAAATCGGTTGCTGGATTTAAAGTACGTGAAGGGATGCCGGTTGGTGTAAAAGTTACACTACGCGGTGCTCAAATGTACGATTTCATGGACAAATTGATTAGCGTATCTCTTCCTCGTATGAAAGACTTCCGTGGTATTCCACGTAATGGTTTCGACGGTCGCGGAAACTACAACTTCGGTTTGACCGAGCAGTTGATTTTCCCTGAGGTTGATTACGATTCAATCATGCAAATCCACGGGATGAACATCACCGTAGTAACAAGCGCAACCGCTGACAAGGATGCTTTCAAGCTTCTTGAGATGATCGGTATGCCGTTTGCAAAAGGGAGAGAATAATGGCTAAAAAGTCAATGATCGCAAAAGCGGCTCGCACACCAAAATTTGCAGTTCGCGCGTACACTCGCTGTCAGATCTGTGGTCGTCCACACTCTGTTATCAGCGATTTCGGTATTTGTCGCATATGCTTTCGAAAGATGGCAAATGAAGGGTTACTCCCAGGCGTAAGAAAGTCAAGCTGGTAATTCCAGCTCGATACTACTCACGATTAGATAAGGAAAATAAATGATTAATGATTTGATCGCGGATTCGTTGACTCGTATCCGTAATGCTGCAATGCGTCGTTTGGATTCAACTACACTTATGCATTCTAAGACAGTAGAAGCGGTAGTTGCTATTTTGGCAGACAAAGGATATGTTGAGAGTTTTAACGTTATTGAAAATGGCGTTAAGAAAACAATCAACGTAGTATTAAAGTATGACGTTAACGGTCGTACAGTAATTAATGAAGTAAAACGTATTTCTAAATCAGGACGACGTGTTTACAAAGGTGCGACTGAGCTTAAGCGTTTCAAAAACGGTTACGGTACAATCATCGTCAGCAGTTCAAAAGGGGTTCTTCCTAACGATAAAGCATTCGAGCTTGGCGTTGGCGGCGAAGTCCTTTGTACAATTTGGTAAGGGGATAAGATGTCACGTATTGGAAAACTTCCTGTTTCTATCCCAGCTGATGTAAATGTTACTCTTGACGGAGCGGTTATTACTTTTGTAAAAGGTGATACAACTCACGTTCTTGATACCCGTGGAAATTGCGGTGTTGCGTTCGAAGATAATGCTTTGACGTTTGCTACAAACTCTGATAACCGTGCGGATCGTGCCTTTTGGGGTACTTACCGTGCGCTTGCTCAAAATATCGTTGTGGGCTTAACTACCGGTTTTGAGAAAAAACTTGAAATTAATGGTGTTGGTTACCGTGCTGCTGTTGAAGGCGCTATTTTGAAACTTCAATTGGGCTTCAGTCATGATATTCTTTTTGATATTCCTGCTGGCGTTGCAATTACCGTTGAGAAAAACGTTATTACTATCAAAGGTACTGACAAGCAACAAATTGGACAAATTGCAGCAGTTATTCGTTCATTCCGTCCACCTGAGCCGTATAAAGGCAAAGGTGTTAAATACTCTGATGAGACTATCCTGCGTAAAGCCGGTAAGACATCTAAGAAATAAGGAGCGATGATATGACAGGTAAAACACTTAAAATTAAAGCGGCAAAACGTCTCCAACGTAAACGCCGTATTCGCTCTAAAATCTCAGGATGCGCGACTTTGCCACGTATCTCAGTATTTCGCTCTAACCGCTTTATTAGCGCACAAGCGATTAATGACGAGCAAGGGGTAACTCTTGCAGCCGTACACTCAAAAACTTTAGGTCTTAAAGCCAACATTGAAAGCGCTGAAAAAGCGGGTGCAGTGTTCGCAAAAACCTTAAAAGATGCTGGGATTAATGAAGTTACGTTCGATCGTAACGGATTTTTGTATCACGGTGTCGTAAAAGCGTTTGCCGAAGCACTTCGTGCAAATGAAATCAAGTTTTAAGGGCTGATGAATGAATCCTATTAATAGAGAAGAATTTTCAGAAGCGATCGTAAATATCGGTCGTGTAACCAAAGTTGTAAAAGGTGGACGTCGTTTTCGTTTTACTGCACTTGTGGTTGTAGGTAACAAAAAAGGAACTGTCGGTTACGGTGTCGGTAAAGCCAAAGAGGTTCCCGATGCTATCCGTAAAGCGGTAGACGAAGCGTTCAAAAATCTTACAGTTGTAAAGATCAAAGGGACGACTATCGCTCACGACATCGAAGTAAAATACAACGCAAGTCGTATGTTGCTTAAACCAGCATCTGAAGGTACAGGAGTTATCGCCGGCGGCGCTGCTCGTCCTGTTCTTGAACTTGCTGGAATCCAAGACATCTTGACGAAGTCTTTGGGTTCAAATAATCCAAACACCGTGGTTCGTGCAACAGTTGATGCACTTTCACGTATCAAAGGATAAGGTATGGCACTCGAAAATTTATCTCCATCAGAAGGTTCTACAAAGAACCGTAAACGTCTTGGTCGTGGTCACGCAAGTGGTACGGGTAAAACAGCTGGTAAAGGGCACAAGGGTCAAAAAGCTCGTGGAGGTTACAATGAAAAGCGTAACTTCGAGGGTGGACAACAACCTCTTGCTCGTCGTTTGCCAAAAATTGGATTTACGTCTCGTGTCGTAAAGCCAACAATCATTAACGTTGAAAAAACAAAAGTAATTGCTGAACTTTCAGAAATTACAATGGAAACAATCCGTAGCGTACACCGTTTGAAAAAATCGGTCACTCAAGTTAAACTTGTAGGTGCAAGCGCTAAAGATTTAGCATCTAAAATCAAAGACGAAAACGTTACAACTACTGGTAACTAATGAACCAGCAACTTGTAAACAAGATCTTAATTACGATCGGTTTTCTCTTTATCTTCCGTCTATTGGCATTTGTGCCAGTACCGGGTGTTGACACAGCGGTTATCGCTTCTTTCTTTGACCAACATCAAGCAGATGCCCTGGGTCTATTTAACATGTTTAGCGGTAATGCCGTAGAACGCCTCTCTATTATCTCCCTTGGTATCATGCCCTACATCACTGCATCCATCATTATGGAATTGTTAGCAGCCACTTTCCCGAACTTAGCGCAAATGAAAAAAGAGCGTGACGGTATGGTTAAATACATGCAAATTATCCGTTATGCAACCATTGCCATTACGATTGTACAAGCAATCGGTGTGAGTGTCGGATTGCAAAGTATGACAGGCAAAGATGGCGCAAGTGCTATCTTGGTGGATCACTCTACCTTTATGTTGCTTGCCGTTATTTCGATGTTGGCAGGAACCATGCTGTTGATGTGGATTGGGGAACAAATTACCCAAAGCGGTATCGGCAACGGTGTCTCTTTGATTATTTTTGCCGGTATTGTTTCGGCAATTCCGAGTGCTATTTCTCAAGCGATTACAATGGTGAATACGGGTGCAATGAGCTTTATATCCGTTCTTGCGATCGTTGCTTTGGTTGTTGCGACAGTATTGGTGATCATCTATGTAGAGCTGGGTGAACGCCGTATTCCGGTGACGTATGCGAAAAAGACGATGCTTCAAAATCAAAATAAGCGGGTTATGAACTATATCCCGGTTAAAGTAAACCTTTCGGGTGTTATTCCTGTTATTTTTGCTTCAGCGATTTTGATGTTTCCGATGACTGTTATGTCATCAAGCAGCAACCCTTATATTCAATCGATTGCGGATGTTTTGAATCCAAATCATTATTTCTTTAACTTTTTGACCTTTATTTTTGTCGTCTTTTTTGCGTTTTTCTATGCATCAATTGTGTTTAATGCCAAAGACATTGCCGACAATTTGAAACGTCAAGGGGGCTTTATCCCAGGCGTTCGCCCAGGTGAATCGACCAAAGAATTTTTGAATGACACAGCGGGACGCTTGACCATTACGGGTGCTATTTATTTAGGACTTGTAGCAACGCTTCCATGGGTTATTGTTAAAGCGATGGGCGTCCCTTTCTTCTTTGGAGGGACGGCAGTTCTTATTGTGGTGCAAGTAGCACTGGATACGATGCGCCGTGTTGAAGCGCAAGTGTATACCTCTAAATATCAAACTCTTAGCGCGGTTGGTCTGTAACAATGGCGATTGCGCTACGTAAGAATGATGAAATAGCCAAACTCCGTGCAGCGAATCAAATCGTTGCCGGGACACTGGAGTTACTAAGAGATCATGCAAAAGTGGGTGTTTCGTTAAAAGAATTGGATGCAATGGGTGAAGAATATATTCGATCACACAACGCAAAACCGTCATTTAAAGGGCTTTATGGCTTTCCAAATGCGGTATGTACTTCTCTTAATAACGTTATTATTCACGGAATTCCTACCGATTATCGACTTCAAGAAGGTGATATCATCGGCTTCGATGTCGGTACTCAAAAGAACGGTTATTTTGGAGATGCCGCCATAACGGTGGGTGTCGGTCAAATTACCAAAGAAGATGAGGCATTGATCGCATGCGCGAAAGATACCCTCTACCATGCCATTGAGATTATTGAAGACGGAATGCGATTCAAAGAGCTTTCTCATGAGATGGAGAAATTTATCCTGAGTCGTGGCTATGTCCCATTACGCAATTTTTGTGGACACGGTATTGGAAAAAAGCCTCATGAAGAGCCTGAAATACCGAATTATTTCGATGGAACAAATCCCAAAGCGGGACCAAAGATCAAAAACGGAATGGTTTTTTGTCTGGAACCGATGATTTGTCAAAAAGATGGGATGTCCAAAATTATGGCAAATGGATGGGATGTGGTGAGTGTGGATGAGCTGAGAGGCTCTCATTACGAGCATACGGTTGCGATTATCAACGGTAGAGCTGAAATTTTATCAATCACGTAAAGGAATTTTATGGCAAAAGATGATGTCATTGAAGTAGACGGAAAGATTGTTGAAGCACTACCGAACGCAACGTTTCGTGTGGAGCTTCCAAATGGTCATGTGATCTTATGTCACATCGCTGGAAAAATGCGTATGCACTATATCAAGATTCTACCGGGGGATACGGTTAAACTCGAACTCACCCCATACAGTCTTGATAAAGGGCGTATTACGTATCGTTATAAATAAATATTTTCTCCTTTCATAAGGAGAAGAGAATAATGATTTTTTGATAAGGGGTTGATTTTATGAAAAAATTATTATTGATACTTTGCTTCTGCTGTTTATCTTCTTTATTTGCCTCATCACAAGATCTTTTTTGGAATATCTATACGCATGCCCTTCGTAGTGGAGATAAGATTGCTCAATTTCAAGTCGGTGTTATGTTTGAACGGGGAATCGGTGTTGATGTTAATCAAACTCAAGCGGCAAAATGGTACGAAAAATCTGCTATTCAAGGACATATGGATGCTCAGTACAATATCGGATTGATGTATGCAAGCGGTCGAGGTATAGAGCAAAACGAGCAGTTTGCGATAATGTGGCTAGCATCTGCTGCGAAGCAAGGGGACAAGGAAGCACGAAAATTATTGCTTGCAATGATTGATGAAAAAGCCAATAATAGTGCGAATGGAGCATCAGAGAGTATAAAGCCAACCACGTTTATGACTAAAGAGGGTGCACAAGTATGTGATGCAAAGGGTAGTTGCGAAACCTTTAAGGCTAATACAACACTTACGTCTAAAATGAAGCGGGGAAATTATTATAAAATTAGCGGTATTGGGACGTCACGTGGATGGAAAGCATACGATAAAGAGGGATGGATTGAGGAAAATAGCGTCGATATCCGACGCTAAAAGGTTATTTTACAAAACTACAACAGTAATCACTAACCGTTTTTACTTTGAGGTGGAATGCACTGTTGGCCGGAACATCAAAACTTTGAGGTCCAGTAATAGAAATCCAATCTTCTGAGCCTGGAAGCTGAATATCCATCTCACCGCTCATAATTTCCATAATCTCTTTATCACCCGTATTAAACGTGTATTCTCCCGGTAGCATGATTCCTAATGTTTTCATGCTTCCATCGTTAAAATGAAGTGTACGGCTGGTAACTTTTCCATCAAAATAGATATTGGCTTTTTTGTCTGCGGTGACATTGGTAAATTGTGACATGGGTATCCTTTGTAAAAATAGGGTGAATTATAGCGGATTGAGTTCTTTTTTCATATTTTTAGGGAGATGGGCAAAGGGATATTTTGGATCAATTCTCTCTTCATCTCCATCTTTGATGATAATTTCCAGTGTCATTTCGCTGCGATCAAAACTGACAAGTGTGTACACTTTATCATCTTCAATGTAAGATAAACGTCGCCCCTGCAAATTCATAAACGCTCTTTTTTTCGGTCTATATCCCATAAATTCCGTTCTCCTTAATCGTTATTTTTCCGGCATCGCTTAGTTTGGTAAGTGCCGCTTTAAAATTCTTTTTACTCAGTCCAAAGGTTTTTTGGATGAGTTCCGCGTCACTTTTGTAGTTATACGGAAGCATTCCGCTGTTTTTCTTGAGCATTTGGAGGATTTTTTCGCTGGCATCGGTTGATTTTTCTTTCCCCATTTTCTGTAGAGAGAGATCCAGTTTCCCATCTTCACGGCGTAGTTTTACAAACCCGCTTTTGATTTGACCTGAACGAAGGGGCTCAAAAATCTCATTGGCATAAAGCATTCCCTCGTAGAGGTGATTGACAATGGCTTTGTACCCCATGGGTGTTTTGGCAATAATCATAAACTCCACGGGGGTGTTAGGGTAAAACTCTCTTGGGGCATCGATGAGTGCGGGAGTGATTTTTTCAGTCCCTACGAGACGATTCGTCTGTGCATCTAAGATAACCCGCACAATGCGCTTT
>Ga0265297_10003036_pt1 | contig 31675 bp, 9 predicted proteins | sample Munlanlwell13791_FD_192502 | JGI IMG/M metagenome (GOLD analysis project Ga0265297, IMG submission 192502) | Leachate microbial communities from a municipal landfill in Southern Ontario, Canada - Leachate well 137-91 | ecosystem: Engineered > Solid waste > Landfill > Unclassified | place...
TCTGCGTTCTCTGCGCTCTCTGCGGTTAGAGCTCTTTGCTGCTTTGCCTTGGCAATGCCCTTCTACTCTCTGCGTTCTCTGCGCACTCTGCGGTAAAAGCTCTTTGCTGCTTTGCCTTGGCAATGCTCTTTTCTCTCTGCGTTCTCTGCGCACTCTGCTGTAAAAGCTCTTGGCTGCTTTGCCTTGGCAATGCCCTTCTACTCTCTGCGTTCTCTGCGCTCTCTGCGGTTAAAGCTCTTGGTTGCCTCTTCTCTCCTTGGCGAACCCTCCTGAGGCGGGTCTCGCTTAACTCGACCTGGCGCCTTGGCGGTTAATGGCCCTTTCTGTTCTTATTCATCAATCATCAATCATCAATTCCCGCCAACCTTCAGCGCCCGGATCACGTCCCCTCTCCTGCCCTGCCAGTGCCAGTTGATCACCTCGAACCTGAATCCCCAGTACGCGCTCCGCTGCTCCACGTACGCTACAACCGCGTTGCGACCGGGGTTGAGCCTTGCCGATGTCCAGAGCCTGTTAGCCTCGCGCGGGAGGTCAGTCGGCAGCGCGACCACCTGCTCGCCATTCACTGCCAGCCACCCACGGTCGTCGCATTGGAACATGAACGACCTGTGGTCAAGATGCGTGTCCGCCCCGATAAATGTCACCGCCACCGCTGCGGTCGCGGGCGCGTTGTGGAATACCCGCCCCAGGTCAACCGCCCCGGACCAGTCGTAGCAACTGCGGTCCGTGACCACAATCCACTTTCCGCTGACCGCGTCCGGCTTCCGGGATGACAGCTTCGCGAGCCAGTCGCGGGCTACCGGCACTCCGCCCCGCCCCGACGGCACCGCCGCGAAGGCCCACTCATAGCCCCGCAGGAAACGCAACTCCTCGCGGTGAACCAGCAACCCTTGCGCGTCGAGCACCTCGGCGATAACCATGACATCGTGATCCCCTGCCACGGAGGCCATGTCCAGCGTTATTACCTGCCGGTCAAAAGGCTGCGCAGCCGTGAGCGCAATGTCACGAACCGCAAGGGATCTGCCGCCCTCAGCGGTCGTGAACTTGACGGTTCCCCTGAAGCTCACTGCCGGATCGTCAAGGCGGGATACAACCGTCACGTCGTTGACCTGGCCCTGCCCGATCACCCACGAGCCCGTTTGCGCAAACAGGAACGTCGCTGACCCGATTCTCCCTTGAGGATCATCCGACGGCCCTTTGCCCGCCAAGCCGAAAAGGCGGGTCGGCTGTACGGCGTCAAGCGCATGCGGCGAGAAGGAGTGGCTCGCGGGGAGGAGAGCAGCGCGGTCGGCCACGACGCCGTCCTCGCGCGACTCGATGCTCAGCCAGTGCAGCCCGGCGGCCAGTCGGACGGTCGGCGTGATTTCCCAGTGCCATGTTGGGTTGCCGTCACTCTCGCCCGACAGCACGTACAGGCGGCCATCGATGTGGACGAACAGGCTGTTATTGCACAACACGCTGCCGACGCCGTCGCTGGTCCAGCGGCACCTCACGCCCAGCGCGAAGGTTCCGTCGGCCGCCAACTGGAAGGGGAAGTCCGCCCTGCCCCCGCCCGGCTGGATTACCTCGTTCGCGCCCTGCCTGATTCGCAGACAGATCCGCGCATCGGGCGCATCGACCGAATCATCCGGTGCGATATCCATCGGGGCGGTAAGCGTGGCTGGGCATGTAAGATCGAGCATGAGCGCGACTTCGTTCGCAGGTGACTTCTCCCCGAGCCACCTGTTTGCGGAATTGCCCGGACCAGGCGTGCGAACGGCCGGGGATGCCGAAACAAGGGCCGATGCAGTGGGCACGGCCGTCGGTTCGATGTTCGGGATCCGCCGCGGCTCCTGCCGCACAAGCAGGAACACCACCAGTGCGGCCAGCAGCACATTAGCCAGCAGCGAAGCGACAGTCAGTTTGCGGGCTCCGACGCCCATTCTTCAGTCCTTGCGTGATAGTATGCGGATTGTACACAAGTGTGCGCGGCGGGAAACGGACATTCCGCCCGTGCCTTACTTCTCCATCACAAAATCCCCTGCGGAGTTGAACTGCAGCGGGAAGACCATCTGGCCGTGCTTGTCCATATAGCCCCAGAGCGCGCCGCGCCGCACTGCCGCGAGCCCCTGATGGAAGGCGCGCACCTCGTCGAAGTAGGGCTCGTGGATCTGGCGGCCCTTCCGGTCAATAAACGTCCACAGGCCGTTCTGCTTGTCGCCAACCAGCACCGCCGCGAGCCCTTCAGAAAAGTCGCCGGTCTCGCCGAACTGCGGCACTATCACGTATTCGCCGGTCTGGTTGATGAAGCCCCAGCGATGCCGCAAATCACTGACTGCTGTTAGCCCTTCGGTGAATGCCCGGGCGTTGGTGAACCACGCCGGGATGGCGATGTTCCCCCGGCGGTCGAAGAAGCCAACACAGCCACCGCGAAGTGCCGCGTACCTGCCATCCTCTGTTTCGGCATCGGCGAGCACGGCCTTCTTTCCCTGCCGGTTGATCCAAGTATCGCCCTGCTTGGTCTCGACGAGGGCTACTCCATCGCTGAAGGGCCAGCCGGAGGTCATCGCGAGAGTGAACGCCCAGTTGCCTTTCTCGTCCACGTATCCTGAGACCCCGTCCTTCCGGGCGAAGGCAAGGCCCTGAGAGAATCGCTCCAGTTCGTCAAAAACGGGAGGCACGACCCAGGCCAAATCTGTGCCCAGCGCTCCCCACTCCCCCTCTTCCGCGACGGCGCGGGCGACAAGCGGAGCGACATCGCCCGATTGATCGCCCCAAGGGAACTCGCTGATGCGCCGGGCCCTCGCCGACCCGATGGCAACGGCAAAGAGGTCATTCCCGCCATTCTCTTGTATCACCGCCAAGCCGGACGGGAAAACTCCCCGAACGTAGAACTTCTGTTCCGCGCCTGTCAGGTCAATCACTTCCCCTGTAGCAGCGCTCTGCCCGACAACTGTGCATCGAAGAGGCACCGGCTTCCCGGAGCGGTCTATGAGCAAGCACCCGTCATCAAACCGGCAGGCGGCGTAGTTCCCGTGGAAGTCGCCAATCTCGTCGCGGATCGGCGGGAACTGGGCTACACCGTCGCGATCTACCGCCGTCCAGCCATCTGCAGTCTTCCCGACAACCAGCCCTGAGCTATACGTACTGAAGCGCTCGAGCGACGGCACAAAAAACACTTGACCGGCCGTGTCTACAAACCCGCATTGCCCGCCCGCGCACACCAACCCAAGACCTTCGGAAAAGCTGCGTGCAAATGAGAACCAATCCGGGCTGATGAACCTGCCGCCCGCGTCAACGTAGTTGTACATCTCATCCCGGGTGACGAGCATCCAGCCGTCGCAGAATCCGCCCGCGGACCGACAGCCCGCCGGAAGTCCGAACGCGACCGAGCCATCGCGGCGGAGAAGCATGTCAGAACTTTCCCCGGAGGCGCAGAAGAGCCCGCAGCCGCAGTTGCCCACTCCCGTGTAGATTGGTGGCACGATGACATGACCTTCGATATCGGCCGCCCCCCAATAGCAGAGCGACTCGAAATCCTTGTGGAGCCAGAACCTGATGAGTCGGTCAGAAGCAGGCTCCAGGGAAGTGTATCGAAGAGCGGGCTCGAAACCGGGCCCCACTGAGTACGGGTACCAATCCATCCTCCACTGCAACACGCTTTCCCGGGATAGCTGGACAGGCTCTCTGATGGCTTTCCCCTCGTGGTTGATCGGCGCCCACCTTCCTTCGGCATCACTCAGCCAGGCCACGCCGTCCTTGAAACCAACCGCCGGGTAGTCAAATGGACCGAGAACAGGAGTGCCGGTTTTGTCTATGAACAGTGTTTTGCCATCCCTGGTTACAACTCCCAGTCCTTCACTGAAGCTCTCGGCGGAGTCGTACCGGCATTCGATTACGTTGTCGCCCGAAAGCCCGATGTAGCCCCACCTGTTTCCGACACAGACCGGTGCGAGGCCCCCGCAGAAAGCGCCTGCCGCATCGAACTGCAGGAGTATGGCGACTCGACCTTGCGTGTCCGCGAAGCCCCACTTGCCGTTCCGGCATACCGGGGCGAGCCCCTGCCCGAAAGCACCGATGCTGTCGAAGACCTCGCCGATGAGTCTTCCGTATGCATCGGCAAGCTGAACCTGCGTTCTGGGCTGGAGCCTGACCATCGTCGAATCGCCGTCGAATCTCATCACCTCAGCGTACTTCGGCGTGATGATCGCCCGTCCGGAGCGATCGGCATAGCCCCAGCCAGCGAGCGTCTTAACAGCATAAGAACCCCCGTACGAGTCTGTGACATCGGTATAGGCAGGGGCGATCAGCATATCGAGGTTACGGTCCACGAATCCCCAGAGCCCTCCATCCTTGACGAAGAAGCCGTCATCGCCTACATACAGGAGATCCTCGAAGCTCTTTCCGGTCTCGCGGCAGTCCGCTTCCCTGATCATCCACTTGCGACCGCCGCGCGTTCCCACGAGGAAGTCGCAGGACCATCCTTCGACCTCGTCGTAGATGATCTCCGTCCGCGCGCCATTCAGCATGTTGAACCAACCGGCCTTCCCGCCGCGCCTGACTTTCACCCATTCGCCGTACTCGAGCTTGGCCTCGTCGAGGGGGATGTCGTACTGCCTGTGAAGATTTTCGTCTATGACGTTCCAGGAACCATTTTCCTTCACGCAAGCATAGCCTTTGGAGAACCAGCCTGCCTCCTCGAATATGGGCTCGCAGATCACCGTGCCGTCCGCCCTGACGTAGCCGAGGCTTTCCCCGATTCGAGTGACTGCGATCAGGGGATCCTGGTAGTGTCCCGAGCCGAAACTCACCCAAGCGTAGGAACAGGGGATGACGAGCTTACCATCGAGGTTGACAGCACCCTCTGCAGCGCCGGACGTGACGACAGCGATCCCGTTCCGGAATTGTTCCGCCCTGTCGAATTCGGGCGGAATGACAAGATCGCCGGTCTTGTCTATGTACCCCCACTTCGAGTGCTCCTTAACCGCTGCGCGCCCCTCCGAGAACGAACCAACTCCCTCGAAATCCGGTTCGATTACGATCTTGCCAGTCAGGTCGACAAAGCCCCATTTGTCATTCTCTTGCACCGCAGCCATCCCGTCGCTGAACTCCCTGGCGCTCTGGAATCGCGGTTCGACCAGCCAATTCCCACCGAGCTTGTATCCCCACTTCGATGCGTCGTCCGAAACCGGTTCAGGTGTGTTCCTCGGCCGGTGAGTTCCCTTCTTGTGGCGTGGTGGTCCTACGAGGATCTCACCGGTGGAAGTGACTGAATGCTCCTCATCGTGGATAATCACCGGGCCATACCCGTAGCGGAACTCCGCTGCATAGTCGAAGACCCCGTCGAAGGCGAATTCGCCCTTCTCGTTGATGTAGCGCCAGCCTCCCTTCAATTCGGGGTCCACAGCGTCAGTGAAACTATCGGGGATGTAATAAGGGTCTCCGCCGGTGACACTGCGGCCGGTTGTCTTCACCGGCGCGAAGCCTTCGTGGAACTCCCCGGCACGGGAGAATTTGCAGGGGATAGCTATCTTGCCCTTGGTGTCCACGTAGCCCCAGGCGGTGCCGTCGCAGACCGCTGCGAGCCCTTCGCTGAACCCGCCTGCGTAGACATAGGCACCGGTGCCCTGCCTCTCCCCTTTGCGGTTGATCACCACCCACTTGCCGCCGTCACCTGATAGCGTTACAGCCGCGACGGGAACAGGGCCTGCGAGGCGCGCCAAATCGCTTTCAGTGAACGACAGCAGTATCAGCAGAGCCGCGGTGAGAAGCGCGGCGGCCGACAGGCGGCAAAACGAACGGCAATGGCAGGTCATTTCCCTTCCCCAATGGCGAAATCCCCTGCCGCATCGAACTGCAGTTGAAAGACCATCTGACCGTGCTTGTCCATATAGCCCCAGAGCGCGCCGCGCCGCACCGCCGCGAGCCCCTGGTGAAACGGGCGCACCTCGTCGAAGTAGGGCTCGTGGATCTGGTTGCCCTTCCGGTCAACAAACGTCCAGAGGCCGTTCTGCTTGTCCCCAACCAGCACCGCCGCGAGCCCTTCGGAAAAATCGCCTGTTTCGGTGAACTTCGGCTGTATGACGTACGCACCGGACTTGTCGATGAAGCCCCAGCGATATTCCAAATCCCGTACCGCCGCGAGCCCACCGGAGAAAGAGCGGACATCATCATACCACGGATAGATCACGATATTGCCCTTCAGGTCGAAGAAGCCAGCTCTGCCCCCCTCGAAGGTCTCGTACCTGGCATCCTCACAATCGGCATCTGACAGCTTTGCCTTCTGTCCCTTCCGGTTGATCCACATTCTGTCGCCTTCGCCGCCCCCCACGAGTGCAACCCCGTGCCTGAAAGGTCCGCCGGTTGCGCCTTTCAGGTCGATGACCCACTTGCCGTCCGGGGCGATGTACCCCGACGAATCGCCTTTCCGGGCAAAGGCCAAGCCCTGTGAGAATTCGTCAATTCGGTCGAACTCGGGGGGAATGACCCATTCAAGGTTCCCGTCCAGCGCGCCCCAGGAGTTGTCCTCCTGCGACTTCTTTACGACAATGCGCCCGTCGGGCAGGAGCCCCCCTTCGACACAGGAGTCAACCTTCCGCATCCTGCCGGTCGCCAGGTCGATGACCAGGAACCAGGACTGGGCGAGCAAATTGATGGCGACAATCCGGTCAGAATAGGCGATTGAGTGACAGACATCCATTCCATCACCCACGTCAATCGACGTGGGTTCCGACGGTTCGTCGAGACCTGTGAGGCGCAGATGCAGTTTTGCGCCCTTTCTGTCTATGAACCAGTAGTGGTTGTCGTCGTACGCCAGAACGTATTCGCCCAGGTACGTTCTGATCCGCAGGGGCATCGGGGGAAACAGCGGACTGCCTTGGCGGTCTATGACGGTCCATCCTTCCGGCAATGCAACTATCGCGGTTCCCGCCGAGAAGCTGCCAGAGTCCTCGAACTGCGGGGCAATTGCGATCGAACCGCTTCCATCGATGTACCCCCAGCATTCATCGAGTTTCACTGGCGCAAGCCCCTCGGAAAACCACCCGACATCCTGAAACCACTCACTGCTCAGCAGGTTGCCTTCCCTGTCAATGAAGTTCCTGCCCTGCTCTGAGGTCACGGTGGCGTAGCCATCCTTAAATGACCAATCAAACTTGCATCCCGTAGGAGCGTCAAAGGCCACGGTGCCATCAGCACGTAAGAAGAGGTGTTGTCCGTTCCTCTCTGCAAAGGCAAAGCCACAACACAAACTCTGGATGTACTCGTATTCCGGCTGGCAGACTATCTTGCCCTCGATGTCGCGGATTCCCATAATCCAACTCGTGTCGACGGTGAAAGCCCTCAAGCCCTCTGCTGGCGAATCCAGCCGTCTGAGGCCGATCTCGGGGTCAAAGCCCGAACCACTTGACTGGAGGTAGCCGGTCGCTCTCAGCCTGGCCATATCGCTAATCTTGAAGTTGCGCACCGCGCGGCTTTCATCGCGAACACCCTTGCGATCAATCGGCACCCAAACCTGCTTTTCGTCGCTGACCCACGCATTGCCATCCTCGAAGCCAAGAACAGGGAAGTCATAGGGGCCAAGCGCAACGCTGCCAGTCTTGTCTACAAAGTACCACTTGCCGTCCTTGGTGACCAATCCAAGATCTTCGCAGAAACTCTCCGCCGAGTCGTATTGGAAGGGGACAATGATCGCTCCTTCCTTGTCCAAATAACCCCACTTCGTGCTATTGCGGACCGGGGCGAGGCCGGAAGAAAACAACCCCGCTGCGCCGAACTGCATTGGAATGCAAATCCTGCCGCGCACATCGATGTAGCCCCATTTGCCATTGCTTTTCGCAGATGCAAGGCCCTCGCTGAAGGGGCCGATCTGCTCGAACACCTCTCCGAACAACCTGCCAAACGCGTCCGCAAGCCGCATCTGAGCCCCGACTTCCAGCTTTACCATTGCTGCTTCGCCTCCGCAGGAGGTGACATCCACATACCGGGGCTCGACCACCGTACGGCCCGTGGTGTCGATATATCCCCAGCCTGTGACGGACCTTATGCCTGCGAGCCCGTTACTGAAGTCCCTCACCTCTATATGCGTTGGTGCGACTGCGACATTCCACCGCGAATCAGCGAATCCCCAGAGTCCCTTGACTTCAAACGCGGCCATTCCTTCCACAGGTTTACGAATTTCGTCAAACTCGGGCCCTATCTCCTTGCAGTCAGCGATGGTCATCAGCCGCTTCCTGCCATCCCTGGAAATGGAAAGCACTCCGTTCCACAGGGGTGCAATAGCATCGTAGACGACTTCTGACCTTGCACCGGTCTGGAAATTGAAGTAGCCCAGTTTCGAACCCGCGGACACTATGGCATGGTCATCTTCGGCGTCAATGCTGTCGAGAAAGATCTCATATTGCGCCCGTAGCGAAATATCGACAACGTTCCAAGCACCGTCCCTTTCGACAGGGGCATATGAGCCCACGAAGTACTCAAAGTGGTCGAAAACCGGCTCGCAGAGCTCGGCGCCGTCCGTCCGGATGATGCCGAACTTGTTTTCCACCTTGGCCCACGCAATCTGCCGATCCCTGTCGAAATGCAGCGCATCATAGACGCAGGGGACTACCAGCTTCCCATTTGCAGCGAGGATTCCATGCTTCCCGGCAGTCTCTACTCCTGCAAGCCCTTTTCGGAAATCACCAACATCATCGTATAGGGCATCGTTGAGCGGTTTGCCGTCGCGACGGACGAACAGCCAGCCATGGCCCGTGTCGACAGCCCCAATGCCCTCCTGGAAGGGATGAACGTAGTCGTAGTCCGTCTCGATGCACACGCGGCCGGTCAGGTCAATGAACCCCCACTTGCCATTCTCCTGCACCGCAGCCATCCCGTCGCTGAATCTCTCGGCCACCTGGAATTGCGGTTCGGCGATCCACTTATCGTCGAGTTTGTAGCCATAGAGCCGTGAGTCATCGTACATCGGGTACGGAATCGTCTCCTTTTCGAGAGGTTCCTGATAATAGGAGCTGTGGTGGTTAATGTCGTCCAAGTAAGTGCCGTCAGGCAGAATGGAATATGCGTGCCCTTCCCTGGCGACAATGGCTTTCTCATTCGAGAACTCCCAGGCATATTCGAACACGTCCGCAAAGGCGAACTCGCCCGACTTCAGGATAAAGCGCCAGCCTCCCCGGAGTTCCTCGCTTGCACCGGCCCCTCCTCCGCACGTGTCCCACCTTGCCTCGCCACCGGTCAGGCTCCTTCCGCCCACTTTCACCGGCGCAAACCCGTCGTGAAATTCTCCCGCCCGTGAGAACTTGCATGGAATGACCAGAACGCCCTTGTTATCTACATAGCCCCAGCCAAGGCCGTCGGACACAGCCGCAAGGCCTTCGCTGAACCCGCCGGCATACACGAATGCACCGGTGCCCTGCCGCTCCCCCTTGCGGTTGATCACCACCCACTTGCCACCGTCGCCGGATAGCGTCACAGTTGCAAAGGGAACGGGGCCTGCGAAGCGGGCCAAATCGGCCTCCGTGAACGACAGCAGTATCAGCAGAGCCGCGGTGAGAAGCGCAGAGGCCGACAGGCGGCAGAACGAACAGCAATGGCAGGTCACTTCTCATCCCCAAGCATGAAATCCCCGGCCGCATCGAACTGCAGCGGGAAGACCATCCAGCCGTGCTTGTCCATATAGCCCCATTTTGCGCCGCGCCGCACTGCCGCGAGCCCCTGGTGGAAGGCGCGCACCTCGTCGAAGTAGGGCTCGTGGATCTGGTTGCCCTTCCGGTCAACAAACGTCCAGAGGCCATTCTGCTTGTCGCCAACCAGCACCGCCGCGAGCCCTTCGGAAAAATCACCAACATCATCAAACCGCGGCAAAATCGCCCACGCACCGGTTCTGTCAATGAAGCCCCAGCCCCACAATTCCTGTTTGGCGGCGGCATAACCTGACAAAAAAGAGCGTATGTCGTCATATTCTGGATAGATGACGATTCTGCCTTCCGGATCCAAGAAGCCTGCTTGTCCTCCACTGTAGATCTCATACCTGCCAGCCTCGCAGGTTGCATCGGCGAACGTCGCCTTCCTGCCCTGTCGGTTGATCCACATTCTGCCCTTTTCTGTGAACACAAGGGCGACACCGTGCCTGAAGTCTGTCCCAGCCCCATTCGCGAGGTCGATGACCCATTTGCCGTTGACGTCAATGTAGCCCTGTCTGTCACCGTGGCTTGCCCAGGCGAGCCCCTCGGAGAAGGAGTCCAGTTCGTCATACTCCGGCGGAACAATCCAGTTCAGGTCGGTATCCAGAACCCCGGCGCTTTTGAATTGAAATGACGTCTCAACTGCTATCCTCCCGTCCGCCAGGGAGTCCGACGGAAGGCTGCAGTTCGCTATTTTGCGCATCCTTCCGGTTCTGACGTTGATGACCATATCGCCAGCCTCGCCGTCAGGATGTGCCAACGCAATCTCTCCGTAGAGGTAAAGATAACTCAGCCTGATGCCATCGCCGAGATTGGCTGCGGGGGCATCCGGGGAATCGAGGTCGGTCAACTCAGTGCGAAGGATCTCTCCGTTCCGATTCAGAAAGCGATAGAGGCCCGAGTCGCGGACACAGGCATAGTCTCCCGCGTAGTCCTCCAGGGACGACTGAATCGGAGGGAACTGCTCCACTCCGGCTTTGTCAATCGCAGTATAACCATCCGGCGTTTCGACCACAGCGAGGCCCGCCGAGAAGGGGCGCGCATATCTGAATCGAGCGAGAATTGCGGAGTCTCCCAAATGGTTGACGAACCCCCACAGTCCGTTTTCCCTGACGGGAGCCAGGCCAGCAGAGAACACGTCTGCTTGCTCGAACCACTTGTCGAATGCCAATTTGCCTTCGACATTGATAAACGACATCCCTTTTTCTGAGCGAACCACGGCGAGCCCTTCAGAAAACGACGACTCGAAAGTGATCCCATCCGTCGGCTCGATCGCGAGGGATCCGTCCAGATGGAGAAAGACTTTTCGGCCACCGGCCTCTGCAAGCATCAGGTCGTCGGAAGGCGCTTCGAGCCTCATATACTGAGGACGGCTGAGGATTCTGCCCTCGATGTCCCGAATGCCCTTCATCTTATCCCAGCAGGCAAATCCCCTCAGACCTTCCGAGACTGGGAGCAAGCAACTGTAGGTGACTCCCGCCAAGGAGTTGCCTCTCGGCGGAAGCTGGCCTTCCGCCTGGCGCTGCCTCGCCTCTTCTGTGGACAGGTAACTCACTCTCTGGGAATCGTCGGCGACTCCATTCCGATCAATGGGCACCCATTCGTCTTTCCGTGGCTGGATCCAGGCATGGCCGTCCCTGAAACCCAGAACAGGCCGGTCGTACGGCCCCAGCACGACCGAACCGGTGACGTCGAGGAAGAACCACTTGCCGCTCTTCTCCACCACGCCAAGGCCCTCGCTGAAGGGCTCGGCTGAAACGTATTGGGCGGGAACGGCGAGTTCGCCATCGCGGTTGACATAGCCCCATTTCAGGCCAAGGAACACCGGAGCAAGGCCGCAACCAAACATGCCTGCCTGCCCGAACTTCATGGGGATCTGAACTCTGCCCCGGTAGTCGATGAACCCCCACTTGCCCGCCAGCCTCGCAGGTGCGAGGCCCTCTGAAAAGTCTCCAATGCGTTCCAACTCTCCACTGACGAACGCGCCAAAGGCGTCCACAAGGGCTACCCTGTCCTTCCCTTCGAGCTTCGCCAGCGTACCGTCCCCGCTCCAGGACGTGATATCGAGATATGTCGGATCGAGGACGACCTTCCCGGTTACGTCGACATACCCCCAGCCCGAAGGGGCTTTCACAGGTGCGAGGCCATTGCAGAAGTCCCGGACCTCAAGATACTCGGGTCGGACGGCTACGTTCCAAGCCTCGTCTGCAAAGCCCCACAGTCCGTCTGCCCTGTATGCTGTCAGCCCTCCAACCGATGGGCGGATCTCGTCGAATTCCGGCCCCACTTCACGAGCATCGCGCGGCGACAAAATGCAGTGCTTCCCGTTCCGAGTCACATCGAAGAAGCCATCATCTCTCTTATCGATGCTGTCATAGATTATGGCGGACTTCGCTCCCGTTACAGGATCGAAAAAGCCCTGTTTGTTGCCGGAGAAAACGATATCGTAGGCAATTCGGTAAACGCGCTCGACCCCTTTGTCGTACTGTAGCGCCCCATTAGTATCAATGAGGTTCCAGCCATCGTCTTTCCTGACCGCCGCGAACCTCTCGTGAAAATCCTCGTGGTCAAAGAACTCAGGCTCGCAGATCACCGTTCCATCCATGCGGATGAGACCGTACTTCCCGCCCATTTTCACCCACGCGACCGGCTGGTAGCGGTCGAAGTAGAGGTAGTCCCAAAGAGGCGGAACCAGAAAACGTCCATCCGGGCCGAGGATGCCGTATTTTCCTTTCACCGCCGCTACGGCATTTCCGTCCTCAAAGCTCGTGGCGTCGTCGTACTCGACATCGTTCAGGCGGCTGCCGTCCTTGCGCAAATATACCCACTTCCCGTGAGCACGTACCGCGGCCAAGCCTTCACTGAAAGGAAGGACCTCTTCGAAGTCCGTCTCGATGCGGACGATGCCTGAAAGGTCAATGAAGCCCCACCTGTCGTTCTCTTCTACTGCGGCCATTCCTTCACTGAATCTCTCTGCGTCCTGGAACTGCGGATCGATCACCCATTCGTCGTTGCGCTTGAAGCCATGGAGGTTGTTGTCTCCAGCTATCGGATACGGCTCATTATCAGGATCCGCGTATCTACGAGCGCCTGGCTCTTTGCGCGGATCGATCAGCGTTCCATCAGGAAGAAGAGCGAGCCGCTCGCCCCAGGCCAGCACGCCCCCCTTTCCCTCAGAGAACTCCCATGCGAACTCGAACTCCCTGTCTATAGCGTACGCACCGGACTTCCCGATGTAATGCCATCCTCCGCTGTCCTCAGGGGCCACCGCCCACCTTCGTGTGTGGAAGTCCCAGTGGGCCTCGCCGCCCGTGAGGCTCGATCCGCCCACCTGGACCGGCGCAAACCCATCATGAAACTGCCCAGCCCGTGAGAACTTGCAGGGGATAACTATCTTGCCCTTGGTGTCCACATAGCCCCAGGCCGTGCCGTCGCAGACCGCCGCGAGTCCTTCGCTGAATTTTCCCGCGTAGACATAGGCCCCGATGCCCTGCCGCTCCCCCTTGCGGTTGATCACCACCCACTTGCCACCGTCACCGGATAGCGTCACAGTCGCAAATGGAACGGGGCCTGCGAAGCGGGCCAAATCGGCCTCCGTGAACGACAGCAGTATCAGCAGAGCCGCGGTGAGAAGCGCGGCGGCCGACAGGCGGCGGAACATGCTGCCCCGGCTTGTCATTTCGCTTCCTCCAGCATAAAATCCCCGGCCGCATCGAACTGCAGCGGGAAGACCATCTGACCGTGCTTGTCCATATAGCCCCAGAGCGCTCCGCGCCGCACTGCCGCGAGCCCCTGGTGGAAGGCGCGCACCTCGTCGAAGTAGGGCTCGTGGATCTGGTTGCCTTTCCGGTCGACAAACGTCCAGAGGCCATTCTGCTTGTCGCCAACCAGCACCGCCGCGAGCCCTTCAGAAAAATCGCCCGTTTCAGTGAATTTCGGCTGGATTATGTACGCCCCGGACTTGTCTATGAAGCCCCAGAGGCCATCCAGACTCCGGACTGACGCGAGCCCTTGAGAAAATGTTCTTGTCTCTGCGAACCAGGCAGGGATGGCGACCCGTCCCTTCAGGTCGAAGTAACCGGCACGGCCAGCCTTGAAAGACTCGTACCGGGCGTCGTCGTTGTCGGCATCCGCGAGAGTGGCTTTCTTCCCCTGCCGGTTAATCCAGAGACTTCCCTGCTTGGTGTAGATGAGGGCGACACCGTGCCTGAAGGGCTCCCCGTCATCTATCGGAAGCGTGAACGCCCAGTTGCCGTTGACGTCAATGTAGCCGGTGACTCCGTCGCGTTCTGCGTAGGCGAGACCCTCGGAAAAGCACTTCATTTCAGAGAATTCCGGAGGAAACACCCAGCAAAGGTCCTTGTCCACCGCGCCGAATTTGTCGCTCTTTCCCAGCGGCGAAGCTATCACAAGGTCGGCTGAGAGGCCAAGGCCTTCACATAGATTGCAGGAGGCCACGGAGAGGGCGTTTCCGGTGCGCAGATTGAGTAAGAAGCAGCCACGTCCGGCAATGGTTACTGTCGCGAATTCGCCGTTGTTTCCCCATGCGGTCACGTTTTGCATCGTCGCCGTATCGAGGTTGAGTTCTGCAGGAACATCGGGGAATCCCACCTTTAGAGTGAACCGCGTGCGAGATCTTTCGCCTTTCCGGTCGAAGAACCAATGGGCAGAAGAACTCCTCGAGCAGGCGAAGCCTCCGGAGAAATCGGTGACCTCGTCCGGAAGCGGAACGAACTGCTCCTTACCGGACTTATCTATCGCTGTCCAACCGTCGAGGGTCTGAACCACTGCGAGCCCAGAGGAGAAAGGACGCGCGAACCGAAACCGCGGGGGGATTGCGACATTCCCCGACAAGTCAACATAGCCCCAGAGACCGTCTTCTACCACCGTTGCGAGACCCTCGGAAAAGTCATAGGTTCCCTCTAACCACCTTTCGCACAGGACATGGCCCTCCAAGTCGAGGAAATTCGCGCCCTTCTGCGTGCGAATCCAAGCAAAGCCGTCTTTGTAGTCCCCGGCCGAGGTGGTTCCTTCAGGGGTGAAAAAGGCGATGCTTCCATCTGGTCGTACAAACAGGTATCGCTCGTTCAACTTAGCTTGTGCAAGCCCACAGGAGAACGGCCGCATATGCTCATAGCGTGGTGGACAGGATGTGGTTCCATCGATGCTTCGGATCCCATGCATCGCGTCCGTTTTCGCCGCAAAACACCTGAAGCCTTCAGATGCTGGGCCGACGGACTTGCAGGCAATCTCAGGGGTGAAGCCGACCCTCGGGACGAATAGATCCCCGTTTCTCCAACTGTACTCCATTTCAGAGTCAGCGTCCCAGCGACCGTGATCATAATCCCGGATGCCCTTGAGGTCGAATGGCACCCATTCGCGATCCCGCGCGCGAGTCCAGGCAAAGCCATCTTTGAAGGCGAGAACGGGAGCATCGAATGGTCCCAGGACGAGGGTGCCTTTCCCGTCGAGGAACGACCATATGCCCGCCTTCGAAACCAATGCGAGCCCTTCCCTGAACTTGTCCGCTGAGTCATACTCCGCAGGGATCGCCAAAACACCGCAGTGGTCGACATAACCCCACTTTTCGGCGAGGCGAACCGGGGCAAGGCCGAATGCGAAATCTCCAGCCTCGTCAAAATGCATCGGGACTCGAGTGTTCCCACCTGTGTCGATGTATCCCCACTTTCCCGAACGCTTCGCCGGTGCAAGCCCCTCCGTGAAGTCGCCTACTGCCTCGAACAGACTGCCAATGGACTCGCCGAACGGATCAATAAGCGAAACTTGCGCACCAACAAAGGTCCTCACCATCGTGAATTCCCCGCCCCAGGGCTTTACCTCCGCGTATTGGGATCCGATGACCATTTTCCCCGTAGTATCTACGTATCCCCAGCCAGTCGTGGTCTTCACCGCTGCAAGGCCGTTGCTGAAACTCTCCACAGCGAGGTATGCCGGACGGACGGCGATATTGTAGCCAGAGTCAAGGAATCCCCACAGCCCGGCGGTCTTGAAGGCAGTCATCCCTTCGTGGGGCCAGCGGATCTCGTCGAACTCTGGGCCTACCTCGCGGCAGTCACTGAACGTCATAAGCTGCTTCTTCGATCCAATGGTGAGAGTCAGTGGACGATCCCCTCTTCGATCGATATCATCATAGAATATCGCTGACTTTGCGCCTGTAACTGTATTGAAGACACCCTTCTTGCCGTCCTTCGTGACAAGGACCCAGTCGCCGGACGATTGCGCGCGGTCGAGAGGAATGTCGTACTGCGGGAGGCCCTGCCGGTCTATGACGTTCCAGGCACCGTCCTTTTTCACGCAAGCGTAGCCGTTTTCGAAAAGCCCCATTTCGTCGAAGACCGGCGGAGAAATAATGGCTCCATCAGCGCGGACAAAGCCAAACTTGTCGCGGATCCGCGTGAAAGCGATGTCTCTGTCCTGCCAATGTTCGTACCCGAAGAAAATGCCATCGTACGTGAATGGGACCACGATCTTCCCGGTTCCGTCAATGACGCCATCCTTCCCGGCGAGCGTCAGGACCCCCTTTCCACCGGCAAATAACGGTTCTTCGTCGTATATGGGCTCGGCAAGGTAAGTACCGTTCTTGCGCACCAGCCCCCACTTGCCGTTGATCTTGACGGCAGCAAAGCCATTTTTGAATGACTCCACCCGATCGAAGTCGGTTTCGACCACGATCTTGCCGGTCAGATCGATGAAGCCCCATCTGCCGTTCTCCTTGACGGCGGCCATCCCATCACGGAACTCTTCCGCCTCAGTAAACTCGGGCGCTGTGATCCAATTGTCACCGAGCTTGAAGCCGTACATCCCTGTCTCGTCGCAGCAGACTACGGGCTCGTCGCCTGCATCGGAACGCGGTCTCGTTGTGGGGTGACGCTCCCTGTAGCTTGCTAAATGCCCATCCCTCGAAAGATATGCCCAGTAGCCGTCTATCAGGACCTTCCCTTCACCCTCATGGAACGGCTCAGCATAGTCAAAACTCCGCTCGAACGCAAATTGCCCGGACTTGGTGACGTAATGCCAGCCGCCGCTTATCTCTGCGCTCACATTTCCTGTCCCCATGCTCGACTCTTCCACGCTGTATCCCCCGATAACATCCCGGCCCACTACCCTAACTGGCGCAAACCCGTCATGAAATTCTCCCGCCCGTGAGAACTTGCATGGAATGACCAAAACGCCCTTGTTATCGACATAGCCCCAGCCAAGGCCGTCGCAGACCGCCGCGAGCCCTTCGCTAAACCCGCCGGCATACACGAATGCACCGGTGCCCTGCCGCTCCCCCTTGCGGTTGATCACCACCCACTTGCCGCCGTCACCGGATAGCGTCACAGTCGCAAATGGAACGGGGCCTGCGAAGCGGGCCAAATCGGCCTCCGTGAACGACAGCAGTATCAGCAGAGCAGCGGTGAGAAGCGCAGAGGCCGACAGGCGGCGGAACATGCTGCCCCGGCTTGTCATTTCGCTTCCTCCAGCATAAAATCCCCGGCCGCATCGAACTGCAGCGGGAAGACCATCCAGCCGTGCTTGTCCATATAGCCCCAGAGCGCGCCGCGCCGCACCGCCGCAAGCCCCTGGTGAAACGGGCGTACCTCGTCGAAGTAGGGCTCGTGGATCTGGTTGCCGGTCTTGTCGATGAACGTCCAGAGGAAGTCCTGACCGACCTTGGCCATTACGGCTGCAAAGCCCTCCGTGAAGTCGCCGACCTCAGCGAACTGCGGCCGGATGACGTAATCGCCGGAAGGATTGATGAAGCCCCAGAGGGACTTCTCATCCATAGCGGCGGCAAGGTGCTGGGAGAAGGAGTGGATGTCCAGGAAGGAGGGGTAAATCACAAGACAACCCTCACTATCCAAGAAGCCAGCTCTGCCGCCCTCGAATACCTCGTACCGACCTGCCTCGCAGGTCGCATCGGCGAGGGTCGCCCTCTTCCCCTGCCGGTTGATCCACCACGTTCCGTCAGTGTTGTCGTCAATGCGCGCAACGCCATATCTGAATGGGGCTCCCCGGCCTCGATCAAACTCGATGGCCCATCTGCCGGTAACGTCGATGTAGCCTCTCCGCTCGCCACGGCGGGCGAAAGCCAGCCCCTCGGAGAATGGCCCCACTTCGTCATATTCCGGCGGGACAACCCAGTTCAGGTCTGTGTCAAGGACGCCGAATCTCCCGCTTGCGCCGGGCGCTTTCGCGGATATCCGTCCGGCAACTGTGGAGACCATCGGCCATGGAGAAATCCCCACCTTGCGCATTCGCCCTGTTCGGATGTTGAATACGAAGTCGGGCAGCCCTGCCAACGACTGGACCAGTGCGATTTCGCCGTAAAGCCACATGATCTCCGCATCTATTCCGTCGCCGATATTGACTGCGGGGGCATCCGGAGCGTCGAGGTCAGCCAGCTTCCTATCGAGGACCTCGCCCTTCCGGTTTATGATGTGAAATGAGTCATCCTGCCATGCGCAGGAATACTCTCCCTCGAAGTCATGGATATCCCACGGGATGGGTGGGAACTGCTCGATCCCGGACTTGTCCACTGCGGTGTATCCGTTCGGGGTTTCAACGATTGCGAGCCCCGCATAGAAATCTCTCGCGGTTTTGTAGCGGGGTGAAATGACAATGGCACCCGATTTGTCAATGAACCCGCATTGGTTGTCTATCGTGACACGCGCCAGGCCCTCGTGGAAACTACCGGCGTCCTGGAACCACTTGTCGAACGCGATGCGGCCGCTCCTGTCAATGTACGACGCCCTCTTGTCGAGGAAGACCTCTGCAAGGCCTTCGTAAAACGGTGAAGCAAAGTACATCCCCTCAGACGGTTCGAGGGCCACCGAACCATCAAGGCGAAGGAACTTCCGCCGATGCCCGACCTCTGCCAGCAAGAGACCTTCCGAATAAGAATAAACGTCCTCGAATTGTGGGAGACAAGTAATCCTGCCCTCTATGTCGCGGATGCCCTTTATTGGGCGACGCCAGACAATTCCCCTGAGATTTTCCGACAGGGGCAGCAGGGAGGAATATTCAACCCCCGCCAGAGGATTGAGGATGCACTCCAGCGATTGCGGGTCAACATCGGTATTATAGCCGGGGCTTCCGCCGCTGTGGAAGACCCCGTGCGTGTCCATCCGCTTCCAAGCATCGAACGCATCGCTAATCCATGCGAAGCCCTCTTGAAAACCGGAAACGGGGTAGTCGAAAGGACGGAAAGCGGTTGCGCCGGAGACATCGAGGAAAAGCCACTGGCCGTCCTTTGTTACCACACCGTAACCCTCGCTGAAGGGCTCGGCGTAGTCATACACGATGGGAATTACCTGAGCGCCGCTGCAATTGACGTAGCCCCATTTTCCGCCCAGGCAGACGGGCGCGAGCCCGAGACTGAACGAGCCCGCGAAGTCGAACTGCATGGGAATCCGGATGCGACCGGAGGTATCGATGAACCCCCACTTCCCGGACTGCCTGGCAGGGGCAAGGCCCACCTTGAATTCCCCCACCTCATCAAATGTCCCGCGAAGGACGAATCCGCTGCCTTCCACCAGGGCCGCACGGCCATCGCAGCCCAGTCTTGCCATGGCGGCTTCGCCGCTCCAATCCAAAACTCCGGCGAAACCCGGAGCAACAACGGCTATCCCCTTCTCGTCAACGAATCCCCATCCCGCGAGGGAGCGCACGGCGGCCAGACCGTTGACGAAGTCGCGGATTTCCAGGTACTCAGGCTTGACAATCACTTTCCAGGAGGAGTCCAGAATCCCCCACAAACCGTTGAACTCGTAGGTCCACATGTCGTCCCGGCACATACCGATCTCGTCGAATTCGGGGGTCAGTTCCTTGCAGGTGTCGGGCGACAGGACAACTTGGTTTCCGTTCTTCAAGGCAAGCAACATCGGACCGTCCCACAGCGGCTCAAAATCGTCATAAATCAGTTCAGACTTTGCACATGTAACCAGATTGAAACAGCCACTCCTGCCTCCGCGAGACACGATCGCATAGTCGTTCCGGGTATCAACGCTCTCAAGGGGGACGTCGAACTGGGGCTCGGCCCTTGTATTGATGAAGTTCCATTCTCCATCCAGTTCCACCGCGGCACAGGAGCCCTCAAACTGCTCGTAATCGTCGAAGAGCGGCTCGCAGATCACCTTCCCGTCCAAGCTGATCAGGCCGGTCTTTTTCCCCACGGTTATCCACCCGACCGGCTGCGCCACGTCGAGGAGCAGATGATCGTAGATCATAGGAATTATGTACGTTCCATCGCCATCGATGACACCATACTTTCCGCCCACTGCGACCACGGCTCTGCCATGCTCGAAATCGGAGACTTCGTCGTACTCGACATCGGTCAGGTGGCTCCCATCCTTGCGCAGGAATGTCCATTTTCCGTCGAGTTCGGCAGGTGCATAACCCTCGTTGAAAGACCATACGTCGTCATATTCCATCTCGATCCGCACGATGCCCTCGAGATCGATGAAGCCCCATTTGCCGTCGTCCTCCACGGCGGCCATTCCTTCCTCGAAGTTCATAGCATTCTGAAACTGCGGCTCTATGACCCACTTGCCAGCGACTTGGTAGCCATACAGGCCTCTGAAATCCTTTGATGCATAATAGGGACATACCTTGGCATCGGCTTCCTCCGGTTCTTCCGGAGGTTCCTCATAGTAGCGCTCATCGTCGAGAGTGCCGTCAGGGCGGACGTAGAGATTCTCCCCGGACTTGACAACCTCTCCTTGTCCATCGCGAAACTCCCACGCATAGTCGAATTCCCCTTCGAATGCGTACTTGCCCGATTTCATTATGTAACGCCAGTTACCGGCAACTTCCGGACTCACGTCATACTTGAACGCGGAGTTATCCCATTCTGCCTCTCCCCCGATCAGGCTTCTGCCCCCCACCCTCACCGGCGCGAAGCCTTCGTGGAACTCCCCGGCACGGGAGAATTTGCAGGGGATAACTATCTTGCCCTTGGTGTCCACGTAGCCCCAGGCGGTGCCGTCGCAGACCGCTGCGAGCCCTTCGCTGAACCCACCGGCATACACGAATGCACCGGTGCCCTGCCGCTCCCCCTTGCGGTTGATCACCACCCACTTGCCCCCGTCGCCGGATAGCGTCACAGTTGCGAAGGGAACGGGGCCTGCGAGACGGGCCAAATCGCCTTCCGTGAAGGCGAGAAGAACGAGGAGAGCCGCAGCGCCAAGCGCGGCGGCCAACAGGCGGCGGAACATGCTGCCCCGGCTTGTCATCTCGCTTCCTCCATCATGAAATCCCCTGCGGAGTTGAACTGCAGCGGGAAGACCATCCAGCCGTGCTTGTCCATATAGCCCCAGAGCGCGCCGCGCCGCACTGCCGCGAGCCCCTGGTGGAAGGCGCGCACCTCGTCGAAGTAGGGCTCGTGGATCTGGTTGCCCTTCCGGTCAACAAACGTCCAGAGGCCATTCTGCTTGTCGCCAACCAGCACCGCCGCGAGGCCTTCAGAAAAATCGCCTGTTTCAGTGAACTTCGGCTGGATTATGTACGCCCCGGACTTGTCTATGAAGCCCCAGAGGTGATTGTCGTTCTGCACTGACGCCAGTCCTCCTGCAAAAGACCTTACCTCATTGAACCAAGGGCTAATCGCTATCTCTCCCTTCAGGTCGAAGAAGCCCGCAGTCCCTCCTTCGTATGAACAGAATCTCGCGTCGTCGCTGTCAGCGTCAGCCAGTCGGGCCTTTTGTCCCTTCCTGTTAATCCAGAAATTGCCGTTCTCAGTCTCGACCCAGGCGACGCCGTGCCTGAAGGGCTCCCCGCGGTCTATCGGAAGAGTGAACGCCCACTTACCGCTGACGTCAATGTAGCCGGTAACTCCGTCGAGCGCTGCGAACGCCAGCCCCTCGGAGAACTCCTCGATGAAGGCGAAATCTGGAGGAATGACCCAGGCAAGGTTCTCGTCCAGTGCGCCCCATCCTCCCTCTTCGGTTGCTGCCCAGGCGATGACCGGACCGGATTTCGCTGGTATGTAGGTTGTCTGGAAATCACGAACTTTGCGCGCCTTGCCCGACTTCAAGTCAAGTACGTACCCATCTCGGCTGTACTTAAAGGCGACCGCTGCCAAGCCGGAAACGAAGGTTGCAACACGGTAGTATGACTTGATGCCGACAGCCGGGTCAATCCCTATGTCTCGACCGGCAGGATCCTCGATATCGGTGAATCGGGTGTTGACGAACTCCCCCTTCCGGGTGATGAACCGTGCCACTTCATTCTCGCGGACAACGGCATATTCACCAGTGAAATCATCGATCTCGCAGTTCATCGGGGGGAACTGCTGCGTGCCGTTGTGGTCAATTGCGGTCCAGCCGTCGATCGTCTCAACCAGCGCAAGGCCGGAACAAAACGAACGTGCCGATTCATACTTCGGAGGAATGACAAATTCCCCGGTTCCATCTATGAATCCCTCTTTCCCCCGGGAGGCAGAAGCCAGTCCTTCGGAAAAATCCCAGCTTCCTGAGTACCATTCATCGCAGATCAGATTGCCTTGTCTATCCAGGAAGTTGCATCCACGTTCTCCGCGAACCCTGGCGTAACCCTCATTGAAGACACAGGTGTATTCGCTCTCCCTGGGGGAAAAGAAGGCAATTGTTCCGTTCGTTCGGACGAAACATGTCCGCCCGTTCCTTTCTGCCAGAGCCAAACCGCAGGAGAAGTTCCGTATGGAGTCGAACATCGGCGGGGAGATGACTCTGCCCTCAATGTCACCGACTCCTTCGATTCCGCCTCTGGCCAGCCACTCTTCGCGGCCAAATCCGCGCAGCCCTTCAGCCGAAGGCAGGATGGAATCTGTTTCGACGACCGGGGCAAATGCTGGATTTTCGTACCGCAGGTTCCCTGCTTCCCTAAGGGCGACCATCTCGGAAATCGTCTTGTCTTTCCTGACGCGGCTTTCATCCTTCCTTCCCGTATGGTTGATGGGCGCCCAATCCTGCTTTCCATCGCTGACCCACGCAAAGGCCCCCTCGAATCCAAGCACTGGGTAATCGTAGGGGCCAAGCGAAACAGTACCGGTCTTGTCTATGAAGTACCACTTCCCGCCTCTGGTGATCAGGCCGAGCCCCTCGCCAAAGCTCTCTGCTGAGTCAAAATCGAATGGAATGGCGGTTGTGCCGTCCAAGCCGATATAGCCCCATTTGCTGCCATTGCATACCGGGGCAAGCCCCTCCGAGAAGTCACCCGCAGCGGCAAATCGCATGGGGATGCAAGTCCTTGCGCGAGCATCGATGTAGCCCCACTTGCCAGCGGACATTGCTGCCGCAAGGCCCTCGTGGAAGGAGCAGATCTGCTCAAACACCACGCCGATTAGTCGGCCAAAGCTATCGGCAAGCTGCATCCGCGGACCAACCGCAAGCTTCGCGAACCCGCAATCTTCGTCATAAGGCGCAGGCGCAAGCTCCGCGTACTGGGGCTCGACAACCACGCGCCCCTCCCTGTCGATAAAACCCCATCCTCTCAGCGTTCTGACCGGGGCATTGTCACCATAGAAGCTGTCTTCTTCAATGTACATGGGGGGGATTTTGACCTTCAATGACGCGTCCAGAAATCCCCACAGGCCGTTCTTTTTGAAACGGATGCGATCCCCATAGCCCCAGCCAATATCCTCGAATGCAAGGCCCGTTTCCCGGTAGTCGGTCTCGGAAATCAGCCACTTGCACCCGTCCCTTGTGCCAATGAGCAAGTCCTTATCCCACCCATGGATTTCGTCGTAAATGACCTCGGTCTTCTTTCCGGTCAGCTTGTTGAAGTAGCCTTTCTTGCCTCCCCGTGAGACGATTGCGGAATCGTCTTCAACCTCGATCTTATCGAGCGGCAAGTCATATTGAGGGCGAGCGTTTCTGTCGATCAGGTTCCAGCCTCCCTCCTTCTTGACTGCTGCGTAGCCTCCCCGGAAGCTCCCTTGCTCATCGAATTGGGGCTCGCAGATTACAGAGCCATCTGCCCGAACGAAACCAAACTTGTCCCCGATCCTGGTGGTGCCGATGCCAGCGTCGTAGCCTTCTCCGGACGAGAAAAACACAACGCTATATATGCAGGGAATGACTATCTCCCCCTGCTTGTTGATAATCCCGACTTTGCCAGCGATTGTCACCCTGGCAAGCCCATTCTCGAACCAGTCGGCCCCGTCGAACCTCGGTTCAATCACAATGCTGCCGGTTTTGTCTATGTACCCCCACTTCCCATTGACCTTGACCGCAGCGAGGCCCTCTTTGAAGCGGCCCGCGCCCTCAAAGTCCGTTTCGATCCGGATCGTACCGGTCAAGTCGATATATCCACATTTTCCATTTTCCTGGATTGCTGCCAGTCCCTCACTGAAGTAATCCGCTCTTTCGAATGTGGGTTCGATCACCCATTTGTCATCAAGCATGTATCCGGATAGCTTGGATTCCGACTCCTCCGGAGTCGGGATAGTCATCCTCTCCTTCTCCTCCTCCTTTTCCCTTTCCTCCTCTTCTTCAGACAGATGACGGATCCTGGGGCGGTAAGTATCCTCTGAGAGCGTTCCATCGATGCTGATGGAGTATCCGCGGCCATCCTTCAAGACGATGCCTTTTCCCTCGTAAAACTCCCAGGCATAGTCGAGATTCTCCTGGCTGAACTGGTACTCCCCGGATTTGTTGATGTATCCCCAGCCACCTTTTACCTCTTCGTCGATACTACTGGTCTGACGGCGACCATTCCACCTTGCCTCTCCCCCGAAAAGGCTCCTTCCTCCCGTCTTCACCGGCGCGAGCCCATCGTGAAATTCTCCCGCGCGGGAGAACTTGCAGGGGATGACCAGCTTGCCTGAGGTATCAACATATCCCCAGCCAAGGCCGTCGGACACCGCCGCAAGCCCTTCGCTGAATTGCGCCGCGTAGACATAGGCTCCTGTGCCCTGCCGCTCCCCCTTGCGGTTAATCACCACCCACTTGCCACCGTCGCCGGATAGCGTCACAGCCGCGACCGGAACGGGGCCGCTCAGGTATGCAATGTCTATTGCGGAATATGACAACAGCAGCAGCATGGCCGCAGCCATAATCGCGATCGCGACATTCCGGATCAGCTTGGCTCCTCTGCCTTTTCTTTGGCTTCGCAATTCTGCCTCTTCTCACTTGGCGACCCCTCCTGAGGCGGGTCTCGTTGAACTCGACTTGGCGGCTTGGCGGCTAATCCTCTCCGATCCTCTGCCCAACTTGCACCCTCTATATGAATATTACACGAGGTTGAGGTGATGGTGGGTAAAACGCGACTCCTCAACTCTCACCACCTGAAGAAGCGGTAGGGATCGTCCCAATCCTCCGGCTCGTCGAGGTAGAACCCGGTGAGCCAGCGCTTCTCGGTACCGTCGGCGGCGACGGGTGAACTGAACCGCACCAGGAGCGGAGTTGCGCATCCCACGCCCATATTGCCGGCGATGCGCGCCACCAGCACCGAAGTGCGGCGGAATGTGCGCTTAAGGTTCATCTTGTTCGCGTAGTCGGCAAACTGCCAGGGCGCCATCTGGCAGAACACCACGTCAACCCCGTCGGCGACCGCCAGCACGCCATCCCCGACAGGCTTCGCGCCACCTGTGACCAGTGCATAGTCGCGCGGATCCCGGTTGTGGATATCGGCAGGCGCGATGCCCGCAAGCAGTGTCCCCGCACCGGGGGGCTCGAAGAACGCCGCGATGTGCTCGGCCGCCTTCATCTTCACCTTGAACGGCAGAATTGCATTGGCTTCGGCCTCGTCGAGTCCCACCGCCATCAGGCAGCCGCCGGACCTGAGCCAGCCCCCGATTGCCGCAGCGTACTTCGCCGCCTGGCGTCCGCCCCCAGGCCCGACAACCAGCACGGTATCGCGCGTGAGCTTGCCGCCGTCGTAAGTCCCGGCCAGGATGCCCGCGGCCTCAAGCCATGCCTTGCCTGCAGCCTCGCCGATGTACAGCGCCGTGCGGCGCGGGGTCGGCTTCCACGTCGAGGCGTAGCGCAGGATATTGCGCACTAACAGGTCCGCGGCGGGATCGCCTTCCGTGCGCCCCGTCACATCCATTTGGCAGAACAGAACCATCCCCTTGCCTTCCCGGTACTCCATCAGCGACGCGTACTGCTGCGCGTAGCCACCGTCCAGAATAGGCATAAAGTCGCCCCTCGCGGGCTTCTCGATAAGCACGGAGGCCACGTTGCCCCGGTTGCCGCAACGCCAGACGCGCGACACTTCGATGCCGCACCAGTCCACCACGGGGACCATGTTCAGCTTCTCGCTGATCCGGTAATTCAAGCGGGACGGAGTGAGCGTCGCCTCGCCCCGCCAGTCGTGCAGTTGTGCGGGTGACAGCCCGGTCAGCAGCGGGTGGTCGGGGACGCGCGGGAAGACCTGCCTGAGGCCGTATTCCACCACGCGAAGGCCGAACCGCTTCTCCAGGACCTCGCTGCCCTGCTCGAACATTATCACTTTGAGGCCGTCGCGAACGCGTCCGACATCCGGGCCCGGCCCGTCCAAGGTCAGGGCGCCCCTGCCGATTATCAGCGTGTCGAATTTTGCCAGATCGGTCTTTGCCCCTACGGCCGTGAAGGCGAGCCCCATCGCGGTCAGCAGCTTGCCGGTCTCCCCTGATGGGTCGTACAACGCTACCGCGCCGACCGGTGCTACGGGTATTGGCTTAGGGAGCACATTTATGGTGAACGCGTCCTTCTGGGTCTCGACACGGCCGAACTTCACAGTGGCCGTCATCTCATATGCGCCGGGCGGCGTGTTGTCGGGCAGAGCGAACTTGATCGGCATCCGCTCCTGCGCCCCCGGTGCCACCGTAACCTGCCAGGTTCCGCTTATTGGCGTCGGCAGGGATACCGACCACTGGCCGTCGCACGTGACGGCCTCGCGCGAGCTGTTGATCACGATGACCTGCTTCTCCACCGTTTCGCCCCCGATGAAGTTGTGATCTTTGCTGGTGAAGCGGTCGGGCTTGCCGCCGATGTAGGCCAGCAGCGGCCTGTTGTTGCGGATCAGGGCCTGCGCGGCCGGTGTTGCCACCCAGTCGGTACGCTCATAGGCAAGGTCCATCCGCTCGTAGCGCTCCGCAATGTAGTCGGGGCTGAAGCCGGGGCGCTGGATATCGTCGAAATCCAGCCTGAAGTCCGTGCGGGCGTTGCGGTTCATCCCCTCGCGCAGCTTCCAGAAAGCGCCATGCTCCCACGGCGAGGTCGCCGACACACCCCAAGTGCGGAACGCGCGGAAGTTGTCGCTGAGGTACGCCGCGAACACGGGGAAGCGCTCCTCCAGCAGGCTCGAACCCACCTCAGTCGGGTAGTCCCAGCGATACCACAGGCTGCCCGCGCGGAATTGCTTTGCCTCCCACCGAATGTTTGCCTTCTCGCGCTCGCTGATTTCGTACGCGTGGTCGCCAAGGAATTGCGCGTTCCATTCCGCGATGCAGAACTCCCACGGCACCTTGGCGCTGCCAAAGGTCCGGACGCCCTTGTACCACCCGCGGTACATCATCCAGTCCCACGTTATCGGCGCGCCGTATTCGCACGTGAACATCGGCTTCACGCCCTCGGTCGCCCAATGCTCGAACCAGTCGGACATCTCCTGGATGGGCACAAAGTTGGGGTAGAAGTTGCTGGTGTGCATCGAGCCCAGGTTGCCCGACGAATGGTGATACACGATGCGCCCCGGGTCGAGGTCCCTCACAATGGCCTCCGCGCGCAGTGCAAGGGCCGCGTTGTTCTGCGACCACGTGTCGCGCTTGTCGTACCTTCCGTCTATCAGGTCGGGGTTCATATCCTCGCTGTAGCCGGTGGCGTTGTGGCTCATCGAGTAAAAGACAACCGACGGATGGTTCCCCGCGACGCGCACGTAGTGCTCGGCGTGCCGCGCGTACCCGTTGGCCTTGTCGGCGTCGGCGGCCTTCCATTCGTAGTGGCCGAAGTGGGGCTGCGACAGCGAGATCAGCACCCCCGCGTCGTCGGCGGCCCGCAGCATCTCGGTGAATCCCAGGTGAGAACCGGGCTCGCAGCCGTAGTTGTGGGTGTACAGGAAGTTGATGCCGAAGCTCTTCAGGCGGTCGAGGCTCTCGCGCGTCCCCGCGTACGTCGCGAGCCCCGCGCTGATCTGCGCGTTGTCGATCGGCACGCACGACAGGAAAATGCGGGTGCCGTTGAGGTAGAAGTCCCGCCCGTCAATCCAGAACTCGCGGAACCCGAACCGTTCGGGCAGCGAGACGTCCAGCGCCTTCCCCCCGGCGTCCTGCAAGCTTACCGACAGGTCGAACATATTCTGCGGGGTGTTCAGATCCCACATCTTGTCGGGCCGCCACTGCCAGGAAAATGCGAAGCGGTCGCCCTTCGCGTCGGCGGACTTGAAAATGGGGCTCGTGAACTCGGTAACCGGCTTGCCCTTGTCGGTGACGGTCGCGCGCAGGGAGTACTTCGCGTCTGCCGCGAGCCCCGTAAGTCCGACATCGAGCGAGATCTCGCCCTTGCGCACGGAAGTCTCTGTCCGGACATCGGTTACGCGGGCCGCGGTGGGCGTCATAGCAAGGAACACATCGCCGCAGAGGCCGCGCCGTGCCACCGAGCCTTTGACCTGCCGGGCGGAAGCCGTATCGTTGTACGACAGCATCACGCCGTTAAGGGGCATTGCTATAACAAGGATGGAAAGCATGCGTGTGCCGGGCCGACAGGTGGCCGTGAGGTCGAGTTCTCCCGCGGGATAGCGGATATCGCCAGCCTTATGCCCGTCAACGTACACGGCCGCGAAGGAGTTCACGGTGTCGGCGATAAGGGCAACGCGCTTCCCCGCCCAGCCGGCAGGGATGACCACCTCGCGCTGGTACCACGCGGCGGTGATGCCGGCCAGGGCCGTATCCTTCCACGCGGGGTTGGCATAGACCGTCTGGCAATCCTTCTGCATGTAGTCGGTGATGCCAGGCCAGCATCCCGGAACCTTGAAATATCCCCAGCCGTCGTCAGGGACCTTGTCGGCCGCTGCGTCGGCCGGCTGCCACCGCCACAGGCCATTTATGCAGTATCGCGCTTGCGTCGGGGTTGACTCGCGCCACGCCTTGCCCATATCCCACACCGCCCGGACGCCCTGCGGCAGCTTGACCGCTGCCTCGGCCTCGCAGTCAACCGCAGGAATTGCCGCGAACGCGATGAGGCTCGCGGCCAGCACGATGCTCGCGCAGTACCTCAGGGGCCCTCGACCGCGGAACACCGTGGGAATGCAGGTGGGTTTCACGGAGACATTGTAGCGGGGGGAGGAGGGAAAAGCAAGACGGAGAATGATGAATGCGGATTGATGATTGATGAATGAGGAACAAGGCCGTCTTCCGGGCCTCGCAAATCAAGGTATTTCCTATCCTCTGTCACCCTTCAAGGGGATGCTGGGCACGTACCTCTGTCGGCCTTCGGGCTGATACTGGGTACGTCCTCTGTGGTAAAACCTTCTTCCGCTCGTCTTCTCAGGCTCTTCAGGGCCTCGCAAATCAAGGTATTTCCTACCCTCTGTCACCCTTCAAGGGGATGCTGGGCACGTACCTCTGCGTCCTCTGCGGTAAAATCCTCTTCCGTTCGTCTTCTCAGGCTCTTCCGGGCCTCGCCGCCGAAGCGTTGGCATTTGCCGACGAAGCGTTGACGCGCATTCCGACCGCGCGCCGCCGAAGCGGTCGTGGTAAGAATGACCTTCTTCAAGGCCCGGGAAGCTCGGGCTCGCTTCGCTCGCATAGATCTTCAAAACTGCAAAAAGCAAAACCGTACCGGCGCTACTGAGTCCTGGAGGTGACAACAACACGAAAACCGATGAGGTAGTACCTGCTGACGGGGTGGCCCCTGATGCGGCATGCCGACCGACAGTACTGAGCAACGGAGTCCCAGGAACCGCCGCGCAACACTTTCTTATCACCCTTGGGAGGGCCGACGGGATCCGTTTGCTCTTCCGCTGGATACTGCTCCGCATACCAGTCCTGGCACCATTCCCATACGTTGCCGTGCATGTCGTACAGCCCCCACGCATTAGGCATTTTCTTGCCAACTGGGTGTGTCTTGCCTTCGGAGTTCTCTCCAAACCAAGCATATTCACCCAGCATCTTCTCATCATCACTAAAGCAGAACTCGGTTGTGCTTTCTGCGCGGCAACAGTACTCCCACTCGGCCTCCGTGGGCAGGCGATACTCCTTATCCTCAGGCAATCGCCCAGCTTCGCGCTCCTTGGCTGTTAGCCGCTCACAGAACTTGGCTGCCTCGTTCCAACTGACGTTCTCAACCGGCAGGTCCGCCCCCTTGAAACGGCTTGGGTTCTCACCCATTATGCTCTCGTATTGCGCTTGGGTCACCTGCGTTGCGCCAATCGAGAAGTGCCTCGCCAACTCAACGTGATGCGGTTTGGCGTCATCTCCGCACTGTTCCGATCCCATTGTGAACTTGCCGGGCTTGATATCCACCATGCCTATGCGGGATTGTGCCATCGGCACGGTCGCCTGCGGCTGCACAGGCTCGGGCTTGCCTTCGGCTCTTGTTCCTTCAGATGATTCCTTCATCGTCTCGCGAATCTTCGGATCGCTAAGCCACTTTCTGCCTTTGTCAGAACGAAGCAGTCCCAAGAGGTGCCTGTTGTCGTTCAGCACACCAATTGCCCCTTCAAGTACTTCGGGCTGGCTCACCACCGTGATTTGTCTGAGTGCGGCGAGCGACTGACTGTCGCTTTGCTCCTTCGAAAGGGCCTTAGCAATCAATGCGCCGACTGTCACCGGCTTGCCCGGTTTGTCATCGGCCAGAACCAGCGATACATCGAGAGCATTGACGAGCACCACAAAGCGGTCCTTCTCCGTTGCCATCTGAATCAACAGATGCAGCGGGTCGAATGTCTTGCCTTCCTTGGTCAGTATGCCCTTGGCAACTATCACCCGGTTGAGCAATCTCACGATGCCACGAGGGTTGTGATCGCCAGCGTCAGCGATCAGCGAGACCGCATCCTTCACTTGCGCCTCGTCCACCACCTTGGCCTGTTTGAGCAGGACACGGATGTACGCTGTCATTTCGCTTGTCTTGCGCACGGGGACGGGAATCTCCACTTGCACAATCTTGTCTAAATAGTCCCTACAAGATGTCTCGATGAGCTTCTCGATCTCATGTGAACCCGCTATGGTCGCCGAAGCAGCGTCGGCCTTCCCGGATTCCCGGCCAAAGTCGCGTGCGTACTTTGTCCTGACGCAGGTCTGAATGATTCTCTTGTTGACGCCGAGGATGAAGACAAACCCGGGAAGGTGCAGCACGAGCTTGATGCTCTCGATCAGTTCGACCGCCTTCCCTGGGAAGCACCTGTCAAGGTCATCCACAAAGACGACAATCCTTGGCACGCCGCCTTTCTTTACGCAGTCCTCAAGCTCCTGGTATGCCTCAAAGTAAAGACTGCGGCCAATCACAGCTTCCTTCGCAATCTGCTGTTCTCGCTCGATCATGTCCTTTGCAGACAAACTGACATCCACCCCGAAGAACTTTGGTATGTTGACCTTCGCTGACAGGCCGTAAACAATGGCGCGCAGGACATTGCCGAGTTCTGCTGCCTTTTCTTTGACCTTCCCGGCAAAGTTGGGGTTGTCAAGCGCTTTCGCTATTGCTGCAACGAGGGGAACTATCAGGTGCTCTTCCCTCTCATATCGCCAAGCATTGAACCACACCGGCGCGACAGTTGGCTCACTATCCAGTTGCTTTTTTACAAGCCGCATGAGGCTCGTCTTCCCCGAGCCCCAGTCACCGTAGATGCCAATCGTGAGCGGGTCTTTCGTCCCGATTGCCGCATCCGCCAGGACGCTGGCAGTAGCCTCGAATCCAAGCAGATCCTCGCGGCTCGACTCGATGATCGGTGAGTCGCCAAGAAGGGCAAATTCGCTGCGGTCCGCTGTTGTCATTGTCTCACCATCCAAATCTGATTCTCGAATGATCCGCAAATCCATGCCTCATACGCATCCATTGTATCGGTGCAGGAATGTTGTCAAGAAGACTGAAGGCCGGAGCAGCACGGACTTCCGAGTAAAC
>Ga0265297_10003037_pt1 | contig 31672 bp, 44 predicted proteins | sample Munlanlwell13791_FD_192502 | JGI IMG/M metagenome (GOLD analysis project Ga0265297, IMG submission 192502) | Leachate microbial communities from a municipal landfill in Southern Ontario, Canada - Leachate well 137-91 | ecosystem: Engineered > Solid waste > Landfill > Unclassified | place...
CGCTATTAGCAACAATAAACCTAACATTATTGGATGGGAAGTCTCCGGGTACCACGCCTCCATCACGGTCAAAAACAGTGCAAACCTGAAATCTTCCGCAGGACTTGATTGTCTTCTGGTATTCTCCAATACCGTAATGTTTGGCCTTCAAATATGTAGTAGTCATTTAATACTGAATCGGCGACATCCAGCCTCCGCCTCCCGCAACACCCTGACAGGTATCGAACGCAATCGTATTGACAAAATCGTAATCAACTAACGGAAAGGTATAGAGAACCACGTAGGATTGTGTTGAGATTGTGTATAATCTTAATTGCGCTCCGGTGTAGGGATCATGTTTATGATCCGGCACCCAATAATATTCCTGTTCTTCCGATTCACTGACAAGGTTGCCTTCACTGTCTTTCGGCCAGGAGCCATCATCAAACGTCCATTCACCGCCAACCAATTTGCCCCATTGCCCTGATTGCTGGTCGATAATGATATCTTCCCAATTAGCTGTACGGACTACTCTGAGCAGGTGGTCGCCATCAATTTTGCACTGACTTTCCACGAGATACATGGGATAAGGCGACTCGCCTCCTCCTATCTGATCATCGAACCAGCCTTTATCCCCGACAAAATCATCTGTACCACTTGAGATAAAATCGAGGTTGTGATCCAGCACAATGTATGTTGTCGGACTTGTCCTTATCTGCCAGAGCTCCCTATTCCACTGCCATACATGGTCAACGATATATCCTTCCGATGTTCCTAAATTGTAAGTCTTACTGACCGCTCCGCTTACATCAACCAGTTTCACCCATGACGGACACGCGACAACATATTTCTGCTGCCGGTAGCTCCAGGAAATATCGCAATTCTCAGAATCGAAAACGATATTGTTATAAAGCAAATAATCGTTTGGAAAATTCTCCGCTTTGGCAATATGCTGATCCTGATAGATTACTAATCTCTGGAGTAATATTTTGCTTTTTGATCCACCATAAATGACTTTACAATCGCTGATTGCCGAGGAATTGACTTTTTTCATCACAATAACGGAATCGCCGGCTGCAAAATTCTCCGCTGCGCCGTAAATCGCCCCGTTACTGCGTAAGGTGGAGGTAGGTTCACTATGCCAGAACAATAAAGCGGAATAAACACTACCCGCGATATTTACCGTGCAGGTATCATCGGCAGAATTAACCGTGACAATTTCCCCTTCGAGAAATTCATTTTTGAGAACATCTCCGATGTCCACAAAGTCATGCGTCGGCATTATTCACCCCTAGCTGGTTGTACAGGTAATAACGTAAGTTACCGCCAGGACATCGTTGTCAACAACCGCCCTTGCCGTGGTGAACTTCTTGGCGCACATCAGTTTGCCGGTCGTTTCTGTCTTGGCCGCGCCTGTTCCGAGGAAAGCACCGTAAACGGTAATCGAACCGGCCATTGTGAAACTAGCTGCAGCGGCTGTATTAGTGCATGATCCGGAGGCAGCGGCCGCAATCGTATAAGACGGTTTATTGGTTGCCGGACTATCGTAATCGGCATCCTGACATTCACCATAAGAACCGGCGGCACCTAATTTAGCGGCTGCAGTATCAGTCAATCCTGGCGTCACGTTGTTTTTGAAAATACCAACGTAAAAAATGGCGCTGCCAGCCTTGGAAGTAGTGCCGAAAAGGATATCCAACAGGTAATTCAATCCCTCGGTCGTGAAAGTGTTTCCGCCCTGATCACACGAATGAATCAGTTTGCCGTCGCGGAAATGGTCGGTAAATACATGGCCGTGAAAGTTTAAGCCGGACTCCATGAAGTGCTTGGCCGCGTATCGCGCTTCCGCACTGTCCCGAATGTTGCCCAAATCAATGGGTATTACTTTTTTTTCCATGATCATTTCTCCTTTTCGTTAAAATAAAAAACGCCCGCACCTATCCCGTTTTGAGATAAATGCAGGCTTAATAGTTCCCCTGATCGGGGCTTGTCAGTCCCTGTTATGGTCTAAATTTCCACGCCGTCCCGATAGACCTTGCAACTTACTGAATCGGTAAAACAGGCGCGGGTCACTTCTCCTTCCATAGTTTTGTTGTGAATATCTATCCGTCCGTTCTTAAAGGCGTTATATGTATCTTCGTCTTTAAATCCTCTGCCGGTGCCGGTCGCACCAGTTTTAAAACTGGTAAGAAACTGAATGACGCCTTCCATGTTACGATATAAAGACGCACCTTGCTCCGGAATGCCCATTTTTAATTTATTCTTGGTGACGTTGAAGAATTTGCCCGACGGACTGCCGACGACAACGCCTTCCTCTGTCAACCATACCGGCACATCGGCAAAATCCTTTTCTGCGGTCCCCAGCGTCCAGCCGAGCTCCGGCAGATTATTACAATAGGCCAGCGTCCCCTTGACTGATCCCGGGCCGGCATCCTGAACGGACATTTGCTCCGGTATCGTTCCGGCCAGAAAGCGCGTTCGTTTCTTCATGCCGATAAATAAGCCGGTCGGCACTTTGGCAATCATGGTTATATTGTCCTCAAAGGGATATTTGTTCGATGTTAGTTTGTACCACCCAAGATTAAACGGCATGGAATAATAGATATTTGCGCCTACCGATCCCCATATTCTGCCGAAAGCGTAACAAAGATTCTCCATGTAGGGCGGCGGCGAACATAAAAACGACGGCAACGGTTCGGCAGTCGGAATGTCAACGATATTATTTGTTGCTCCGACAAGATAGAATATGCCTTCCTCGGCATCTGTGCACCAGACCAACGCACCCGCCGGACGGTTTAATATCTGAATTCCGCCCTCGGAAGTTAATGTTATAGAAGTAATAGGACTATTTCCCGATAGTTCACTGCCGGAGATATTGGTCATACAAACATGGTACGTACCGGCAGGGAGATTGCCAGAGCTTGAAAGAAGCATCGGACCGGGAGGAACGGCCACGCCCCAAGAAGCCACCGAATTGGCGATTGGGTCAAAGATTCCCTGCCAGTACGGATTTGAGATATATACCTTATCTTCCGCATCAACATAGGAAAGCGTGGACTTCGGCCCCGTAATGGTTGTGATAGCCGTTGCCACGCCCTGAGATACCCTGTAAAGATACCCACCAGCAGCGCATAACATACAGGAATTCCCCGCCCAAAGACTGTGGGCGCCGGCAAGAGTAATAAAAAGAGTCTTGCCTTTACGGATCGACAAACTACCGTCAAGATTAACGTCGGCATTGAGAATAACACGCGGCGATAGAATTCCCTTGCCCGAAAGGAATTGTTCGTTTACATTGTTCGCGCCGGAAAACCCTTTTGTATCGATGTCCATTAGTCACAAACCCCACCGTCTTGAGAGCAATCGTCGCCGTAATATTGAGGCTCGCCGTCAGTCCCGATAAATTCAACCAGTTCCAACATTGCTTCCATAAATTTACCAGTATGATATTTTACTCCCACACCGGCATTATCCTGACCGTCCTCAATCATTTCGCCAAATATTTCTTTGCAAACATAATGTTTGATTAATCGCAGTTGTAAATGCTCAGGCAGTTCCTCAGGAATGTCTCCGTCTACGGCAAGATCAACCGGCCTGCTGTAATAATGCAGTCCTATTGTTTCCGCTGCCGTTGGAATACCCTGATAATAAAGTTTATTGCCCTTAATCGCCACCCGATATATAGAGCCTGTTTCAGCCAATGTTTTATCGCTGGCATTATTCAAAAAGAGTTTAAACGCATAATAATCGCCGCCTGGGGGCGGAGAGTATCGCACCCCTGCACTATCAACAATCATTGTCACTTTGCGCTGATAATCAGAAGGCAGGGAGACGTAAGGTAATGTTGTAGAGGTATCTACTGTACCATACTTATAGAGATCCGGCAGAGGCGGAGAAATGCTTTTGTCTGGCATATAAATCCCGCCGGCTATGGCAACTCGCGCGTCATTGATTCGCTTATTGATTGTTGAAGTAAAAGACGAATCTTGAATTATATCACTAATAGCTTCTGACAGAGTGGAAAGAGTTTCCATTTTGATACCTGTAAAGAAAAGCCCTCCCTCCTGCGAGAGAGGGCTTCTGAATGTGGTTAAATTGTTATTTACGCTTCTTTCGGCGTTTCCTGAACATACGCGGAATCGTCAAACCAGATTGTGATATACTTTTCGCCGGGTGCGCCGGTGTCTGTAATTTTCATAACCTGCTCGGTTGCCGTATCAGAATCCGGATCAAACACCAGGCCTTTATTGATGGAATCGGGAACACCGGTTTCCACGACAAGGCCGGCAGTTGTTGCCGCTGTTACGGTATTGACTGCCGAAGAATCCTGCGCGACAACAACAGTGTCGCCCACTTCGACGACATTGGTCTGAAAAACAACCTGTACCTTCGCTACGGTTCCACGGCAGGGAGCCGGAATATATTTCGTGCCGTTATCGGCATGAATAAAAGGTCCTAAAACTATCATGGTTCATTTCTCCTTTATTTTTATTTTTGTTACTTACTACTCATCATTGAAGAGTTAAGTGCTAATATCAACAATGGGGAACGGCATATTAGCTGTATTTCCACTGGTGATACGGTTGTTGCTCGCCAGTGCCGCGTTACAATCAATAGCCCCAGCGCCGTCCGTATTTCCGTTTGCCGCAGTGATAAGTTCATTGTTTGCAACGATCACCACGTCCGAGTTTTCATCGATACAAAGAGCGGTAGCCTTGATGATGTTGTTCGTGATCCTGCTTCCGTATGCCGGGGCGCTCGCTACAACATCAATGCCTTCGGTAGCCTCAATAAAACACTCATTGATCAAGGTCTGGTGATTCGATGTTGTTCCCGCAATGGCGATACCTACCGCGCAAATGCCTGTGCCGTAAGCGCCTGGGTTCTGGTGAACCTCAAATCCTTCAATACGGACCAGAGCAGAATCGGTAATCTGGACACCGACGGTATTTCCGGCCAACGACGGCTGTAACATTCCGCCGATGATCTGGAATCCGTGACATCCGGCGGGGATGGTAAGCCCAACACCTGTGCCGTCCAAGGTGAAGCCTATATTGATGAACCGGCAAGCGACTTTCGCCAGTGCGATTGTGTGATGCCCGATAATGCGGGGATAGGGAACAAGGTCCGAACCGCATCCGATGATATCGCATTTCTCCGGCAGTACGGTTAAGTTTTCCGTAATGCCGTCGCCGCAGACAAAAATCCTGTTGCGTCTGGCCCACCAGCGGTTAGTAGAAAGACCTATGCTGGTGTTAGACGCCGTGATCGCCTCGGCAACGGTGGCAAACGGGTGGTCGGGTGAACCGCCTCCGGTTGCTGCAACATTCAGGTCAACATAATAAACGCCACCTTTCGGACCGAAATATTCATTGGTGCTAAGAAAATCGGACACATTTCGCGTGGCTCTTCCGCCACCTACTACTAAAAATTTTTCTCCCATAATTTTTCTCCTTTTGACGAATCTCAAATTACATTCGTCCAGCTTAAAGGGATTATTGGTGGGGGAGACTAATCTCCCCCTGTTAATTTATTGGTTTACACTTATTCCGGCTGAGTAAGGTTAGTGTGCCGCACCTGCATTTTCCTGTTTTTGCAATACAGATTGCCTCTCCAGCGTGTATTGGCCGACATAGTGTCCGGTTGTCCCATAACGTCCTTGCTTACCCATACCGGCGTAGTAAAATTGTAATCCTTGTGGGATCGCAATTCGAGAAAGTTCAGGTTCAGCGCGTCCAACGTACCGGATGTCGTGTAGGTGTAATTTACATCTGCGACAATCGGTGCGCCTTTATGCATGACGTTTTGCCAGCCAGCTTCTACCATTTTGGTGTCGGTATATCTCTGCTGCGGATGAAGCGAACGTTCGTAGCCGTCACGCAGCACATCACTGGTCACGCAGAAATTCGGTTTCATGGCCGCGAAATCGCCCATAGCCGGAGCACGGAAGATTTTCTGCATTACCTCAAAGTTGATTGGTTCGGCAGTTGTAATAACGTTCGCCTTCCAATCGGCCATCTCGGATTCTTTGAGGGAACCGTAAGCGGTTGAAGTTGAAGTATTGAATAAATCGCCGAGACCATTGATACTATTATCATCGGCAGCAGCGGCGATTACCTGGGAGGCCATGTTAACACGAATAGCCTTGATAATACTTTGGATATACAGCTTGCTCAGGTCAACCAAAGCTTCGTCGCCGGTGCACTGCGTCAGATCGTCCAGGTTCTTGGTGTTGCTTCCATAAGCACCTGCCCATCTGAAACGTGCCGCATCCGCGATTTTCTGTTTGGATTGATCAATTACTGTGCTTGCGCCGTAGGAACCGGAGTTTGCAGTCCCGTATTCTAACGGAACTTTAACCATCAAGCCGCCGTCAACGAGCTCATGGGCTTTTACCTCCCAGTTCTCACGCTCCACAGCGTTTCCCATCAGCTTCCAAAGCAAAGCTGAGGCCTTATTTACGATATCTATTGGGTCAGCAAATTTGCCTTTCAGCCAATAGTATGTTGTTAACGCATTTAATTCGCCAATTGTACTTGCCATATTTCGTTACCTCTCTTTCGTATGGTAAAAGGCAACGACACCAAAAGTTACGCTTGATTCCTTATCTTGTTCAGGACATCATGCGCCCCTGCGTCAGCATCCTTGCCTGTTAATCTTGCTGGTGTGGGGGTCGGTCCGGGGGGTTGCCCCTTTGTATAGACCTTCCCTACTTTCCCCTCTCCCTTTTTTAGTTCGAGGAGCTTCCGCGCTTCTTCAAGTTCAGTGGTTGCAGTCTGCGCCGCTTGTAGAGCGTCCGCAGTCTGTATTGCAAAGAAAGCTGACATATTGTCATGCATACCGGTCTTATCCGTAGACAGGAATTCTTTGATTCTTGCCTGCATTTCCGGTGTGTTAAACGATGGATTATCATCGAGGAATTTCTGCTGTGCGGCGGTGGTGTCGCGTTTATTAAGCTCAGACTTGAAAAGATCACCGGCTGCTGCCAGTGTTTTCTCGTGTTGAGCCATAGCCGAAAATTTAGATATGTCCTTGACCAGTTTGGCTTGTTTGGCGGTAAATCCTTCATCCATCGGATCAAGTTTCGCCAACTGACCTTCGAGGTCCGCAACATTCGCTTCATACTCGGCAACTTTATCGCCACCCACAGGAGAAGTCGCTGCGCCTTTGTCGCCACCTTTGGTGGCAAGGGCTTCTTTCAGAGATTCGGCCAGTGTTTGCGCCTGTCCCCTGAGTTGACCAAGTTCATTCTGGCCTTTATCGTAAGCACCTTTTAATTCTCCGTGGCCTTTAATGAATTCATCCATTGACTTAAAGGTAGTCCCCGGAATGAAACCGTTTTCATCCAGTTGGATGGTAATGGGCTCCGGCGATACGCCTGCGCCAACTTCGCCACGCTGATTAAATAAAGGCTTAAACAACATCCTCAAAAATCCCATTGCTTTCTTCATCTTCCTATCTCCTTCTCGGCCAGTGTTGGATTTCAGGTTGTCCCGTAAGGGCCTGTTAGACTGGTTGTCCGATACGGCAAAAACAAATAAAAAAAGCCCGATCCCCACGGCGCTTGCGCGTTATCCGTAGAAATCGGGCTAATTAGTAACTCTATTTAGAGACTACATCGTCCCCGTTATGTCATTAATACAATAAAATCCTTTTAATTACATCTATCCATACATTTTTCATATGAGCGCCTGCAACTGTCTTTACACCCATTGCTTGCACTCTTCTTATTATAGGAACAATCCGATAAACAAATATCCCTGTTTACCGCACAGGAATTCCTGCAACTATCACTCGCAAAAGCAACAATAACAAAAACTATTATGAGCGCAACTGCGAAAAATATTTTCTTCATATTTCCTCACTTTGATTGAAAAATATTTTCTTTCGGCACAAGTGAATTGTCTCTTATAAATGCCGATCCAATATAACCCTGTGACATATTCAATTCCAAGCTTAAGTCTATTTTACCGCTCTTCTTTGTAGAAATCAAGGATTTTATTTTATCTCGAACGGCATTTAATATTTTTTCTTCGTTTTCATTCATCCCTTGCATTCCAAATTGTTTTGTTTGAGATATCTTTTATATTCAGACCGGGAGGTCAATGGCCTTTCTCCGTGCTTAAGAAGCGTCTGGCAGGCAGACGGCAGCCATTTCACGTCATTAACCGAATCACATTGGATCGCGCCATGAGAAGATAAAACCCTCCGCGCCATGCGGCCACAACCCTTTGTTTCGCACCTGACCTTTTTAGGGATGCTGTCCGGTCGGTGAATCCTCTCTGTTACCTTCTTGCAGTGTTGGCATAAATATTCATAGATCGGCATGGTTCACCTCAGCGCGTTCTCAGTATCTCGCCGGAATTGACGAGAGTTATGCCGGTCACGACCTGCTTATACAATCTCAAGACTGTTTCGTCGGTCACATCAAAACTGACGTAATTCGATGGCAGTGTGATAACTGTCGGCTTCCATGGAAACTCTAAAACCTTAAAAGAAACCACCCCTGTCTGATTATCCACGCCAATAACCATATTTGCCGGACTTTTCAGAGTTAGAAGTTCCTTGTCAGTGGAATTAATTCTTTCCCCGATTACAAACCCAAAACCTGTGTTCACTAATTTAATCATGTTTTTCCTCCGCTATTTTTTAATTGTTCTGACGACTGCATAACAAATTGCTTGATTGCTACTGCGTTTTCCTCCGGCAGGCCGGAATCGATCAGTATTTGCAAGGCCTGATCAACCTGTGATTCGGCGGTCCGCTCTATTTCTTGTTTCCAGTTCGGCCAGTTCAATGTTTCCAGCAGACCCTTTTGTCCGATTGCCTTGGTTTCAAAGAGTTTAAAGGCAAGTTCTTGTGTCTGGAGACTGGTGCGTGGCATTGTAGAACCACTTTCGACCACATAATTAAATTTGCGACCGGCGAATTTCACCCCGACAAATTCAACTGGTTCGTCGTTGACGTTGACAGAATCTGGTTTTGTTCCCCAATTTTGATACAGGCCTATTGCCCACCGACTGCGCTGTTCTGCAATCATGTCAATTGCCGCCGTTTTCGTCTGCATTAGCACTTGATTGCGTTCCTGGAGGGCAACAATCGCACTGGCTGCTATTACTCCGCTGGGCGCGACGCCCCTGTCAGCGTCTTCAATCTGATAAACACGGTCGAAGAAACGCACAATGAGTTCTAACACACGGAAAAATGTCTCAGGAAGGTTCGGTATGGTCATAAATTCAATACGGGCACTCGGGATTGTCGGCATTAAAATCAGCCGGCCGGCTTTCTGTATTGAACTTTCGATCATTTCCCGGGTAATGCCGCAGTTCTTCTGCACAATAAGCGGCGGAGTCATTACGTTAATTACATAGGCAATTAATTTAGAGAAGATAAGATTAATCTTCTGGAGTAAATCACCGACTTGCTCCGCAGCGGCAAATCCCCATATGGAAATGCCATCTTTGTAGGAATTGGCATAGTAAACCGGCAATCTGCCCCATGGATAGGTTTCTTTGGCCAGATCGACAGGGAGAATGGGGTTGATGTTGGGGTTAGCGCTATCATCCAGAACCATATAACCACTTTCACATTGCGGGCTTTTGCTCCTGGTAATTGTTATTTTCCTAATTCCATCGGGATAGACAGGTTCGCTTATTTCCTCAATCAGTTGATGTCCGGTCTCGTGCAATACTGGTTCCCCTGTTTTTTGATCAACAACCGGCCTTTCGGTTTTTTTTCTGCGTCCATCGCGCAGCCATACCTCTATAACAAGGCAGCGATCCATTTGTTTAATGCTCTGGTCTCCGGCGGAGGCCTTTATCGTCATTGGTTCGGCATAATTACCAACCGATTCATTTCCTCCATATCCCTGATTTTTATATTTTTCTCTTTCTGTACCCATCAGGTCATAAGCTTCATCTTTGGCAATATCCGTTACCCCATAGAAGCTTTCGACGCTGGCAACCAGATCAAGATACACAAAACAGACATAAGGCGCTTCTTCGTCAAGTTTTTCCCAGTACCCGGGTGCAGGATAAAAACCATAGGGGTCAAGAATCTTAATATCCGGCATTCCTGTTCTAAAATTAAAATGAGGGCTTTCAGTGGTTATGCCGTATATTTCCATCATCCGGGCGGTGAAACGGGTTTTGGGAAGTTGGTCTGATTCCTTCCACCATTTTTTCAACACCATTGAGATAGTTTTCTCGGATTCATCGCTGATACCGTCCAAGTCTACGACCTCGCCCACGGGATTACGCGCAGTAATATTGGACACCGTGCGTTCAATATTGGCAAAATACAGATTAATCGGCGTCAGCATCTTTTTGGCGGGAGAATACCCTTTTTTACCGGTCTGCTGCTGTGCCTGTTGACCGCGATATAGAGCATAATTATTTAGGAAGTCTTTTGGTTTGCCAAGTCGTTCCTTCTCTGCTCTCGCTGCTTCAAACAACATAAATGCGAACGGGGCAACGTCTTTATCATCTTTCGGTGGTATGTTCGATAAATTCCATTCTTCTTTCATTGTCCTACTCCTGACAGGGCAAACAAAAAAGCGGCATAGTAAGAAGAGTAAGGCTCCTTACTAGCCGCTTCGTTTGTTTCCAAAATTGGTTTCCCCTCCCCCGTCGAGAAGAAGAACGCCCTGATTATTTAATTAATTCTGAACTGCTTTATGACTCCTGTTTTTATGTCCTGTCAGCCCGAATTGAGACTTGCATTCCTTGCCACATATATCGCAGACAAACTTTGCCTCGTTTTTATCAATATCGCTTGGGATAGAAATAACATCACCCACTCCAATGCTCATATCCACAACCGGAATATACAGAGAAAATAATCCGGTAATAACAAAATCATCTGGTGTAATTACGTGCAATCTTCCATTGCGTGCTAATGGGGATAGACATTCCGGACAGGTCAAGCTAGAAACAGGCGTTGATGATGTTAATAGAAAATCCAAGTGGTACGTCACAAGGGATTTTAACATATCCCCTCGCGGACTTACATTAGGATCGTACTTATCGGTAGTTTTAAATAAAATCTTTTTGCAATTAGGACACTTAACAGGCAATCCCGACAAATCTTGATTCATTTTTATCTGCCTCCATTCTTAATTTTCTTAATATCCAATGCTTTTTAATACTTTCACTTATTTTTTGTTTTGTATGACTTGATGATTTTGCTCCTGTCCTGGCAACGCGAATTCTTTCCCTACTTTGCTGAGACACGGGATGCCCAATTAATTTTGCGATAGTTTCAGAAGAATGTTTATATCCTTCTCTTGATTTTTTCATTTTTGCTATTGTTTCTTCTGAAAATACCCGCCCCATCCCTGCTAATCTTAATTTTTCTCGTGTTTCATTGCTAATAACTCTTTTTGCACGAGCTTTTTTTAATTTTTCTCTATGTTCTTTTGAAAGTGGCACTCCTAGCTTAGACTGTCGTATTCTTTCCCTTCCTTCTGCCGTTTTCTGGCGACCTATACCCGCCCTTCCTATTTTTATTTTTGCTTCTTCTGTATGATGATATCCCGTCTGCCCCTCTCCACCTTGAAATAATACGGTCCATTTAAAATTATCTTTCCCATGCTTACGCATGGCCTGATAAAAATAATAATTAGAGCCATTTCTCATTAAAGAATGATGGGATGTAATCCTGTTTTTCAGGCTACCAGTTGTTTTCCCTATATATAGTTTTCCATTAACGGTATTTTCTGCCTGATACACACAACCCATTACTTACTACCTCCCTCAAATATCTTTAAGAAGTCTTTGCTCTTATCTAAAATGTTCTTTTCAGCCTCTGTTTCTATTTCTTCCGCGGCATCCGGAATCGTGAAGACTGTACCATTGGGCACTCCGCCGAGAAATTTCTCGCCCTGGACGGCGTTCTTGCCCTTAAAAATGAGCCAACCTCCGGCGAATACACCAGCCAGAAGTAGAAACGCGCCGAAAAACATTAATAGCATTACCTGCCATACGCTAAGACTGACAAACATAATCATCACCTCTCGCTATCTTATTCGGATTTATTTGAATTTTAATAATGGAACGAAATAATCCCAGCTTTTTTACCTGAATAGACAACGGCGGATTGCAATCGTTCTGAGGTCCTTCATTCAAAACAGACAAGCTATCGCCTTCGCGCATGTTAACCACATATCTATCTTTGATACTTTCAACCTCAATTTCGCACATGTTAACCGCTTTTAGCTTGCGCTTAAATCTCTTCATACCCCCTCCTCCACTACGAACATATTTTCCTGCTGCTGGTCCATCCACGGCGTTGTGTGCAAAAGCGTATGGACCAGCCCTCCAATTGCAAATATCGCCGGATTGTTGCGCCTGTACTCATGATGTTTGGTCCGGAGAATACTGTTTCCACCAAAAGCAAAACGCTCTGGCTTGTTTAATATTGCTGTCTCCATTGATCGTTTATAATTATCAAAAGCCTCTGTGTCGTACAGATCCAGCGGCGGCGCCAGTATAATCTCCCTATCTTTTTTCCCGAACCTTTCAAGATCGGCATTATACGAAACCAAATCAGTTATGTTTTTATCCGGATCGCCAATGAATGTTTTTAGTAATTCCGGATGTTCGCCAAAGCCGAACTGATCGCGCATTTCCTGAATTTTCTGGAAGAGCACGATTAAATACTCACTTTCAGCTTCATCCATGAGCCTGAACCATGCCTGATCAGCCGGCCGATTTGATTTCACCGCGGCAACAATGGCGACATATCCCGGCAATCCCTTCTTTTTATCTTCGTCCTCATATGGCCAACCAATGCAACCATACAAATCATAGTATTGCTGGCCTGTTTCGGTATTCTCGTAGTGAAACGGGCGCGGCGTGAGCTTAATCCCTTTACAGTGGGCATCATCCACCATTGATTGATAGCGGAGATAATCTATTTCGGTGGGCTTAACTAACGTAATCATCACTGTACCACCAAATAACACCAAACAAATTCATAATCCCGCCCTCGTTTTAATTCATTTTTCCATTCCATAATACGGCAACCTCTTGTGGCCATTATCCTCGCTCTTTCTCGGCAAACATTATATTTTACTCCTATTTCCCGTAGTGTCTTGCCGCTTTCTTTCATTTTATAGGCGTCTAAATAATCATCAGACGTACGTTTATTTCTTTTTTTAATCATCAAGATCATCCTTGTACGTCACGCCGTTATAACCGACTGCAAACGTTATAAAGGCGCTCGCGCCGTGACTGCACCAATCATGCAACGGCCTATTTGTGAGAACTTTCTTTTCTTCATCATACTCAGCGCGATATCCTTCCAGTGCAGAAATTCCCTGTACACAGTTCTTTTCGTCGAAACAACAACTTCCGAGAATGTTCCGGACTGCAGGGATATGGACCTGAATAATAATATCCATTTTCCGCGCCCTGCTTACGACGATCACCGGCTTGATGCCCAGGCCCTCAGCAACTTCCTTTCGGGATTGCGCGACCTCGCTATTGGTCATTTCCCGGGCTTCAACGTCATGCGGGAAATAGTGATTGCCGTATCGATAGCCCTTCTCTTCCATTTTCTTCCAGTAGTGCTCCAGGCCGTAACCAGTGTTTTCATAGTAATCAATCACGACGTGCTTCCCGAATTTATGTTGGATAAACCAGATCGACATAGAATCATCAACGCCCAAATCCCATGCGGTATCGACTTCCAGCGCCGGATCATAAGGATAAGAGCCAATGCGGCCTTCTTTCCGGGCCAGCGACATTTGTTTACTGAAATACGCGCCAAGGACCGCGCCCTCAAAACTGCAGAAATATTCCTGCATATAGAGCGCCAGCCCCATTTCTTCGCCAAACGTGGCAATCATATCCGCTTTTATTGATTCAAGTCTTTCTGGTGAGAATACCGGAGTATCATCGGCAGTCAATATCTGACCGAACCATCCGGGAGCCACACGAGCATGATCAACAAGCCGCTTGAAATGATTATTGCCGCGTGACGTGGATATAAAGATCGCCCACCCGCCGTTTTCCTCGAGAATCGGGCTTAAATAGGCCCATGCTTCCGGATTCGCCAGGGCATACTCTGAATAGACAATCCCGACCGGCGGAGAACCGACCAGGGCATTGAAATTATCAGATCCGACAAGTTGCCAGGTGGAACCATTCTTGAACTTAATCGACATATCAGATTCCCGGAAACTCTTTCGCATTTCTACGGGAAATGCTTCATCTATGCGCCTCATGCCGGTCTTAGGATTGACCGCCTCCCATATCGCTTTTCGGCATTGATTATACTGCGGGAGCATATGCCAGTAATTTCCTATTCGTTCCTGCGAGGCACACGCCGCATAATGCAGTGCAACATCATCTTTACCAAACCTTCTATGAGCACATTCAACCGCACGTAATCCGCCGCCTTGCAGATATTCCCATAAATCCATCTGGTCGTCGCGCGGACGCCAATTATTGTGCGGGAGAATCAGATCCATCTTTGCCCCTGTAAAATTTTTTAATCGTAATATTTATCGGCTGATTAATATCAACCTCATGCTTTTCCCGAAACATCCCAATCTCTTTGCCCATATTCACAAGAGCGGTCTGTTTGTCGTGTAGCTCAAATTCAAATGTGCTTTCCAGGACTTCATCCCCTGAGGCGGTGGATTTGATAACTCTTCGCTCTTTGACTTTCTTAACCGCTCGACTGGCCCCGGCCGGCAGACTGTCAATGCCGATGGCCTGGACGCATCCAGTAGTATCGTCAATCGTGACGTGATCCGCCAGGTTCGCAAACCCGATCAGTGATAGTTCTCTAAGGATTTTGTCTTTTGTGACTATAACTTTGTTTTCGAGAAGGCTTTCACGCCATTGAATTTCTTTTTGGGTGCTAAGTTTAGCTAAGAGTTGAGCGGCTTGTTCATTTGCGGTTTTCTTGGAGTATCCGGCGCGGATAGCCGCTTGTGTGCCGTTATAGTCCAGCACATATTCGCGGCAGAAGGCCGATTGCTTATGATTATTCCCGTATTGATTTCTGTTCGATTTAGCCATTTTCCGCCAAAATCAATAAAAATCCACGTTTCATAAAAAAACACCCATGTTAAATTAACATATAAGCAACGATCTTTAAGTTGCCTATATGATAGCATGGGTTTTTTGATATAAATATAATCTATGTTGGCTTAAGTTGGCCTATTTTGACTATTTTTCCCCGATTTAATAAAATTATCTATCTCAATCGGTTTCGCCTTGACCATTCCCTGTTTATTGTAAACAGGCAGGCCTCGACGTTTCATTAGTTTTGCCGTGCTGATTGAAACATCAAGATATGTCGCTATTTTTTTCCACCCTGATAACCATTCAGACATTATTAATTGCTCCTGCTTTTAATTTATCTCCTAAAATGGCACATCATCCAGCGGCATACCATCAGCCGCTAATTCTTCCGCTTTTTTCCCATCAAGCATTTTCATATTACTGGCTACAATCTCGGTCGTGTAACGCTTAATACCGTCTTTATCTTCCCATGAGCGGGTTTGAATACGGCCTTCAATAAAACAAAGGCTTCCCTTTTTGAGATAATTGCCACAGATTTCAGCGAGCTTTTTCCACGTAACAATATTATGCCATTCAGTCTTTTGAATCTTGTCGCCGTTTTTATCTTTCCACTGTTCTGTAGTGGCCAGACTGAAAGTTGTTACCATCGTCCCATCCGGCGTATATTTCACATCCGGATCTTTACCGAGCCTTCCGATTAAAATTGCTTTATTTACCATTTCTATCTCCCTGGCGGGGTGCCGCCCCACACTACACTTTCATACCCCTATGAGAATTAGCATTTAAAGGGCAAGCACCCCATAGGTTTAATTTATTTTTACGGCTGACAGATAAAGGCAGTTTTTTCCTGAACAAGTTTCTCACACTTTGCTCCGTCCATTTTTGCCAATTTGTCGATTTAGTTTGCCGCTGCCGGCTGCTTACTGTAATAATTTTGTTTTATTTTTAAATCCTATCTCAATAATTTCAGGATGAACTTCATGCCCCAATTTATGATTTTCCATTTCCGTTGTTCCCGGAAGATAATCGGGGTGTTTCCCACCACGTCCCGCGATAACTTCATAAAGCCTTTCAAATTCTTTTTGCTTCCATTTTTCTTCGTCAACTGTCATTGTGGCTGCCAGCTCATCCCATCCGCCCATCACCTGCAAAACAGAATGAATTACAGGATCGGCAAACTTAACGCTTTCATAATTACCAATTCTCTTAATAGCATTTAAAACTTCAATCCATGCTTCAGTTGCTCGATCTGCTTTTTTGCCGCGTAAGATTTCAACAAAGTCAACCGGCTTCGGGAAAAACCTGCTTGAATAAATAATTTCTTTAAAAGCCGCTTCGCATTGTTCATCTGAAAATGGTTCAAGAATTTTCCAGTATAAATCTTTCATCATATCTGACAACACGCGGTCATGGAGTTCACAAAGTATTGTCATGTATTCTTTGAATTTAACTTCATTTTTCATACTGGTGGTCTCCACTCTTTGAACGATTCAATTGTTTTAATTGTTTTATCCGATACTTTACCCGCCAAAGGATGCGTTTCCGTATCTTCGTCAAGCCAGCCTTTAGCGTTAAGCCATGTTGCTGGATGAGGAATATATTTGCCTTTTTCTTTAATCCAATCTTCTGAGGTCTTGGCCCGCTCCACGGATTCTAAGATTTTCGTTAAGAGCTGCTCGTCAGGATTGATTTTTAAAAAGGCTTTTTCGGCTTGCCCCCTTGATTTTCTTTTTGGATAAACTTTCCAAAATTGATTAAATAATTTATTTACTGATTTAGGATCAGATTCAGATATAGGATAAGAATAGTGAGCATCTCGCTTGCCGTTATTCTCTAACGGTGAATTAACAGTTAAAGAACCGTTAAAAGAAGGTAAAGCACTTTCTTTCTCTGTATTGTGTGGTGATTGATGTTTTAAAAACTCTGGAATATCAATATATTTGCGATCATTTACAGTATAGCGCCGAATAAAACATTTTTCAGGTCTCTCTGGAATATTGGGTGTTGATAACAAGTTTAAGAGTTTTTCAATATTAATATTGTCATACGGGAAAATTTCAACCTTTAAGTATTTTGGCCTATCCTCAAGCCGACCCTCGCGATCAGCGAAGCACCAGAGACCGGCATATAATAATCTAGCCTCACAGGGCAATATTGCCAAATCCTCATCTTTAAAAAAATCTGGTTTTAGCGCTCTTATTCGTGCCATTCCCTTCCCCCTTAAAACCCTCTTGCAATTCTTCTATTTGCAAAAACTGACCGCCGCATTTGTTTTCTGGCGCGGCGCTGATTACACTTGCCGGCAAAGCGTTGATAAAAACTTACTCCCGGCATTTGTTGAGCGTGAAGAAAAGCCTCTAGTAGTGGGTTTCTATCAAAAAATCCGGCTGCTAATTCCTTCAGTGAAAATATTCCCATGAAATTATTATTTCAGTCCGTGGATTGTATGAATATTCCTTTTCCGCAAATAAACATGTTATCTGGCTATCATCATGCCAGGCGATGCCGTTCAAGCAGTCTTTGATAAACTTCACCATGTTATCTAAATCGGGTTTTTTAACGTGAGATATGCCGAATTGATCTAATTCTCTGCGTTTCTTTTGGGACCAACCGGCCGGTATCGGCATAAAAAACCGGCAGCTTAACTGTATAGATTGTCCGGCGGGAAGCGGGTCTTGATGAATTTGATTTTTACAAAGTACGGCGAATTTTCCTTCTTCCGTTTCCTGACAATTGTATGTGCCAACAAATTTCCCGCGCCTGAAGAAACGCGGCCTTGCCTTTGCTATCGGTATTCCTGGGACTACTAATTTTAATTCGCTCATACAAACTCCACCATAGTATTTAATCTTAAACTTCCACTCATGCCTGACCTCTCATGCCTGACCTCTAAAAATTACTATTGCCGATGGGAAAGGTGCGCTATTTTTGCTATCACCAAACTTTAACCGGCCTTTGATGAATCGTATTTCTTGCGCTTTCATAATGAAGTTATGCCAGTATTTTGTGTCCGTTCTACTAGGTATCAACATTACAACCGTCTTTCCTTTTTGGCTTTCCTGATATGCTTTTTCACACCATTTGCTTATTTGAGAATAAGGCGGATTTACGAAGCAACACCCCCCCCATTCGATAGATAAGCCGTCAATCTTTGGCTTTGGATTTAAAGGGCATGGGTCAAACGTGAACTGAAATTCATTATTCAACTTTTCATAAAGATCCGCTGGAGTTGAATAATTATCAGAGGCACTTTTAAACATTACGTTTGTGTTCATCTTCTCCACCCGCGAATCCCTAACCTCTTCATTTCAGCCAGCAAAACTTCTTTCTGCTCTTCCCGGTAAATCTCCGGCGCCACGGTGATAATCTGATTCTTCAGCTCTTCAACTTCCGCCATATTGTTAAATCTTAATGTTCCTTTAGCCATTCTCTATCCCCACTGAAAAAGCGTTTAGTCGTTCATTCATTTCCATCGCTTAGATAATAAAGGTTTATTTTTATGAACAGTAAATTCAGCCAATTTCTTTAACGAAATAGTGTCCGGTGACGTCTCTTTATCCCAAATATATTGAGTGCAATCCGTATTGCAGGTATTTATTGTAGCGCCCGTTTTGCAGTTACCAAAATTAACACAACTTCTTTCTCCCCAACTCATTTTTTAACCCCTAACCTCTTCAACTCCGCCAGCAGCTTTTCTTTCCACTCTTCCCGGTAAATATCCGGCGCCACCGTGATAATCTGATTCTTTCGCTCAATAACTTCCTGCAGCCATTCAATTGTGCGGACCTGATAATAAATAATCATGGCCTCAAATATCTTCGGTTCGCTGTGAGCTGATATTCTGCCGGTATGGTGGGAAGTGCAGAGATAAATCCCGCAAAACGGGTCAAATTTTACTGATAGGTTGCCGCGCGAATCAAAATGATGGGCGTTCAGATCGGGCCCCCAAGCTTTACAGTCAGGCCACTCGCATTTCCAATCAGCATTGAGGCCGACTATTTCATGGAATATTTTAAGAAGGTATTCTTCTGATACGTTAGCCATTTAACCTGCCTCAAAAATTACTTTTCTTTTCGGACTAAAAATAACCCGCGCCTTTGTTTTCCGGCAGAGAGAAACGCTCTTGGCGCTAATGATAGCGATTTCATCCCATCCGTGATCAGAATAGAATTTCCAGCGAAAACCGCTTTTGCTGCGCTTATCCGGTTTTTGTATCTGGACAATGTATGGTTTTTTGTTCATTTCATTTTTCATCAAACTGATAAAAACTTAACGTAGCATTTTAATTATGAAATTAGCGATTAATTCCACTTATTACTCTGTTAGATGCCTTGTTTGCGCTCATTGCAATCGCCAGCAGCAAGTCTCGAAACTCTGGAGGGGTGTGTATTCTCGGCGTACTGTTTGTGCCTCCGCCTTTGAATGCCAACTCACCAGCCCGCTTGCACTTCTCAAGGCCGTATTTGTCTATTGCCCACTGCGGAAATATGGCCGCGCTTTTGCCCCACCGAAGTTCAGGCCGTTCGGTTGCAACTGCATAGAGCAGCGTTGGCTTGCGCGCATAGTGGCCGTATCGGCCCTGTTCAACGCAGCATGTCCATCCTCCGCATTCATCGGCCGCAACCCATCCGCCAGTGCGTGGCGGCACGGCCAACCCAAAGTGCGGCCAAGCATGGCTTCCCCATGGGTGCTCAAGAACCCCGCCAAACCTCCGCACGCTTTCCAGCGCAGCCGCAAAGCAGCCGCCGTCATCGCCTTTCTTTTTTCGCTCGCCAGTTCTGGCAATCCACAGCGGCTGTCCAGCCCAAAACTTCCCCCATCGTTGGCATGGCGGGTGCGCTACCACTGGCAGTGGCCCGGTGTAGCGCCTGGCGTCCTTGGCTTCGTCCCATGGCTCCACGCCGGGCAGGCCAAAGTAAGCGCCATCGGTTTCAACGTACAGTGCAGCTATCATTTTTAGCTCTTTTCTATGGTCGTCCGCAGGCATCTAACCAGGCAATCCAGCCGATCGCTGCGCTCCGGCTGATTTTTTCGTTATGCTTCATCATCTAAGACTGACATCGTTTTTTTACGCAATGCCTCAAGCCACTCCAAACCGGCAGCGCAAGAAGGTTGCACGTCTTTTGAAAAATAAAGCCAGTCGCGTAATAATTGCTCTTGAACATCGGCCATATCACGGGCTGTTTTGCAATCCGTAGCGTATGCCAATAAATCAGCCTTTTCCCTTTCTGGTGAAACACTTGCTTGTAAAGACATTTGATCTATTGTTTTATTTAACCAGCACCTTAATCTCATTTTTTCTCCTTTTTAAAAACCGGCATAACCAGCCAATCCAGCGGACTCGTATCTCACCGCTGATTTCTGCGTTATGGCTTACGAATTATGCCTGCACTTCCCATCATCGCCCTTGTGTTCACAAATTTGATCGTATCGTTTGCCCTTTGCCGGTTCGTGATTCAGGCATTCCGCCTCACTGATACATTAGCCACTAATTTCGCCGTTCTTTTAGATTAATCTTAGTTTTTCTTCCCTGTAAGGAATTTTGTCAATAGAGATAGACAGTGCCTTGGCTATTTTTACAGCCTGTTTTTTGCGTGGATGTCTATTCCCTTTAGCCCACATTGTCAGTGTTGAAGCTAAAAACCCTTTAGATAACAGTTCCTTGCGGTTCTTTTTTATTAATCTTTTAAAAAAAGTTGTCTTTTGCATGGCATTATAGTATTTTATTTTCACGATTATGTCAAGAAAAAAATATTTCACATTCTTGTAAAAATATGCTTGACATTAATAAAACAGTTTAGTATCATATCCACAACAAAGAAACTCAAACATCGGGGGTGAAATTATGAAAATCAAAATCAACAAAGAAGGATTTTTAAAAATTAAAAGAGGGAATGTATTTAAAAATCAGGAATGTCCGCGAACAGATTCAGAAACACATGGAATGTCCAGTTGCGGCGATTGGTGTCCTCTATTTGGTGAGCCTGTCAAGCAGACAATGGTTACTTCTCTTGAGATTTGCGAAAAAACTTTTGCCGAGGACAACGCAGACTTTACAGACGAAAGAGCTTAACCCTTCTTCGTGCTCCTGAATATCAGGGGCATCATAGAGAGGTTAAGCCCCAAGCTGTAACGCTACACGGGAGAGGCACTCAAGCCAGTATAGACTGGCAAGTTTGAGATTAACAGGCAGACACCGGAAAAGCTGAGCAACGGGAGAAAAGCTCAACAGGCCGATAGAGGGCGAAAGCCACGGATAGCAAGGGCGAGGCAAGGGCAGAAAGTAAAGTTCTTTGAAGTGATCGTCCGTTTAGTGCGGGGGTGAGTAAAGATTAATCCACTTTACAGAAAGCGATTTTCATAAGGGTACCGACCCCACCGGTGAATAACCACAAATCCCTAGAGACAGGAAGAAGCTAAAAAGGGTGGATTCCGTACAGCGCAACTTCCTGCCTCGCACTAAGCGGATGATCGAAGCGGGGGAGTGCTGATTTAACAAATCTTTGAAAGGAGGTTTGCGTTACCATGAAATAACAAGGGGTGTGCCGCGCTAACACAGGCGGCACGGTAACGCAAGAGGTGAGAGCATGGAAATCAAAAATAGATACACCGACCATATTATTTTATGTGGCGAGTATGAGTCTATAAAAGATTGCCTTGAGAAAAACAGAGGCGCAAATCTCGAAGGCGCAAATCTCAGAGGCGCAAATCTCGAAGGCGCATATCTCGAAGGCGCAAATCTCAGAGGCGCAAATCTCGAAGGCGCATATCTCGAAGGCGCAAATCTCAGAGGCGCAAATCTCGGAGGCGCAAATCTCGGAGGCGCAAATCTCAGAGGCGCAAATCTCGAAGGCGCAAATCTCGAAGGCGCATATCTCGAAGGCGCAAATCTCGAAGGCGCAAATCTCAGAGGCGCAAATCTCGAAGGCGCATATCTCGAAGGCGCAAATCTCGAAGGCGCATATCTCGAAGGCGCATATCTCGGAGGCGCAAATCTCGGAGGCGCAAAAGGCATTGAGTTGCCTATATTGAACATTCAAGGCTCCGCACATCATTTGTTCTATATGTCCGGCAAAATCGCAATAGGTTGCGAAAATCACACGATTGATAAGTGGCTCAAAGATTACGAAAAAATAGGAGAAGCTCACGGATATACCGAGGAACAGATTAAGGAATATCACGGATACATCAAAATCTGTTCAGCAATCGCAAAGGCTGAGTAATGGAATACATCATCGCAGCAGTAGGAGTAAGTTTAGTTATCGCTTTCCCCATTTTTGTTGTCCCCGTCAACATACCAGGCGGGATTAGAGCCGTATGCGTTTTTGCCTACGTTGTATGGAATATCAGCAATAACAAGTTGCGCCTTTGGAATTGAATAGGATTTATAATTCTGAAAATGATCGTTGAATAATTCTATTTTGCTCATTCCTTCACCCAATTACAGACAGTCCTCACGCCTTGAAATTTGCAAATATTAGGATAGCGGCAAACAAAACTTTCGTATGGCTTAAAATGCTTGCAGTCCTTCTCCTCAAATATGTCTGCTGTGCAGAGGGTGTCTTTTTCGTAATTTATCTTTGTGGTGGGTTCTTCCATAAGTTCTTGTTATTTAAGATATTAAATCTTTAGTTTTTAATTCCAAAACTAAAGCTATTTTCTCTAAAGTATTGAACGTTGTTGATTTATTTTTAAGGATACTGTAATATGTCTGCCGACTCATATTCAGCTTATCAGCCATTTTATATTTAGATATTTTTAGTTTTTTCCGGCGTGATTCAATGATGTTTATATTTATCATGGTTCGCACTCTAACATTAGCCTAAATAAAAGTCAAGAAAATATTTATTAAAAAAAAACTTGACAAAAGATTTTAACTATGAGATTATACCCACAACAAAGCAAAAGCCCCAAGCTGGACAGCGAAACGGAACAGGCACTCAAGCCAGTAAAGACTGGCGAGTTGAGATTAACAGGCAGAAACCGGGGAAGTTGAGCAGCGGGAGAAAGCTGAGTAGGCCGATAGAGCGCGAAAGCGACAGAAAGCAAGGGCGAAGCAAGGGCAAAAGTGGATGATCGAATATATGCGGCGGAGAATTGGTATTCAAGTTGGTCTCATAAACCAACCTTCAAGGGTTCGATTCCCTTCCCCGCAACCAATTTAACCGTGACCGGCGACACGAAAATAAGTGTGCTGATTTAACAGAATAACTGTGCCCTCGTGCCGGCGAGGGCCGGAGGTTGGCATGAAAACAATCGCCCAAGAAATTGCAGAGATTCAGATAAGAAAGTTTTGGAAGTGCGTTATTTTATGTATCGCTCTAATCGTACTCTTTTACGTTCTAATCCACGCTGGCAAAGGGTTATACGACCAACACAAAACACGGGTAGCTGAGGCGCGAGCGTATGTAGCAGACGTAAACCGTGTAGCAAATTGGGTGGAGAGTCAAAAGTAATGACCAAATCCGCAAACGACAATCAGACTAGTTTCACAGACTATTTAGCAACGGTTCATTATCCCGGACCAGTAAATAGCAAGGATGAAAGTCGGCTTAAGAATCAATCAAAGGCCATATTCGACCTTATGAAAGATGGTGTTTTCAGGACATTGGCGGAAATCTCAGGAATTTTAAAAAATCAATTTCCCGACAATAACTTTCCGGAAAGCAGCGTAAGCGCACAACTGCGGCATTTCCGGAAGCCTGAATTCGGAAAACATACACTCATTAGACGAAGGCGTGAACATGGCCACAGTGGAACGCATGAGTATCAACTAATTGTAAACCATTTTAATTAACACCGCCGATTGCGGGGCAATAACCTGTTAATGGCTGCACGCACAGATAGCTAAATCTCCTAGACATCGGCGGAAATTTTAACAATCAGGAGGCCGGAAAATGACAGTAGAAGATATCTCTAAACAATTGGAAACGTATAAGACAGCAGGCGCGAACTTGCTTATGCCGTCAACGCATATAGCAGGTTTGAGCGAATTTCATCAGCCCATCATTGAAACGGTTAAGCTTTCATCAGATCCCAATGACGGGGATGTTTACGCCCACGACGACGCACCGGCGGGACCAAGCAAAAAATGGCGTCCGACAAAACAGGCATTAATGAAATTGTCTGTGTGCGCCGGAGTTCTCTGGTCGGCTGAACAATCAAGGCGGATCGATAACGGCGCGGAGCGTAATTACATTGCTTATAAAGCAGTGGGCGGAATCAAGAAGGCAGACGGTCAGCCGGTTTTCTTCTCGGCTGAATATGATCTTGATTTTGAGGTCGTTGCTGAAGAACTGAAAACAAATTACGAACAAAAAACAAAATCAATAACAGCCGAATGGATGCAAAAGAAATCAGCTAAAGAAAAGGCCGAATATGTTGATTTCTGCGTCAATCGTGACCTTCTCCAGAAGAGGAAGAACAAATTAAAGCTGTGTGAAGCCGGCGCCATGAATCGCGTACTTCGTATGCTTCTCGGATTAAAGCAAACCTACACCACAAAAGAGCTTGAACAGCCCTTTGTTATGGCACGCATTGTTTTCCGTCCGGATTTCAATGATGCGGCAGTTAAGAAGCAATTCATAGACGCAAGTATTAAGGCCATGACGGGTATCTATGGTCCCGCCGCACTTGATCAGGAAGTAAGAAAAGCCGAAGCAATAGATATCACTCCATTGGCGAAAGAAGAAGAGCCGCCGGATAACGGCACAGGAGGCACACATCCCACAGCGGAAGAATCCGCCATTATCGATTTCCAGAACTCCGACGAGCTCGGCCAATGCAAAGCCCTGACTAATATGGCCAACCAGAAAGGTTATGACCTGTCCGGCTACATGAAGAAATCTAACCGCGTAAAGTTGACTGATTTCCCGAAAGCTAAACGGGAAGACTTCTTTAAACACCTTCTTTCGCTGCCGGATAAGAACGACAAGGCACCGAAAGACGATATTCCTTATTAAATAATTGGAGGCCGGAAATGAAGATTTTACACTCGGGTGATTGGCACGGGAGAGACAAAGATTATGAAGAATTCGAGAAATGTCTCTGCTTTCTCGTTCAAGCGGCAAAAAATGAATGTGTAAATTTGGCTGTTCTTCCAGGGGATATTTTTGACAGTAGGGACATCAAGCTCGATAGTCTGAGCGCAAAACTTGTGATTAAAAAGGTCTCTGAGTTGGCGGACATTTGCCCTGTTGCAATAGCCATTGGAACGCCTTCACACGATGGTTTGGCGGCGGAAGTATTGATATATGCCAAAGGCGAATATCCCGTTTCCGTGGCTATAAAACCAGAACAGTTAATCCTTTTCAAAGGGAATTTTTACGGCAGTATGGATGGATGTGCCGCAAAACCCGACGCCGTTATTTCCCTTGTTCCTCAGCCGACAAAACAATTCTTCCAAACGGAAAGCGATATAGCAAGTTCCAATGCTGAGATTGGACAGGCTATGAGCGCATTATTTGCCGGATTCGGAGCAAGGGCTGCTGAGTATAATTGCCCGCACATTCTCGGTTATCATGGCTCTATATCCGGCGCGAAACTTTCCACGGGGCAAATTTTAACGGGCATGGATATTGAGGTAAGCATAGATCAGCTTTATCTTTCCAACGCTGATTTAATCCTGTGCGATCATATACATTTACCCCAAGAGCTTGCTGGAAATGTTTTTTATTCTGGATCGTTGTACGCAAATAATTGGGGTGAAAATCACAAACATGGCTTTTACATCCACGAAATCGAGGCGGCGTAAGATGGGTAAAATATGTAGCGTTGAGGGGTGTGAATTAAAAACTTACGGATTGGGTTACTGCAATGCTCATTATCAACAAGTAAGGAAATACGGACGAATTGTCAGGATAATTTTAAAAGGACACAACAAAGGAAAGACTTGCAAGGTCGAGGGTTGCGATTCTCCATCAAGAGCCAATGGATATTGCGGAAGGCATAACGATCAAATCAGCGATCATGGAAAGATATTGGGTGTTGGCTTAATGAGGGCAAGACCTATCGGCGTCGGCATGATGAAACAAAAAGGATATATCTATCTGCTCCGCAAAGATCATCCATGCGCCAATAAAGACGGATATGTAAAAAGGGCTAATCTTGTATGGGAAGAAAAGACCGGACACATGATTGTCCCGCCGGAAGTTCTTCATCATAAAAATGAAATAAAAACAGATGATAGTTTCGGAAACTTACAGTTTTGCAAAAATAAAGCAGAGCATAATATTGTGCATATTCAAACAGGAAGATGGCTTGGAAGAGAATTAAAAAAGGAGGCCAATAATGTATAAAATAACATCAAAGTTTATCGAAACGCCGACACGGAAACTCGTGCGCCTCTCTGATGATTTTGTCAAAAGCGAAGAATCGGGCGACCGGAGCCCGGAAGCACTTAAAGACGCTCATGTGCGTCTTGACATCACGGTTTATCAGGACGAAGCCGCGAGCATCGACAAAGAGCACATTGAAGGCGGATATATTGCCCTCGGCGCGAAATCTGTTGATATCCGCATTATCCGCGTCCCCCGTCAAACCGTGCGCTCCGAAGCAGTTCTTAAAGTCAACACGCTCCGGGATAAAATAAAAGCTATGGCGGATCTCCGCGGGGAAACTGTAAGCGAGTCCGTTTTACAAAAAGCCGACCTCTTGGAATTCGGTGCAGAAAAGGAGGTAAAGGCAGCATGAACAAATTCAAATTACGTCTTAAAGGATTTATCGGCATAAAGCGCGGTCTCGGCCTCGATGAAATAACCATAGACTTCTCGGAAGTATCAGGCCTGACCGCTTTCGACGGCATGAACGGCGCGGGGAAATCGACCGTGCTTGAAAATCTCCACCCATATTCTACTCTGGCTTCTCGGTCCGGAGCATTATATCAGCACGTCTTTTTAAGAAATGCCGAAAAAGAGTTTTCCTTTTCCTATAACGGCAACCACTACCGGACATTGTTAAAGATCGACTGCCAGAGCGGGAAATCCGAGGGTTTCATTTATAAGAACGGCGCCACAAAATCAGAAACGACCGGCAAGATCAAGGAATATAATAAATTTATTATAGACCTGTTGGGAACTGAAAATATGTTCTTCCACTCCGTTTTCTGCGCTCAGAATGCCACGAAGCTAAGCGATATGACCACTGGCGAACTAAAAACATTGCTTTCCGAATTTCTCAATCTCAACAAACTTGTTGAATATGAAGCTACCGCAAAGGACGAAATAACCGCCGTAACCGGACAAATTGAACAGGTGGATAAACAGCTTTTTGCCCTCAATAACAAACTGGCCGGATTTGAGGATATTAAAGATAAACTTGTTAAGGCAATGGAAGACCGTGAGGCAGCGGAAGCCTCTCAGGAAAACCTTAAACAAAAGCGTGTCGAATATCAGGCCGACCTTGAATTGCTCCGCGATAAGAAATCAAAGCAGGAAGTTTTAATCAATCAGAAAACCAACATTGAGGCCAAGATCAAAGAACTTGAAGGCACCCTGGACAAAGAACAGAAAGCCAGTGACGACGAACTGAATACACTCCGGGACGCCTACAAAACGCTTCAGGCTCAGATAAAGGAAAATGAAGAGCTTCTTAAGCAGGCGGACGAAATCAATGCGGCAGCGGAGAAGGAAACTGAATTAAATAATAAGATTGAGTTGCTTGCAAAAACGGTTGACCTAACCACCGGAGAAATAGCGGAAATTCAGGATACCATCCATAAGATTGAAGTACGGACACAGGGCTATAAATCACGCAAAAAAGAATTGGCCAGCGATTCCGAAATAGTAAAGATTGAACACGCAATTTCTGAAGCCAACCATGTGATTAAAACAAAAGAGTCTCAATTATCGTCCCTTGATCTACGCGATAAGGACTGCAAAAGCTCAACGTGTCCTTTTATTGTTGACGCGTTGAAAGCCAAAGGCGAGCTTCCTGGATGGATAGCTGAACGGGACGGTCTTGTTGAGGCGAAGAAACTCCGCGCCGGTAAAATCGAAATGGAGATAGCGGAAATCGAGGAACAACTGTCTTCCGATGAACACGCTCTCCGGTTGAGTAATAGCAATTTAAAAGGACGGCAAGAAACGAATTCAGAAGATCGCAAAAGTTTAGCCACTGCCAGAATGATATTACCCAAAGTCAAAGACCTTGCCGCTAAGAAAACCGCTCTGGCCGTCGCGCAAACTCAATACGACAATGTCACGCGCCAAATGGAAGAGAACGTCACTAAGGGTAAAGAGATTAAAGTTAAGTGGGAAAACCGCAAGAGCGATCTGGATGGCAGTATCAACGACGCAAAAGCTCAACTCGCGGATATACAGATTGATACGGAGATTGAATCACGCATTGAACTTACAACCAAGGATATTGCTGACCTCGATAAAACTCTGTCCGATAATGAAACAAGCATAAACAGCACCCGCGCATTAATCATGAAGTACGAAGCTGACCTCTCCGCCCGGGCTGAGGTTGAAAAGGAAATCGCCGCGGCAAACGTGGAGAAAAATAAACTTCTGCAGGATATTTCAGACTGGACTTATTTAAAGAATGCCTGCGGGAAGAACGGATTGCAGGCAATGGAAATTGACGGAGCCGCTCCGATCATTACCGATTTTGCCAATGACTTATTGACTCAGGCTTTCGGTCCTCTCTTTGCCGTGAAATTCAAGACGATAAACGATGAAGGTAAAGAATGCCTAGATATTATTGTTATCAGTGAGGACGGCGAAGAAATCCTTCTGGATAACCTTTCCGGAGGTCAACGGGTTTGGATTCTCATGGCGCTTAGACTGGCTATGACGCTTTTAAGCAAAGAGAAATCAGGGCGTAACTTTGAAACCTTCTATGCCGATGAATTGGATGGCGCCCTCGATCCGGAGAACGCGCTTAACTTTGTCAATATGTACCGGTCGTTCATGAAGGCAGGCGGATTTGAAGACGGTTATTTTATCAGTCATAAGCCGTCCTGCAGGGCTTTAGCGGATAACAATTTAATGTTTGCTCCGGGCAATAGTCCGGCGTGGAATTGAAATGAAAATCAAAAAGTTAAAGCCAACTGACGCCCAATATATCTTTCGTGACGAGAAAAAAGTTCTTGCCGATAAGAAAAAAGGCATCGTTATCGGCAAAGGCGTGGATTCTTTAATGAAGCATATAGATAACAGAAAGTATAAATACGACAATAATTTTTAGGAGGCAACACATGAAAATCGGAGAGCAGACAATAGAGGAAATAGCAAGACTTGTTGAAGGATTATTACTGGAGCACCTTGGAAGACTTAATCAAGGATGGAAAAATGTTGGGGAAAAGGATTTCAAAATATCTCTTCCGGTGAGTCTTGATTGTAGTAGCGCCGGGATAACTCCAACGGTAAAAATCTCATACACAATAGAGGTGGTTCTATTTGAAGAAAAATCACGACCTTGCTATCTGCGTCCCGGTGTCGAGGTCTTTGAAAACGTCTGTAATAAGTGCGAGCACCGCATTGATCTGATTTTTGTTACAGGTGACTCGTTTCCGCGCATCATGAAAAAATTAACAGATATACCGACGCCACTTGGATATGGCCAAATGTTACAAACTTACGTTTGTCCTGCATGGGCGGACGAATTCTATAAAGAATGGTGCGATCTGATGATTGCCAAGGAACCCGAACAAAAAGAAGCACCGAAATTAAAGAAGATTGCAGGCGGGAAACGATGATCAGACCTTTTTATGGGAATATTGAAAAGGGAAAGCTCATTCTTGAAGCTCCACACGCTTACCTTGTTTATCTGGCAAGTCTCGAAGGCAAAAGAATTGAACTTATCTTAAAGAAACGGAAAAGCCAACGGAGCCTTGCCCAAAACTCTTATTATTGGGGTGTTGTAATTGAAATCCTCTCTAATCATACGGGATATGAAAGCGAAGAAATGCACGAAGCATTAAAGGTTAAATTTTTATCTGAGGGGACAGACGAGAAAACCGGACTTATAAAAGTTAAATCCACGGCCAAAATGACCACGGACGAATTTATTAAATACACCGATAAGGTAATCAGGTGGGCGTCTCAGGAGTTAGGCGTTTATATCCCTGATCCATATTAAGTTGAGGCGGCATAATGCTACGCAAACACCAACGCGAATTCTCGCTCACTATCGACCGGATAATTGCCGGATCAGCAATAAGGAATATTTTCCTTCATGTGACACCCGGCGGCGGTAAGTCTCTTATTCCGATTATGGCCGGGCGCCTGATTAAAGCGGACTTAGCCGATAGGTTAATGTGGATTGCTCCGCGCCTATCCTTGACCGATCAAGCAGAAAGGGAATTTGTCAATCCTTACTTTCGGGATATGTTTAAGCACGGTTTAACGATACGTCAGTCAACGAACGAAAATAACCCTTGCCGCGGTCTGGACGGGTTCGCTACGACATACAACGCCGTCGGCATGGATGAAGGATTGCTGATAGAGCAGTTCAAACATTACCGCTATATCCTGATACTTGATGAATTCCATCATATCCAGGAAGATTCCCTCTGGCAAAAGCAGATTTCCCCGCTCTATGCTCTGGCAAAATACCGTATTCCCATGACCGGCACCCTCGAGCGCGGAGACGGCACACGGATTGCCTTTATTCCCTATCGCGGACACGGAAAAACAATCACGCCATTTCTGCAAAACAGTCACGACACGGCAGTTATTAGGTACACTCGCGCGGACGCCCTCGCGGAAAAAGCCATTATTCCCCTCTCCTTTCATTTATCAGACGGATCGGCAGAGTGGGAAGATAGACGAGGCCGCAAGGTTCATGTTGCCAGTATAGACAAAATGTCCGACGAGGACGCGAATAAAGCCCTCTATACGGCGTTAAAGACAGAGTACGCCGATCATCTGCTCTCTTCCGGCATTCGTCACTGGCAGGAACACACCGCGAAATATCCCGGCTCTAAGTGTCTTGTCGTTACTTCCAACATCACAGAAGCGAAAAGGCATATTGCGAGCCTTACCGGATTGTCAAAATGTGATATCGCCACGTCCGAGGATTCCGCAGCGGCTTTAAAAGTGATCAATAAAATGAAAGCAGGAAAACTCGACGTGATTGTTACGGTCGCCATGGCATACGAAGGTTTAAATATTCCTGAGATCAGCCATATTATCTGTTTGACGCGCATTAGAAGCGTCCCGTGGATTGAACAAATGACGGCAAGGGCGAACAGGATATCGCCGTGTGGCGGGGAATACGACGAGCAGGTAGGTCATATATTCGCGCCGGCAGATCCGCTTTTTAAACAGGTCATGGCTAAAATCGAAGCTGAACAGCTGCCGGTAATGGAATTAAGAGCCACTTCGCGCCAAGCAGAAGGCGCCAAAGCAGAGGATGGCGGTTTCCGACTGGAACCGGCCCCCGGTGGAATTATCCCGCTGTCCTCTGCCCTCACCGGTAAAAGGGAAATGCTCTTAGGTAAGGTACCGGAAAAGACGGCCTCAGAACAGGAAGCAGAGCTCAGAGAGAGAATAGACGATCATATAAAGGCTTATTGCCGGCAGAATCGATTTAAGCACCAGACGATTAATTATGAAGTTCTCATAGCCATGGGAAAAAGAAGGCAGGACATGACGATCAAGGAACTGGAGAATTGCCTTGTTCTGGTCCGGTCGAAATATCCATTATCATTT
>Ga0265297_10003038_pt1 | contig 31662 bp, 67 predicted proteins | sample Munlanlwell13791_FD_192502 | JGI IMG/M metagenome (GOLD analysis project Ga0265297, IMG submission 192502) | Leachate microbial communities from a municipal landfill in Southern Ontario, Canada - Leachate well 137-91 | ecosystem: Engineered > Solid waste > Landfill > Unclassified | place...
TCATCTCCGAAAACGGAGCATCCACATCAATCAGCTACGATGAATTTCGTAAACGGAATGGCCAACTAAACGAAGTTACCGATCTCGGTGGCATCATCACGTTTTCATCTAAAGTAACACACAAGACAGTCGATTCTGAGCGGGTGCCAGTATCGTCCATGAAAGACAAGCTAATTGCCGGGGCTGTAAAATCCATTAATAAATCAATTGGTTATAGTCTTGGCAACTTCTTTTCTGGCCGATATGTTGATGCAAACAACAATGTGTTTAACGAGAAATCCGCATCTCTGGACATTCTCGGCATTACGAGTGAACAACTATATTCAATTGCAAAATCGCTCTGCGAAGAGTTTGACCAGAATTCATGCATGATCTACGATAGAAACAAAAATAAGTATTATGAATATAACAACAAAAAGGAAGACGTATTTTCCAATGACGAACCTTGGAAACTAGACCCAAACGAAGTTTAAAAGGAGTGCCGATAATGAATATTTACGAAAGTTACAAGCGCGATAGAGATGCCGCCAGTGGCGGATCAAATTTACAGCTTAGAAATATTATGCGCGGAGAACTTCTTCCAGAAGAGGAACAATTCCCCCAATCGATGGATGAATGGTATGCACATCGTAGGCCGCTTGGATCTAGCTCGCTGTCGGCAAAGAAATTTGGTGCTTATTACATTATCTATAGTTATGATGAGCCAATTACTATTGTATCCCCAAAAAATCATATTATTCTTCGCGGAGCAAAATTCTCTAAGGCAACCAGCAACCACCAAACGGCTGTTGCTAATGCGGCTATGGCGGAAGGACTGGCGATTAACCGAGAAGACGATGATGATAGTTTTTTGAACACATTGCTTGGCATTAGCCAAGGAGTCAATCAATGAAAGAAGGTTTCTGGCTTAATTCAAATAATTATAAATATGCCGGTATTGACGATCATGCTAGGTGGATTTCAGAGTCTAAAAATGCCGCCAAAATGGGCTTGCCCAAAGAATTCATAGCATTTGTGGAAAAGCAAAAAGATCCTCTCGCAAATGAAAACTCAAGGATCAAGATTCTATTAAAAGCAATGGATTACGGACTTATTCGTGTGCGCTCGCACGGCACGGATATCACGTTTGAATTTACAGAAAATTCTAAAGATGCCTTGGAAGCAATTCAAGTATTTTGCAAAAAAACTGGTATGCTTGGCCCGTTCAGCAGACTAAACATTCATAATCTACGCACAAAAGAAAATATTGCCATGACCTACAATGAGTTTGAAGAGGCTATGGACGCCGGGTATGACAAGGTTTTGAGAATTGCCAAGAAAATTACCAAATACGAAAACTATAAAATTGTACAATCATTTCTTTTGAATGAACTAAAGTAATTTTTTGTATAACATTTTTTTGTAAGGAGAGGTGGAATGCTGTCGTTCTCAATTCGTGACGCCAAGGATTACGCAACTCATTTTAAGATGTTGGAAGGAGGAGAAGTCGAGTTAATCAAAGTGGACCATTGTGAAAAGTGTAATTCACCGTATATCGCACATCGTGACAAAATCAAACTGAAACGAGCGGCCCTTAATTACATAAATCTTGTAGAACTCAATGAGGACGTGCCTAATTCATGTCAGTGTACACCAAATCGAAAGCCCAAGACAATTGAAGAGTTTAAAGACCCCTTTTCACCAGAAAAAATCATTGAACTAAGAAAGATTGCCCACGAATGCATCACTGATTCCATTGCCCTGTTTGCCAAATGCATGTGTTTTTACCAAACGGAACAGATGGATGAAATTTTTGCACAGATGCAGGAAATTGCAAGTGACATAAGCAATGAAATTTGTGCTCGCTAAATGACAATAAAATAAGGGGGAGCTTATTGCTCCCCCTTATCGATTCTTCAAATAATGAATTAGCTTCTTGTACTTTTTTGAACGACCCTTCCAGCTTTTCTTGGCAACAATCTTCTTTTCCACAGCTTTTTCTTTTTCACATATTATACGTATAATTTACTATTTGTCAAGTGTTTTTTTAATATCTCATTATTGCCCAAAAATCATCGCAATATTCCTTGTTGGTAATAAAGTCATAGGGCATATAGAAATAGCCGTTTTCGCCCCATTTCTCGCCCCAGCTATTTCTGATGATAAATCTCTCGTGCTCATCGTCGTATCCTACCGCGCATACCGCATGCCCCCCAAGTACCTTGTCGTTTTTCTTTGGCATACTCATTTTGCCCGTATTGGCCACCACAGGGTCGTCCATAAACGATTCGTAAACTTGAAAGCCAAATACGAATGGATAGCCAATGGCTAGACTGTGCTTCAGTGCCGTCAGGTTATGGGATATTCTAAGGTATTCTTTTATTACGACGCTACGGGCACCCCAATAACACCAAAACCAAGGTTTTTCTCTGAACCTCTTAATGTCATATTCCCATCCCCATGTTCCGACTTCTTTACACACGCCAAAACGTGCCGCCGCCTTTATAGTATTTCTTAGGGTTGCACCAGAGTCCATTAAAATAGTGCCTTGAATTAGCCTAGTATTATAGTAGAGGAAGAGTCTGCTGTAATCGGTATATTTATTGTCATCCTTTTTGTCTAAATATTCGATGTCCCCCACAACGGACTGGGCCGTACATGAACCGAGACTCCCTTGATCTTCAATAGCGGAGCATTTATCCCTATAGTCCACAAATAATGGTAAGGTAATATCCGATGCAGGAAACTTGGCTTCATACATGAAGTCCCGAGTGTCTTCTGAATCTTTAATCCAACCCAATTTTCTATACATATTGGTTGTTCTCCATTAATCGAGAAATATATTATTAAGGGTTTTAGCGATTCCGTCTATTTTTTTACCAAGCCCATCAAAATCTAAGTTTTTTGGATCATCAGAAAAAACAATCTGTTTTTCAGTCTCACTTAATTCTTCTCCACCCTCAATTTTCTTAAGAATGTTTACATCCCTGATAATCATGTCGTTCAATGTCTTTAATGACCTTATTAGCCCCTTTGTAGTTGGCTCATTATCAACAGAAGCTTCAGGAAGCGGCTGTTCGATTTTGACTTGCTGTGCTTCTTTTTTATCGGCGGCAATTCGCGATTTGTCAGCACCCTCGGAAAGAAATTTTGCGATTTTATCCTTCACTTCTTTCAATTTATTTTTAAGCAAAGTTAAATTCTTGTGCTTTTTGGCCTCTTCCAATTCTTTTACATATACTTCAAATGCTTGCTTTAATATATCTACCTCTGCTTCCGGCATTTTTTCTATTTCAACTATTTGTTGGCCAATACGTTTTTTCTCTCTTTCAAAAAAGGCAAATTTATATGTTGCTTTCTTGCCATGTTCTTTGTTGTAGATCGACCAAGCTGTTGCAAAGGCTTTTTCTGGATCATCGGGATATTGTTTTTTTAAATCTAATACTAGCTTCTCGTATTTTTCTCCCGGAGGTGCCTTTGCCTCTCTAACACTATCCTGTTTACCGCCGATGGGATGCAAATAGTCTGTTGTCATGATATTTATTCCTTAAACCTTTTCTAGTTTTACTGATACTATATCATTCCACTTAAGAACAATATATTCTGTTTTTTCTAATAGCCTCAATGCACTCTCTTTATAGGACGGCGCAACAGTAATTCCCTTTACATCACTCCAGTGCCCGTTTGTCTTGCCCCGAATAGCCATTTCATCAACATATTTTTGTAGCTGGCCAATAATAGAATGGTCAGCCTCATCACTCTTTAGTTCAACAACATATAATGTAGCATCAATTCTATTTTTGCTATCGTATTTATCCTGAAAAACAATATCTGCTCTCTCTAAACCACCCAATCTTACAGGAAACTCTCTGCCCCTTATCCAAATATCATCCAAACCTATTGCTTCGGCGACAACACCTCTATTATTACACAAATAATTGACCATCCTATCATGACAACGACATTTCTTCTTAAACATGTAAACATAATAGGTGTTCTTTTATATATTATTGTTTTTTACTACGATGATTTATCATGAAAACCACATGCCCCATATGATACAACATTCGACGAACCCTAGACATATCCTTTAATGAAGTGCGCCCGTCTTTTTCTTTATAGGCCCAGTCTTTACACCCATCACAATATTTTCTTACCCTGCCATTTAGATAATAAGAAAATTCATTGCCACAAACCTCACAAATATCTGTTCTATTCTTGTCCTTTGGAATTCTACCCCTTTGTCGTTCTTTGGCCCTTAGCAAATTTTTCTTTTTTGAACAAAGCGGACACCGAATTTGTCTGGGAGACCTTTTTTCGACCTCAATACCACAGTCAATACAAAGTATCTTCATAGTTTTTCCATATAATCTCCCTCTTAACGTTAGCTATATTGTAGCACAAATTTATTTGCATTCAAGCAATTTTTCTTGACAAAAAGTTTTTTTAAATTAATATCAATAATATGGTTGTGTTAGGTTATTATTAGTGAAATTTTTTATTGGAGAGATGATGAATCATCACTGCATTTTGGACCTTTATGCCTGTGACAAAGAAAAGCTGAACGACAAGGCTTATATCCTAAAGACAATCCGAAAGGCCATTAAACAGGCTAGGGCGACACTGCTAAAGCTCTCTTATCACAAATTCGAGCCACAGGGCGTTACGGCCATCGCACTACTCGCCGAATCTCATATATCCATCCACACATGGCCCGAGAAGGGCTACGCGGCTGTAGACTGCTTTACATGCGGTTCTCACACGATGCCAGAGATAGCGTGTCAGGTAATTGAAGAAATGCTTGGCGCAAAAGAAAAAAGATTGCAAAAATTGAAGCGAATTACAGAACATTCAGTTTTTGCAGAATGTTCGACCGTTCTACAAAACTTATAGAAATCTTAGTTTCTTGTTTGTTTCCTGCTTCATAGAGACAACTTGTTTAGCTTCCGAAGAATCTAAATAGAGGTTATTCTCTCCACAGGCTTTAATTCCCGTAGAGCTTACGGTACTAGGATATTTTTCTAGGTTAATAGCCGCATTTAAATCCCGGTCTATCTCTAACCCACATACTTCACACTTATAGATTCTATCTGATAGAGTCAGGTCTTTCTTGATATTGCCGCACTTACTGCACTTCTTTGAACTGGGGTAGAATCTATCTACTACGATAATTTTACAATTATACCAATCAGCCTTATACTCAAGCTGTCTCCTAAATTCAGCCCAACCAACATCAGAAATAGCCTGAGCTAGACAATGATTCTTAATCATATTAGAGGGAGATAAATCCTCAATCACAACTCTTGACTTGGTTTTCGTCAAATACGTTGTTAGCTTATGAAGAACATCTCGCCTAATGCAAGAAATCTTATAGTGTAATTTAGATAATTTTATTCTCGATTTTTCTTTATTCTTACTCCCATTCTGCTTCTTGCTATGTTTTTTCTGTAGTCTCTTTAGCTTCTTTAACCTCTTCTTAAGAGGTCTGGGATTTTCCACCACTAGACCATTTGAACAAACTGCTAGTTCTTTTAAGCCCAAGTCAACTCCTACTATTCCCTCTCTTGGTTTAAAAGAAATCCTCTTGGGTATATCGAACGAAATTGCTATAAACCACCTACCAGCTTTTTCGGATATAGTAGCTTGAGTTACCCTTAGATCAGTCGGCATGTATGACTTTTCTTTTAATCTTATTTTGCCTATTCTAGGTAGCTGAATATACTTGTTATAAGCACATATTGAACCATCTAGGGTAAAACTTCCTATTCCATTTTTCCGAGATTTAAATCTCGGAAATCCCTTCTTCCCTTTCTTTTTTTTCTTACAATTTCTAAAGAAATTCTTATAGGCTTTTTCAAGATTTATTAAAGCAATTTGTGGGGCACATTTAGAAACTTCATACATCCACGGAAAGTCTGTCTTCTTTAATTTAACTAGCTCTTTATGTAGGTCAATAGCGGTTAGAAACTTATTGTTATTCTTTTTATTTTCTATCTGTCTACCTAGACCCCAATTGTAAGCAAATCTAGCTATTCCACTGTGCTTGACAAGAAGTGTTCTTTGCTTATTGCTGGGCTTCAATTCTACTTTAAAACTTTTTCTCATATTGTTTATTATAGCCTATTTATGTACTATTTTCTATTTAATTTTAGATAATTTATTACAAATTTTTGCATAATTTTGATTAGCCATTCAGCACCCTATAAAATCTGCTGATGCATCATCATTTTCTGTAATAGCCAAAATGCCATCAAGAATTTCTTGGGCGGAATAATTAACTTCTTCGCCAGCACAATAAATCCGTGCATTTTGTTTGAGCAAATTATTATCAATAAAAAATCTAATATGATTTGCAAGAACAGGAAGGACTTTTTCTTTGTCATCCCAGTAACTCATTTTCAAGCCATTGCCACTTATTCTCCCCCGGCAATAGATGGATGTCAAAAATCTTTGTTCATATTTCCTCATGAATTTTTGCATCCATAAAATTGCGCCGGATTCCCCGCGCTCTTTCAAAATGGCCCTAAATTCTTTATTTAGCTTTTGTGCCGCCTGAGCACGAGTAGTTTTAATGTCCTTGGCGTACTCTTCGGTTATAAAAAGTCCAGTATGATTTAGCTGGTCCTTTGCCACCCCATATGCTGAATATGAATTGACAGTGTATTCGGCCCCGTTTACAGCCCAAACTAAATTGCCGTTATTGGTTTGGTAAAAAACAGTGTATTTGCCTCTATAGGCAATCTCATCGGGCGATACATTTGCCTGTACCGTCCATTTTAGGTTCAACTTTTTAGTAAAAATCGCCGCAATTCTTTTTTTTAGATAACTTTGATAAATCATTGTGTACTCAATTCATCAAAAACCAATAAATAACATAAAGCCAGCTAAGAACGCCGTGAATAATGGCCCAAAGAACAGAGTGGTTTGTAGACCACGAAAGGACAATGGCCAAGATTGTTCCGATGGACACGCCACCACAGCTACAGCTACAACCATTGTTTTGTTCTTTGCTCATTTTAAACCTTCCTAACATATTCATATGCATTGCCGGTATTTTTGTCCTCTACAATTACAGAATTTTGATCGAATTGTTCACATAAAGCGTGGGCAATCTTTTTTAGTTCATCGCTTGTGACACCCTTAATGTCAATAGATGCAGATTTTTCGTCAAACAATCTGTTTTGTTTATCGATATATCTGCCAGAAAAGAAATTACCAAGCGAAAAACCAATGGGTCTCTGTAGACTCCGCATCGCCTCGTCTACTTTTTTATGTGGGAAATATCTTTGCAAAAAACTTTGCATAAAGCCAAACAATTTTTCTTTGACGCCGCTCAATGGCACTCTCTCGCCATCCTCAGTTTTATGCGTAATGGCAGAAGAAAACGTAATAACACCCCCGGGTGATTTGTACACATTAATTTCTTGTGCCGTGCGTTTTCCGTCGTCAAATATTTGATTAAATTCTTCGAATGAAACAGGAGAAACTTCCCCATCTTTATAAATAAAGAATTGATCTGTTTCATTGGCACACCGATATGCTCGTTGTGGGTCCATAACGGAAGAAATAAACGCAAGATGTCTACCCTCTAATCTTTCCGCCGCCAAGCGTTTTCTGACTTCCCGCCATGACTTAAAAATATTCATTTTTGCCTTTCCGTAAAGCTACTTATATATTATAGGTATTTTACGGCATTTGTCAATATTTAAAAAAATTTATTTTTTCAGGAAATATCCAAAAGCCATTTCGTTACCCATATGAAAACGTTCTTAAACAACTTTTTTTGAAGGAGTGCAACGATGAAAGCGTACCAAGAATTCCTGAACGACGGGCGAGAAGAGATGTTTGTGGAAGAATGCAAAAATCTTATCAAGAAACATGGGGGCAAAAATTTGTTTGTTGTTGATGGGCTGGAACTTACAATAAATTATTGTGGTTTGAGGCATGTAGACGAGCCTGCTGATGGGGCACATTACGTGGAGTTTTTGCCCTATCAGGATTGGGTGGATTTCTGTTATACTCATGAATTTATGCTCCAGAATGAAGACCTTTCTGAACAGGATTTGAAAGAACTGTATCGGGCTTGGGGAATTTTCTGAAAATTCCCCTTGACAAAACGAAAATTATACATAAAGTATGGGTATGTGAAAGGAGAACAAAAATGGACGAAGAGATTAGAAAACTCGATGCTCTTACAGTAGAAATGGAAGACCTTAGAGAAATTATGAAAAAAATAAAAAGACAGTATGAAATGGCAGAAAAACAGTATAAGAATAAACGAGAAAAGTGGAAAAAGCTATATGCGGAATGCTACCCATATGATGTGTAATAATATGGGTATGTGAAAGGAGATTAAACATGGAAAAAACAGTTTGGGACATGGACGAGATTCGTAAGGAAATGGAAGCGCAAGAATGGGAAGAAATCGACAAGTGGACGGAGGAACGGCGGGTGTTCCTCGGCACGGTCTTTGCGCTGTATCCCAGCGGAAAATATTACACCCCCCTTGCGAATTCCAATGTCGAAATTTGTGATGCATGTGCAAATAGTGGCTGTTTGCCGTGTGATGAGGAATCTAAATGTATCCCGCCGGAAGATTGGGAAGGTGACGGAGACGAATATCACTGCGAAGCTTGCCATGATGCCGAATGGCAAGCAAAAGCAGAAAAAGAACTTGACGAAGCTGGATACTATATGACGAGCGGCGACGGAGATCCTTGTGATGTATTCGCCGTGGAATCACGAGACAAAGAAGAAAGCTAAAGGGAGAAATCATGAAAATGGAACTTGTGGCAAGTGGAGATGCTGTCGAAGACATTACATTCCCGGCCGGGAAATATGTTGTCATTGACCCCTGTTGTGTATTTGGAGAAAATGACGACAATTGGAAAATTTTTTGCAACCTAATTAACAACGGTGACGACAATAACGTACTAAAAATCGACAATGCCTTGGTGCCCGTTTTTCGAACCGCCTATGGTGACGGCGGATATCCTGTGTTTGATGTAACTACAGGATATATGAAAGAACTAGGGGGAATTGGAGTAGATGCTGGGCTAACGGCACTTGTTCCCTACAAATTTTTTGTAAATAAAAAGTTTAATGACAAACCTCTTGAAAATTTAGGGCTTGTTGTTAACATCAATAAAAGCAAAATCGATCTGGAAGATAGGTGGGGCAATTGGAAGATTGATAATATTTTCGTTGTTACGTCTGGAATCTGTGAAGACTGTGGACTGCCCTGTGACGGATTTTTCGTATGCGATGATTGCAATCGCATTAGAGAAGAAGAGGAAGAAGAGCGGGAGGAAGATGAATGCGAAAACTAGCCAGCGTTCAAAAAATTATTGCCATTAACGATATTCCCGGCGCGGACAATATCCAAGTGGCGTCCGTTCTGGGCTGGAAATGTGTCGTTAAAAAAGGCGAATTCAAGCCCGATGACCTTTGTATCTATTGTGAAGTTGACTCCATCCTTCCCCCTAGAGCGGAATTCGCCTTTCTGGAGTCTCGCGGATATCGCATCAAGACCATCAAGCTCAAGGGGCAGGTGAGTCAAGGCATTTGCTTCCCGACCTCCTTGCTTCCGGGCGGAATCGCCTATACCGAGGGCGATGACGTTACGGAAACGCTTGGGGTGGTAAAATACGAGCCGCCTATCGACGAATCTATTAGCGGTGATGTCAGATGTAGCTTCCCATACCAATTGCCCAAAACGGATGAGACACGTATTCAGGCCGTGCCAGAACTTCTACAGGAAATGCGCGGTAAATCAGTGTATATCAGCATCAAAATGGACGGCACTAGCGCCACTATTGCCAATATTTACGAAGACATACATGTTTGCTCGCGCAACCTATCTATGAAAGACACCGAAAAGTCCGCATATTGGAATATTGTACGCAAATACAACCTTGTGGAAAATCTTAAAAAACTCGGACAATACGCCGTTCAAGGACTCAAACAATATGCAATCCAAGGAGAACTGGTTGGACCCAAAATTCAGAATAATCCGCTTTGCCTAAAAGAAACCGATCTGTACGTTTTTAACGTTTTTGACGTTCGGGTGCAAAAATATTTGTCCCTAGTGGATATGAAACATGTTTGCCAAACACTGGGCCTTAAAACGGTGCCCATTATTCAGGAAAATGTCACATTTGACTTTACTCTCGAACAGCTACTTGAAATGGCCAAAGGTAAATACGAGGGCACCAAGAACCATCGTGAGGGCATTGTGGTGCGACCAATGGTGGAAACCTACAGTGATGTACTATCTGGAAGAATGTCGTTTAAGGTCATTAACAACGATTACCTTTTGAAAGAAAAATAATGAAATACGAATACTTTTGTGATGAATCATATTACGATATGTGGGCGGTCAGGGAAGTTGGATGCACCGGTTTCTGTAAAACACAACATGTAAATACAAAAGAAGATGCTATTGAATTGGTAAAAATACTAGAAAGGAAGAAAATGAACCGAATTACCAAAAACACTCCGATTATCCTACATTACCACACTGGCGACGGCAATTACAACCGTGGGGGAGGTACGATTGTCTATGATCCCAATAAGCAAGCATTCGGGGTCGCCCTGTGCAGTTGGGACGACAATTTCAGCAAGAAGATTGGGCGCAAGCTGGCGTTCGAACGACTGGAAAAGGGAACTATTGCCGTTGTGGAGAAGAAGCCCGAGACAATCGAAGATGTGAAAATGCTTGCAAATATTATTTTTGAGAATAAGCTTATTGAGGGCATTATTGGAAACTAAAATGGGCATAGAATCAATGAAATATGCGATAAACCTTTCTGCGCAGATGGCTAGATTGGCCAAATCGCAAAAAAACCTTGAATTGGCGTTTGAAGATTTTCAAAAATCAATTCAAAATAGCAATATTCCATACGCTCTTTGCGGAGGACTCGCGTTATCGTATTACGGGCTAATTCGAGGCACTGAAGATATCGATATACTGGTAAAAAATCAAGAAGATGCAAATTCTTTGCACAAGATGATAAAAAACAAGTTTCGACAATTAGACGATAGGTACAAGCATAAAAATGGATATGCCGACTTGGATATTATCCAGCCCGGTAGACTTGTGCCACAGGGTGTAATAAACAAAGCGATTGATAATGCCGTTATTATCGATGGCCTTAGAATAGTTGCTTTGCAAGACCTAATTATTTTAAAATTATATGCCAACAGGCACAGGGATATTGACGATATTCAAAGACTTATTAAACTACATCCAGATATTAAGATTGATTTTCCTTCGGTAGAAATAGAGCAAAGATTTGTGGAGATCGTAAATGAATTACGCTGAAGATTGCGAAAAACAAATTGCCGTTTGGTTCAAGGATCATGTGGCTAGGCTCGATAGGTACAATTTCTTCAATGGTGCAGTCCATATTGAATTTCTTGAATGGAAAAAGCCCGGCACCGGCATTTATAAAGTAAACTATTTCTTGAATTGTACCACAGGCGATTTACTCATTACGGGCGATATGGGTTCCGCCGTTTATAAATATTATACCTACAAGACTTTTAATGATATTGCGTCTGACTATCTAAGTTATTTTCAAAGTAAATGCGTTGCATCTGAAAATGGACGGGAAAACAAAGTGTGGGATTCGGATATTGCCACCGATAAAATGTTTGAATATTTAGCAGAAGATGATGCGGCTATCACTAAAGAAGAGTTTAAAAATTCTGATTATAGCGATAATATGAGAACACATCATGAATGGTGTGAGTGGGTTTATAACGGCGAGTTATCCGACAAGCTTATTGACCACTATGAGCATTTGTGCGATATTGGGCTGGTCGATGATAATAGGGCAATCGCATACCTTATTGGAATTAAAATGGCCGTAAAACAGTTGGAGGAAAAGGCATGAAACTAAGTCCTAGTGATGAAAGACATTTTTGGCAAGGTGTTGTTGTTATCATATTTGTGTTTGCTGTCGGAGGGTTCATATTTGGCACCCCCCTCTATTTTATGTTAAGACATCAAGATGATATTTACCAAAAAGCCATCTATAAAAATGGTGATTTGGTAGAAAGAAAAATAGATGGGAAAAATGGCCAAATACTTGCAATTCAGTGCATGCAAGACACCGTGTCCTATTCCGTGAGATATGCAGGATTTAGTTCACCAGTAGATACATATGAGTTTGAATTGAAGCTTGGAGCGGAAAAATGAAACCCGATTGTACTAAATGCCACGCATTTAAAGTAATGAAGAAATTCTACAAAGAATTCGATCATGCTACAAATTGCCCGGTCTACGCCTTTAACGCCGCCCCCGATTCCTGCACTTGCTGGAAAAAAGAGGCAAAACAATATATCGATTTTGCCAAACATCAAAAAAAACTAAAAAAACGCCTTGACAAATGACGAAACATACATACAATACAATTGGTTATTTAAAAATTAGTCTGGCGACGACGGGGTGGCCAATATGCCGGTTTAATCGGAGAGCATTCCCCTAGACAGCAAACAAAGACGTTGGCCAATATGCTGTGTAATGGTCGTGAGAGTGGCCTTCGCCAGACCCTTTTTTTATAGGAAAGGGTAAACATGAATGATTGTTGGACGGAGCAATCCAAGCCTCCTATGTGGGAAATTAAGCGAGTAAATGAGCCGCAATATGTTGAATTCAATAAGGTGGCTGATGAAAAATTTACGGTACTAAAAGAATATATCTGGGGCATTGAAATTGCCGGTAAAGTCCGCGTTCATTTTACTAATGGCACAAATATTTACGTTACCGATACATACGAAGAAGTTTTAAAGAAGCTAAACATCATATGCTCATAACAACAGTCCAAATCAATAAGCGTTATTTATACTCAATATACACCCAATGGGTGGGCGGCACTTCCAAGATTGGATTGTACAAATACGAAATCATTAATGAGGAAGGCGACACCAAATACGTTGTAGCTGAAGGAAACATAAAGCACAAAAGAGATTTAGGGGCACTAAAATTGGTGCATAAAGTAATTGCAGATTATTTGAAAAAGGAAAAACACAATGAGTTACGAGGGACACGATAAATTTCTTTGCCCCAATGGGCATCTTTGGATCCAAAACTGCATGGCATACGCAGAGCCAGAAGTTTGCCCTGAATGCGGCGAAAATTTTGTGTGGGTAACAAATGTAGATGAAACTAATGGGGCGGAAGACGGAGAAGACCTTTGCCCGGGAGATGTTATTCTGGAAATCGCTCACAAAAATATCTGCATATGTAAAGATTGTGGCCAAACGCATCAAAAAGCACCGGTTCAATATTTTATTCCAACAAATATCGGAAATGTATTGGCCACAAACATTAAAAACTGTAAACATAAGCCGGGATGCAAATATTTGTCAGATTACACACAAAATTGTAATTGTGGTGTTATATTTGACATTAATGAGCATATTAAAAATAATCCTTGGCTTGAACAATGAACATAATCTCTGAACAAGAGTTTAGAAAAATCTTAAAAGAAAGGCTGGTCGATCTGCCTGAAGTAAAGTCAGTTACAGGGCCGGGTAGAAGCGGGGCTGTATCTGCTGTATACGCCTCCTACGCGCTTGAAATCCCCTTTATACCGTATGGACAGCCCATCCCCAAACATCTTTGTCCCACTCTGATTATAGACACCACAATTAAAACGGGAAGGACAATCCGTAAGGCCACTAAAAAATATGAGGATTCCGTGCCCCTTTGTCTTATCAAAGAACCTCCAAGAGTACATTTTTGGTACGAGTTTTTAAGGGACAATTAAATGTTCTTCACAACCCCGATAATTAGAAGAGTTGATCCGACCGAGTGTCATTTTTGTAAATCACCATTGGTGAAAAAGGCCAGCGATACAAAATTTATTTTCAAGTGCGGCACAGTTCGTGGCGGGCTGATGGGAGATGAGTTATTTCAGTCTAAAAAATGTAAAAAGACAGTGGAGCAATACATTGATGCTCCACTACATGTAAATGTCTATATAAAAGAAATGGTTGACAAAATAATTGAACTAAAAGAAAAAATAGAGTGTTTGGAAGATAGTCTTAATCACCATAAAAAGAAAGATTAAACATGAGACAAAAAAGAATCAGGGCAAACTTCGATAAAGATATTGCACCCGAGTATGAATTAGGTGGCTGGTATGCCGGTAAAAGATCATACCTTTGGTTTGGCAAAAAGATCGGTCCCTGTTGTGGCATCATCTCCGGCCAAAAACTCTATCGCATGGCAAAAGCCATTGTAAAAAATTTTGAGGAAGACAATTGACGCCCAGAACATTCAGAAGAGTCAAATAAGACAAAAGAAAAATTTAAAGCAATATTTGGAGTCGATGAACATGTTACCGGACATGAATAACACAATAAACAAGAAATTCCCTATTGACGCACCATTAACAGAATTCTTTTCTCTATGTACCAAAGAAATAGAATTCTTGCCAAAGCAATTTGATTTGGCACTGAAGGCATTAATTTCTCTATATACTGCTCAAGATGGACTGCCAGAAGAAAATTGGTCTTTCTGCGATGACAACCTTCTAACCACGCATATCATGAAAGCGGGGCATTATGTTAGTTGTTATAGTGGAGATTTGAATTACCAAAATTCTAACATAAACATTAAAGAAATTATTTTAGAAACTCTATCATTTAGAATAGTAAAAGCGTATAATTACAAAATATCGGATATGCTTGCGGCTGTTTGTTGCCATGAAATATTGTCTATTTTAAAGAAAAAAAATGTTAACAACAATATGGCCCATGCAATTACAGCGGGATTCATATATCAGTGTGAAGAAATGTGCTCCCCACAATACACCTTTTCACGAATAGTTGTAGCCGCGCTAAAAAACATTTTTCTCAACACATTTCACAATGATATTATTCTATACGATAAAGAGGAAAACGAATGCATTAATTTTAGATACCTATTTCTCGATAAAATGTTTTCTGAAAAAACCTTTTATAAAAGAGAGATACCAGAAGATTTTTTGCGCAAAATGTTTGTCGATAAATTATTGCGAGAATATCACTACAATCTAAATGCAATAATACTGGATTATGTGCATCAAACAATTTGGAAAACAATTGATTTGTTTCGATGGGATACTTATTAACTTAAATATTAAGTTTACTGTGTGGGGACGCTTCTCGTGCAGTAAACACACCCACCGGGTAAACAATAAATTTTTATTTTGCCCCTTGACAAGAGTAAAATCATGCATACACTATAGACGATGAAACAAAACATTTTGTGAAAGGGGCGGAAAATAGCAAGCGGCATGAACATTCATGATGTGAGGAATGAAGTAGAAAACTATTGTGAAACTCATGATGGTGACACCAATGATCCCGGGGCCACCGCTGAAGAAAAGATTGAACTGGCCCAAGCACTGCTTCAGGGTGCCATCCGGCTCATGAAAGAAGTGGTAAAGGATGGCAATGGTAAATGGGCTTCTGAGGAAGCCTATATTGTTGACCATCTCCAAATTATTGCATCTTCCAATCATGGTTTTCTCAGTCGTGACCAGAATCTTGATGATTGGCTGGAGGAAATTAGGAATGAGGATGAAGAATAAAGAAAGGGCAGGATATGACACAAGAAATTATAGATGTAGTAAACTCTTTGCAAAAAGAAAACCTAGATATTAGAGAAAAGTTTATCAAAGAATTGAGGGAAAATATTTCTCTTAGGGAAAGACTCGTAACACAAATAGAACATTCACAAATTCTAAATAATACAAGCAAAAAACTTGTAGAAATTATTTTTGCCATTACACAAAAACATCGAGAAGAGGCAAAAGAATTTAAGGCAATTGGAAAACAATTACTCGCCGACAATTCTAATGAATTGGCTGAAGCAGTTGAACAAAAAACAAAAGAAGTAATTAAAAAAATGAACGATAAACTTGGCACAAAGTCTACAGGAGCAAAACATGATAATTAATAATTGTGTAAAAAGTGCAAATGAAATATTGTCACCACTGTTGAAATATCTTGATTCAATCACACAAGACTATTATGATTGTGACATTACAGTGTTTCAAGAAGATTTGGTGCATGGGTTTACCGTTTCAATTATATCTTTTTCCAAGAAAATAACATTGCCATATAAAGAGATCATAACAATATCGTTTGGACAAGAGTATATTAATAGTTATGATATTTACGTATATTATAATGACAAAAAAAAGATTTTTGCCACCGTCCCACATGCATATAATTATATTTTTAATAAGATTAAAATTGCATTGATGAAAAATGATATTGCCCCCAAAAATAAACAAAAAATTAAAAAAAGGACAACTAAATGCGCTGGGAGACGGTAGAGCCGAAAAATGGCAATGAAAGAACGGTGCAAATGTTTTTGTGGTTCCCCGTAACAATCAACAATGAGACTCGTTGGTTGGAACAGGCAACCATAAGGCAACGGTATCAAAAATTACCCGGCTCGTCCTCAAGTATGCTATTGAATTCACTAAATGAATGGACAAACATAGAGTTTTTGAATAAATAAGATAGGAAAAAACAATGCTCGATTCAATAAGCTGTGCGGTACAACGTGCCTATGCTGAAAAACATCGTAAATATCATGATTTTTCTCATATCACCCGTATGCTGGCAAAATTAGAAAAGTGTAATATTAACCCATCAAATGAATTGCTCTACGCAATTTATTTTCATGATTTTGTTTATGATGTGGATAGCAAAACGAATGAAGAAGATTCATGCAATTTCCTGAGAATGTATGCAGATAATTTTAAACTACCCGTAGACGTAATCAGGACTTGTGAATTAATTATGGCCACAAAACATCATCAAAAAGATGACGCCGATATAGAAAAACAAATAATTATTGCCCTAGATTTGGATATATTCAACTCTCCAGAAGAATCAGAACTATATGCATATGAAGACGGTATTTTTTACGAATATCAAAAATATCCACTTCAAGATTATATTCGCAAAAGAAAAGAATTTTTGTTTCACATGCAAGAATGCTTTGGCGAACATTCTATCCAGAGTGATAATATTAGCAAAATTTTAAACTACATCAATAACAAAAAATACAAAATTGGCGTCTATGCCGGTAGCTTCAATCCATATCACAATGGCCACGAGGATATAACTCAACAGGCAGAACAAATATTTGATAAGGTTATCTTGGCGCAGGGCTTTAATGTGGAAAAAGAACAGCCAGTGCCTATCAAAAGCAAATATAGGCAAACAATCCAATATAATGGCCTCCTAATCAACTTGTTCAATAAAGAGCCACAGTGTACAAAATATTTGATCCGTGGACTGCGCAATAGCCTTGACATAGCTTATGAGGAAACTATGAGAAACACGTTGTTGGATATGCAACAAATCAATATTGTTTATTTCTTTTGCCAAAAACAATATGAACATGTGTCATCATCCATGATACGACAGCTTATGCAATATGACGGAAATCATTGTGCAAAATATTTGCCTCAAATATATTGAAAGGATAGAAAATGAGCGGCCCGATTATCGTAAAAAGATTGGATGAGCCAGTTGAACTTATGAAATGGCTGGAAGAAAATGACATAAAAATTGAAATTCATGAACAATATAATGAAGGGAAAAGAGTTTTTTATATTGAAAACATAGATTTTGAGCGGCTTGAAAATGATTTGCTTGTTGATGAAATTGATTTTTTGATAAATGGCGATAGCCCCAATGACGTACTGGAAAAGTTTGCAAAAGAAATAAGCGGTAAGTTTATATCAGATGAACTGCGCTTACCCATCTTTAAACATACACCCTTGGTGTGGTTGAGTAGAGACTATCAGGAGTAAAATTTTTGAAAATAGAAAGTTAGTATAAATAAAATTCTATTTTTGTTCATTATCACAATCTCTATTTTTACACGCATCAAGTAAATTGCAAAGAATTTGTGATTCAGTATGTGCTATCAGCTTATCTACCCCAAAATCTTCACATGCTTCTTCATAACCGCCAACATCCTCTAACCATATACGTACTCGCTTTAGCATTGCCAATAAATCTTGAATTGTTTGCAAATAATTTGCATCTTGCATTTGTTTATTCAATTTAATTTCTTTTGGCTCCATAGCATTTCCCTATTTTAAAAATTTTGGAAACACAATTGATGAAAATTTAAACTTGCCTTTATTACTGTTAAAATCTCTTGAAAGCCACTCTCTACGCTCTTGCTCATTCATTCGCCACGGCCTTCAATATCTGCCCGGGAACAATAGTAAAATCTAGCTTCGGACGCGCCTTTAACCGATACTCAATATCAACCATGCCAGTACCACCACACATATCACAACAATGATCCTCTATGTAAACATATTTGCCAGTTTTTTTGTCAATCGTGGCCGTACCACCAGCCGATGAATTGGCACGACACTTTGGACAAATAATCCTTGTCTCTCCATCAAACTTCTCTGACGCCATAATTACACTCCTTTTCTAAACATATTCCAATCATAGCACAAAACAAATTCCATGCAACAAAATTCAAATTTTATTCGCCCCGCCGCATACGCCAGAAACACAACAAATTATCTCATGATTTCAAACTAGACCCTCCCCGGGCAAATTATTTTTATTTTGGCTATTGACAAAAGAACATTTATACATACAATCATAATAGTTGTGAAATGAAACGGGCCGAAGAAGAAATAGAATCAATTGAAGAAAGGGATAATAATGAGCAGCAATGATTTGAAACAACTTACCAAAGAAGAAATGTCGCTTCTACTCTTTCTCGAAACCCAAGCCGTAGACTTTGGTGGGCTGATAAACACCGTCCATATGAATGGAAATGACCACAATATTTTAAGTGATTGGACAGAAAATGGATTTGTGGAATCGGGCAGGGTATGTTTTGAAGACATTGAAAAGTATAATCTTGCCACACAAGTAAAAAGAAAAACCATGTGGGTCAGGCTAAGCCAAGAAGCATTCGACATGGCACATGCCGAACGCAAGACACGAGCCGAACGAATGTGGGGCAAAAGAAGCTGGAGAACTACGCAAGAGTATAATGGGGAATAATATATGAAAACGATTCCACTAACAGACGAAGAATTAGACATAATTTATTTACAAATATGCAAAGACAAAAAAAATAATATTATAAACGATATTACTAATAGTAGAGAGTTGCTGTTTTACGCCCTAATACAAGCAAAAAATAAAATACAAGAACTTAATACAAAACTTTTGGCCGGACCAGACAAAATACTTCGTTGTGCCTTTTGCGGATCCAAACATGAATTGTTGAAAACTCATGTACTGTCTTGCAAAAAACATCCTCTAAACAAAAAAATTAACGATCTAAATAAACAACTTGCAAAGGCAAGATGCTTGATAAATAGGGCGGTTGAACGACTCGGAGAGGTGGATTGTGAAAATTGCAAACACTTGATTGATGATAAATGCAACAAACCGGACACCGTGGACTGCGAGACAGAGTTTATTTTTATCAAGGCCGCGCTCGGGGAGAAGAAAAATAATCATGGATGAAAAAACAATATTATTAACAATGCAGGCTATGTCTTGGGAAAAGATTAAGGGAGAACTGCGCGGTCTATTGCAAATTTATTGGAGCGGCAGGGATCAGAAAGAATTTAGTAAAATGAGCAATAGTATTGAACAATTTATTAAAAAAATGGACGGTAATTTGGGCAATGAAGAATAGATCACACAATATCTTGAAAGGGAAATAATGCAATATATTTTGACAGAAAAAGAGTATGCCAATATTTTTGAAAATCATAAACAGGAAATTGAAAAGTATAAAAACCTTGTTAATAGACTTTGCATTGAAGTGGCTGAAAACAGGCCCGTAAAGATTGACGGGGACAAAAAAGCCTCTCCGTGGGGCTGTATCCAACACGGAGAGAGCGGACAGGAATACTGTGATTGGTGTCCCGTCCAAGAATATTGCACCTATCTCTTAAAAGAATATAGCAAATAAAAATTAAATGAATGGTGTCATATGAAATGTAAAAATTGCGGTGAAGAAACAGATAACATACAAGTAATTTATATCATGGAAAATATCTGGACAACAATTTGTCCGTATTGTGAGAATGACGAGAAAGAAAATTTTAAGATACTTGAATTAGTAGATGGCTTGGCAAATAGCACTATTTTCGATCCCTTTACAAATAGTATCGTGCAATATTTCCCGAACGGTACATGCCAAAGAGTATCAGTTTTTGAGTTAGAAGTTAAACGCGGACACGAAACAGCAAAACATATTATAACCGCCTGCCGTGAAAAATATGTAATGCTCAAAAAAGGAAAAAGAAAATTTAAATATTTCCTAAAAGAAAACGCAGAATATGCTATGTCATATAACAATGCTTAAAATGGAACAACAATGAGAATCTGGGATATCCATCCAAAATATATTTGTACCCAACACCTACTGGGTCAACATAACGAATTACACTGTATCTTTAAAACACTCCACCTCAATAGAAAACCTTGGTTAAACCACCCAGAAACAAAACGCTGGCAAAACAAACTCCAAGCCCTACACGCCATCCACGAACTAATCGTGCAAGAATTCACCAACAGAAATATCAATCACAAAAGTCCCCTCCCCCAGATCAAAGACAACAACACACAAACAACCTTCCTCCACTCAATCGAACAACAACATCAACTACTCCTCCAAAAATCAAAATCATTGCACAAATGCCAATGCAATAAATTTCTACCAGAACAGCCTAATAATATCAATATATGGGGAACAAATTAGTTTGCACAAAACACCATATCCTGCCCTTCCCCGCAAACCGATGTTCACGAAATATATTTCGTGAACATAATCTAACTCATTATATATCAACACATTATAATATGCAAAATAAATGTAAAAATATCGCTTGACAAACGACAATCTATGCATACAATCATAATAGATGTGAAAGGGAAAAACATGAAAGCTTACGGAATTCCCAGATGGAAAGATGTCGAATACCCCGACAAGGCCGACATCAACCTCTATGGCTTCCCCAGCCGAGCCGGAAAAATTCGGAATCGCAAAGAAAATCGCCGTATCTTCAAAAAAATTGAACGTCTCCACGCTCGTCAGAACATTCGCAAAGAATTGGAATCTTTCTAGGAGGAAATCATGAAAGAAATTAACTATATGAATGAACAAGAAACAACCGAATGGGCAAGAAAAATCAAAAAAACAATCGGGGCAAATGCATTTGGAATTTGTGTAAAAAGGCTAAAACTTGATGCCCCTCTTAGAAATTCTGTGGCCAATTTACTGCTCGATATAGCATCTGACCCCTATGGTAGAGGATTGCCGGATCCGGACAGCTATCATGGTAGGTTTCTTGGAAACCTGTGGGCTTGGTACGAGTACAATTTTTCTACCTGTATTTATACGTCGTAAAATAAATGTAAAAATGTCCCTTGACAAACGACATTCTATACATACAATCATAATAGATGTGAAAGGGAAAATCATGACAGCCAAGAGGAAAACTAAATTTCAAAAAGCATATGAGGCGGGTGTAAATGACGCCATCACCGAAATTTTAAGAAAATATGCACCACTTAAAACTCAAATCGGTTTTGTATATAATTATATCGTAAGGCAAACTGTTTGCCAAGAACTCAACGTGGAAGCGGAGGGTTAAATCATGGGCTACTGTTACAGAGGAAAAAGACTCGTGTGCGATGTGTGCGGAAACGCCGACGGCACTTCCCGTAAAAGGAAATGCCCCTACGGATGGTGCTACCCACCGGCAATCTGCAAGTCTTGCTGGAACAAAAAGGAAATCCGAGACAAGTTCCACCAATACCACGCCGACCATGAATGCCAAAAAAGCAGTAGAGAAACTAATGAAAAATACCAAAAAGAACAAGACATGATCGACGGCGGAAAATATATCCGATGTTCCGCGCTCAGCGTGGACGATAATATCGTACACGTTATCTTCCGTGGCAAAACTAACAACACCGGACGCTATATGCAAAGAAACACCTACAGGGCCATCCGTTCCACAAAACTTACCGGAATCTAATGATCCCGTGTTTGCTTCCTGCTTCACAGAGACAACTTGTTTAGCTTCCGAAGAATCTAAACAGAGGTTATTCTCTCCACAGGCTTTAAATCCCGTAGAACTTACGGTACTATATATATTAACACTAAATTTTATGCTAAGTTTCTAAAATAATTAATAAATTAATTTGTATTTTAGCCCTTGACAAACCTCAAATCATGCATACAGTATAAGCATGTGAAGGGAGAAAAAAATGGAAAAAACATTTATCGTAGAAGACGCACCCCAAAGAACAGGTAAAGAATTGGCCAGACCGGCCACCCAAAAAGAATGTGATGAAAAATTTGGCAAAGATAGAGTAAAGGCAAAATCCATGCTCTACCACCCACAATATGGTGTGGTAAGGGCAGATTTGGGTGCTGTGCTTCTATGGTCAAAAAGAATTCGACCATGAACCTACCCAAAAAGATGCAGAAAAAATGGTCGAGAGACACCTTGGGGAAGACTAAAATGGACAATATAAAAAGCGCAGTCTACGACAAGTGCCAACAACTAGCCAAAGCATGCGCAGAAAAATCTTTGGCGAGAAGGGCAAATTATACTCGCCCCATTAAACCCTTCATCTGTTTCCCGGCACTGCTCTGGGTCACAGCATACAACCTATTCGACAAGGGAATCATTTCCGAAGAGGAAATAAAAAATTACTTCCACCTCGGCTTCGTCCCCGAATACAGTAAAGCCTATGAAGATGCATCAAAACAAAACCTACATATCGGGCCACTGCCATTTAAAAAATTATCGCCATTTGAAAACGCAATGTGGATAACCGATAATATATAGGATCAACCATGATATTCGACGGCAAACAATATCTGATGCGAGATAAACGAAGCAAAACACAAATCCTAGCCATGTACGCGGCATTCTGCGATAAATATGGATATATGCCAATCCACGATTGGCTCATCACACGCGGAAAAGCCTACAAACAAATAAAGGAGAAATAATCATGCAAAATCCAGCCAATCTAACAGCAGAAGAAATCGACGAAATGGAAATCAATAACATCCTAACCGAAATCCTAAATAGCCATTATTCCACCGCTTGGGCCAATATCGCCAAGAACAAAATCTCCCAGTACGAAAAACTCATGCCTCAATTCGAAATGTTCGGCTTCCCCAAAAACGTATGGACAGCACGAGCCACACAACTAAAAACCCAACTGCAAATTAATTTGTCCAACGTCAATAAAGGTCTTTAACCATGAAAATAAAAATAGGCCCAACCAAAGAAGACAACGAATACGGCGGCACGTTCATCTGCCCACTCAGAACAGACCTCGGCTCATGCGGCTTACTCCGCAACTCCGATATCAACTCGTGCCCACACTATAATGGCCGAAGATACACCGTACCAAAAATCTGCCCACTAAGAGACGGCCCCATAACACTAGAACTAAAAAAATAACCGGCGCAAATTAGTTTGTAGCTAAAGGAAAATACAATGAAACTCGGCGACCATAAAATCAAAAAAATTGCACAAAGATTAAACTACATTAAGAGTATGCGGGACACCATCAACGAAGATACCTTTTGGATGGGAGTAGTCGCGGCCCTAGAAGAACTGGGCGTCAGCACAGACAATTGTGTTCAAATCCTAAAAACAATGGAAGAACAAAATGTTTAAACTATTCAAAAGACTTTTCTGCAAACACAATTACATCGAAACCGAAACCGTATTCCAAGGAATAGACATCACTCCATATACCCTAAGCCCATGCCATATACACTCCATTAGATTCGTCTGCACAAAATGCGGTCAAAAAGCATACCGACAAGCACACTTCCCCCTTATGTATAGCTCAGATGAAAAACAAAAAGAAATGTGGGCAGACCACTTTGGTCAACGCTGGCCCGTAGACCCCATTACTAAAGAAAAATGTTTCACTCTATGCACTGAATATAAAAATAAGGGAATCAATCTCAAAAACAGAAAAGCATATGATAGGGCGTGGGAAAGCAATTGGAAACACATCTGCCAACAAAGCGAAGAAAACCAAAAAGAACTACAAAAAATATCAGATATCCATTTCAAAGAAAGGAATAAAAGCCTCCAAGATTCAATAGACCACTGTAACGAAGTTTTCGGAAAAATCGATAAAAGACTGAACAATGTAATTTCAAGATTAAAAGGCACAAATTAGTTTGTACTAGCATTACATCATTGCCACTACATCACATATTGGCAGATGAAACCTGCTTCAACACATCATTCTGTATCTGAGCAATATTACTGGAAATATCAGTAAAGATAGGAACATTAATTGTTCTAATATTTTTCCCACAATTTTTAATCTTCTGACCATAAATATCGTTAAAAACCTTCATCAACACCTCCCCTAGAATAACACTGCCACGATATTCACACATATTACCGCCGATAACACCAAATTGATTATCATCCTCGTCAATAAGCCTAATGTGCCACTTTTCTTCCACATCATTACTAATATCAAGGCATATCCGCTCACGCTCCAACCAAGATAAAAAATCCTTCTCTTTAGGTAAAATATTAACCCTAATCGCTCGAAATTTCTCACCAGTCATACAAGTGCTCCTTAAATGTTATGACAAGTACATCAACCCACGAATAAACTTATACACCAAATCCTTTGCCTCATCCAAACCACCCGCCATCCCCTCGTCACTCTCACCACATACAGATACATACCATTTGTATTTTACTCCACTACTATCACGATATTCAACAATCTCTCCACTAACATTACCAACACAATTTAAAATATGGTGTTTCGCACCGACCACCCTCTTGTTGTTCCCAACTTCCCAATTAATCATTTTAATCTCCAATCAGTTTCGCCCAATAATACTCGACAATTACCCAAATCAATATAATCTCCCACGTTATCTCCCTGACCTATATCTTCTACATAATCCACATATTCACAATAATCCTCCCGCAACTCCTCACATTCAAAACACAACCCATAATCATCACCCCACCCCTTACCACAACACGGACATATCGACATAATTATCCCCCCTTAACTAAAAATCTCATTAGCAATATCTCTTATCAAACAAGGAAAAGAACAATATGTTTGATTACAAACACCAAAACTCTTGTCCTCTAAAATACCCTTGCCACATACATAACACTTAATACGCTTCTTCTTAATATTGTTCCCCTTATCCACCATACCATTCTATTCTATCCCAATTCAAAAAAAATATACTACTATCACACTTATTGCAAAAACCCTCAATCGCACCACTATCATATTCAACTATAACACAATCCCTACTATTACCACCACACAAAGGATTAGTACACTGTAAACCAATCGTAGTGTTAAGCGTATCAACCCTACGTACAATCCCATCTTCATCAGCATTTCCACGCTCAATACCAATACATCTTACTTTAACGGCTTTACCACGATTCATAAATATCTCCTTAAAATAAATACAAATCAGTTTGCACTATCTACATGATCCCACTTATTCGCCAACTTCTTCAAATAATGTAAAGCCTCCGCCTGCTTCTTAACATTATCCATACCCCCTACCATCATAGCCAAACAAATTACCGCATTATATATCATTCCCCTGTCCAACATATACTGTATAGCCGCCTTGTCTATAGTATATTCAGAAGAAACATCAATAAACTCATTCATAAAATAAAATATGTCACGCTTCATAATACAACTCCTTTAATCATCCTTATCAATAGCATGATAAAACCCCTCCATGTCAATCCCTTCATCAGAGTTATTGTCATCTCCTTCCCCATAACATTCTTCCTCAGCCAATATATCCTTACACTCCTCATTAGCCTCGTCCGCCAGTACACCATCCAATATATCCTCACAATAACAACATAACCCATTCCCATCCATGTAACCATTCAAATCACCACCACATTGTCTGCATACGTCCATATAATGCCCTTTCTATAAAATCTTCCAAATTCTTATGCATCAAGCCTCATATGAACAAACCCCACCCTAGGATACTCACATTCACACCTTATAGATGATTTAACCTCGCCCCCATCCTCCCACCTATAAATAGACCATCCCTTCTTGGTCCCACTAGCACACTCCCTTTCAGCAAATGCAACAATACAATCCTCAGACCATTCCTCAGCCACACATACATCCAAACGGATAAATCCATTGCAAATAATTTTGCCCTCTACACTTCTATCCTTCTTAATGCCCTTGGCGAGAGCAACAACCTTTCCTTTATTATATGTCCATTTCTCCCCACAACAATTACATATATTGACCGGAAATTGTGTAAATGTATCAAATCCACTAAAAACCCCGGCCCTTCCGCAGAAAGGACAATAAACACCAGCACATACCACAAATTTAACAACATGTCTCCATTCGTAATCTAACTTCTCGCTCGGTGTATATTCCACATTGTCCACCTTCATATATATTCCATTCCTAAAATTATTTACCCATCTTATCATATAGCCCTACACACGTCAATCAAAAATACAAATTAGTTTGTATCAATACACTACACTACATACTAACCTCGTGTAAAATAGAATTAAATATAACCCTAGATAACTCCACAGGTACGGCCATCCCTATCTGACGCCTCACACTCCCCCTACTACCGTAAAATACAAAATCGTCCGGAAACGTCTGCAATCTAGCCCTCTCCCTGTTCGTCAACTCCCTACACTCAGACCAATGATACCCACCAGTACCACCACCTCCACTAGCGGTTAAAGTATACGCCGGTCTCCCAGAATCCAACCTTCTATATATCTGACTCATCTTAGCCCCCTTTACATTTAACCTCAAGTGCAAAGGTATATCATCGTTCACACTCCATATGTTATCCCCCGGCTTTATATACGATAACCTCTCCATTACCTTCCTAGAAGGCCACACAACTTCATTATTCAAAACTCCATCACCTATACCAGACAATGCCTCTCCAGCCGTTATAATACGACCACAAACAGGCGGCACCACAAATTTATGCCCAGTATCACCTCTAAACCCCACAATTATAAGCCTATGCCTCGACTGCGGTACACCATATTCCTCAGCCTTAAACATATTCACAAAAATAGAATATCCACCGCCCACACTAGATAAATCCGATATAATTCGATCAAATCCATTTGCACTCCTTATACCACCTACATTCTCCGCAACAAAAAATAACGGACTATAACACTCCAATACCTCCAGCCCATATTCATATAACATCCCATATTTACCGGCTAACCCACGCTTCTTCCCTACATTACTAAAATCATTGCACGGAAATCCATATGCAAAACAATCTATTTCACCCAAGCTTCCTATATCCAAATCACGCACATCACAACATATAACATTACCCCCTACATTTCCCCTATACGTCTCACAAGCATCCACATCTATATCGCTCGACCAACCATGAACAATCTTGTATATAATCCCATTGGCCCCCACTAGACCAGCACGTAGTGCGCCTAGACCAAGGCCACCACAACCACAAAATAACTCACCCAATCTAAACACCTTCTCCATACACAACAATATAACACCACTATACAATTATTCAAGCATAAAATCACAAATCTTTAAAACAACAAATTAGTTTGCCCACCAAACCAAAACAACAATAATTTGCCCCGCATATCAACAAAATACAAAGTAATTTGCCTTAAATTATAATAAAATAAGAGGGGGCAAATGTAATTTGTTGATATATATAGACTTACAATTCCATAGAGAGATTTTCAAAATTGATATATCCAACTACACGTATTAGCACCCCCTCCGGCTATAACCCCCCTGCCATTGTTAGACCCTCCGCCCCCTCACCAAATCCTTGCTCCCCTTCGCACCAACATGCCTTTCCGCCATCCTACGGGCAATCTAATAGATAGGCAACAAACATATTGCCCCCAACCATAAACCAAACATATTTGTTCCCATTTATAAGCGTAACAAGATGATTTGATTGGGAATGTGAACAAGGATTTGTTTTATTTAAAGAATTTACTTGACAAGTGTGGAGTTATACATACAGTATAGGTAACATGTGGAAGGGAGAAGGGTATGAAGATCAAAGATAATGCTAACAGGAATGAAGTGTTGGAAGACATTGATGAACTATTGATGGGTGTGGTTCATAGTTCTCATGTGCTGATGGCCAAAGAAGCTATTGAAATGAACCAAACCCATAGGGCTATCATGTATCTCATGATGGCCATCAATACTTTTAATAAAGAGGATAGGTTTGACTTGTTGACAGAAATTAGTGTTATTGTAAACAAGTTGGATGAAGGGATGTAGGGCAAACTTATTTGCCCTCTTGGTGGGTAGGTTTATAAGGGAGATGTATTATGAGAACTGATCATTGGTTAGAGGTGAAAGCTTCCTTAGAAGAAGAGTTTGAGATGACCGAAGTTAGTGAAGACAAGAGGATCAAACTGTTTGAACTAGCATGGAGTTTTGGCTATGCTAGTGGGGATCATGAAGTTAGGAGTTATTATCAGGATATGATGGTGCTGGTGAAGTAAGATGGCAAACATATTTGCCATCTTACAGTTAGGTTTATAAGGGAGGTGTATCATGAAGATTTATACCACGGATAGCGTAAAGGTTGCGGAGAGGGTTCTTAAGCTGGTGAAGAAAGCAATTAAGGATTATCCTGACAATCCTAATTTTCTGGGCACGTATCAGAATGGGAGAGAACAGGGTTATTCTTTACATTTTTTTACTAAACATAAACAAGTGTGGCTTGCATGGAGCCTAGATAGAAATTCCGATAATGTTGTAGTATATGTTGATTCGTCTGATCCGTGCCAATCAGTTTCCGATAAAGCTTGGGACAACAGGAGACTATTCGATAGTAATGTGAGGGCCGCCAAATACATTGTTCAAATTATTGAACAGGCGATTAAGGCGTAAGAAAAACATATATATTTATCTTACAAACATATTTGCTCTTTTATAAACGTAAATGAAACTATTAAAAGGAGATAGAAGATGGCTATTAGTGTGATGCAAATTTATTTGATTTCACAGGCTGATTCATTGATTACCATATGTGGTATATCATTGATTATTGTCGGACTTGTTGGGCTTATTATGATATTCATGGGAGTTTCTGACGGAAATGATAAACTTATAAAAGCTGGGCGGAAACTATTGTATTGGCTTTCCATTCCGTTGGCTATCTGTATCTTCACCCCCTCGTCCAAAACTCTTGCCGCTATGTATATCATCCCCAAAATCGCCGACTCCACCTTTATGCAACAAGTCCCGGATAAACTAAACTCACTGGCTAACGAATGGCTCAATAAACAAATTAAAGATATCAAAGCAGAAGAAAACAAATAATTTATAAACGTAATATATCATGAACAAACAATTTGCATGTTGTAAATGAGGAGAGTAAGATGCAAATTACTTTGGTGAGAATTAGATATGATGGACCTGAGAACTATTACTATTCGGATATGAATGATTGGAAATATATCGTTGCCGTCAAGATGGGCACTATACATATGACCAAGAACAAACTATTTGTGCTCAGTAATAGTGAAGGAATTCATTGTACTATAAAGACAGAATATGTGGCGGAACTATGGCTACGGGAACAACCAGTTAATCAATCAGCGGTCGTCCCTGACGAACTAATGACCGAAGTACAAAATATTTTGCAGTAGAAAGGGAATGCAATGAATTTGAATTATGAGCCAATATATTACACCGCAAATATATTGATGGGGATTTCAATATTTTTTACACTTGTTTTTATAGTTGTTACTATTACGACTTATTATGATGGTAAAATTAAGACAAAGGATTTTTTGCCTTTGTTTGTAGTTATCATCTGCTTAATTACAACGACATTTATATCTGCCAATGCAAAATGGCACATGGACAATGATAACATTAAAATAGAAAAAACAGATAATTTTTAGGTGTAACACATTATGACCAGCCCTGTTAGAAACCTTTGTTCCGAATGCTACGATTATCATGATAGTGGATGTCGGCATGGGTTTGATACAAGCAACAATGGTTTGCTTGTATGGGATGTTATCGGAGATAACGCTATCGGTATGTTCGAAAGCGTAGTGGATGGCATAGTATCCCTAAAGCCCGTTGCTTTGATTACTAGAATAGAAGAGGGATATCTGGTAGATGTATACTTTAAATCTACTCTCTTCCCCCTAGACTATAAGGATAGGGCAAATACATTTGCTGAGGCTAAACAGATGGCTGAAAAGAAATTTGCTGAATATAAACAAATAGTTTGTTCTCACATTCTTATGAACCAGCTTGTAAAAGAGGCTAAAGATGGAACCGATGACGCCAAATGAATTTGCCCGTAGAATGAAAGAGATTGATCCGGGTGAGCGTGGTAGCCATGAATTGGCGCATATACACGCGGATTGTCTGATGTGTGACCTCCTTAGATCATTAGGATATAAAGAAGGTGTCTATATATTCGAAAATATGGAACTATGGTATTCGTAATCATTTTATAAACGTAATTATTTGAAAGGACGATAATAATGAACTACATCCCATTGATTTTTACTCTTATCTTCTTCGAAATGCTCATATTCACCCATCTTTTGACTCTCACCATCAATACTAGGGTAACCACTACAAATTATTTGCTTCAAGTGTTTTGTGGCCTATTGCTAATGGTCTGTCTATCGCTGGGCGCGGGCAAAGCAATCGCGATGGGAGATATGGGAGATAATACTAAAGTAGAACAGGAGAGCACCAGATGAACAACAATGATTTGAGAGCTAAAATTCAGGAAGTGCTGGACCAGATGGAACAGGATAGAACACAATATCCAAATTTTGCTGATAGGGAATATGCAATTGCACTTCACAAGATCAAACAAATCCTTGCCTCTACCCCCTTAGAAGAATTCTTGGCTACTCTCTTAGACTACAAATTTAAAGGCTACACTTATTTGAAACAAATTAAGTTTTACACTAGACAAATTGAAGTGACCCTATGGAACGAAGCTACTGGTTATACCTTTACCAACGACTACGAACTTCAAGCTAACGAATCCTTCTCCGAAGTAGCCAAACAAATTATTGAAATTTTCTACAATAACTCTTGACAAGAGTGTAACAACCTGATATACTGGATGAAAAAAACTATGAAAATAACCTACCGTGGATGGCCCGGTCATCATTGCTGTGCAGACTCTTGTATCTTCAGATTAAACACCCTAGTTGAACACGACAATAAATTTGTCGTCATCTCCACCTGTGGCAACATGCGTATCAACAACATTATGGAAATGGTAGCCTCCAGCCATCAAGCTTACTATGAAACCTTAGTATTTTATTCCCATGACCAAGATCCAATCTACCACGACGCCGATCCATCAAGGCAAATTCATTTGCCCCCACCCTTTCAACCATACATCCTCGGTAAAGACAATGACCTTCAGGCTAATGAAAATCATTATACTGCGGTGCAAATTATTTGCTCCATGTTAGAAAAAGGAGAATTATAAAGGGATGTAACATATTGTGTATCGTTTCACATATACAAAAAATGTCAATGGGGGGTCATTAAATGTCAAACAGATTCTGAAAAAGGGCAAGAATTTGGACA
>Ga0265297_10003039_pt1 | contig 31662 bp, 33 predicted proteins | sample Munlanlwell13791_FD_192502 | JGI IMG/M metagenome (GOLD analysis project Ga0265297, IMG submission 192502) | Leachate microbial communities from a municipal landfill in Southern Ontario, Canada - Leachate well 137-91 | ecosystem: Engineered > Solid waste > Landfill > Unclassified | place...
ATGGATATTACCACGTTGAGTAAAGAACATCCTGATCTGGTCAAACAGATCGAGGAAGCTGCTCTTGCTGCTGCAAAGGCAGAATTCTCCAAAGAGGAAACCAAATTCTCGGAAACCATTACCAATCTGACTGCTCAGCTTTCGGACAGTGAAAAGAAAATCCTTGAACTGGAAAAGAAAGATGCTCAGAGAGCCGAACGTGAAATGGCTATGAGAGCTGATGCAATTTGGACTGAGAAACTTTCCACAAGTTCTATTCCTGAACGTCTTTTCGGTAAAGTATGGAAAAACGTGTCTTATTCTGATTTTGTCAAAGATGGTGTTTTTGATGAAACTGAAATGACAAAAGCAGTGGATGATGAAATCAAGGATTGGGAATCTTTGGAAATTCCTCAGCCGGTTCAAGGCACTGGATTCACGAAGAAGGAAGTTGGTAATGATAGCCTGTCAAAGGATATTGATGACATGGCTGATGATCTCTTTAAACTGGCTGGAAAATAATACGAAAGGTGGTGATTTTTAATGGATTCTCCTGGGATTTTTCAAAAGACTTATCAAAAGGATTACAAACGCCTTTATTATTCAGAAGAGAATGCCAGTCTCAAAGTTCCTATCACTCTTCAGGCAGGTTATGGTCTGATTGAAGCTGGAACTGCTCTGGCGAAGAATAATTCTGCTGCTGCTACACGTTTAGGCTATTTTGTTCCTTATGATCCTACTGCAACTATCACTGGTGCTGAAACTGCTCCTGGTCGTGCATATCTGGTTCAGGATTCAGGAACGACTGCAAGTGATCTATATGTGACAATTGCTGACAGCTACAAGTTTGCTGTTGGGGATGATGTCATTATTGTGGATAATGACACTGCTGCTGAAAATCTTGGTGCGATTACTGCGATTGACCGGACGACCTATACTCACATGGCCAAAATCACTGTAACAGTGGCAACTGGTGGTACTTCCTTCACAACTGCTGATTTTGCTTACATTGTTGTGGAAGGCTATGATACATGTGTTGGTATTCTGGAAAAATCAGTTGATACCGGCACTGGAGCAAATGCCAATGGTGCGAATGCAACTTTGATCCTTGGAAATTGTGTTCTCTATACAGGTTCTCTCATCAATTTGGATTCTGCGGCTAAAACCGATCTTGCGGCTACAGCTTTCGGCATCTATACCTATATGAAATAAATTGAAAGGTGGTGATTTTACAATGAAAGGTAAAAGTGATATTCCTGAACTCAAACTGGAAGTCCTCCAGAAGTTCATCACGAAGTTTACTGCTCCTCCGAATTTGATCTTGATGAATATGTTTCCTGAAATGGATTCTCCTTCAAGTTCGATTAAATGGGAATCTCAGGAAGGTCAAAGAGGGATGACCCCCTTTGTGGCCCCTGGCGCACCGGCTCCCCAGACTGCTCCTATTGGCCTTGCATCTCATGAGGCTGAAGCGGCTTATTGGAAAGAGAAGATGTACTTTGACGAAGAGTTCCTGAACAACTTGCGTAAAGAAGGAACTGAGTCACAGTATCTTGGAGCAAGACAGAGACTTGCACGTGAAACTCGGAATCTCGTATATCGGGCTATGCGGCGTAAAGAATGGATGTTTTCAAAGATGTTGTTCTCCGGAACCATGACCTATGCAGTGGCCAGTGGAACAAAAATCTCTGTCAACTATAATATTCCTACTTCACATCAAGTCACTCTGACCACAAACTATCGGTGGCCTGCCGGTTCTACCAAGGATATCATCGGTGACATCATTGATGGTAAAACCTTGATTTCTGATGATTGCGGTGGAATGGTTGATGTTTGTGTTTGCAATACTACCACTTTGAAATACATTGCAAGAGACTCCGCACTTCTGGCTCTCCTGCATAAATCAGCTTTTGGTGAAGGTGATCTTTTCAAAGGCAAAAAGAACAATCTGATTGGTGTTAACCCCAATGTTCTGGCTGGATTGCTTGACATCAAAAATCTCATTATTTATGATGAGAAATATGAAGTCCGTTCCTATCTGGTTTCTGGTGTAACCGGAGCTTCAACAACTGCAATCGTTATGGAAGATGTTTCGGACTTCGAAGTTGGCGATACTCTACGTTTTGTGGATGTGTCAGCAGGTACTTATGAAGATGAAACCATTTCTGCTGTTGCTGTTGAAACCAATACTGTAACCGTTTCTTCTGCTCCGACCGCTTCTTTTAAAGCTGGTGAGGATTATTGTTTTGTACGTAAAAACTACATTCCCACTGGTAAATTCGTCATGATGGCTACTTCTGTTGAAGGACAGCCGATTGCTGAATTTATGAGAGCGCCGTTTGCCCTGAATCGTCATTACGGAATGAAGATTGATTCCAATGATGTTTGGGACCCGGAGGGAACGTATATCCGTGTACAGGACAAAGGACTTCCGGTTCTGTATCAAAGAGACGCAATCTACATCCTTGATGTCGATGGTTAATCAATAACGGAGGATCAATCGGATGAGTACCGAATATTGCACGATTTTGAAGACGTTGAAGGCTGGAGCGAATGTCTATACGGCTGGAACTGAGTTTACTCCTCCATATCCGATAGACATTCAAACCGAGATTGATAATGGTTCCTCTACTGTGAAGGTTCATAAAGCAGTTCAATTGATCGAAGCAGAGGAACCTAAAAAGACAGTTAAGAAGAGAGCGAAAAAATGACAAGAGATGAGATGTTGGAATTGCTTCCTACTGAAGTTAGAGGATTGAATAATTATTTGACTGATGATGATTATTCAAATGCCTGTGACGATGCTTCCAGAGAAACCGGATGGAGTTTTCCGGTTACTGATGATTTTCAGATTCTTTGGATGAAAAATAGGGCAAAACGGCATCTCTTTTTTTATCTCCTGTCTGAATCAGCACATAAGTTTAAATATGAAGGAATTAGTCTGAATCAACGATTTGACCATTATTTGGCATTGACCAAACAAATGGATGCAGATTTTAAAGAAGTACAAGAAACGAGTCCAGAAGAATTCATGACTGGAGATTCTTACCTGTTGTTTGGCACAAAGATAGATGCTGGTTTTTCCTATGATGAAATAGGAGAAGACACAACCTTCTTTACTGACAACCAAGTAACCTCATCCTACGACGAATAAAATGACTATTGGCCCTGATCTGAAAGAAGCAATCACTGAAATTGGAGTGTCTATCGATCTTTATAAAGATAATAGAGATGGGACAGATACGACTATAGAAGGTGAGCATGTCCTCTATAAAGCAAATAGCCAAGCAACAAAACCTTTCATTCGTGAATTCTTTCTGGAAGCTGAAACAGCATATGATTCTCAATCAAGAGCAGGTGATGTAATAAAATTTGTTCCTACAGGGAACAAATACATGTTGATGAACAGTACTCCTGTATTGTTTGAAAATGAAGTAATCAAGAACGATGTAGTGCTTTATAAATGTAATGTAAGTGGAGAGATTTTGAGATTATCTGGGGAATCTACATGGGACAGATCAACCATGAGAAAGGCCCCTCAATGGCAATCGATAAGAACAAATGCTTATGCGCTTCAGACAGAAGGTATTTACGGTAATTCCGATCTTCCTGAAGCTCCGTTAGGTGCTGTTCCTGAAGTTAAACATGAACTTTATATCCCAAATTCTTATGGAATAAAAGAATTGGATAGATACCAAGCTACTTCTGGTGAATATTATCGTGTTGAAGCTGTTTTTCATAGGAGATTCGATTCTGTAGATGTGGCGGTGTTGCAAGAAGATACACGTTAAACCTCAATCCTTTTAAAGGAATAAAAAATGAAAAACATCCTGTTTGTAGGCGAGAATCCTTTCGGTTTTACAGGAAACTCGTTGATGATGTCCTCCATCCTCGATCAAGTCAACCTCGAAAAATACAAAGTGACCTGTTTCACAGCCGGATCAGATGCAGTATCAAATTTAGGTCTCATCCAAGAAGCTCCCTTTCAAATTATTCCCTCTGAAGATATCAAATCTGGTGACATGTGGGGAAACAGCAAACTTCTTAAAATACTGTCCAGTAACGACATTGACTATTTGTTTATGGTTGGCATTGATATTTGGCGGTATGGTTCCATCATGTCTCAGATTCAAAAGATTAAATCCCAAAAGAATTTTAAATGGATATGGTTGTTCCCATATGATTTGATTGATATCCGTATGGATTGGATAACTCTTATTAATATGGTTGATGTACCATTGGTTTATTCCATTTATGGATTGAACATGCTCAAGAAGTATTGTCCGAATGTTGAATACTTCAGACCTCCTTTATTTATGAAAGAGATTTTTCGTCCTTTTGAACATGAAGAAAGGATGAATATTCGCCGTGAAGTTTTTCCGACTGTTACAGACGACACTTTTATCTTCGGGTTTATCGGTGTAAATCAGATCAGAAAAGACCCTCAGAGGCTTATCAAGGCATTTTCACAGGTCAGGGGGTACATAGACAAGCCTTCGGTCTTATATCTTCATACAGAGCTTCAGGGCGTGTTTAATTTGAAACAGTATGCCCTTGACTGCGGGTTGAAGACCGGGGATGTTCTTTCCAGACCTCAGAATACATATTATCCTTATTCTTCAATGCCGAAAATATACAATTCGATTGATTGTCTTGTGAACTGCTCTATGCAGGAAGGCTTATCATGGACAGTTATTCAGGCATTGGCTTGTGGAACAAAGTGTGTAATCTCAGATTCTACAGCACATAAGGATTTTTATAAAGCATTGGGTGTTTTCCTGGTCGGTATGACCGATCTCAATTATATTCCAGTTCAGTCTGATGGAGGAAATACTTGGATTGAATCTAATTCCTGTAATCTTTCCGAATTGATCGATCAGATGGAATTTGCTTTTCATGTTGAAACAGACAGGATGAAAATAGCAAAACACAGTTTTATCCAGAGTTTTCTCAATAGCCCATCCATTGTAAATGATGTTTTGGACAGAGAAACTGTTTATCATGTTCCAAAAAAGAAGAAAGAAGTTTTGTTCGTCCAGCACAGTTCTGCTGGGGATATTTTGATGACTACGAGGTGCTTCAAAGGAATAAAAGAGAAGAATCCCGGTAAGAAACTTGTTTATATGACTCAGCCAATATTCAAAGACATCCTTTACAATAATCCTTACATTGATGAAGTGATTGATTGGAATGAAAATAAGATTAATGAATATGAAATAGTTTATTCTCCACATAGTCAGCATATTCTTCCTGGTGGTTTTAATTCCTTGGATGTGAAACTGGCTGATATGTATCCTTATTTTTCCGGGGTAGAGGCTTCTGATTTTTATATCTGGTGTGAATCTGAAGGAGTTGATCTTCCAAATAAACCGTATATTGTAGTGCATACAACTGGTGGAGATAGTCAGTTCAGAACTTATATTCATATGAAACATGTAATTAAAGGATTGGATTATCCCATTGTACAAATTGGCGCAAAGACTGATATGGTATGTGAAGGAGCTTTGGATTATCGAGGATTGACATTTAATCAAACTTCCTATGTTATGCAGAATGCAAAAGCAGCAGTAGTTATTGATTCTTTCCCATCACATTTAGCTGGTGCGCTCAATGTCCCTGTTGTGGTGTTATTTGGGCCTGCACCTGCCCGTGTTGTTGCTCCTATTGCTGATCCAGATAAATTGATTTGCATGGAACCTGATAAACTTCGTGTTTGCAAGAGATTAACGAATTGTTTTGGGCAAGCACGTGATTGCCAAAGTCCATGCATAAACACAATCAATCCTTTGGAAGTAAAGAAAGCTCTTTTGACTTTATTACAATCCGAAAAGGAATAGTATTATGCAGATTATTAAAAGGAAAAATTCCAAAAGATGTAAATGTTGTGGTAAGATATTCCATAAATCTGATTTCAATTGTTCTGTTAAACAATGGATTGGCAGAAAATATTGTTCTGTGAAGTGTAAAAATGAGGACCATTCTAAGGAAAAATTATCTTATATTTTATCTAAAACAATTAAAAATGATTCAGGGTGTTTGGAATGGACTGGATGTATTGATTACGGAGGATATGGAGTAACATCATATTTAAATAAAAGTATTCGTCCTCATCGATTAATTTGGTTGTTGTTGAAAGGAAAAATCCCAAAAGAAATGTGTGTTTGCCATAAATGTGATAATAGGACATGTCTTAATATTGATCATTTGTTTTTGGGGACAAAAAGAGATAACAGCGATGATAAGAGGAATAAAGGAAGACATTTGTATAAATTAAATTTACTTAAAATGAAAGAAGTAATGGATTTAATTAAAAAAGGTGTCCCTTATCGAATAATTAGTGATAAATTTAATGTTTCAAGAAGCCATATTAATAAAATAGGATGTGTAAATGGGGTTTATAGAAGGTCAATGCAATCCTGAAAGGAATAATAAAATGAAGTTTCTTTTGAAATGTTTGGATGAAGAAAAGTTTGTGAAAAGATGCATCGGTGATTTCCATGATCTTCCTTGGGTCGATGATATAATTGTGATTGATGGAGGTTCTACAGACTACACTGTTTTAGAATTGAATCAATTTAGTAAAGTCAGAACATATATTCATCCTTGGTTGGATTGGTTTCACAACATGGAGTGTTCTCAATCCAATATCGGATTATCCTACATTCCAAATGGTGAATGGTTTTTCATCCTTGATTTTGATGAAAGAATGTCTGATGATTTGAAACAGTTCCTCAGCAATTTCAAACCAGAAACAACCGATTGTGATCTGTTATCAGTTGCCAGAAGAACATTTGAACCAATGCGTTATCCTGATACCCCCCATGCTGTAATTGATGATGATGGATGGCCTATCAAGTCCCATCAAATCGGCCAATTCCCAGACTTCCAACCAAGATTGATAAAAAAATCATTCCATATGCACTGGATTAACTCACCCCATCACCAATTGGATGGACATTTAAAGCAAGGATTTCTTCTTGAACAATTAAATATCATCCATTATGAAAAGGATGATTATAGAGACAGAATCAGAATCGAGAAGAAATGGTTGAGGAATAAATTGAGAAGGCAGGAACTTGGATTAACAGCCGATGTCTTTGAATGTAACACCAAACCAGAAGTTCAGATTTTTGATAATCCTGAATATTGGAGAAATAAATGAAAAACTGGAGAGAAGTTGACGGATGGATTCACGATGATGAATTTTCTATTTTACAGGAATTATCAAAAGGAAAAGACTGTCTTGAGATTGGAAGTTATAAAGGGAAATCTGCTGTAATCATTTCAGAGTTTGCAAAATCACTTGTTTGTGTGGATACTTTTGCTGCTGATGGAAGTGGTCAGAATCAATTGGGCGTAAGAATCACTTTTAATGAGTTTATGGAGAATACTAAAGATTGCGATAATATTTTTCCTTGTGTTGGGGAATCAAAAGTAGTTATTCCTTTATTCAATGATAATAGATTCGATTTTATTTTCATAGATGGACTTCATAGTTATGAAGGAGTTAAATCCGACATCCTTATATGTTGGCCAAAATTGAAGATGGGTGGTGTGATGGCTTTCCATGATTATGGGTGGGATGGGTTTAAGGATGGTGGACCAAAGAAAGCAGTTGATGAATTTTTCAAAAATCCAATTGGTCAATTTTTTTCAATCGTTTATGTGGTTAAAGATAAGGGGAATCTATAAGTGATTTATCGAATATCGTTAGGCTTATTATCACAGGAAGAAGAATATGTTCGAGATCATTTGAAAAGGAATAACTTTAAAAAGGTTCTTGATTTAGGAGGAGTTCAAAGACCCTGGGCAAGACCGTATGTGACTCATTATGTTGATTTGATGTGTCCTGAAGAATGGGCAAAACGATATCCTGAGATGAAAGAGTTTGAGGGATTTTGGGATAAAGAAATTATTCAAGGAAATATCGAAAGCCCTTTTGTTTGGGAACATTTGAGTTATCAAAAACCGTTTGATTTTGTAATTTGTTCACAGACATTGGAACATATTTCAAATCCAGAATATGTATTAGATCAAATACAGAAAATAGCTCCAGAAGGATTTATTTCAATTCCCCATAAATTATTTGAACTGAGAAAAGGAATACATTGGGGCCAACCTTTCAGAGGAGCATTACCTCACAAATGGATTTCTGCCATACGACCTCAGTTTTGTGGTGAAAACATTGATTATGTCCTGAGAATGTATCCTAAATTAAGTTTCATAGATTACATGAAGTTTGATTGTGATGGATCAAATGTTCCTATTCCAGATTTATCGTTTTGGTGGTTGAATCATATTCCATTTGAAGTTATCAGTGATGAACGACTTGATTTCCCTGATCCAAAAGAGGCTATGGATTTTTATCAAAAAGAATTGAATGACGGTGGGATTTACGGTTAATTGCAATCCATGAAAGGAAGAAAATGAATACTCTTGAAAAAGTGGAAACTGAAGTGAGACCTCAATTCCAAAAAAATGTAGCTTATATTCAAGAATATCTTTATGGAAGAGGTGCTGATATTGGATGTGGTAGTTGTCCTTTACTTCGTCCTTTATGTGATATTTATGGGGATCAAAGTGAACAGCCGATAGCTCTTGAAGCAATTAAGCAATCTTTAAAACGAAAAGATGAATTGAATATAGAGAGAGCCAGACCGAAATTCATTATTTCAGATGGATTACATTGTCTGAATGGTGAGGATTTGTTTGATTTTATTTTCAGTTCTCATATGCTTGAAGACCTTCCAACAATTGATGATATGATTCTTTATCTTAATGTTTGGTCAGTATCTTTAGCCAAAGAAGGTAGGATTGTTTTGTTGATGCCTGATATTGAAGGTGGAAGATATCCGAAAGCTGGTGAACCTGGAAGTAATCCTTCACATCAAATTGACATAGGACCAAAACTTTTTCAAGAGAAGATTCTTCCTGAATTAACATGTTTGAAATTGATTCAGATTGATACTATTCCTCATATTAGTGAAACCTTTGATGTAGTACTTCAAAGGAGAAACTAATGGAAAATGAAATATCATTGGTTTTCCCAAATAGTCCTTTTTTGATTGATTCAGGTGTTTTTCCTCCACTCGGTATTCTTTATATTGCTTCATGTTTGGAAACAAAAGATATTGAAGTGAAATGCTATGATATGGGAATCGGGCATACTCCGGACATGATCGATACAGAATTTGTTGGTATATCCTTAACTACTGCTCAGAAGAAAGAAGGCTTTGAGTTAATCGATTATTTTAAGAGGCAAGGACATTTTGTGGTTGTAGGTGGTCCTCATGCAACACATGAACGTCAGGATTGTATTAATGCTGGTGCGGATGAAGTGGTGTTCGGATATGAATTGAAACAATTGTTCAAATTGTTCAATAAACAATTGAATCATAATGAGTTCGCTTTCTTTAATGAATTTCCAATTCCAAATAGACATCTTCTTCCAGTGAAGGATTATAAATATACGATCAATGGAAGAAAAGCTACTCCAATCATGACTACACGCGGCTGTATGGGAAAATGCAGTTTTTGTGGAAGAATCCCTGGTTATATGCAGTTGAGATCAGCAAAGAATGTTATCAAGGAAATAGATCAGATCAATGTTGAATTTGGATTCGATGCATTTATGATTTTTGATGATGTATTCACATCCTCGAAATCCAGACTGAAACAGATTGCAGATTACTATTCAGACAGCAAATTTATCTTCAGAAGTTTTTCCCGTACCGATTTGATCTCAGAAGCCGTTTGTAGAGACCTTAAAAGAATGGGAATGGTAGAAGTAGGGTTGGGTGTTGAAAGTGGCTCCAGAGCGATTCTGGCTCGAAATACGAAGGGTTCTACCCCAGAGACGAACCACAAAGCTGTCAAACTTCTTCAAGAACACGGAATCAGAGCAAAGACCTTTATCATCATTGGTCTTCCAGGAGAAACTGAAAGAACGATTAATGAGACGATTGAATGGATTGAAAAGACACAACCGGATGATTTGGATATAAGTATTTTCAAACCAATGCCGGGCAGTGATATTTATATGAATCCGGAGAAGTATGATGTGCAGTTTGATAAGGATGATGTGTTCTGGTATAAAGGTACTCCGGGAAAATATGAAACAAAAGTCCAATTGAAAGGTCTTTCATCTGAGAAAATGATTGAGTATCGCAATCTCTTAGAGGAGAAATATAAAAAATGGAATTGACTCTCTTTATAAAGAAATCGAATCATCCTGCATCAAATAGGGAGAAAACAATCAAGTCTTTGGAAAGTGATTCCTTCTCAATCAAAGAAATTGTTTTTATTGACAAATTTGAGAATATTGATTATGAAGGAATACAAACTGATTGGTATATGATTTTGCATGATAACGAAGCATTGGACGAATCCTTACTTGAATCCATTCCAGTTTTATTGGAAGAACCGAAAACAAAATGCTTCGCTTTTTATAAGAGTTTAGGAAACGAAAAGTATTCCATATGCCCACGATTATTCAGGAAAGAAATAAAGATCAGCACAAAATGCTTATTTCCTGCAAATGAACGTGAACCGATAGTGAATATTCTAAATGGGTTTGTGGTGGAACATTGATTAACGTACAGATCATTCCAGAATTGAGAACTATAGAAACAGGATTTCAGAATTTCATAAAAGATTTTGTTTCTCAAGCTGATCTTTCTGTAAAGAAAATGGCTGATGAGTTTAAAATTGAATTGATCTTGAATATCACAAGCCAGAAGTTTGCAGGTGCATTTTCCCCTTTATCCAATTATTGGGAAAATTGGAAAGCAGAACATGGAAGACCTCAAGATTTTTGGATTAATTATAATTATCTGTACAATGCTTTTGGTGTAACAAAAACAATAGGAGGATATTCTGTTGGCATAGATGAGAATATACTTCCTGAACAATCAAGTTCATTTAAAATGGATAGACGAACTCCAATTTGGAAGTATTTATTTTATAATGAATTTGGTCGAGGAGCTTTTTCAAAAGGTAAAGTCAGTGTTGGCCCTCAACCAGCACGTCCTGTAATTAATCCAACACGAGAAATTGTGTATAGTGGATTTTGGAATGAAAAGATAAAAGAAGATTTTCAACAGAAAATATCTGAAAAGTTTAAAGGAATGTTCTAATGGATATAATTAATATTAAACCGGAAGAAGTTACGGTAACAGCAAAACTCACACTGACTGAAATTGAAATGCTCCTTGAATTATTGGATAATTCACATTTGGATGTTGATCCAGATATTTTTGAAAGTGTTTTAAAATTCAAATCCACTTTCTTAGATCAAATGCACAATCTTTGTGATATGATAAAGGCACAGTATGGAACTTGATTCTACATCCAAGAAAAGAAATTTCATTTATTCCTTAAAGAAATTCATATTGGAAGAACTTCATGATTCTTTGGGAATATTACCGATATTTGATGAGTTTCTTCCTCCAGCAGAATCACAATCTGAATGGATATTTGTTGATATTGGTGGATTGGATAGAGAAGTTCTATCAGCATTTGATTTTACAATCTATTGTGTGACCAGAAGGGATTATGAAGGAGATAATCTTTCCATACTGAGTGATAAGGTTGTAGGTGCTTTTACAGACAACACAACTACAGATGGATTAAAGAGAATCCCTTTCTATGATGCAGTTACAAAGGTTCGGAATGGAGCTATGGTTGTAACAGAGTGTGATGAAGGAAAAGGTGGTCTTGAAGCTCCAGACAAATCAAAATTTTCAATTTTCACTCTTACAGCAAGGATGGCTTCTAAATGAGTGATAAAAAGGTTTTTGTTAATTGTGAAAAATGTGGTAAGAGATTGATTGAACGTCTTCCAAATGGAGTGTGGAAGTTTATATTTGGGAAAAGTGAAGATCGAACTGATCCACCAGTTGAAATTCTTATTCATGGGAATGTGCAGATTAAATGTTTGAGAAGGAGTTGTGGACATAAAAATGTTCTCAACTTCTTTCCTGTGTTTACAAAGGACATTTGAAAACTGTTTGCATTCTCTTCATTTTTTTGGTAAAGAAAGTCATGATCGATTTTCAATTAGGTTTTCCTAAAATCTGACGTAAATTACTTTTTCTTTTGTAATAATTTTAAATAAGGAGATTTTATTATGGCACGTACCGGGCCGACGACTCGTGATTCCTCGACTATCGCATTGGGATTAGCTCAGATCAGAGTAGGAGTAGCTGCAACTCACATTGCATCTGTTCATCCTGCTTTGACTGCATCTGATTCTATTGGGGCATTGGCAAACACCAAATTTACCGGAAAAACTGATTGGTATAAACTCGAATCTGGTTTTCCTCTGTTGGAAGATTTTACAACTGCAATCCGTGAAGCAGCTTCGCTTGAGTGTGCATTCAAAGAAATCACTCCATACAATCTGGCAATTGCTTATGGTAAAGACCCTGCCACCTACACCGATGTGCATTCTGGTGAGATTGAATTGGGTGGTCGTGTCAGTCCGGATTATGTACGTATGGAGGCGATTTACACTTTTCCCAATGGCACAAATACTATGTCTATCATCTTTCCGAGAGCGCAGGTTTCAGCATCTATGGAACTTGATCTGAAGATGGAAGATGCTGCTGCTGCACCGATTGTGTTTGAAGCAAAACGTGCTGACAGTGAAGTAACAGGTGGTAACTCTGCATGGGATGATAAACCTCTGGGCAGAATTGCTTTTGCGTAAATCCTTTTTCAAACGGGGGTAGAGATACCCCCACAATCCTTTAAGGAGAATGTTATGAATACGTCAGATGAAATGGTTCGTCTCAATCCTCAGATTAAGGATGTCGAAATTGGCATTCGTAATCTGAGGAGTATCAAAATTTATCCTTTATCAGTTTCCGATCAACTCACTGCCACAAATCTTGTAACTTCAGCCCTCCAAGTCTTTATGACGAACAAGGATGTGAAGAACAACGATCTTCTTTTTGTCGCTTTCATGTTGGAACAGATCAGAACGAATGCTTCTGAAATCCTCAAAATGGTTTTGGATGAAACTGAAAGTCCTGAAGCAGTTCTCAAAGAAATGTCCAATGAACAGATGATGGTTATCGTCAAAGCGATTTACGAAGTGAATTATGAGTCTTTATCAAAAAACGTGAAGAGCCTCTTGGAGAAGAAGAAGGAATCAGTCTCGGAGAGGCAATCTCAACAGTCTGTGAAGTCTATGGATACAAACTCAATGACATCCTCAGAAAGTCCTGGAGAGACGGTGGAATAAGCATGTGTCAACTCTTTTTCCTATATGAATCATATCAGGAAAGAGAATATAAACGACACAGATTTTTGGCCGCTGTAAATGGGATAGACCTTGATAAAGAACTTGATGTTGCTCCTCAACAGACTCCTACTGCAAAAAAACAAAACAATTTCTTATTCGGTGATCCTGCTGAATATGAGAAACTGAACGACAAGGATCGGGATAGTCTGACCCAAAAAATGATGAGTCATTTCAAGAAAGTTACTGGTGATTTGTTATAAAAGGATGGACAGACTATGGCCGATCAAGTACTTGCCACCAAATTTACTGCTGATGTAACGGATGCTCTCGCAGGTATTGGTAAACTAAGAGAAGCTATCCAATCATTATTCCCCTCTGCAAAAACCTTCCAAGATAATATGGCTGGGGTTTCCTCAGCCATAAAAACCCTCACAACTTCCATAGATGCATCTGTTTCTTCTTTATCCAAAATAAGTGATGAGATGAAGAAGGTTAGTGATGCAAATCAAAACGTAACCAAAGAATTGACTGAAGCTGAAAAAGCTCAGAAGGAAATGAACGAAGCCCAGAAAGAGGGCAAGCGTAGAGGTGAGCTTTATGCTGAAGCATCCAAACTTGTTAAAGAACAATTAAAAGGGAATAAGGTAGCAATTGAAGGTGCTTTATCTGAACTGAGAAAGTTGGACGATGAATTCCATAAATTGACTGTTAAAGGAACAGCAGGGGATTTTAAGGAATTCAGTAGTTCAGCAAACATGGCCAGTGTAGCCATAGATAAATATGCGAATAGTGCAAAACTTGGAGCCATTCCAGTTGAAGCTATTCGTAGAGCAAATAAAAATTTAGGAATTGATTTAACCGATGCTGTTTTTAAAACCACTGCTTTAGGTAAAGTTTTTGTATCCACTGCTGAAAAAGGCCAAGTTTTTTTTAATGCCCTTACTGATGGATTAACAAATTATGATGCTACATCACAAGAAAGCGTCAAGTTTGCAAAGTCTTTAAAATCTGTCCACGATCATCTTTCCTCAATTCCTCCTTCAATGCATTCCTATGGTCAAGCTCAGGATGCTTTAAAAGACAGCACAACTTTAACCACATTGGCAAATCATGTGTTGGATGGTTCCATCAAAGCTATTGATGGAGGATACAAAAATTTATCCAATGGAGTAATAAACACAAAAACTGTTTTGAGTGATTTTGGTGTTACTTTAACAAAACTCACGAATCAAAGTGAAAATTATGTTGGAGCAGTTACAAAGTTCAGTGAAACACAGAAGAAAAGTGGAGAACATTGGGATAATATAACGAAGCGAGCAAATGAGTTTTCAAAGGCTTCTTCTGAAGTTGCATCCATGCAGTCAGTCTTGATTGATAAAATGGAAGCATCTGGAAAATCTTTTGTTGATTCGAATGGTAAAATTTTAACTGCAACAGAATTATCTAAAAGATTATCCAATGAAAAAGATGTTTTAAATAAAAGACTGTCCGATCAAGGAACGGTATATCAGGCACTTACAAAAGAAATTGACGCCAATACCAATGGTGTGATGAAACACCTTATTGCAAATCACAGTGATCTACTTTCTGTTCAGGAATTAGGTAAAGAATATTATGGATTAAATAAAGCGGTCAGACAGCTTTCTGATTATGTTCCTGCTTATACTGATGCACTGAAAAAGAGAACTGAAGGACATGAAACAAATCGGGCTGCAATTGAATATAATGCAGAGGCAATCACAAAATACGCAAAGACTGCTGAATCCTTAATCACACAGAACAGGAATATTGCTGACAGTTTGATTGAGGCTGCAAAAGGTTCTGACCAATATAAAAATAATCAGCAAGGATTAATTGAATATACTCAAAAAATAAATGATGAAACAAAGAAATTTGAGAATACTTTAAGAGATCAGGAAACTGTTCTGAATAGCACTGCTTCTGCAAATAAAAATACAGCCAATGCTATATTGAATTATGCTACAGAACAGGGTGTTGCAAAGGAAGTAACTGATCGAGTAAGAAACGGTATTTATGAATTACTTCCTCCTATGAAGGGATATGAGGAACAAATTAAAAAATTAAACACATCCATTGCAAACCAAAGTAAAACTAATATTGAGGCAAGAGAAGAACTTGATAAACTCGTAAAAGCAAGAGAAATTGAAGTACAGAAAGCAAAAGAAGTAGCAGAATCCCAAAAAGCATTACAGAAAGCATATAAAGATCAAATTCCCTTAATGGATCAAGTTGTTATAAAGATAAAAGAGTTGGCGATGTATTATGCATCTGCTGCTCTTTTATATGGATTAACACAGGCTATACGTACAGCAGCACTTGCTGTAGCTGATTTTGATCAATCCTTAGCCAGTTTACGTGCCATAACGAACGCAACATCTGTGGAAATATTTGCTCTTGGTCATGTTATGAGGAATGTTGCCAAAGAATCAAGATACTCCACAAAAGAAATAGCTGATGGTTTGGAGATTATGGGTCAGGCTGGATTGGATGCTGTTCAATCCATTAATACAATTGAAGCCGCAGTTAATTTGGCCACAGGTACTTTGGAAAAAATGGAACCTGTTGTGGATTTGCTTACATCCACAATGATTGCTTTTAACATGAGTTCTCTTGAATCCACAAGAATAGCTGATGTTATGGCTGTGGCAATTAATGAATCCAAACTTTCAGTTGAAAAATTAAGAACTGCATTCAATTATGTTGGATTAACTGCTTCTCAAATGGGTTTATCCGTTGAAGAAACTGCTGCTTCTTTAATGGTCATGGCTGATGCAGGTATGAGAGCTTCCACAATGGGCACAGCTTTTCGTCAAGTTTTGTCCAGACTTGTTGCTCCAAGTCAAAAACTTCGTGAAGCATATACAGCAGCCGGTGTTTCTTTAGATAAAATAAATCCTTTAACATCCAGTTATAAAGAGTCTTTAGAGGCATTGACCAGTGTTTTGTTTGATAATGAAAGAGGAGTTGTCAATACATCAAAGGCTTATAGTTTATTTGGACAAAGAGGGGCAAATGCAGCAATAGCCATTGTACGAGCTTTTAAACAAGGAGATTATCAACAAGCTTTAGATTCTCTTTATGATTCCGGTGAAGCTGCTCGTATGGCCGGAGATCAGATGGAAGGTATCGTAGCTAAATTTGATAATTTAATTTCTCGTTTAAAAGAATTAGCTATTACAATAGGTGAAGCAGGAATTTCCAATTTAATTTCTGAAACCTTATCTGTATTGAGTTTGCTTATATCTCAAACAAGAGATTTGATAGCAGTACCGCTTCCTTCTTATATGAGTACATTGACAAATTCCTTGACAGCTTTTGTAGGAGGTTTGACTTTAGCAACTATTGCAGTAAAAACATGGAATTATTCTATGGCTTTGTCTGTAACGATGTCAACAGGATTTATCGCTTCTTTAAAAACTATTCAAAATTCTATAGCTGCAATGCATCCAGTTATATTCTTTTCCGTAGCAATAATTTCCTCTTTAATTTTAGCATATAATAATTATAGAAATTCCCTTAAAAATTCAATCTTAGCTTTAGGAGAAGAGGCTATCCAATTAAAAGGAAATTCTGATCTTTACAAAATTTTAAACGAGAATTTGAAGAAAACACAAAAAGATGAAGTCGCTTTTGCTTCTCATTTAAAAAGATTTTCTTTGGAACATAAAGATTTGACTGAAGTACTTTTAAAGGAAGCAAATGCTACTGATTTAAACAGTCTTTCTTATAAAGAATTGAGTACGGTTTTAACTAAATTGGAATTAAAAACTGCTCAACAGAGTTTTGTGAAAATGACTGATTCCCTTAAATCACAAAAATATTGGATTAATTTATTATCCACAGAACATAAACTTTTAAATAGAATTACTTTTGGTTGGATTGATAATACAAGACAATTAAAAACAGAAAATGATTCCTATGAAAAAACATTAAAGTCTTTGGCCTCTCAGTTATATGAAACTGGAATATCTATGGGTTATAGTGAGGAAGAAACCATAGCAATGGCCAAAGCATTAAATTTGACAGCAGACGGATTTCAAATTGTTTCCGATCAGATTTCTGAATTTGTTACAAAGCAAAAGCAACAGAATTTAGCTATCAAAGCAAGTGGTAAAGAGATGTTGGAAGGTTTAGAGGAAATGTATGAATCTTTGACTGTATCTCAAAGAAGTGAATTGACAAAGATGTCTGTTCAGTTGAATGAAGAACTTGCACAATATGAAAAATGGGCAAATGAGCATACAGACATTGTTGAGGATAAAGAAGCAATTAAATCAGCCATTGTTTTGAAATACAGTATGAAATCATTGGAAGCTATTTCTGAATTTCAGAAAGGAAGTATTGAATCTCAGTTAGAAACTTTTAATAGAGAACAAGAATTATTAAATAAAAAAATTGGATTAGTTGAAAATTATTTGAAAAAAGCACATGATGCTTTGGCTGCTGCAAAAGAACAGGATGCAAAGATACATGAAGGTTCAAATCAAAAAGAAATAGATGCCCTTAAAGATAAATATGCAACAGCAAGAAATCAGATTGAAATTGGAGAAGAGCAATTAGCAAAACTGATTATAGAAAAACAAAGAACTCTTTCAAAGGAAAAAATTGAAACTCTGGATTTATATTATGATGCTTTGAAACAAAGAAGCAGTGCCGAGTTCAATTCTTCTGTGCAGACTGAACAAGCTAAATTAGAAAATAAAGTAAGAGTTTCCAAATTGGAAGTTGAACAAGCTGAAAAAGTTTCCACAGAAATCATTTCTGTTTATGGGAAAACAAATGCTGAAGCAATTAAAGCAATGAATTCTGAATTGTCTGCACGAGAACAGAATATACAGGATCAACTCACTCTTATTGAGTCTTTGTTAAGTAAAATTGAAGAATCTTATGATGGAGCAATTAAAGCTGTGGAAGAAAAAGCACAGCTTGAAACTGGCATCATAAGAGATAATTTGGAAACCAGATTAAGTCTTTTGGATATAGAACAATCCAGAGAACTGACTCTTCTTGAAAATTCAACAAAAAGTTTAGCTAATATTGAAAGAGGAAAAACAGAAATACATAATAAGTATTTCAATGAAGTACAGGCTTTACGTCAAAAAGCGTTTCAAGACACAATGGCCGTTTCTGAACAGGAATATCAAGACACTCTTAGTTTATTGGGAAAGAAATATTCTGAAAGAATTACATATGAAGGAAATGTTGTAACAGCAGCAAAAAGCACGAAACAAGCAACTGATGAATTATTCCTTGCTGAAACAAATATGACAAGAGAGGAATTAAAATCAAGAGGAATCAGTTGGGCTGAATATCGTGATAAAAGAAAGGCTTTGTTTTCTGATGATTTTATAAAAAATAATTTGGTGGCTGAAACTCAGTTTACAAAAGAAGAACTTGATAAACAAGGAGTTAAATGGGTTGAATATCAAGGAAAAGTTTATTCTGTTGTTGAAGGAATAAAAAAAGAAGTTGAAACAAAAAATACAGAGCAATCAACTTCAGCTAAAAAGTTGGATGATGCTAAACGTGAATTGGATGAAAAATATTTAGCCCGTAAAAAAGCTATTATTGCTGAATTGTTACAAGATGCTGTTTCTGCATTAACACAGGAAGAACAAAGATATGAAGCTCTGGTAAACAAAAAGAAAAGTTTGGACGATAGTTTAAAGGGATTAGAATTTCAGCGTTTGGAGGATGAACGTAGTTATAGACAAACCAGTATGTCCGATGCTCAGAAATATTATGATGATTTAAAAGAAAGAGATCGTCTTTATTCTGAGTTTTTGAAAATAAATGATGTTTCTTATTTGGAAGAAGCAAAAAAACTGAATGATTCGTTGGTTGGAGATCATAAAGGAACAAACGGGGAGATTGAAGTTGCTTTAAAAACATCTGCTGATGCAAAATATGCGTTTGATAAACAGTATTATGATGATAAAGTAAAATTAATTAAGGATGAGAAAAAAGCTGTTGAGGATTCCATAAAAGATGTGGAAGAAAAAATAAAAGGATTAAAAGCTGAAATAACCAGTTATGGTGTTGAGATTCAAAAAATCACAGCCCAAGAAATAACAATAAAGGAAGAAAAAGCAAAAGCATCTTTGGAAGCATTAAATAAAACTGTTGCTGATCTTAAAAAAGCATTGGAAGATTTGAGTTTGATCCAAATTGAATTAAAAACAGATTTATTGGATCAACAATTGGCGGTAGCAAAGAAAGCTGTGGAAGATGCTAAGGTTGTAATGGAAGCTAATCCCCCAAAGATACAAGCTGAAGTGGTTGGTAAAGAAAGAACATTGGAAGAAGAACTTAATAAAGCAAAAGAAGAAATAAAAAAATTAAAAGAACATATTGATTCTAATCCAGTTAATTTGATAATTGAATCAAAAATAAAAACAGAAAAAGAAACAGTTTCTTTTGAAACAGGAATGAATAACATCCAAAATTCAATGACCGCTTTTAATGATCATGTGAAAGCAAATCCTGTTGATTATACGGTAAATGCAAAAGCATATGAAGGTGAATCCAAAGAAGCACAAGCTCCAACAGCTTTACTTGATCTGATAAAAGAAAAAGCTGATGCTCTCCAAAGTGAAGATTTTACATATAATATTTTTGTAAATGGATTGGATCAATTAATCAAGGCTGTAGAATACCAGAATCAGTTAAAGGATACGTCAGTAACACACACAATTACAACAGTTCTCAAAACAGTTACAGAAAGTAGCGGTGGTTCTTCAGGAGGTTCATACGCAACTCCAGAAGGTGGTTCTGACATTTACCATCTTGGTGGTATAGTAAATAAAATAAGGAAGTTTGCTGCTGGAGGTTTTTCAGGGTTATTGAGTGGTTATGGTGGTGGGGATATTATTCCTGCTTTACTTGAACCAGGAGAATTTGTACTTAGAAAAGAAGCGGTAAAGAAAAGAGGATTAAGATTGGCTGAGATGTTCAATAATCTGGGTTTGTCCACTTCAGATATGATGTCAAATCTTTTCACAAAATCTTTTAATTTTGGTGGTGCAGTTCTTCCAGAATCCAAAACAAGTAGTTATTATCCTACACAGCAAACAGTGAATCAAGGATCAGCACAAACATACGTTGTGGAGTTTAAAGTTGGAAATGATTCATATCAGTTGAAAGGTGAAGGAAACGTAGTCCAGAGGATGGTAGCCAATATGAGACGATCACGTTTGGTAACAGTTTAAGGAGTCATTATGGCAATAGCAAATACAGACATCAAATTTTTTAAATCCACCTCGGTGAATAATACAACAACCAATGGTGGAAAGATCAGTGCGAACAGAGTAACGACAAACACTTTAAACAATTTGTTTCCAAATGTGAAATCTGCCGAACGTACTGCTGGTGTAACCAGATACAGGAAGGTTTTCATGAAGAATGAAAATTCTTCTGATATCGTTTTGGAAACCACAAAACTTTACATTGGGATGTTATCCAGTGGAGAAGATTATTTCAGAATGGTGGAAGGAACTGATTCTGATATTCAATCCGATGCAGATGATTACACAAATTGGTTTGGTTCAGGAATATTGAACACAAATCTTTTATCTGGTGAATCATCCATGGAAGTAGCTTATGACACGAATGATGGGGTGTTTTCTGGTGAATCGATTTTATTGCGTTTAGATGACGGTACAAACAACGCTGAGGTTCAACTGGTAGGTTCACCCTCGTGGCTTGGTAACATAGCCACCTTGACCTTCTCAGGGGCCTTAGAAGCGGATTTTGATGCCAGTGATACAGTGGTATCAACAGTGGTCGAATTGGGTGAAGTAAAACCAGAGTCCTCCAATTGGCTTGAAACCAGTTCTGCTGGAACATACGATGAATCAACTTATCCTTTGGTTCTATATAATATCGGAACGATCTCTGAGGATTGGACTTTGACATTTACAAGTTCCACTGCATTTAGTGTAACGGGTGCTGTAACTGGCAGCATCGGTTCCGGAACTATTGGAACGAATTTCATGCCAGCAAATGGAACCAGTTATTATTTCAAGATTGATAAAACTGGATGGGGTGGTACATGGGCCACTGGAAATACTATTACTTTTACCACAAAACATGCAGCTAAACCCATTTGGATTAAAGAAGTAGTTCCTGCTGGATGTGCTGCTCTGTCAAATAATTCTGTTCGTTTAAATTGGGAAGGTGAATCCGCATAAGGAGAAGATCATGACTATTGTAAACACAACCGCAAATCGTTTTAAGTATGGATGTATGAAGAAAGAAGTGGACTGTTCTACAGATGATTTCAAAATTGCTTTGATGAAAACCACTTTTACGTTTGATAACTCTACTCAGAATAAATGGTCTGATGTTAGTGGAGAAGAAATATCTTCTGGCAATGGATATACAACTGGTGGTCAGTTGATGACTTCTGGTGAATTGGTTCAGGATAATACGAATAATCGAGCCAGAATCTATTTCTCAGGAGAGAATCTTTGGACTGCTGTTGATGGTGCAATTGAAGATACTGATTGCGCTGTTATTTATGTTAATTCTCATGCAGATAAGATTCTTGCTGGACATTCTGATTTTGGAGAAACTGTATCTGTAGCTTCTGGATTGGCTCTTCGTCTTCGTGCAATCGCTTTGAATCTGAACTAAGGTGATTTATGGCTGGAATTGATTCCTATACCAAATTAATGCTCCATATGGATGGTGCTGATGGAAGTACAACTTTCACAGATTCCAGTCTTTTTCCTAAAACTGTAACCAAATATGGAACTGCACAAATAGACACTGCTCAAAGTAAGTTTGGCGGTGCATCCGGATTGTTTGATGGGAATAGCGATTATTTAACAATCCCGGATTCAGATGATTGGTATTTTGGAACTGGGGATTTTACTATTGATTTCTGGGTTCGTACAATCACATTAACTTTAAACCAAAATATTATTGGACAAAGAACAACGGCAGACACCGAAAATCTATGGTTTATCAGGATACTCCCCACCACTGGAAAATTGAGATTTATTGGAAGATACGGGAATGTTGATCATGCGTATATCGAAACAGTACCAGGATTAAGTATAAATACTTGGTATCATATTGCAGTTGTACGGGCATCCGGGACGTGTAAAATATATATTGATGGTGTTAATGATGATACAGTAACGAGTAATGATGCGTCTAATTGGCCAAATGTCTCAACCAATCTTAGTATTGGTATTGCTTACAATTCTTTTTTTGAGGGTTTGTCTGGATGGCTCGATGAATTCAGAATCAGCAAAGGCATAGCCAGATGGACAAGTAATTTTACTCCACCAACATCTGCATATGATAGTTATGCAGCTAATTTATCTTTGGGAGATTTTAATAAAACTTTTTCTTTGGAATTAGAAAAATTTGTTTACGAATGGTTGAAAATTTTATCCTTAGGAGATTTCAATAAAACTTATTCTTTAGAATTAACAAAAGATTTGATTGAAATGGTTAAATCTTTATCCTTGAATGATTTTGCTTCTGATTTTTCTATTGGTTTAACAAAAGAATTATTGGAAGCATTAAAAACAATAGAAGGAATGAGTTTCGATTCAACAATGTCCATTGATCTTGTGCAAGATTTACAAGGAATATTAACCAGAAGTCTCGGTGATTTTGATATTTATTCCAGTTTTGAATTATTAAAATCCTTAGAGAAATTAATTTCAATAGGTGATTTTAATTTAAATCAAACATGGTATTTGAAAAGAATACAAAGCGTAGTTTCATCTTTGATTCTGAAACATCATTTGCTTGCAGGAAATTCTTTAATCCTGAAAAACAATTTGAATGTAATAAATGAAGTGAAATCTTCCTTAATCCTTAAATATGATATTCCTCCATTAACTGAGATCAATAGTAATCTAACTTTGATAAATAGTCTGATTGGAAGTGTGGAAGGTAATTTACAAATCCTGAATAGATTGACAGAACCAGTTATAGGGAATCTTACCTTAAGGAATAAACTTACAGACAAGAATGAAGTTGAAGGAACTTTAACTTTAAAGAATAACATTGATCCTCAAACTACTCCTCCAACTTATACTGATCCAGAACAAGATCAAGCAAATTTTGAATCAGGATTAACTGATCCAGAATCACCAAATTACAATCCTCAATTGGCAAGTCTGACGTATTTCTATTTCACAGAAGAACATACAGGATGAAAAATGGCTATTCCAATTAATATTCTGAAAGGAACAAGATCAATCCTTAAATGGTTTGAATCTGCAAATATATCCATGACTGATGGGTTCTGTCATTCTGTGGATTTGAGTATAAATTCACTTGATCTTTGGGATGAATTTGATCCAAACATAAATAAAGGTGAGCTTACCATAAAGATTTTGATTGGATCAAAAACCTATGAATTTATGTGTGAAGAACGTGAAGTCCCAATCGAGATTGATGGAACAGTTTTTTCTGTATGGGGAAGAACAAAACAGGCATGGCTCGATGCTCCATATGCAAGGACTGTGAAAGATACAGAAGAAACTTCTCATCCTTGGCAGTCTGGTGATGTGAAAGTTTCAGAAATCATTTCACATATCCTTACGAATTATTGTAAAGAAGGTTTGTCTGTAACGTGGAATGTTGAAGATTTCATGGTGTATGAAGGAACCTTTTCAGTTGATGAACAAACTCCAATTTCAATTATTTCATCCTTGGCTGATATAATTGGAGCAAAGATCAATGCTCATCCTGATGGAAGTCTCACTATTGATTATTATTCGGTAGAGGAACAAATTCCAGTTGAATCATATAACGATCTCGATCATATAGTTTCCTTTACTGAGTCCAATCAATATTCTCAAGGATATAATGCAATAACGATCAGTGGTAAAGGAACAGAAAGTTCCCCTCAACTTCAATATGAAGTGATTGAATTGAATGATGAGGATAGATGGCAATTGAATATAGCCAGAACTGTGAGAGTCTATTATTATCATCCTGATGGATTAACTCCTATAAGCTATGCTTTATCTGGAATGTCTGTTTCTTTTATTGGGTCTGGAGTAAAAATTACAACTGAAGATGTTCTTTTGACATGGGGTAGTGGGTCTAAAAGTGTTTTTGATCAAGACGGTAATTCTGATGTTGAAGGAAGTAATTCTATTCCAATTGCTGTTCAATCTGTTTCTTACCAAACAAATTATATGGACTTTAAAGTTATTGTGTCAACTGAGGAAGAAACCAGTGCGATGTTTTATTTCTCAGATAAATCGGTTAACTCTATTTTAACTGTTGATCTTGATGGAACTTCCAATGCTGATGAGGGTAAATGTTCCTCACTCCAATTAGAAATGACATATAAAGGAAATGGTATTTGTGGGGTTAAACTTTATGGTGATAGTTCTTTAATTGAAACTGGTTATGATGTTGCTGGAGGTTATGTTGGAAAACCCACATATTCTAAATATAAAAAGATTCAGGAATTTATAATTTTAACTGATGGAAAAGGTAGTTTATCCAAACCATATTTTAATAATATAACTTATGATTTTCCAGGTGCAGGAACAAGTTTAACTGTAACTCAACATTCCACAGAAATAAAGGTGGACCATGATTTTAGTATTTATGGTGAGGATGATGTTATACCTCCAATTGCAGTTTATGTCACATATAATACTATTTATCATTATGGAGATATTAATGTTCCCAATTCTTTTTTAAGTCATCCAGAGAAATATGATCAATATGGAATTTATTATGAAACAAAATGTGATGGAATTATATCTGCTTCTGTTTCTTTAGATTCTGATTCTGATTCTGATTCTGATTCTGGTTTATTAGTAGAATTTTCTTCCACTAAAGTAGGAGATGTAGAACTTAAAATTTATGGTGATCCTGAATTAATAGATAAAGTTTATGATAGTGAAGGCAATGAGCTATCTGTTTCTGGTCTTGAAACTGAATTAGTTGAAGAAGATGTTGTGTTTTTTGAAGGAGAAGGAAGTTTATCAAAACCATATTATGATGGAATAGATGCTAATGAAACAGTTGAAGTTGGGAAATATTCTACTTCAGCTTCAATTTTATATGAGGATGTAATGGGTGGACCAAGTGATCAGGATATAGAAGATTCGTATGATTCAGATGATCCTGAAAGTGATTTAGGTCCCGGTATTATTTTTGATGAGGATAAATATAAAGTTGTTTCTGTAAAATATCTCACAATGTTTTCCAGAGCGAGAACAAGTGATGTAACGGAACCTGTAGAAAGTTATAATGCTTTTTTAGAAGATAAAGATGGAGGAGGCTCTTCTTTTTCAGCAGATATAACTGACGATGAACCGGAAGATGATTGTAGCGGTGTTCAACTTGAAGTTGAATCGAATTACATTGATGGAATGAAAAATGTTCTTGGTATAAACAATGATCTCCAACACAGATATTTTTATTTCAGGTATTATGGTGATCCTGAAAAATTCAGTAGAGCATATTCATCTATTGGAGTAGAAGTTAGTCTTCTTTTTGCTACAGCATCCTATGTTGGTTATCCATTTGATTTAAAATACAAGATTGATGGTTATGAAGCGATCACAGAACAAGTGGAGTTCACTGAAGGAGAGGGTTCTCTGACATGGCCGTGTTGTAGTGATTTCAGTGATGTCTTAGGAGGAGATAAATTTACAATCACAAACTATGATGATGAAGGAAGTCCTCCAACTCCAGTATGTACTTTATATTCCAAGAATGTTTCTCTTTCAAGTGGCCCTGATTATCAAGGAGTATCGAAACATCTTTTTGCAAACACAACATATTTTACAACTTGGATAAATGGTTATGTTCAGGTTCCAATTGAATATGATGGAGAAGTTACAGTTTATGTTGAAACTACTTGTGGAGATTTACTTTCAGTTTCAACTACAGTGACAAGCATGGAGAATGCTGTGTTCAGAGATGTAACGATTAACATTAAGGATTACACTTCTGATGTTGCTGTTGGTGATGTGGAAGTGTATATTGATGATGTTTATAGAGGAACAACTGATCCACTTGGAAATATAACTTTACAGGATTTGCAAACCGGGGATCATACGCTTCGTCTGGTTGCTTCTGGATATATGAGTTCGGATGAGGATGATCTTGCAAATGAAACATTTACGGTGGAATAATGGGAATCCAAGTCAAAGTAATTCGTGGCGATGGGGATAAAGAAGCTCCTTCAATTGAAGATGACATGATCACAACTGAGAGCATGGCAGTTTCAAGAGGGAAAAGATATTTGGATGATCCAAATCAGGGAGCTTATTATTCAACTGTAAAAAGAAGTTTTCCTCAATTAGTACATAAAAGTGCGGATGTCTATCCTTCAAAATGGGTGGATGTTACAGAAAGCAGACTTGGATTAGAAAATAAAAGGATGAAAGTTCTTTCTTATTCCATTTCAATAACCAAGACTGGTGTTTGGGCTTCTATGGAAACTGAAGAATATCTGGAGGTGTCCGATGGCTGATGTAACTGAAGCATGGAGTTTTTTAACTATTTGGTATCAAGAAATAAGTAAGATGAGACTTTACCTTGAGACACATGGGTATAAAGACCCTATGGTTGATGGAACAGTTGTAAGTGTTTCAGGAAGTAAAGCAAAAGTTAAATTAAGAAATGGAACTGAGATTTCAGCTAATACAGGAAGTTTTAGGGTTCAACCAACAGCACTTGTTTTGCTTATGAAAAATTTTAAACTTTCTGGATATATACATGGTGTTCCAAATTATGTAGTTTCAAATTATCAGGTTATTGGTGTGAGATATTTTACTGAAAGTGGAACTATTTCCAAAACATACAGGGTGTAAAACATGACAACTACAATAGGATCAGTGACTCTTGACCGTGACATGATATTTGAGGATGAATTTAATTATTCAATAGTGGATGCTTCCACAGCCAGAACTCTTGGTGGAGGATTAATAGTTCAGGAATATCAAGGAACGGAAAAAGGCAGAAGAATTACACTGGTGTCAACTGACAGTCAAGGGCTTCAAAAAAAATTGACTGTAGCGGCCCTGAGAGCCTTGTCAGACGTTTCTAACGCAACATACCAACTCAGTATAGCCTCGAATTCGAAAACCTTCTCACGGTCAGTACGCTTCGTTAATGAAGAATCTGATGGTCCTGTTCAATTTACTCCATTTCAGGTTCGTGATGGTCTCCACAGTGATGATATCTGGTATAGAGGCACAATCCATTTGATGGTGGTTGAATAATGGCACGACAGACAATTAATGTTCAAATGTGGCCTGTGAATAATGATGGTGTTCCAGTTGAGGATACTATGACCTATCCTGAGAGAAGTGTGAAACTGGTTGATGGAGTTTATTATGCTCAGATACAGAAACCAGGAACAGGTCAGGTTATCCAATGCAAAATGAAAACTTTAGCATCTTTAACTGATCAATATATTTGGATTATTTGCTTTAAGGATGATGAGTTATTGAGGTTATCTGATTTTGTGGAATTAGAAGCTGAATTTACTTTTACTCCTTCATCAGCATTTAGTTTATCTAAATACACAAAATTTTGGAATATTGTTTCTGCTGGAAATGACACATACACAATAATGTCAGGAAGTTCTATTATAGGTTATGATTTAGGAACAAGCGGTATTTTTTTAAAAACAAATGTGAGGGACGTTAATTTAAAAATTTCAGTCACAAAAGAAAAATTTAAACATCAAATGGATGTTTCTAATGATTTGTCAGCATTAAGTTTTAAACAGGGTGATGTTTTTATTGCACAAGGAAATACAGGATTATTTGATTTCACATATAAAACTGATATTTTCCACGCTTATTTTTATTTGAATAAAGGGTACAACTCTGTTGATCCAAACGATGATGAAGAAAAACAAATTGATTTATTATGGGATATAAAAGAACAAAGATTGTTTGAGGATATACCAGCACAGGATAACACAGAACTTTTAATTGACGTTAAATTTAGAAAATTAAAAATTACAGGATATTCTACATATAATGGATATAATCCTTATGTAAAAAATTCTGTGACATATTACGCTCCTTCTTATATTTATGACACAACGAAGAATTTTTTATCTCTCGGAGTAAAAGTAGGAGATTTTGTTAAAATCTCAATGGGAAATCATTCATTTGTTGGAATAGTTGGTTCATTTGAAACAGTGAATAAATTGGTAATTACTTATTCAGATCATGTGATAGCAAATTGGATATGGTCAACAGTAAGTGATACGGGTTCATATAGTTATGTGATTTCTACATATTATCCTTTATTTTTATCTAATGAACATTTTGATCCAACCCCAACATTAACAACCATTTCATACGCTTATTTTACTCCTAATGTAGGTGAAGGTGCTTTTTATTGTCTATCTGATTATATAACTTGTATTGAAAATGATGGAGAAATATATTGTGGAGATCCAAAATGTGCTCCTATAACTTTTATACATCCTTTTATTAACACCACTTCTTCAAGAATAACATCTTCAAGTGATTCTCCTGATATAGTGATTGGTTATGATGTACCTGAAAGTTATGGAGGTAATTTTTCTTTAGCCCCAAATGAATTAAATTACTCCAGTTATATCTCTCATGATCAAATTAGAGAAGGTTCTTACGATGGAATTACATATCAAAATAAATTAGAATATACTTGGAACTTAACTCCAATATACGGACTTGAGAGAATTGTTGAAACTTCAAATACTTATCCAACAAGACAACGGTGCATATTTAAAAACTGTATTGATTATAAAAATATTTTTGTGTCTTATTTTCATCAAATATCCACATATAATTTTATTATGACTGAACCTGTGGAAGATGAGATAGAATGGTATGTTAATCAATTCAGTCCTATGGCATCTGCTAATGTGTTAGTATCAGACCTTGATATGGGGAATACAAAAAAAGATTTTGTTAATGATTATAGGACAGAAATTACAAATGCTTTTTTTGGTTCAGATGGTGTTACTTATCCACAAAATTCAGGTGAATACGGACTTAAATCTGTTTCCGGTCCACAATCATCATGGGAACAACTATATAGTTTCCCTTATAACCATCCTACATATGAAGTTCAAGTAACATCAAATGTGACATTTACATGGGAAAAACCAAAGAATTTTGCTTCAAGGGAGTTTTTTTTATCAGTTGGTAGCAGAGATTCTTTTGTGGATGTAACTGCTTTTTGTAATGCAGGAACATTGCATGTATCATTCTGTAGTTCTGTTTATAGAGAAGATTTGCTGTTAAAAAATTCTTTATTGGATGGATTGGTGCAAGTTAATTCTTTAAAAACTGTAATGACTAATGTTTTAAATCCTTTAGTTCAAGAACTTTTTCAAGCAGAAAATTATCTTTATGAAGGAGATTATTATTATAATGGATATATGGATCATGATTCTGGGATAATTAATTATAATAAAGAAGACAGAAAATATAGCATTTCCACTCTTTTTTCTACAAAACTTGATGAATTTAGAAGTGGACAAATGTCTCTTTCAGTTGGGAATATTGCCAATCAACTTGCTAGAGATCAGTTGTTGTATTTAACAACAAATGGATTATTTAAGCATGAAGGACCAGATGGAACAGTTGAAACAAGATTTGTCGATAAGAAATTACAAATTTACGGTGAAGTTTTACTTTTACTTAATCCAAGTAATGCTTTTCCTCAAAAAACATTTGAAGAAGAACTTGATATAGTTTTTGAAGGGTGGATGAATTCTCCTGGACATAAAGCTACATTACAACGTCAGGACATAATTCATTTTGGATATGCAGCAGGATGTGTAGATGCTTCCATAACTGAAATAATAATAAGTGGTCCTGGAGAGCCTACTGTAGTACAACCAATTTCTCCTGAAGATCGTGGTAAATGGAAGATTTATTGCTGTGTTGTATCTGATGAGTTTAATTTAATAGTGGATGCTGATTCATGGTAACTGAAATAAAATTTTCTTGACCACAGATAAATAATAGTTTATGTATGAAAATATCCTTTTTTCTTTATTTTTCTTATTATAGGAGGACTTATGTCCAACGAACTTATCTCCATCGGTAATTATCTCCGTCTGATGTTGAATGGTGACAAGGAAGCTGCTGTAACATCCATCACCGTCAATCATGTCCCTTCTCTATTCACTTCAGGATTAACTCAAGGTTATACCAGAAAAAGACTTTTCCTCCAGAATAACAATTTGACTGGTGAAGGAAAAATCTATTATGGTTATGACAACACAATTTCCTACACAAGCAATAGTAAAGCAGTAGCAGAACAGTCCACAGTAGAAGTTCTCGTATCCAATGATGTCCCTATCTACTTCGTAGCGAAATCAGGAGAAGCAGGTGATCTCAGAGTAGAAGAAATAGCATAAAATTTAGGGGGAGAAATCCCCCTTCTCCACTATAAATATTTATATAAAGGAGAAGTATAATGACTGAAGAAGCCAACCTCCTCAGATCAATGGCTTATGCCGATAAAGAAGCCAAAATAACGGCTGTTACAGTTACGGACATCCCTTCCTTATTTACTTCCGCTTTAACTTCAGGTTATTCCAGAAAACGATTATCTGTTTATAATTATACCGGAGAAGTGTATTATTCATTTGAATCTACTGCATCTGTCAGTGGAGAATCACTTCCTATTCCAGAAAATGTCCTTACTGAAATTAAAATTAAAACTGAAATTCCCGTTTATTTCTTTTCTGTGTCAGGTGAAACTGGTGATCTTAGAGTGGAAGAATTGGCATAAGGAGAAAGATATCATGGGATGTGTAGCTGCGAAAATTAACCTGACGATTTATGAGGGCGGGACGTTTGACAAGGAATAATAGATGATCGATATAATAATTTATGCAATCTTGCTGACGGTAGCAGGCTTCTACAAAGGAAACTAAAATGCCAATCACAACATCAACACCAGTAGTAATCGTCAATCCGGAAATCCCATATGACAGACTTGGGATTCAGCTTGCAATCGCACCCATTTTCAAAGAATCCGATGTCGAGGGAACAATGGCGCTCCGGGTGATTCCATACCGGGTACTTGCAGATGGCAAAATCGATAAACGCGAGGATTTGGCCAAGTCAGTATCGATTGCGGACATTTTCACGGAATCGCAAACCGATCCGGCGTTTGCCTCTGCAATGAGTCAGGTTTGGACAGCAATTCAGGGATACATAATCGCCAAAGGATTATAAATCATGGCTATTATCAATGCGTTAAAAACGGGTAACTGGAGTGATACCACCGTATGGCCTGGAGGGACGCTGCCGGGGCCTACTGACCAGGTTCAGGCGAATGGGTATATCATTACCATCGATCAGGATATCACGGTTGCGAGTATTCGGACTACTTGGGTCTATGGTTGTGATTGGTGTGCCGGATGATTCGGACACTTGTAGGGTCTATGAATA